>Ga0210003_1001069_pt1 | contig 24364 bp, 16 predicted proteins | sample LantaG_FD_182804 | JGI IMG/M metagenome (GOLD analysis project Ga0210003, IMG submission 182804) | Deep subsurface microbial communities from Baltic Sea to uncover new lineages of life (NeLLi) - Landsort_02402 metaG (SPAdes) (version 2) | ecosystem: Environmental > Aquatic > Marine > Oceanic >... | reverse complement strand
CCAGTATCGAAGGTCCTTACCCCCCTCGCACCAGATCCGGCAGGTTCTCTGCGCTAGAAAGAAACGGGAGTTATGCCTACGGTTTAATAAGTAACAACTCGCATGCCAAAGTCATTTTATGCCGCATAAAATTTGTAAGTGATTGTTTGACAGCGCGATATGACGTCGAAGAAAAATACATTGAAACAGCAGGAATTGCCCGTGACCGAGTTTTATAAGCTTATTAAACGTCGGGCTTGCGCGCGGGAGCGTAAGTTGTTGCCCGTCACACGCTAACGAAAAACATTGTTTGCGCAGGCCTTTTACGCAGTTGCGCAGTTACATAAAAAAAGACCGGCGCAAGAGGGGGGTATACGCCGGTCCCATGACAATGTATATATGTCAAAGGCGACAAAATCACTTAAAGACACACTACACTCGTATACGGCGAGAGCCGGACGGCTTTCACCCTTCATACCAGTTACTATTCGCTAAGCGACTTCGTCACTTATTCTTCTTCAACAATACCTTGCTTGCGCATCCGGTAGCGCACGGTAGCCTCGCTGACCCCCATGCGCCGGGCGGCCTCGCGCCGGTTCCAGCCGGTCGAACGCAACATCGTCACCAGTTCCTCCCGACCCGATCGGGGCAGGCTTTCCCGCGCCAGTTCCAGCATCCGCTCCAGGTCAAATCGGGAAGCCAGCCAGAGACGGTTGACCTCGTGCCAGAGGTGCCGCACGTTGCCCGGCCATGAACGGCGGGCCAGAGCGGCGCCGAGCTGTTCGATTTCGCCGCGGTTGCCGTTTTCGCGAACGTCCTTGCCGAGACTCAACAGGAAATACTCGACCATTGCCGGGATGTCATCGGCGCGTTCGTCCAGGGGGGGCAGTTCAATCGGAATCTCGTTGAGGCGATGGTACAAATCCAATCGGAACAGGCCGTTTTTGATGCGCTCGTTCAGGTCGTGGTTGGTGGCGGCAATCAGCCGGAAATTAACCGGGCGGGTTTTAGTCTCACCCAGCCGCCGGACACACCGGGTCTCCAGTACTTCAAGTAGTTTCGCCTGAAATTCGGGGGTGGCGTCGGCGATTTCGTTCAGATAGAACGTCCCGCCGTCGACCTCCTCGAAAATACCGGGTTTTTCAAAATCCGCACCGGTAAAAGCCCCGCGGGCGTAGCCGAACAATTCCGACTCTACCATCGAATTGGGCACGGCGGCGGCGTTGACGGTAACCAACTTACCCTCGCGGCCGCTGAAATAATGAATATAGCGCGCCATCAGGTCTTTGCCGGTGCCGGTGTCGCCGGTCAGAAGGACGTTCATTTCCGAGCGGGCGACATGGCGGGCGAACTCCAGAATCTTTTTCATCTTGTAGTTCACCGCCACGATAGTCGGGCACTCGCCGTCCTGAGGCAGCCGATGCCGCTCCGGTTCGACGGGGGCGTCGTCGTCTGGTTTTTCGGATTGGGCCAGTTCACGGTCGATTTTCTCGACGAAGGGGGTGATTTTTTCCGCCTCGAAATATTCGCGGGCCAGGTAGATGAGGGCGGTGCGTTCGCCGTTGGTATAGAGGCCGCAGGTAGCGGCCCGGTAGCGCGTCACCGCCAGCTCGTAGCGGGCCGAAAGCCGGTTGAAAAGGGCGATGGCCTTTTTGAACCATTCACGGGCTTTCCGGTTGTTGCCGTTATGCTGTTCGACCAGGGCCAGAATCCGGTAACAGGCGGCGATTTCCACCTGCTCGCTGATTTTCTCGGCGACCTCAAGAGCCTCGAGAGCGTATTGCTCGGCCTGTTCGAAGTCGCCTGTGGCGACGTAGATGTCGGCCAGCAGGCGCTTCATCTGGGAGTCATGGTCGGAGCCGGGAGCGATATCGGCGGCGATTTTCAAACCGCGGCGCAAAGCCTTCTCGGCGGCCTCGTAAGCTTCCTCAAGAATCAACACCCATCCGAGATACTCGTAATAAATGGCTTCTTCGCGCTGGAAACCGTTAACCAGTTCGCGCGCCTGTTCGAGCAGTTTTCTGGCGCCTTTGATATCGCCGCTCAGGGCTTTCGGTACGGCATATCCGAGGTAGAAAACACACCGGTTATGTTCGTCGAGCGTATCGCTCTTTTCCAGACCGGAGCGGTACATCGCCAGCGATTCCCGAATCCGCCCGGCTTTGCGGTAAATCAACGCCAGGTTGTTTTCACACACGCGCACTTTGTCCGCGTTACCGGCCTGCCGGTGAATCTCGACGCACTTTTTCAGATTATTGATAGCCTGGTCAATATCGCCTGAAATCAGGCAGATAAAAGCCAGCCGGTTCAAGGTACGGGCGGCCATGGTGAAGTCGTCCACACGTAAAAACGAGGAGTAGGCCTCAAGCAGGGCTTCTTTAGCGTCCCGATAGTCACCCCGGTTTTGCAGCTGCCAGCCTTTCAGGTATTTCGCCTGGGCGAACAGACTGTGTTCCGAGGTGGCCTTGTAAACCTGAATGGCCCGGTCCGGGTAATCATGGTCGTAATCACCCAAAAAGAGCAGACATTCAGCCTTGAGAAGATACAAATCACCCTGGCTTGACAAATCCAGGTCAGACACGTCCAGGCTACTCAATAAATCGAGTGACGCTCGGTGCTTATTCTCCCGAAGGAGACTGCGTGCCTGACCTAATATTTGTGTTATTTGTGTTTTGATCTTCATTGGTGGTCCCGTTACCTTCGTTATTGTCTTCGGTTTGTTTTCTCACTATGATGACCGTCGGTTCGTATTCCAGACCCAACAGAAATGCGCCGACCAGGAACCTGGTTGACTCCCACCACAGCGACATGTCAAAAGTACTGACACTCTCATAGCCTCCGGTTAGATGCAACTCGCCCCAGGGGTCGGATTCATCGGGCATATCATCGGTCGTATCCCGACTATCCTCCCTGGGCTGAAAGGGGTCATAGGGAGTTGAAGTTACCGGAGGTGCGAAGAGAGTAATACAAAAGACCACTGTTAATAACAGGGCAATTAAACGCTTCATTTTACACCTCTATGTTTTTAAATGTTTACAGTATTTTCCGCGTAATTCTTCTTCAGGGTTTAAGGTGAGGGTATAATTACAAAGCATATCTTGCGTCGATCCAGTGAAGATTATTTGTCAGTGAGATTTTAGTTCCGGTCGAATAAGACTGTAACTATTTGAAAAGTGAGGGATTTAAGAAAGTACCGTCAAACCCGAAAAAACCATACTTCCTTAATTATAATTTACGCATAAGTTTTAATAATGTCAAGGATAAAACGCATAATTTGCGGGATAACCTTAAGAATCACCGCCTCTTGGCCACCCGGCGGCAGTTTGAATACCCGCATTTCGAGGTTTGACCGCTCGCACAGATAGGCTTGACCGATGTAACTTTCATAGTATATTTCCGTATTAATCAAAAATAGACAACATCAAGAAAGGAATTACCAGATGAGAAATCGGAGTATTCTTTTAATTTATCTTTTCGTGCTGGCCCTGTTGAGCGCCGGTTCCCCCGCCCGGGGACAGCTCAGCGACCCTTATGAAATAATGGAAAAACACCTGGATGCCATGGGCGGCCTGGAACGCCTTAAAGCCGAAAAAACCAGCTATATCGAGGGCAAGATATATCTCGCCAACCTCGAGGGAAGCTTCAAGCAGTGGAAACGCCCGCCCCTGACCAACCGCACCGAGATTGACCTGGGGGTTTTCAAGCAGACCACCGGCGACAACGGCCAGTTCAGCTGGGTGGAGGACGCCAACGGCAAAGTAAAAATCCTGAAAGATGAAAATACTTTGAAACGCCGTGAAATCAGCCGGTTGAACGACCTCTATGATTACCTGGACCGAAACTCGAAAAATTTCTCCATGACTTTCGACGGCATAGAGAAAGTCGGCGAGAACGACTGCTATATCGTTACAATCGCCAACACGATTAATGATGATATCACCACGCACTATATCAACGCCGTCAGTTTTCTTCCTGAAAAATCAATCAGTAAATCGCCCGACAATGAAACGCATACGTTTTTTTCGGATTTTCGCGAGGTAAACGGCATCAAAATGGCGTTTCACCAGGAATCGGTGACTTACCCGATCGAGCAGAAGCAAACTATCGAGCTTTCCAAGTACGAGTCTAACCTGGAAATCGACCCCGCCATGTTCGAACCGCCCGGTGGGGACGCGCGGGATTATGAATTCACCTCCGGCGAAAGCGCCGAGGACATACCGTTTGAGTTCATTGAAAATCACCTCTATATCAAAGTCATAATCAACGGCCGGGAGAAACTCTGGTGCCTGGATACCGGGGCGGGCATGTCGGTAATCGACACGGCCTACGCCCGGGAACTGGGTCTGAAGGTCGAGGGTGATTTGAAAGGCCAGGGAGCTGGTCAGACGGTCAACGTCGCTTTCACGACCCTCCCCCCTTTCAGCATCGAAGGTATCCGTTTTCAGGAACAGAATATCATCGCCCTTGACATCAGCAGCTTATTCAAAAAATGGGGCTACGAAGTTCACGGTATCCTGGGGTATGATTTTCTCTCGCGCTTTGTCATTAAGGTTGATTACGCCAACAAGAGATTGTCTTTTTACCATCCGGATAAATTCGAGTACGGCGGCGACGGGGTGATACTGGACGCCCCGCTGGTGGGCAACACCTTCAGCGTCCCGGTCACGGTGGACGGTGAGTATTCCGGGCGGTGGTCGGTGGACCTGGGAGCCGGCGGGACCTCGTTCCACTATCCCTTCGCCGAGGAGAACGGTTTCATAAAGCGCAACGGTATCCATAAGCTCGGGATGGGAGCCGGTGGTCATTTTGACGAAATCATGCTCAAATTCAAAACCATCGAGATGGCCGGTTTTACGGTCAAAGACCCTTTCATAGATTTTCCCCTTCAAAAAAGCGGCGCCTTCGGAAGTTCCGAACTGATAGGCAATCTGGGCAACTCCTTCTTCCGTCATTTCGTGCTTTACCTGGATTATAAAAACCAGCGGATGATTGTGGAGAAAGGGGACGACTTCAACAAGGTCTTTCCGGTTGACAGGTCGGGACTCCAGCTAATCGTTTCGGACAACGATGAGATAGAGGTCTTTAACGCGGCGGATAACACGCCCTCGGCCAAAGCCGGATTTCAACAAGGCGACCTTATTATGTCCATCAACGATATCGACACAAAATATTTCGGCGGGGTAATCGCCATTCGAAAGCTGTTCCAGGAAAAAGCCGGCACCAAATATTCTTTTAAAATAAAACGCGGCGACGAAATGAAAGAAATAAAGATGACATTGAAAGATATACTATAAGCGAGGGTAGAAAATGTTCAAGAACAAAAAGACAATCCTTTTAACAGGCCTCACGGTATTTCTTCTGGCGGTTAACCTTTACGCCGGGCGTAAAAGGGAGATAACCAAATCCTTCGACGCCAAGAAATCGGTCAGGATAAATACCATCAGCGGCGACTGCGTCGTGCAGGTCGGCGATAACGACCGTATCGATGTCTTGTTGATTTACACCTACACGCCGGAAGACAATTTCGAGCCGCAGTTCCGGGCTAAGGGTGACAACCTGACCCTGGAAGAGGACATGACCGGTTCCACTCACGGCAGCGCCGTGTGGACGTTGACCGTGCCGCCTCTGACCCGCATCAATTTTTCCTCGGCCTCGGGGGATTTTGAGGCCGGCGGCCTGAAAGGGCGCGTCATAATCGAAACCGCCTCCGGGGATATCGAGCTATCGGATTGCGAAAGCGACCTCAGGTTGGAGACAGCCTCGGGCGATATTAACCTGACTAACAGCAAGGGTGATTTCAATCTGGAAACCGCTTCCGGCGATGTCACGGTTAACGATTGCTCCGGGGTTTTTGAAATCGATGTAGCCTCGGGCGATATCGAGACCGATAATTGCCGCGGCGAATTCGAACTCAACAACGCCTCCGGGGATATCGAGGCTCTAAAGACCTTTATCGAACAGACCAGTTCGTTCGATGTCGCCTCGGGTGACGTTTATGTCGAACTGGGCGAGTCGGCCGATTTTGACATGACCCTTTCCTCCGCTTCGGGGCAAGCCGTGCTCGACTACAGCGGCCACCCGGTTAAGGGGCATTTCGAGTTTACCGCCCGGGAGGACCGCGGGGTTATCAAAGCCCCCTTCCCCTTCGACCATGAAGAGGTGTTTGAAAGGTACGACCGGGATTACGTCAGCAAGTCCTTCACCCTGGACAGCGACAGCCCCGAGATAGTTATTGAAACCGCCTCGGGCAAGGCGGTGCTGGAAAAATAAATTTTTAGTTACGGATTCAGTTGTGAATGAAAGGGTGCGTGAAGCTGTCACGTACCTTTTTTATTTCGTGCGATTGGTCAGAAACGATAAATAAGTTCGAAGGCGGTCGTTATCCGATAATCGCGCGGCTCATCATCGGCGCCGATGAAAACCTCCCGGTTGGAGAAATCACAGCGACCCTCAAGGCGGCCGGTCAAATTCTCGGCCAGCGACAGCGACGGAGCCAGCGACAGCGCTTTAAGGTCCTGAACATACCCGGTGCGCAGGCCGTCATGGTCGCTGAAGAGGTCGAAACGGCCGGTTATACCGGCGTTGCTGTTTATATCAAGTCGGCTGAGCAGCGTCATGGCAAACCAGTCGGCCTGGGCGTTGTTTTCAAGCGCCCTGGTTTCAAGCCCGTAATTGACCTCCCCCGCCAGCAGCCAGGTACAGGACGGCCGGACCTCAAGATCAATATTGAAAACCGAGCGTCGGCTGGAATTGTTATCATCCCGTTCCGGGCCGGTAACGGCGGAGAAACCGCATGATATTTTACCTGCCGGCCGCAACCGCAGCCGGGCGCCGATAGTCTTATCTTTATTGTTGTCGACATTGACATCCCAGCCGTTGACCAGGTAGAACGACCAGTCAAAAACGGGCGAACAGGAACGGGCAATCATCAGTCCCAAAACATTTTCCGGCCGGCCATATGCATACGTCAGGGCGGGCGAGTACTGGCTCCGGTCGGGAGCTTCGACAGGCAGCTGTCCGAAAGGAGCGTTGAATTTTCCGAAAGTGATTATCCAGCGATCATCCGTATCGGGCTTCCAGTTGATAAAGCCCTGTTCGATATCGGCCTTGAACTCGTCCAGGCTGTCGGTGGCAAATTCGATATCCGTTCGGAAGGCGGCGTTTTTGGAAATGCCGCCGCTTAAATCCAGCTCCACCTGGTCAACTTTGAAAGTCGCCCGGCGCAGACGATGGTCGTTATATTCGACGGTCTCGACAAAACCGGAAAGCCGCGGCTTATCAAGGGTACCGGTCGCTGGGGGGTTCGATATTTCGGCGGATAACTTACGGAGATTCTCTGCCAGGACCGCCAGGCTGTCGTATAGTTTTTCGAATTTTCGCGAGTAATTTATCTCGGGTGATTCCTTTTTCGCATCATTATTATTCGACTTTTTAACGGCGGGCTTTTCTTGCGGTTCCGGTTCCTTTTCGGGAGCAGTATCAATGCCGTCCGCCGGTTTCAGTTCGAGCGAGAGTTCTTCGAGTCTGTGGATTTCACTTTTGCACCGCTCGATATAATGTTTAATATCCTCATCGCCGGGATTCAACCGGTCGGCTTTTTCCCAGACGGCGATGGCCTCGTCCTGGAGATTCTGATTGTATTTTTCAATACCCAGGAATTTGTACGCCTCAAAAAGCTTCAGGCGCAACTCAGGGTAATCGGGATTTATTTGGTGAACTTTCTCCCAGAGTATGACAGCCTCGGATATTTTGCCCTCTTCGTAAAGTTGCTTCCCCTGAAGATACATGCTCTCGGGGGTGTTTTTCAGGCTGTCGGTTTCCTGTTGGGTAGGGACGGTTTCGTCTCCGGCGGCGGGCTGAGCGGAACAGACGAGTAACAAAACGATAAGCGCGAGACTTATCATGCCCGGCCATTTCATCGTCAGACCCGAACGCCAATATTTTGTCAGAATAATACTCATCTTTATTAATGTCGGTTTGATTATGAAAAAACTTTAAAAACAATAGCATCCAAAAAGAGAATAAAAGTAATCTTTTGTTTGTTTGACCGGCGGTTCATTTGTTTATAGATTATTTTTTTAGATTTTAAATGAGGAACCTATAAGAGATATTCCAGCCCGCCCGGACGATTACAAGGCCGGGGGGTGTTTTATGAACCAGCATATAGTCATAATGGCTGAATTAAACGATTCTTTTTTGAGGTTATAATTTCAAAATGCCGACTGCTAAAATCGACTGGGGCATGGAAGGCGTAAAATACGCCCTGCGGGACAACGATATTGTTATTATCGTGGACGCCATGCGTTTCAGCTCGGCGGTGGTGACGGCGGCGGCCGAGGGTTTCACCATCTACCCGGTGCCCGATAATGAAAAGGGCCGCGAGCTGGCCGAGGAAGTCGGGGCCGAACTGGCCGGCAAAGCGCCGGAAGCCAGATTTTCTCTTTCTCCTTTGAGTTATATCAAAAACAACCGGCACCCGAACAAAAAGGTGGTACTGGCTTCGCCCAACGGCGCCACCTGCGCGGCACAGCTTAAAGAGCATGACACCGGTTATATCGGTTGTTTTCTCAACGCCGCGGCGGTTGCGCGCCGGGCGGAACAAGAAGCTACCGAGAGCGGGCGGGATATTACCGTCATCGCCGCCGGTGAGGAACGGGCCGCCGAGAAAGACGGCCGGGTATATTATGTCCGGGAAAACAGCGAGCGGGTTTTCGCGCCTGAGGACTACCTCGGCGGCGGGGCGATTATTTCTTATATTTCGTTGCCTAAAAATACGGACGCGGTTTTGTGCGAGAGTTCGTTTAAAGCCGTCCGGGACGACCTAAGGGGTTTGCTTCTGGAAAGTTACAGCGGCCGCTGGCTTTTGCAGAACGACGCCCAAAAAGACCTTGAACATCTGCTGCAAATAAATTATTATGATATTGTCCCGGTAATCTATAACGGAAAAATAATGAATATCAAAAATGAGTGACGATTGCAAACAAATCTATCTCGACGCTTATGAGAAATTTAACACGGGGAATTTTGAAAGTGCTTTCGAGCTGGGAAGGGAATGTCTCGAGGCCACCGCGCCCGACACCTATCACCGCTACGGCGCCCTGGGGCTTTTATGCTGGTGTTCCAATTTCATGCTCAACAATTCCAACGTTGAAATTTACGGCAACAAGTTAATCGCCCTGGACACCGGCGGCGACAAGCCGTGGTTCGACGGCCTGGCGCGCTTCAATCTTGGTTTGAAATGCCGCCGCAACAACCGTCTTTCGGAGGCGCGGCGATATTTCACGCGGGCCTCGGAAAATTACGCCGCGTTCAAGGCCAGCCCCGAACAACCGCCCGAATGGACGATGGTCAACCGCTTTTTTACGACCGTGACCGGGGCTGCCGCCGCCGATGACCCGGCGCCGCTTAAGCAGTTGGCCGAGGACCTGGATAATTTCACTACCCGCGACGAGGAGATCGAGCATCTCAAGCGGGCCGTGCAACTGAACATACGTTATATCGAGGGTGAGACGGTTTTGTCCGAGGCGCAAAAAGCCGCCGACGAGGGCGTCAGCCGGACGTTTTTAGCGCTCATTCTCCTCTGTGTGAAACATATCGACCTTTAAGAATAATTTTTTAAAGCGGGTGTCGCCGTGCCGCTTCAGAACCTGACAATCGAAAAAATCAACGACAACGTTTACGTCGTGACCGATACCGGTTCCTGCAATATCGGGGTCTGTGTCAGTAACAGCGCCGCCCTGGTTATCGATTCGGGGTACCGACCCGATATCAGCGTTCGGGTTATTTCATTAATCGAAGAAGAACTCAACTGCAGGATTGACCGGCTGTTTATCACCCACTATCACGCTGACCATACTTTCGGCAACCAGTCGTTCGGCTGTCCCATCCTTTCGTCACAGCAGTGTCTCGATAATATGAAAAGCTGCCTGACGACTTTCTGGCGTCCGGAAGAAATAAAAAAAGAGATGGCCGGCGACCCGGCCATGGCCGAAGCCTGGAAAGATTTGAAAATCACCTTCCCCACCGAGACTTTCAAGTCGGAACTTAAGCTCGATTTAAACGGGTTGAATATCGTTTTCAAGAAAGTTGGCGGGCATACGACGGATTCATCGGTCGCCTACCTGCCGGAACGTAAGACCGTTTTTATCGGGGATATCGTTTTCGGCAATATGTACCCGACGCTGTTGACCGATGGCGACCCGGCGGAACTTATCGAGGTCCTGCGAGATTTTCTCGATTGGGATATTGAAACGGTAGTCCCCGGCCACGGTGAACACGGCGGTAAGGAGATAATCGCGCCCCTGCTCAAATACTGGACCTGCCTTTTAGACGAGGGCAGTGAGGCGCACAAAACCGGTATGAGCCGCGAAAAGCTCATCGCTTATTTGTCGGATAGGTGTCGTATCGACGGCATTCCTTATGTTGAGTTTCGGCACCGTCGGAATATCGAATCGGTAATTTATTATTTGGCAAATAAGCCGGTATAATTTATTAGCTATAGATGAGGGCATTTTTTAAAAAGGGCAAAGTCATGGTACCGGAAGAAAACCAGAAATACGAATTTGATTTCGAGGCGGTCTTTAACCCCGAGGATTATTTTTACTTCTACAAAGACGTCGTCACCGACGAGGTGACCGACAAGCAGGTTCTTTTTTTAATCAAGGAACTGGAACTCGGCCAACCGCAAAAGATACTTGACCTGGCCTGCGGCCACGGCCGGCACGCTAACCGGCTGGCCGGGCTGGGGCACGAGGTCACCGGGGTGGATTTGACCGCCGGTTTTCTCGAAGTCGCCCGCCGGGAAGCTACGGAAAAGAAGCTCAAAGTCAATTACGTTCAAAAAGATATGCGGGATATCGCTTTTGACGAAGAGTTCGACCGGGTGTTGTTCATGTTTACGGCTCTCGGTTATTTCAGCGAAGAGGAAAATTTCAAAGTCCTCGAGAATATCCGCCGCGCCCTGAAACCGGGCGGCCTTCTCTGTTTCGACACCATCAACCGCGACCTCATGCTGAAGAACCTTAGCACCCACCACATCACGGACAAGGGGGGCGATTTAATGCTTGACCGCAACAGTTTCGACCCCGTCACCGGTTATATTCACAACCACCGGACCATCATCCGCAACGGCCAAAGAAAAGATTTCAAATTCAGCATCAGGCTGTACAACCCCACCGAAATAACGCTAATCCTTGAGCAGGCGGGGCTTCGGACGGTTAAGATGTTCGGCAACTGGGATTCCGGGCCGCTGACGGACGATTCCTGGCGGATGATAATCGTGGCGAAAAAAGCGAAATAGAATCTTAACCGAAACTATAAGTTCCTTTGACTCTAGTTCTTATCTCACGCCTGATATATAAGCGTTTCTGTAAATAAGCCGATAATAATAAAATGAAAACTAACAGAATGGGCAGGGAGAAAACAATTGACAGGGCTCCATAATATTATATATTATAATAAGTTACAAGCCGTAAGTGTTATAGTTACAAATCAATGAAAAGTAGTTAATCCTACTTATATGCAAAAAAAAATGAAATATTTTTATTTAATATTTGTCTTTATATTCATCCCGCTGAGAATTGTTAACGCTGAACAACAATCCAAAAACCCGCCCGTTATTAATATTTCCATGAATCTATCAAAACTCACTCAATACTATGAAAATAAATTAGAGATTCCCACTTTCATCGAGGGCGTATTATCCGAACCGGTCGCGGCCGGAAACGAGACCGCCGCCGTTTACGAATACTTCGAAATCAATAAGAATATCTATAAGATATCCGCTCCCGCGCGGGAGTTACAAGTCAAACGAATCGACCGCGACATCCTCGGTATGACTCATATCCGCCTGCGGCAGTATCATGAAGGCATCCGGGTAATCGGAGGTGATTTGGTCGCGCATTTTACTCCCGAAGGAGTGTTGCGGACGGTCAACGGAATTTATCACCCCGATATCGATATCGAGCCGGTTTTTACGATAAACTCAGATGAAGCCGTCAATATCGCCGCCGAACAACTGGCCGGAATTATTTCGGCTTATCGAGCGGTCGAGCCGGAGTTGGTGGTGTTTCCTTTCGACGGCGGGTATTATCTCTGCTGGCGGTTGTTTCTCAATACCGTCAAGCCTGCCGGGCGGTGGGAATATTATATCGACGCTCAAAAAGGTACGGTTGTTTTTAGTGCCAATCTAATAGCGTCGGTCAACGACCTCGGCACCGGCACCGGCGTGCTGGGCTATGAGCGCAGCACGGTCGAGACCAATTTCAACAGTTCGGTTTACGAGATGGTCGATTCAACCCGCCAGTTGAACAACAACGTTCGGGGTTATGACGGCCGGATGCCCGACGGCAACTTTATTATCACTTACATAGCCGGGACAGCGTTGCCGGGTGCAATAGCCACCGACACCGACAATCTCTGGGACAGCGCCCACCAGGCGGCGGCGGTGGACGCCCATGTCTTTACCGGGGCGATGTACGACTGGTGGCTGGGGGAATTCAACCGCAACAGTTACGATGACAGCGGCGCTACCCTGATGTGCGTCGTCGATTACGGCGGTGAAGGATACAACAACGCCTATTGGGACGGGGTCCGCATCGTCGTCTGGCAGCCTTCCGAGGACCGCCGCTCCCTGGCCGGCTGCCCGGAAGTTATCGCCCACGAATGGGCGCACGCCATCACCGAACACACCTCGGAACTGATCTATTTCAAGGAGCCGGGGGCGCTCAATGAGTCTTTTTCGGACATGATGGGGGCGGCTTTCGAATGGGCGCATGACAGCCTGGACACACCCGACTGGCTCCTGGGGGAGAACAGTTTTTTAAACGGCGCCGCCTCGCGTGATATGGCCGAGCCGCATAATTACAACGACCCCGACTATTACGGCCTGAGCGACCCGTACTGGTACGACACCGAGAATTGCACGCCCTCGATGTTCAACGATTTTTGCGGGGTTCACAGCAACAGCGGCGTCGGCAACAAATGGTTCTATTTGCTTTCCGACGGCGGCACGCACCATGAAATAAACGTCGAAGGGATCGGGGTCGCCAACGCCACCGGAATCGCCTACCGGGCCAATGTTTTTTACTGGGTCTCGGGGGGGGATTTCAAAAACGCCGCGCTGGGCACAATCTCGGCCGCGCTCGATCTGGACCCGGGCGGGCAATGGGCCGAGCAGGTCGAAAAAGCCTGGCAGGCGGTGGGCGTTTACGCACCGCCGGCGGAACTTCTGTTCAGCTATCCCGAGGGTGTTCCCTCGCTGGTCAACCGCAACGAGGAAACCATCTTCGAGGTTGAGATAAACGGTATCTACGGCGGGACCGTGATATCGGGCAGCGTACAACTGCATTATTCAATCAACAACCGGCCCTATACCGGTGATGCTCTGACCGAGACCGCACCGGGTATTTACCGGGTTGTTTTACCGGCGCTGGAGTGTGACAGCACGATACATTTTTATATAAGCACCGAGGAGGCCGCCACCGGTCCGGTTTACGACCCGGATACGATAAACCCACACCTGGTTCGGGCCGCCACCGAGATAACGGTCGCCTTCGAGGACGACTTTGAAATCGATAGGGGCTGGACGGTAACCGGCGATGTCGAGCGGGGCTGGTGGAATCGCGGCCTGCCTTACGGGGGCGGGTACCGCACCGACCCGCCGACCGATTTCGACGGTTCCGGGCGGTGTTTTTTGACCGCCAACGGCAGCGGGGATTCCGATGTTGACGGCGGGACAACCAATCTCATCTCGCCGACTTTCGACGCCTCCGACAACGATTATGAAATTCATTACGCCCGATGGTACGCCAACGATTACAGCCATGCCCCCCACAGCGACACCATGCGGGTTTATATCTCCAATGACGACGGCCAGAACTGGGTGTTGGTCGAGGAAATCGGCCCCGAGGAACAGGCTTCCGGGGGATGGTTCGGTCATGAGTTCATGATCGGTGACTTCGTCGTCCCCGGCGCTAACATGAAACTAAAGTTCGAGGTCTCCGACCTGGGCGACGGCTCGGTGGTGGAGGCAGCGATCGACAACGTGAGCGTGCGAGCCTGGCGGTGCCGGGAATATATCTGCGGCGACGCTGACAACAGCAGCGGCGAACCGGATATTTCCGATATCACCCGTATAATAAGCTATCTCTATCTTCACGGCGGCCCGCTGATTTACCCGGCCGCCGCCAATGTTGACGGTTCCCCCGACGGTACTATCGATATTTCCGATATAGTTTATCTTATCCGGTATCTTTATATAAGCGGCCCGGATTTAATCTGCGAATAAAATTATTCTTCCATAAAAAAAGCCATCCTGAAAGGGAAGGCTTTTTTTTGCGCGTTCAAAAATTATCTCGGAGTGGGCGGGCCCTTGATTTCGGGCAGGACTTTGGGGTCTTCCTCGAGTTTTTTCAAGATGTACTCCACGGCCTTCATCAACTGGTCGTCGAAGCCGCGCGCCATCCGGTCGGGCGGGTTGTCAATTTCGAGATCCGGCACGACGCCGACGTTTTCCATAACCCATTCCCCTTCGAGATTCAGGATCCCGCCCTGGGGTACGGTGTAATAGCCGCCGTCGAGCAGCGGGCGATAGCCTTCAATGCCGATAACGCCGCCCCAGGTGCGCTTGCCCATCAGCGGCCCGAGCTTGTACTCGCGGAAGAAATACGGGAAATAGTCGCCGTCGGAACAGGAGAACTGGTTCATGAGAGTAATCATGTGGGCGTTAATACCCGAGCCGGGAGCCGGGCGCACCACGGTGTTGCGGGATTTACCCATGGCCACCACCACCCGTTTCAGCCTTTCCAGAATCAGCCCGGAAACGAACCCGCCGCCGTTATAGCGGACGTCGAAAATAATCCCCGGTTTGCGCATCTGGTGATAGAACATCTTCGTAAAGCGCACCAGGCCGAAACTGTCCATATCCGGGATGTGGATATAACCGATGGTGCCGCCGGACACCGAATCGACATACCGCCGCCGGTCCTCGACCCAGTTGTAATAGCGCAGTTTTTCTTCGGAAGCGATCGGTTTGACGGTTACCTCTCGGGCGCCGGTTTTGTCCGGCCGGTCGTTGACCGTCACCGTGATTGTTTTATCGACGCAATTCCGGGTCAGGGAATAAGGGTTGATTTCGCCGTTGACGTCCAGGTCGTTAATCGCCAGGAGGTACTCGCCTTCCCTGATATCGACCCCCGGTTCTTTGAAAGGCGAGCGCAGTTCCTTGTCCCAGTACTCACCGTCCAGTATGCGCGCGATTTGAATCATATTGTTGTCAGGATTGATTTTAAAATCGACGCCGAACAGGCCGACTTTTTCAGAGACCGGGTCGGTCTTATGAGGGCCGTTCACATAAGTGTGCGAGCAGCACAGCTCGCCCACCATCTCGCCGAGAATATAGGTCAGGTCGCTGCGGTGCGAGACGTAGGGCACGAGCACTTTGTAGCGGTCGTACATGGCCTTCCAGTCCACGCCGTGCATGTTCTCGTCGTAGAAGAAATCCCGCTCCATGCGCCAGACCTCGTCGAACATCTGGACGAACTCGGTCCCGGGTTCGAGTTTCATTTCCATGCGCGAGATATCCACCTTGCCCTCGGACAAATCCGCCTTTTGGCCGGAGGTCGGGACGATATAAAAAGCGCTGTCCTTGCCTAAGAGCATTTTATCGTTTTTAGCGGCCAGGCTATAGCCGCCCAGGCCCTCGACAAACTTATAGTTCTTCTTTTCCTTGATATCGAACTTGTTCAGGACGGTTTCATCATGGGTGACTTTCCCGCTCAAGCCGTACATGGGGTTGGAAGTATAGAACACCGCCCCGGGAACCGCCGCCAGACCACTGTAGTTGCCGGCCGGGAGGTCGAACGCCACCTGGCGGTCGTAGATACCATCGAAATCAATTTTCACCTTCAGCGGTACTTCTTTCTCGTCTTTTTTATTTTTATCGTTTTCCGCTTTTTTGTCCACATCCGGCTCGACCTCGTCGCTTCCGGGCGCGAAAGGCGACCGGCCGTCGGCGGCGAGGATAATCAGGAATAAATTGTCGATATTCTGGTTCACGAATTGAAATTCATAATCGCTCAGGATGGGATTGAAATCCCGCTTCGACATGAAGTACAGGTACTTCCCGTCGGGGTCAAAAACCGGCGAGTAATCGTCGGTGTAGCCCGGCGTGACCTGGCGTATTTTTTTGTCCTCGAAGGAATAGATAAAGATGGCCGTGATGCGGTTTTCCAGTTCCTTATGGTAGGCCAGGTAACGGCTGTCAGGCGACCAGGAATAGCCGCGAATCATGTCGTGCTGGTTATGGTCGATTTTAACCGGCCTCTTTTCTTCTATATCGACATAAAACAGGTTCAATTCCTTGTCCGCATAGACCAGTTTTTTACTGTCCGGCGACCAGACGGGATTGTAGCGATGGCAGTAACCATCGAAAGTAAGCCGGGTATGCGCCTTGCCGTCGGGCGTGGCCAGGTACAGCTCTTCCTCGCCGGACGCATCGGAGATATAAGCCACCCATCGGCCATCGGGCGACCAGGTGGGCCGGCGCTCGTTGGCGCCGGAGGTGTTGGTCAGGTTGCGGGTGTTGCCCTCTTTGGCCGGGACGGTGAACAAATCCCCCCGGGCGCAGAAAACCGCCCGCTTGCTGTCCGGGGACAGGTCGTAATCATCAACTTTGTCCGAAACGTTGACATATTCCGTACGAATCAGGGGCCGGTCGTGGGTAATGGAAATCGACACTTTTTTGAGGGTTTCGGAGGGCAAGTCGAGCACGTAGAGATAACCGCCGTTTTCGAAGGCGATACCGTCGGGGCCGAGGCTCGGCCAGCGGACATCGTACTCGGTAAAGGTCGTAACCGCCCGGGTCTCGCCGGAGTTCATATCGTAAGCGTACAAATTCAGCGTGCCGGTGCGGTCGGAGTTAAAGTAGATTTTATCCTGAAACCACATCGGCATATTGTCGGTGCCCTCCCAGTCGGTAATTTTTTTCGACTCGTAGGTATTCAAATCGAAGGTCCAGACATCCTGGGCCATCCCCCCCTTGTACCGTTTCCACATGCGGAAATCACGGTGTATGGGGCAGTAGGCAACGCTGGCGGCATCGGGTGAGAAGCTGGTAAAACCGGCCACTTTCATCGGCAGCGGCCGCGGCAGGCCGCCGTTTACATCGACCAGGTACGCCCGGCCGTCCCACCAGTCGTTGGTTTCCTTGCGGGAACGAAACAGCACTTTTCGCCCGTCCGGGTGCCAGCCCATGACCACGTTTTCCGGACCGAAACGGTCGCTGGTACTTTGAATTCCGGGGTGAAAGGTCAGGCGCTTCGGTTCCCCGCCTTCGACCGGGATAACGTACACCGCGTAATCACCGTCGTACTGCCCGGTAAAAGCCAGTTGTTTTCCGTCGGGAGAGAATTTCGGAAACATTTCCAGGCCCTCGTGGCTGGTGAGCCGAATAGCCTGCCCGCCGGCGCGCGGCGCGATATAAATGTCGCCGGCATAAACGAAAGCCACTTTGTCTCCGTTGACATCGGGAAAACGGAGCAAGCGGGCTTCGCCGGCCGATAACGACGAAGTTAAAATCAGCGTAAAAATGAAAATTAAGAACAGACCCTTTTTCATACAACCTCCTGAAAATAAACTTTATTATTGGATAAAATGAATTTTCGCCGCCCAAGTCAAACGAAATTACTCAAGGGCTTGTTTTCTCTTTTTTAGCGTTGAATATTTCCTTATTATAGTTCAAAATAAGGAAAAAACGAAAACCGAGGATGCGATATGAGCGAGGTCAGCTTCGAACCCATCGGAATAATTCACACGCCTTTTAAAACCACCGCCGAAGCGCCGATTCAACCCAGATATTCCGGCGGTAAAGCGGGGACTATAGAAATTTACAGCCGTTTCGAGGAAGGCCTGGCCGACCTGGACGGCTTTTCACACCTTATTTTAATTTTTCATCTGCACCTTTCAGAGGGGTATTCGCTCAAGGTAAAACCTTATCTGGACAACACTCTCCGGGGAGTTTTCGCCACCCGCGCCCCGCGGCGGCCCAACCCGCTCGGTCTCTCGGTGGTTCGGCTGGATAAAATCGAAAAAAACATCCTGTACGTATCCAATGTCGATATGGTCGACGGCACGCCGCTGTTGGATATCAAACCGTATGTGCCTGAATTCGATAAAGATGAAAAGATTGAAATCGGCTGGCTGAAGGAAAGAATAAAAGAAGGTCCTGAAAAGTAAGTAAATCGCGGACTTTCGTTTGGTGAATATTTATTACTGTTTAATGTTGCCCCGGATATTGGAAAAAATATATATTTATCAGGTATGAGCGAACAGTTTATCGGCAACTACAAAATCCTGAAGAAAATCGGGGCCGGGGGGATGGCCAAGGTTTATCTGGCGGTACATAAGGACGTCCCCAACCTTCGGGTGGTTTTAAAAATCCTTTCCGATTCGAGGCTGGTCGAGCGTTTCAAGCAGGAAGCCGACAAGCTGGCGCTTTTGGACGGCAACCCGCATATCTGCCAGATCAAGCATTTTTTCAATCACGGCGACGATTTCGTCATCGCCATGGAATATATCGACGGCGCCACGCTGGAAGATATTATCAAGACCAAAGAGAAGTTGCCGGTTGACGAATCGATAAAGATTGTCGGCGATATATTGGATATCCTCGGTTTCGCCCACCAGAAGAAAATATTCCACCGCGATATCAAGCCGGGGAATATCATGATCGATAAGAACGGCCAGGTGAAAATAATTGATTTCGGCATCGCCAAGGCCGATAGCGACCCCAACCTGACCCTGGCCGGGACGGCCTGCGGCACGCCGGCCTATATGGCCCCGGAGCAGTTCACCCCCACCGACAAGGTCGATTACGCTATGGTGGACGTTTACGCGACGGCCACCACGCTCTATTACATGCTGACCGGCGAACTGCCTTTTAAGGGGGACAATGAATTCGCCCTGCGGGACGCCAAACTGTTCAATCAGCCCGAAAAACCGAGCAAGCTCAACAGCGCCCTGCCCCGCAAACTGGATGACATCATCCTCAAAGCGCTGGAAAAGAACCCCCAGGACCGGTATGCCACTTGCGCCGAAATGCTACAGGCCCTCCAGCCTTTCATAAAGGAAGTCCGGTCACCCGCTATAAACGCCGACGCCGTCACCCTGGATATGCGTCCCCCATCGGCACTGAAAAAACGGCGTTTCATGCCGTTCGTTATCGGCGGCCTGGCGGTCGTTATAATCGCGGCGCTGTCTTATAAAATATTTTTCATGGGCGAAAAAGAGGAATCCCCGGTTATCATACCCGAAACGGTAGCTTTGACGTCGCCGATACCCCTCTCCCCGCCGGCCGGCGCTGTCGTCGAGAGCGCTTTGCCGTCGTTTATGTGGGAAAAATCGGCCCTGCCCGGGGCGATTTATAACCTCCAATTCGACCGGGACTCTTTATTCACCAACGCCGTCAACGTTACCTATATAACCGACAGCCTGTACACCTCGATTGAACCGCTGGCCGAGGGACAATATTTCTGGCGGGTCCAGGCCGAAGATACCGACGGCAACCAGAGCGATTATTCCAGCCCGCAGACTTTCTCGGTCACGCCTGCCGCGGTCGCCATACCCCGGGGTATTCTGGAAATCAAGATCACGCCCGCCGGGGATATCTATGTCGATAATCAGCTCAAGGGGCGGAATAAAACAAACCTTGAATTGTCGCTTGATACCGGCCGGCATAATATAAGAGTGGTCAATCGAGAGAGCGTCGAAGAAAGTTTCGACCGGGAAATCGACCTGGCCGAAAACGCGCGTCTGACGGAGAATTTCAAATTCACTTTCCCGTCCCCGGAAAATATTGTCAAGGTCAAAATCGGCACCCGCTTAAACGATGTCAGTCTGAGAAACGCGACGATTGAAATCGACGGCGACGAACACTCGCTGAAAACGCCCAATACCTACGAATTCACCCCCGGCCGACATACTATTAAAGCTTACATAACCTTAGAGGACGGCACTTTTCTGGAAAAGGACACCACCGTTACCATCGATAAGCAAACCGACAAGCTCTTTCTTGATTATTACAGATAATTCTTTTTTTGTTGTTGCTCGAGTGTTATTATGCCTTTTTATAAGCAGACAATTTTTGAAAAACATTATCATGAAAGGAATCAGTCATGAAACATCAAAAGTTTTATGCGGGATTCGTATTATTCATATTCCCGCTTCTGTTTTGCTCCCTGGTAAGCGTTGACCTTTTCGCCCAGGGCAATACGCAAGTATCCAGCCAGCTCGAAAAAGCCATCCAGCTCTATAACGAACTGGAATTTGAAAAGGGCCTGTCGTTGACCCGGGAACTGCTCAAGGAAGAAGGCATCAACGACCAGGACAGTATCGCCGTATATTCGGTTATGAGCATGCTGACTTACGCCATGGGCACGGACTATTTGCGGCAGGCGTTTCAGTATCTCGATAAAATAGCCCAGATCGGCCCGTGCAAGGTACCGCTGCCGAATCAATTCTGGCCCCAGCAGCTTCGCGACCAATGGTACGACCTGGCCAACGCCCGCAACGCCCTGATGTGCACCGGGGAAAGCGACCCGGAAATCAAAACCGTGGCCATCATGGAATTCGACAATTACTCGGTCGGCAAATACCAGGAGGAACTCGGTTTTATCACCAAGGGGCTGGCCGACTTTTTCGAAGCCGACTTCTCCAGCATCAGCTCGCTCAAAGTCGTCGAGCGGGACAAGATTGATTTCATTCTCAAGGAAATCGAGTTGTCCGAGAAGGGCAAAGTCGATGCCTCGACAGCCGTCCGGGTCGGCAAACTGCTGGGCGCCCAGCTCATGATTTTCGGCAGCATCGTCCAACTGGACAAGAACAACACCAAAATGCTGTGCAAGGTGGTCAAGGTGGAGACCTCGGAAATTTTGACCTCGGTCGAGCGGGAAGGCAAGCCGGAATATTTCAAGATGGAAAAAGATATGGTGATGGAGCTGGCCGAGAAGCTCAACCTGGCTTTAAGCGACGATACCCGGGAGATTATCAAGACCAGCGGCACGGAATCGACCGACGCCGCCACCTTGTACGCCAAGGGGCTTTTCCATATGGATAAATACGATTACAAGAAAGCCTATGAATATTTCAAACAGGCCTATGATATGGACAACAATTTCGTCGAAGCCAAACAGAAAATGGATATCTATCAGCCCCTGGCCGCCTGATAAAACAACTCCGCCAGAAAACGCATGAGGTAATTTTATGTTGAAAAAAATATTAATAATACCGCTGTTGCTGCTGGTCGTCGGCTGTTCCCAGAGTTTGTTAAGGCAGGGACGCCGGCTGGCCGACGAGGGCGAGTATGACCGGGCTATCAAGACCTTTTACGAGGAAATAAAGGTCAACCCGGCCAGCGCCGACGCCTGGCTGGAGCTGGGGGTGGCCTTTTACAATAAAGGCGACCTGGTCAAGGCCGAGGAGGCCCTCAAACAGGCCAACAGCATCCGGCCCGACACTCGCAGCCATCTGTACAGCGGCATAGTATATGAAAAGCAGAAACAGTATGACAAGGCTATCGAAGCTTACCGGATGTCGCTCAGCTATGACCCCGGCGGCAAGACCCGGAAACTGATCGAGGAGCACCTGGGCGGTTTGATTGCCCGCAAGATGGAAAGCGAGGTCACCACCGCCATCGCCAATGAGGATCAAATCGACGTGGCCAACATCCCCGAAAATACCATCGCGGTGGTCGATTTCAACGACGAGCACCTGCCCCCGGAAATGGCCCCCATCAGCAAGGGTCTGGCGGAATTCACGGCGCTGGATCTGGCTAAAGTGAAATCGCTGAAGGTCATCGACCGGCTCAAGCTTGATATCATCCAGAAGGAACTCAAGCTGAGTTCGTCGGCCTACGCCGACCCGCAAAACGCCCCCCGGGTAGGGAAGCTTCTGGGCAGCAATAAAATCGTGACCGGCACGGTGCTCGGTATCGGCGATGAGGGCATCCGGCTCGATGGGGCCGTGGTCAACACCCGCGACAGTTCGTCGGCCGCCACCGAGACGACCGAGGGCGATGTGAAAAATTTCTTCAAGGTGCAGAAAGATTTCGTGTTCGATATCATCGATAAATTAAATATCACCCTGACCCAGGAAGAGCGCGACGCTATCGAGGAAGTGCCCACCGAGTCGTACCTGGCTTTCATGGCTTATTGCCGGGGTCTGGATTTCCAGAGCCGGGGCATGTACGGGGAAGCGCGCCAGCAGTTTCAGCAGGCCGCCGGCGCGGACCAGAATTTCGGCGACGCCGGTAATAAAATACAGGACCTGGCTTTCGCCCCGACTGTCAGCATGGACGGCGGCCAGGCGTTTCAGCAGTTCGAATCGTCGGTAAGCACCGAAACCGACTGGACGGGGGCCGTGGAAGGCATGGACGAGTTCCAGGTTCTCAACCTGATGAATTCCGGGTTCATAAGCGACCCCAATCTTTTCAATCGGTTCGGGAACAGCCCGATAAGGCCGCCCCAGACCGACGTAACGGTAACCCTTAGAATCATAGGTAATATCGATGCCACACGTTAAAAATATATATGTCAAGGTATTGCTGGCGCTGGTGATTCTGCTGGGAGCCTCGACTTCGTACGGCCAGATTATATACGGTCAGCCGGTTTCGGGTGATTTGCGGATGTTTTACAGTCATTTCAAACTCGAAAATGACAGCGGCTCGACCACTATCAGCCAGTTTATGATACCGGTCGGTGGGTTTATTCCGCTGGGCGATAATTTTGAGGGCCGTTTTTATATCGCCAATGCCGCGAACAAGCTCAAATACGCCGATACGGATTACAAACTGAACGGCCTGAGCGATATGCGCCTGCAGGTCAATCACTCGTTCGCCGAGGACCGCCTGCTTTTAAGCGCCGGGGTTAATTTACCCACCGGCAAAAAAGAGCTTACTCAAGCCGAGGAATGGCTGGTGCTGGATTTTTTATCCCAGAACTACCTCAATTTCCCGCTGCGGCGGCTCGGCGAGGGTTTGGGTCTCAACCTGCTGGTGGGCGGCGCCACTATGGCGGGTGATATCCGGCTCGGCGGCGCGGTCGAGTACCAGTATAACGGCTCCTACCAGCCGTACGATTCCGATACCCTCGACGGTGATTACAAACCCGGCAATCATTTTTCCGTCAACGCCGGGGCCGATACCAAGAGAGGTCGGATGTCTTACAGCGCCGGGATAATTTACACTATCTACAGCGATGACAAATTAGAGGATGTCAAAATTTTCCGGCAGAGCAGCCAGTTGGATTTGCGCTTAAGCGGCGTTTATGAAGCCGACCGGTACGATATCAGCGCCGCCCTGCGCTATCTTATCCGGGACCGGAACAAAAGTTATAATCCCAAAACCGGCGAACTCTTACAGCAGTTGAAAGCTTACGGCAACGAATTTCTGATAGGCGGTCGATTTACCTATCGTCCCGAAAAGAAATGGTTTATCGCCCCAACGGCCGACCTGAGGCTTGTCGCCGCCAATGAAAATAATTTAGGCAGTTCCAGCGTAATCGGTTTCGGAGCCGATGCCGGGCGGAATATCGGCGAGGGTATCAACCTGGGGCTGGGCTTTAAATACTATACCGGCAGCGCTGACGGCGGCGATATCGATATCAGCGGCTATCAAATATCAGCCGGCCTGACGGCCAATTTTTAGAGAGTGTGAAATATGAAAAATAAAATAATAGTTATAACGCTTTTGGTAACGGTGGGATTATTGGCGGTTGTCTGGCTGGCCGGGTGTTCGGAAAAAATAGTCAACGAAAACAACGGCCAGGCCGGTTTGACTTTGGAGCCGAATTTCACCGTCAAGGGCAACCTGGAGGCGGTTGATATCTTCCGGGTGCGAGTAGAGGCCGAGGATATCCCCATCCCTATCGAAACAAACTTAAATATTGTAAACGGCTTTCTGGTCGGGGATATCGCGGTGCCAGCCGGGCGCAAACGCAAAATAACCGTCGAGGCCCTGGTCCTGGATACCCTGGAAAATAGTCTGAAAGTAATTTATCGCGGGGTTCGGATTCTCGATATTTACCCGTCTTCGGTCGAACTGCCGGTAATCGCCATCGACCTGATGCCGACGGTGCCGATAATCAGGGTCACCCCGCATTATACCCGGGTGCCCATGGGGATATTGTTTACCTGCGATGTAGAAGTTTTTTCCATCCCCAATCTTTACAATATTTCTTTTTCACTGAATCATAACAGCAATATAGCCCGCCTGGACTCTGTAACAAGGGGCACCTCGCTTGATTTGAACGATAATTTTATCTGGGATTTTACTTGGACGGATGCCGGCCAGGAGGCAATCGTTTCGGTCAGCGCTACGGAACAGAGCGTCACC
>Ga0210003_1001067_pt1 | contig 24384 bp, 23 predicted proteins | sample LantaG_FD_182804 | JGI IMG/M metagenome (GOLD analysis project Ga0210003, IMG submission 182804) | Deep subsurface microbial communities from Baltic Sea to uncover new lineages of life (NeLLi) - Landsort_02402 metaG (SPAdes) (version 2) | ecosystem: Environmental > Aquatic > Marine > Oceanic >... | reverse complement strand
ACACATGCGTTACCTGCTGCCTTGATTTTACCGGCAATGTCGATTGCTCGCCTATTGAAATTCCCGATATTTCCGATATCACCCGCCTGATTGATTACCTGTACATAAGCCACAGCCCGCTCTGTTGCCTGACAGAGGCCGATATTGACGGCAGCGGCGGCCAGCCCGACATTTCAGATATAACGCGCCTGATTGATTTTCTTTATCTCAGCCACGATCCCTTATCGTCCTGCCCGCAATAAAAACAGTTTTTGTTCCTTGTGTAAAAGCCGACCCCAACCGGGCCGGCTTTTTTTATGAGCTTTTAAATTGACTGCCAGGTTTTCTTTTTTAGATTTCAGGGAAGGTTTGTGAATCCGTTTTTTGGGTCGAATTGAACAATGAATGATTTAGTATATCTGCGGGACCTGGTCGTCATCCTGGGTCTGGCGGTGGCGGTGGTGGCCGTCCTGCACCGGTTGAAAATCCCCTCTATCGCCGGGTTTATCATCGCCGGTATAATCGTCGGGCCCGGGGCGCTGGCGCTGATTACCGACATCAACGAGGTCAACCTGCTGGCCGAGATCGGCGTGGCCCTGCTGTTGTTCGGCATCGGCCTGGAACTTTCCCTGGAGCGATTGAAACGGCTTTGGTGGGCGATTGTTATCGGCGGTGTTCTCCAGGTTGGGCTGTCGATACTGATTGCTTTCGCGGTCGCCTCGATGATGGGCTTTTCCGCCCGGACCTCTCTTTTTATCGGTTTCCTGCTGGCCGTATCGAGTACCGCCATCGTCCTGCGCGGTCTGGAAACGCGCGGCGAGCTTGACGCCCCCCACGGCCGCCTGACGCTGGGCATCCTGGTGTTCCAGGATTTGTGCGTGGTGCCGATGATGCTGGCCATTCCGCTTTTGAGCGGTGGCGATACCTCGGCGGGGGAACTTTTTAAAACTCTCGGTAACGCCCTGCTGATCATTGTCGGCGTGCTGGTGGCGGCCCGCTTTATCGTGCCGCACGTTCTGCATTTTATCGCCCGCACCCGCCAGCGGCACCTGTTTGTCCTCTCGGTTCTCCTGGTCTGTATCGGCACCGCCTGGCTTATTTCTCAGGCGGGAGTATCGCTGGCGCTGGGCGCCTTCCTGGCCGGGCTGGTCGTCGCCGGATCCGAGTACCGCCAGCAGGCCCTGGCCGACATGATTTCTTTCAAGGACGTTTTCACCAGTATCTTTTTCATCTCGGTGGGGATGTTACTCGTCCCCGCGGATGTCATCGAAAACGTCGCCTCCGTCCTGCTGTTGCTGGCGGCTATCCTGGTCGGCAAGTTTATCGTGGTTTTTCTGACGGCTGTAATCATGCGCCTGTCGCTTCGCGCCTGTGTTCTGACCGGCACCGCCCTGGCCCAGGTCGGGGAGTTTTCATTTATTTTAATGAGCGGCGCCCGGGGCACCGACCTGCTGACCGCCACCCTGGAAAGCGACCTGCTGGCGGCGGCCATCCTGTCGATGCTGATTACGCCTTTCCTGTTGGCTTTCGGGCCGCACCTGGCCGCCGGAGTGGGGAAAATCCGTTTCCTGACCCGCCTTCTTAACGTCAAAACGGCCGCTGATGTCGCCGCCGGAGCGGGGAAGATGAAGGACCATGTCATTATCGGCGGTTTCGGCTTTGCCGGGAATGAGCTGGCGCGGGCTTTGAAAGACTGCGGCGTGCCTTACCTGATTGCCGAACTCAATACCGAAACCGTGCGCCGGGCGGTACAAAACGGCGAGCCGGCTTATTTCTGCGATATCACCGACCTCGAGGTGCTGGAGATGCTGGGCGTGAAACACGCCCGCGGCCTGGTGATTGTCATCAACGACCCGGGCGCGGTCGAGCGCGCCGTAAAGGCGGCAAGGAACATCTCCGGCTCGATAAAAATCATCGCCCGCACCAATTACCTTCTCGATGTCAAACCGCTTCTGGCCGCCGGGGCCGACGAGGTCATCCCGGCCGAGCGCGAAGCCGCGGCGAGTATCGTAAAAACGATTCTCAACCAGTGTGAAATTGACGGCGCGGTGGCCAGTGATAAAATCGCAGGGATTCGCAGGAAAGTCCAGGAAGACTAGCCCGTCATTTCAAATGCTACCCTTATAAGTTCGGCTGGTAATAAGATTCCGTGATATAATTTACGAGATTGATACCTATGCCGGCCCGTCCTGATACCGGGACGGGCACGGCGTAGTTGTGTAGTTTTCAATAACTGTGTGAGGTCAGTTTAACTTTCCCCCGGAATATCCAGTAAATGCTCGAGGTATAGGCAATCACCAGGGGCATGCCGATTACGGCGATTATCAGCATGATATTCAATGTTTTCTGCGACGAGGACGCGTTGTACACCGTCAGGCTGTTGGCGGCTTCGGGGTTAGACAAAATCAAATTCGGGTACATATCCAGGCCGAACGTCGCCAGAAGCAGCGCCACCGCCGCGCACGACGACAGAAACGCTCGGAATTCCCGGCCGTGGTGTATCTCGCGGGGGATATTGGCAATCGCCAGCATATTGAGAATCGGGACGATAAACAGAACCGGCGTCTGCCTGATGCTCTCGGCCATCTGCGGCACGTACAGAAGCGTCGCCATGGTGGTTACGGCGTAACAGATGATAAAAAATATGATGGTGTTGTTCACCCAGCCGCGAATCTGTTTCTGAAGTTCCCCCTCGGTTTTCATCACGACATAGATAGCGCCGTGCATCATAAAGAGCGCCACGGTCGTGACGCCGACCAACAGGGCGTACGGGTGCAGGAGTCCCCGGAAGGTGCCGACAAATTCATGGCTGCCGTCGAGGGGGATGCCCCAGGCGATATTGCCCAGCGCCACCCCGATCAAAAACCCCGACAGGATACTGGCCGTGCAGAAACTGACATCCCAGAACCGCCGCCAGGTTTTCGAGGGCTGCTTGCTGCGGAACTCGATCGCCACGGCGCGGAATATCAGCGCCACCAGCAACAGCATCATGGCCATGTAAAATCCCGAGAACGAGGTCGCGTAAACCTCGGGAAAGGCCGCGAACAGCGCCCCGCCGCCAGTGACCAGCCAGACCTCGTTGCCGTCCCAGACCGGCCCGATCGCGTTTATTATCAGCCGCCGGTCGGTGTCGTTGTCGGTGAACAGGTGCAACGAGCCCACCCCCAGGTCGAAACCGTCCAGGATGGCGTAGCCGGTGAACAGCACCCCGACCAGGATAAACCAGATAGTGTTTAAATCGAAACTCATGCCCGCCTCCCTTCTTCAGCAATCTCTTCCTCGACCGGACCGTGTTGTATCTTTTCGTTCAACAGGTATATGAACAGAACGAGCAATAAAAGATATATCAACGTGAACAGTATCAGCGAAATTATCACTTCCGAAGAATCGACGCTTTTCGACAGGCCTTCCGAGGTTCGCAACAGGCCGTACACGATCCATGGCTGGCGGCCGACCTCGGCGGAGAACCAACCCAGCTGGTTACCCGCCTGCGGCAACAACACCGAGAACACGAACACCCACAATAACCAGCGGATTTTAAATAAATGACCGGAACGGTAGGTTATGGCTCCGATTACAGCCAGCAAAATAAGCAGCATCCCAATCGCTACCATCAAATGATAACTTTGGAACACCAGGTTCACCGGCGGGCGGTCGCCGGGCGGGAAGGCTTTCAGTCCCGTCACCGGGGTTTCGGTGTCGAAATCGATAAGGAAGCTTAGCATTCCGGGAATCTGCAGGCCAATGGTTTCCTCGTTTTCCTCGTCAACCCAGCCGAACAGATACATTCCGGCGGGGGCGCTAACTTCGTAATGTCCCTCGAACGCCGCCAGTTTGGCGGGCTGGGTCTCGGCCACCGTGGCGGCGCTGCCGTGGCCGGTGACCAGTTGCATGATGGAGGCGAACAAAGCTATGACCACCGCGATTTTCATCGAGCCCATGGCGAACTCGACATTTTTTTTCTTAAGCAGGTAGAAAGCGCTGACACTGAGCACGAAAAAGGCCGCCGCCTGCCAGGCGCCCATATAGACGTGGCTGATGCGGTCGAGAAACGAGGGATTGAACACCACCTGCCAGAAATCCATTATCTCCGCACGGGCGGTCAGGCCGCTGCCGACTATATGATGACCGGTCGGGGTTTGCTGCCAGGAGTTGGCCACCACGATCCAGATGGCCGAAAAATGCGCCCCGAACGCCACCAGTATGGTCGAGATAAAATGCGTCCGGGGTTTGACCTTGTCCCAGCCAAATAACAGTACCGCCAGGAAGCCCGACTCGAGGAAGAAGGCGAACACCCCCTCGGCGGCCAGGGCGCTCCCGAAAACATCACCCACGAAGCGCGAGTAAGTCGACCAGTTAGTGCCGAACTGGAATTCCATCACGATTCCGGTGGCCACGCCCAGGGCGAATATCAAACCGAAAACTTTTACCCAGAAACGGGTCATCCGATGATACAGTTCGTTTTTGGTTTTGAGATACGTACCCTCCATGATGACCAGGAAAAGGCCCAGGCCGATGCTTAAAGGAGGGAACAGGTAATGAAACCCGATCGTAAAACCAAATTGTATTCTTGAGAGAAGTTCCAGATCCATTACACAGCCACCCTTGTATTCAAAATTTATTCAAATATTCTTTTTATAAGAATTATGATACCTGTTTAGGTTAATTTTCCGTTTATGTCAAGTTTAATTGATATGGTACGATTACCCGGCCGGACTTGATAAAATTTAATGGAATAAATTTATCTGCGAAATTTTCTGCTTTACCTCATGATTCTTTTGTTAACGATTTTTTTATAGCCGCTTTTTAAAATAAGAAGCAGCCTGCGCGAGATGGCGCCCGCCGGGTTGGTGGCTCAGAACGGTGACCGGTACCAAATTACTGTGAGCGGCCGAAAAAAAAATAAAATCCGGAACCTGACGGTAAGAAAATTGTTATGAAACCTTGCATGTGACCATCCTTAAAGCGCCGACGGGTTTTATGCCTGCCGACGCTTTTTTCTTAACCGGCTGATTATCAATAAATTGAAATTTTAGAGGAGTCTTTTGGGCGGGCTTATGCCTTCCGGGGAGCCCAGAGATAACGGTCCAAATCCACCGTGTCGTTGATGTCGAACCGGATGCCTTCGTCTTCAAGCAGGGCCTTCTGAAGTTCAAAACCCTGTCCCGGCTTCAATGATATCCGCCCCCGGCTGTTAATGACCCGGTGCCAGGGAAGTTTTTCCTTTTCCCACGATGAATTAAGCGCCCAGACCACCTGCCGGGCGCCCATGGGATTGCCGGCCAGGCGGGCGATATGACCGTAGGTGGCCACCCGGCCTTTGGGGATGCGCTTGATTAACGCTATAAGACGCTGTTGAAATGAAACACTCATCCTTCGGTTCCCTTGTATCTAATTCGGATTCATTTAAAATATAATCCCAAACGGATACTAATTCTATCACTTTTTAATTGAAAGAAAAAAATTGTAACGGCTGTTGCACAAATAAAAAGCCTGCTTCGTTTTTCATATGTTGAAGAAAAGGGAGAAACATATGAAAAAAGAACTGTCGTATTGCGGATATCGATGATACATGCGCTCGGACTCCAAGAGAGTTTTGAGAAAACCCCGGACAAGCGGGGTGCTATCCTTGCGGCTAAGTATTACGTTTGGCTGTGGTTCTCTATTGGCATGGCGGGGGTCTCTAAGTTCATTGCAGAATCTTCCCGCGAATTTTTTGATACAATTTTATTGGGAGGTGCTATAATGGTTGTCGTGCTTACCACCTCCACTGTCCTTTTGTTATTAATCCGTACTGCCGAGAGCATTCTTGATATACGTTTACACTTTAATAGACAGGACAATTTAAAGGACCTATGACCCAAAAGATAGCATAAGGGACACTGTCCGGGCGGTCGATATCCGGCCGGGCTTACTATACACTTGTGCTGTAAGGAGATAAAAAGAAAAAGATTGTTTTAAAATAATTGACTTTCAATATTACGCTTAAGGATAAACAATAAATTATGACTGAAAATGATTCTAAATAACGAAACTATGCCGATGGGAGGGTCAGTTGTGAATAACAAAAGACTTTGTGTTATTATCACTATCATATTTATACTATTTGTTTCTTCGGTATATAGCCAGACCGAGAATGGCTTCCAGGGTTATGAGTGGGGAACAAGTTTTGACACCCTAAAAGCAAAATATAAATTAGGCTCTCCCCTGCCCGAGGAAAAGCTGATAGAGGACTGGTTTGGATATGATTGGTATGAAGTGAAAACAGTCGATTCTCTGGCCGGCGTTAAATTATCCTCTTTGCGATTTGGTTTTGTTGACGGAAAATTCGGCCGCCTTGAATTAGAATACGACATAAGTGAAGACGTTAGCTTTTTAGAAATTCTGGAGGCGGCTTATGGGGAACCGATAAAAGCGACGTTGAAACCAGCTACGGACTTTTATAGATGGGGTAATTTCCAAACATTTAGAGTATTAGTGGTAGGTGCCCGTGGCCGTCCCCATTTGGGAAGCTACACAGTGTTTTCGATAGAATACAAAACTTTAGCTAAAAAGGCGGCCTTAAAAAAAGAAGAAGCGAAAAAGAAGAAGGCAAGTGAAAAAGCGGAGAAGGCCAAGAGGGATTTATGAATTTAGTTGAAAAGAATACCTTATGACTGAAAACGATATCAAACAATTAAGTTACCCCGACAGTGAGCGGGCTGTGTGCTCTATCATAGCCCGTCAATGTACCATAGGGGATATGAGCTTTTTATTGCAGGTCGGCAATATGTTAAAGCCCGAGGATTTTACCGACCCCGACTGTCGACGGTTTTATTCCGCTTGCCTGAAATTCCGAGACGGCCGGCCCGGGGATATATTGTCCCCACGCGCGTGGGGATGAACCGGGGAGGAAACGAATAGATTTTTAAATGTGAGTATTATTTCTTAATCAATTTGGAGAAAACAGTATTGTGAGTGCCTGCTCCAATTGTCATAAGTGGCAGCAAAATAGTAAATTACGCGGCTGAGGTCTCGACAACCCAGTTGATGAACTCGTCTCGTAGACCCCGCCATAGACTTTAAAAACCCCGACATGTGTCGGGGCTTTTCTTTACAGATACAGACTTATAGTCGCTCGAGACAGGGATCTGGTATAGCGTTATCGGAAACCCCAGGCCGCAATATGGTTCGAACTTACCCCACCGGCGGAGTCGAATTCGCCTCCGGCAAGCAGCTTGTTGTCGTAGACGGTGAGAGACTTCACCTGGCCATTCATGCCGGTTCCGACCGCCTCCCACGAGGAACCGTCCCAAGCGGCGATGTGATTGGCGGCTTCTCCACCAGCGGTAGTCATAGCTCGGCCAGCAAAAAGACCAGTTCGTTGGCGCCTTTCTCGAGGGGCAGGATGATATAATCGTTCAGACCCACGACCCCTAAAAAGGAGGGGTCTCTCAGCCGGTAGGAGCTGTTGCCGCTGAAGAGCAACCGGTCGTTGAGGAAAACACAGATTATGTCACTGTAGCCGAAAGCCAGTTCACGGTTCTTACTGCTGTCGGCCTCGATTATTTTTCTCGCCCAGATACAATTGGCCCGGGAGTCGTCGCGCTTTACAAAACGGGCGATATTAACCAAACCCGTTTCCTCGGCAGTTACTTTTTGCCAGGTCAGGTCGGTCAAACCCTGCTCCCGGTAGGATTTTTCCAAATCCAGGGCGTTGTACATCAACGGCTGCGACAATTCCCACTCGGTTATCAAACCCAGCGGTTGGACCGGTTGCGGGGGCGGGTCGAATTGCAGGTTGTCATCGAGTTTATAGCTGAAATTGGAAAAGTAAGCGCTGCCGTCGGCGGGGCCGGTTACCCCGAGCGTCCCCTTATTGATACCGTGTTTCAAATCATGGATGACCAGCGCCGGCGTTTCGTCATCGTTTATAAAAACCCTGGCCTGCCGGCCGTTAACCTCGAGCTTGACATGCAGCCATTGTTCATAGGGGATATCGTATCCGGCCGTGTAGCCCTCGCCGTTGTAAAGCTGCCACCCGGCCAGGCCGTCGAAGATCGGCGTGTACTGCAGAACATCGGTATAAAACGGGGAACGGTGGGGGCGGATATAGAAGTTCTCGAGATCGCCCGGCGATTGAATGCGGAAATTTATGCCCGGGTACGAGCGCATTTTCTTGACGGCCAAATCCATTTCGATAACGCCGTTTTCAAACTCAACGTCCTTGAGAAAGGCGGTCCCCATCAGGCACTTGCGGCCCGAATATTCCGTTATCTGCGCGCCTGTGATGTCCCAGCGGTCGGACTCGAAATCTATGATCTCTTCCTGGGCTGAGACACAGGTGGGGATGATAAAAATAAATAACGCTATAATTATATTTTTTGTTAACTTTGACTTCTTTTGTAACATATCAATATCCGATTTTTTTAAAATATTATGATTTATCTGCTTTTACACGTTCGATAACCCGGCTATCCACTCGGTAGATATTGTTGCCGGTGTAATTGGAGAGATACCGGTTTCCTCCCAACTGCAGACAAAGACTCCTCTCTTTTTTTATCCGGATTATTTCTATTCCATAAGACGAAGACCCGGTCGCTTTGTTTATTGTAATTGACATCATAAAAAGCCGATATAAAAAAAATATTTGATACTCATGCCTCCGGTCACGATTATTGTGATATATTAACTTGTGGAAGGTGTGTTTATTTATGAAATCGCTGACAGAAATGGACCGATTGCTCGGAGAACTGGCGCGAAAGGATGAGTTTTCCGGGGTGGTGCGGCTAACCCGGAGCGATAAGGAATTATTTTCAGCCGCCTACGGTTACGCCAACCGGCCCTGGAAGATAAAAAATAATCCTGATACGCGCTTTGATACGGCCTCGGTGACGAAACTGTTTACGGCCGCGGCGGTTCTTCAGTTGCTCGACGAAAAGCAGCTTTCGTTCGATACCCGCATTGTTGATTTCCTGGATTTGAAAAATACGGCGGTCTCGCCCGAAGTTACGGTGTTTCACCTGTTGACGCATACCTCCGGTATCGGCGACGACTGCGAGGAGGAAGACGGTGAGATTTACGAGAACGTTTGGCGGGCGAAACCCAATTATTCCGTAACCGCTACCGCCGATTTCCTGCCCCGGTTTGTTCATAAAAAGCCGAATTTCGAACCGGGGACAGGCTGCCGTTGCTGCAACTGCAGTTATGTCTTGCTGGGTCTGGCGATTGAGAAAATAACCGGGCTGACCTATCGTGAATACGTTCAAGAGCATATTTTCACCCGGCTGGGCATGGACCGTACCGCTTTCCTGAGACTGAACGGGGTTTCAGAGAACGTCGCCGAGGGTTACGCCCCGGTCAGGGACGAGGATGGGAATATCACCGGCTGGCGGAAAAATATCTACGCCTACCCGCCGGTCGGCTCGCCCGACAGCGGCGCCTATACAACCGCCGGCGACCTGGGGCGGTTTATGCGAGACCTTATAGGCGGAAAGCTCCTCTCACCGGAGCTGACCGACGATTTATTGAAGCCGAAAGCGCTTTATCGAAGTGACGATGATTATGAACGGCGCTACGGCTACGGTTTCGAGTTTTTGCTGGATAAGAAAACCGGTAAAATAATCTCTTTTCGAAAAAGCGGCGTCAATACCGGCGTCTGCGCCTGGACGGAGCATTTTGTCGAACCGGATATAACCCTGGCGGCTTTCGGCAATTACGACGAATGCCTCTGGAAACCGCTGAAAGATATGCAGAAAATGATAATCGCCGGGAATCTATAAGGTCCGGAACGGGAAAAACTATTTGACAAAGGGAATCCGATTGAATTAACATATTGTTATATATAAATATGTTGAACCGTTGCGAAAGCAGGAAGCCATGACCGCCTCGATGAACGAAAAAGCCTACAGCAAATACTTTAAAGCCTTCAGCGACCCCACCCGGCTGAGAATTTTGAAGCTTCTGGCGTCTAAAGAGATGTCCGTCGGCGAGATTGTCAAAAAAATCGGCCTGTCTCAACCCACCGTCAGCCGGCACCTGTCTGTCCTGCGGGAAGCCGAGGTCGTCAACGACCGCCGCGACGGCCAGCAGATTTTATACAGCCTGAATAAAAAATCGGTCGAAAACTGCTGCACCGGCTTCTGCGACTGCCTGGTTATCCCCATTCCCCGGGTAAAAAAACGTAAAAAATCCTGAAAAATCATAAAAAATCTCTTTTTTTGAAACAATAATAGTTATATTTACATATAACTATATGTACATATAACTAAATAAAGGAGGATTTGTCATGAATGAAAAACAAACCCAAATCACCCTCACCGAGTCCGAGGACGGTTTTCGGATCGAGGTCAAGGGTAAGACCCTGAAAGAGATGTTTTCCTGCTGCTGCCTGCCGCTGGTCGCGGGCTGCGGCGAGGCCAAAAACGATTGCTGTTCCCCCGAAGAGGAGAAAAAGTGAAGCCGGCTGTAAACCGGAGAGGGAACAGGTTTCTTTACTTTAAACCCAGGAGGTCAACCATGCGCCGCTATCTCATTCCGCGGGTTGCTCGCTGTTGTTCAGGCAGCCCAGCCGGGTCCCGGGCATGACGCAAAACTGCCTTTCAATTTCTCATGACATGAATATTCCCGGGGGGGTTGTTCCTCCGGGAATAAAAAAAGGAGGAATTTAAAATGTTCGGATCAAAAAAATATAAGCCGGCCGTGGTACCGGTCTGTTGTCCTGTCTCAAACGGTTGAAAGTCGATTGCCGGCCGGGTTTCTTGTCTTCGCTATTGATAATTCATTATCCCGGTTTCCGGGCCTTGACGATATAAAAAGCCCCCGCGGCGCAGGCATAATACTCGCCGTCCTCGACCTGCTTTTTTAAAAGGGCCAGGTACTTGTCGGACATCGCCCGGTACCGTTCGTACTCGGTCATATCGCCGCACCCGGCTAAAAACTCTTCTTTCTCACGGGCGATAAGGTTGGCGCGGTTGTCGTCGTCAAGCAAATATATTTTCAAATGCTCCAGACTTCGTTTCTGCAGCATGTCTTCGTAAGGGGGTTCAATATAATGGGCGCGGTCGTTGGTGCGGACATCGATATCGACCAGGCCGGCCTCTTTCATCAGGTGGGGTACCTTGACGCCGATACTTTTGTCGCCGTCACCCAGCTTGATCCGACCCCGATGGCTTATCATCTGAACCTTAACGTGCAATAAATGTTCCTCGACGCTTCGCTCGGGCAGGGAGTTGAACAGCTCCCCCAGGGTCGGGTTGTGGTTATCCGGTTCGAAACAAACCACCAGCCCGCCCGGCCGGGCCACCCGCGCCATTTCGGAAAGGGCTTGCCCCGGTTTTTCAAGGTGTATCAGCAGCGTCTGGCACATAACAATATCAGCCCCGTCGTCCGGCAGGGGCAGCCGGTAGGCGTCGCCGACCCGTAACGAAACCTGTCCGCCTTTCGCCCAGTCGCGGGCTGCCTGCCCGGCTTCCTCAATCAACCGGGCGTTCTGGTCAATGCCGGTATAACGCCCGCCCTCGCCGTAAAAAGGCCAGAAGGTATAGCCCAGATAGCCCAGGCCGCAGCCGACATCGACCACCTCCAGTCCCGGCTTGAACTCCAGCCAGGCGACCGTCATCGCGAAAGAATCGTCGCGTATCATCTCCCGGCGCTGGTAAATAAGCATGTCTTTCCAGTATTTGGACGACCAGTCCGGTTTGGGGCGGTCAGGGCTCATTGCAACCTCCGAGCTTATATATTTTGATTTGAAAAAAAACTCTCCCGATGTCGGTTTTGCTGTCAAATTAAACAATTTTTCGGTTGGGTCAAGTGAGTAATCTAAACAATAATTATCGCGTCCTGTATTTTTTTAAGGGGGTGTCGGTTCAAAATAAATGGGAATGAAAATATGAACCGGACGGGCAAGTCTATAGACAAGACACTATAGATTTAGATATTAACAATTTATCGTTTATCGGGATAATTTTTTAAAAAAACGACAAGAGGTTAACAAATCCTTCCAAATCCTGTTTGAAAACCTACCTTTTTGTCCGGAAACTCAAGTAGATACAGTATTTACCGATACTAATTTATAATCGTGGGGAGTTATATGAATTTAGATCTTAAAACGAAGACTTACAAAGATACTTTTTTGGTCATTCACCTTGAGTCCCTTAGGGTCAACAGCCTCCTGGAATTCGACCTCTATATCGACAACGGCTCGGAACTCGTACTTTACCGCAACGCCCTGTTGCCGTTCACGGATAAAAACCGCCGGAGCCTGCTGGAAAATAATATCAAGCACCTCTATGTCTCCTCCTCTATGAAAGAGCTTTATCAGCGTTATATCGAAGACAACATAAAAGATATCATTAATGACGACAGCATCGTTGAAGCGGTGAAAGCCAGCATTGTCTATGACAGCGCCAATTTGCTGGTCAGGGAGGTTTTAAATAAGCCCACCCTGGGTGAAAATATCAAGCGAACCGAACAAATGGTTGAAAACACCGTTTCTTTCATCCTGCATAAGAAGAGTGCTTTTCACAGTTTGCTGAAAGTCATGTCGTTCGATTATTATACCTATACCCACTCAATCAATGTCTGTACCTTTTCGCTGGCCCTGGCGAAATATATCGGTATGGAAGATATCGAGGAGCTCAATATTCTCGGGACCGGGGCGATTCTTCACGATGTCGGTAAGACCAAAATCTCAGAGGCTATCCTGAATAAGAAGGAAGCTTTGACTTCCGAGGAAATAAAATTGATCAGGCAACACCCGCAATGGGGGTACGAAATACTCAAAGAAACCGATATTATTTCCCCGGCCTCCTATTATCCCATCGTCCAGCATCATGAGAGAGAAGACGGTTCCGGCTATCCGAAAGGATTGGGCTGTCAAGAAATACACCGGTACAGCAAGATCGTGGCTATTGCCGATGTTTTCGACGCCATGACCACCCGACGGGTTTACCGCTCGGCCATCGACCCTTACCCGGCTCTGAAGGAAATGTTCGAAAACCAAAAAACTTTTAACCTGGAATTTCTCGAACAATTCACGCGCCTGATGGGCCCCGAATCAGGCGTTCTTTGATTTCCCTTTTTATCTCCGGTCTACCCCGTAATTGACGAGCTTTATCGTATTAATCTACGCCGCAAACCATGGCGGCTTACCTGGCCATGACCCGCTGGCTCGAAAACTTTGCCTTCCGAATTGATTTAAACTTGGGCGTATTCGCCCTGGCGGCGTTCATTGCGCTGGTTATCACGCTCGCGACCGTGAGCACCCAGGCCGTCAGAACGGCCAACATCAACCCGGTGGATTCCCTCAGGCACGAATAAGATGGTGTTACTCCGGTAAACAGGCCTCGTTTTTTAACTTTCCCGTTTGACGGGAGTGAAGAAACGATTAAATAAAAAAAAGGAAGCAACCGTAAGGCCGCTTCCTTTTCATTGTTCAGGCATAACGTCAGGTCTGGAACAGGTACTGCAGTTTCATGAAGAAATGCCGCGAGGACAGCGACCAGTCGGTTGAAATTTCAGGGTCAGGGTTCGGGCTGTAAACCGGATAATAATCATAAGGTAAACGGTCGTAGTTATAGCTGGAACCGACATACAGGACCGTAAACGGGTTTAAGCGGTACGTTATCAGCGGCTCGATACTCCAGAATTTATTTGTCACCGTCACATAATCCGCGTCAACCCCGGCCGAAGACGGGGTGCGTAAGCTCTCCCGGAAGTAATATTGAGCGACCAGGCGGAACGACAGCGCTTTGGTGGCCTGGAACCGTAACCGGGTCCGGAATATGTAGTTTTCGAACAGTTTGACATCGGTATCGACATGATTGCTTTTCAGGTATTCAAAATTGGGTTCAATCAGGAGGCGGTCAATCGGTTTGATATCAAGTCCGGACTCGAAGTGGATTTCGTTGCCTTTCTCCAGAACGCTAAGGGCGGCGTCCACACCCCGTTCGATAACAAAGTAATAACCGAATTTATCGCTGAACGTGCTGGAGCCGTATAAACTAAGACCCCACAAATCTTTAAACCGCACCCCGCTCCATGACTCGTCGCCGTAATGAAAAGTTACGGAAAAATTGGTCTGGGCATATCTGATATTTCCGGAAAGGGAGGTGTTAAAATGTGTCCATTTGCGGTCACCGTCGAAATTCCACCGGTTATCGACCGACATCTGGGGTGTCATCCGTTCAAACAGGCCCTTGTCAAAATAGATATTATAACCGGTCCAGGTGGAGAAATTGCGATAGTCAATCCACGGGTCATAACCGGTTTCGGTGCGGTAGTTTCGGCCGACCTGATTGTAATCGAGCAGAAAGTTCCAGTTACGGGCGTTGCGTCGAAACTGGGTGATGAATCCGTAGCCGGTAAAGGACTCGCCGTCGAAACCAATATTATAATCAGCGTCATTCATGACATAATTGCTGCGAAACAGGGCGCTGTCATCAGGTTCCTCAGTCAGGGTCATGAGGTATTGCCCGCTGATACGGTAGGTGCGGGAGAGCCTGATATGTTGATCGAGAGCGAGGATGGTATTATAACCTCCTGCTTCGAAGCGGCGGTCGTTGATTATAAATCCCAGTTGAGAGCTTTCTCCGAACGACCGCATTCCCCGAAGGACATTGACGTAACTTTTCCCGACACCGAACGGCCAGACCATGGTCTCTTCGAGGGGGATGGTATAAAATGAATTTTCATCGACTGCCGAGATGAAACCGAACCGGTATTTTCCCGAGCGGCCGGTAAGTTTGGCGGCGAATTCGGGGTCATGGATCGTGCGGGTGTCGAGGGAGTTGAACAAAGTTCGGAAAATATCCCGCCCTTCCTGGAAAAAGGGCCGCCGTTCATCGAGGAAAAGAGCGACCGGTGAGTTGACGTCGATCTGGCCGGCGTCAGCTTCAATCTGGCTGAAATCGGGGTTGTACGTGGCCTCCAGGGTGACGTCGGAATTAAGAGAGTATTTGCCGCCGAGGGACATTTCGCCCTTGATGTCGTCGTTTTCAAAGGGGACTTCCGGGTCGTAGGCGTTGGTCACCGAACCGTTCTGGTTGGCGATCAGCGACGGCAGGATTTCGATGCCCTTGCCCGGGCGCACGTCGCTGAGGCCGTTCACCGTTCCCCACTGGCAGGGCCAGCATTGCTCGTTGCGATCGTAGGCCGCCCAGGAATACTGGTGGTAGCTGTCGCGGGGATGGATGCGCCAGAAATCCATTTTCCAGTTCTGCATGTCCTGGTTGGGAAAGCGAATGCTGCTGAAAGGAATGGCCAGCTCCGCCTGGTAACCGGTTTCGGTGATTTTGGCAGCAGCGTTCCAAATTATGTCGTACCCGGAATCTTCCCCGACAATGTTCGTCCACAGGATATCTTTCTGGACGCCATAAGGATTGACATGAAATTCGTAAGCCCACGAGGCGTCACCGTAAGTGTCAATCAGAACGATTACGGCGTCGTTACCGAAAAACTGGTCCCGCTGACACATGGTGGCGCGAATGGTGGCCGGGTCATCGTAACAAATGAATCCGATATAGAGAAAGTTCTCATTGTAAGTGACCATAACCCTGGTTTTAACCAGCGGTTCGATATTATCACCGGGATTTCTTTCCACGAAATTTTCCGACCAGGCGGCTTTCTGCCAACCGGGGTCGTCGAGTTTACCGTCGACGTCGATAACACCGGCGGTTTTCGATATCTCCATGCTGGGATTGAATACCGGCTGTGACGTTGTTGATGCCAGGACGGGGAAACAAAGGATTAGCAACCCTGTTGCGGTTAGCATAAATAACTTTGAACACCCGGCGTTAATTATCAACCTCATAAACATACCTTTCCATTATCTGATTTTTCAGGAACAGATATAAGGCTGGCCTTTATAATAGCGGTAAAACTCCGAGCTGATATTTCAACTCTTAACTGGAACTCTGTGAAATTCCGGTTTCTTTATTTGTAGACGTAAAATTTCTGTAAAAGTTCAGAAATTTTATAAAAAATTATCTCAAAGAGGACCGTTTTTTTTATTGAATTTATTTTATTTTTTTGATTCGATGAAACTCATCGTTTAAAGTACTTATTTCTCATTTTGGTTTGCAATGCCGCTGAATCTTAAGGTCGCAAAACACCCGGGCAGATAAAAAACTTGCAATATTAACCGTATTATTGTACTCTTTATAAGAACTTGAACAAAATTCTGAGATTATTCCAAAATATGTAAGCACCTGTCAGGTGGCATTCTTTACAATTATAGGCAGATTTGAATAATTTATTAAATTAAGCTTCGATAGAAGGAGAGGTTATGGGAAGGAGTAAAACTTTCGGTTGGTTGGGTGCCGTCGCGGCAATGTTCGTTTTGACTTTTTTTGCCGGTCAGGTAATCGCGGCTGAATTTTCGGCCGATATGACACAAACCCAGAATGAGGAAGTAAAACAAAGCAAGTTGTATGTCAAAGGAACCAGGTACAGTATGTTCCTCGAGGAAAGCGGTGAACAGTTGCAGATTATCGTCGATACCGAAAAAAAACAGACAGTGGTTGTGATAATGTCCGCCAAAGAGTTTCGGGTTATCCCCAGCGACGACATGATGAGCGTTATGAACGACCCGTTCCAGGGTTATATTTTCACGGCTTCGATGGGTGAGGAAAGGGCGGCCGGCACGGAAACCGTCAACGGTTATGAATGCGACAAATTCACCGTTAACATGCAGGATACCGACGTCATGTCCAATTGGGTGGCTAAAAAACTCGATTTCCCGATCAAGATCGTCGCCCATGATGACCGGGGAATGTTTACGGAACTTTCTAATATAGTCGAGGGGCCGGTCGAGGAATCAAAGTTCAAGATTCCCGAAGGTTTCACCAAATGGATCGACCCGGAAAGCCTGCCGGTGGAAATACCCGCCTGGGCCTCCGGTATCGAGGCCGCCCCGGTCATGGTTCCGCCGTTCGAGCAGGAGATGACTGCCGGCAATATTATCCGCGTCAAGGTCGCGCCGGGGAAATCCCTAGCTATTAAAGCTGTGAGTAAAACGGGAGCCAAGGCGAAATTGATTCCCTTCAAGGACGGTCGGCCGTTGAAAAAGGAATCCTGGTACAACAACTTCGCCCAGGAAGGAACAATTTGTGATCGCCTTCATGAGACCCCGGCCGCGGCGGATGAATTCATTGTTTACGTTTACGAGGGGAGTATTACAGCTATCGCTAAATGGTACGAAATGATTGAAAAGGACGTCGCCGCCGGCGGGGAGTTCCGGTACAAGTTCGAGGGCGGGGATAATATCAGTACTTTTATGGTGAATATAAGCGACGGCGAGTCGGTAGTCACCTTACATTATTTTAAAGAAGGGTCGCCGTTGAGCGAAGATGAAATCGGCCCGGTGAAATGGCGGACAATTACTTTAAAAGAAGCAAACGAAACCGATAATAGAACGCTGTCGACGAAAGGTGATGAACTGGTTTATAAAGTCGAGAAAGGCAAGATACAAGTCAAGATGGGTCAATACGATTCGTTTGAGTTTTAAAAACGAATCAAGCTGACACCAGCCGGTGCAGGGTGATTTCGGAGCGGGCGCCGATGCGAAGCTGCGGGCCCCAGTAACCGACGCCGTTACTTACATAAATGCGGGTGTTGCCGTGCTCGTGCAGCCCCGAAATATAAGGCTGGGCCAGGGCCGCCAGGAAATGATAGGGGAAATACTGCCCGCCGTGGGTATGACCGGAGAGAACATAGTCATAACCCGCTTTAGCGGCCTCGAAAATACTTTTCGGCTGGTGGGCCAGGAGGATTTTAACATGGCTTTCCGGCGCTCCGGCCAATGCCCGGTGCGGGTCGGAAATATGGTCCGCCCGGAAAGAGCCCCCGGTGAAATCGGTCACCCCGGCCAGAAGCAGCCGGCCCTCGCCCCGCTCGATAAGGCGGTGTTCGTTTATCAGGACATCGAAACCCAGCCGCGCCGTTTCTTCCAGCCATTGTTCCACTCCGGAATAGTATTCATGGTTGCCGGTGATAAAGAACAGGCCGTGCGGGGCTTTCAATTCGGCCAGCGGGGCGACATCGTCCCCCAGCTCGGCGACCGAACCATCCACCAAATCACCGGTCAAAGCTACCAGGTCCGGTTTCAGGTCGTTGACCATATCTACCACCGTTTGAACGAACGGCCGCCTCAAGGTATGGCTGACATGGATATCGGTTATCTGGGCGATAGTGAAACCGTCGAGGTCGTTTGGTAAACCCTTGACAGGCACGTTCACCTCGACAATCTTAGGCCGGCGCAGGGCCTCGAACAAGCCGTAACCGGTCAGGCCGCCGGCGGCGACCACCAGCCCGGCGTTTATGGAATTCATTATGAATCGACGGCGGACCGGGTCGGCCGTATCCACAGCCGCTGAAACGGAACCGCCGAGGTTACTTATAATATGAAATGTTTTCTGGGCGCCGAAGGTAATGAGAAGTATCAAGTCCCGGGTCACCAAAAAGGCGAAAAGCAGGGTCAGAAAGCCGAAACTGAGATATCCGACCCAGGCGACCACATTCACCCAGCTACCCTTAAAACCGAAATATTGAGCGATATGGGTGAAAAAAGGCAGCACCAGGAAGATGACCAAAAGACCCCATAAAAGAAAATTAACCGGCAGGCTGAAAGCCGCCGGGATAATCAGCCGCCAGCCGATATAGCCGTACATCAGGGCAAAAGCGATTATGACAATCAGAAAAAACAGCATTTCATTTCCTCAAACGGTAAAACCGTATTTTAATGACCGGCTGGTTCCGGTGAATTAATATAAATACCAATGATAAACATAACATATTTTAAAACGTTAAAAATAATTTATAGTTTGGAAAAAATAAAAGAATAATAGAGGATTATTACTGCATAAAAAACACCGGCCCCCGGCCGATAATTTATCCTTTTGGGACGGCCTGAGGGCTGGTGTACGTGTTATGAATATTTATTTATTCGTTAGCGCCAGGCGCCGATGATGATTCCGGCCACGATAAACCCGACCAGGTGGTAGAGGATATTTATCACCGTCAACCCGGCCGGCCGTTTCTCGAAAGTATCGTTGATACCGAACGTGGTCAGCATGAAACAAATCCCCACCAGTACGGCAATTGTGATACCGTCGGATATCGAGGTGCGGCCGGTCATTATCATCAGCCGGGCAATCCCGTAGCAGGCGATAAACGAACCGATAATGGCGATGATATAGTTAACCGCCGAGGCGTTCGCGTTAACCTGTTCTTTGGTTTTACCGATGCCCTTCATCCAGGCCTTCCCGAAAAGCGCCGGCGAGTACCACAGCGCTCCCAGTATCATATAAACCACTGCGGCCACCACCACCGCCCAATAGTTCATGGTCATTGTTTCCATTTTTCTTCCTCGGTTTAAGTGTGTATTATTATTATTTTAGATTTATGCTGAAATTTTAAAAAAACCGGGAAGTGAAAACAATATAAAAAAAAGCCCCCGAACTGTAATAACCAGCCGGGGACTCGAAATCTGATAATCGGTGAAATCTTAACGTAATGCCGGTGAACTCTCTCTCGTTTCATTGGAAAGTTTAAGACCGGGGTTGAACGGGCCGGCGGCAGCAGGCGGTTCGGCCATCTCCCAGTTGCTCGGGTCGGCCGGGTCGCCGCCAGTATGAATAAGGCGCCAGTAATATTCCAGGGGATAGTATCCCGACCAGTCGGACATCCAGAAATCGATATACCCGTAAATATCGTAAACTTCGTCTGATTGCTTCGTCAGGGCCAGCTGATAGGTCGAAAGGTAATAAATCCAGCCTTCGTTAATCCCGAATTCCTGATTGATAAATTCAAGAACCAGCGGGTCGGAATAGTATTGCAGGGCGGCAATCGCCAGGTACTCGTTGGGGGTGCACTGGGCCAGCGTTACCGTATCAATGACCTCCACCGTGTCGTAATGGTTCTGAATGACCGTTACGGTATCATGGATATAATTGGTTTGAACGACCGTATCGTAGACGTAGTTGGTTTGAATGATCGTGTCGTAGACATAGTTCGTTTGAATAACCGTGTCGTAGACCAGGACGGTGTCGGTGGAGTTGACAATTGTCGAGTCATTTATAACGAGGGTATCGACATTATAGACCGTTTCGGGGGGCAGTTCCAGGTATTCGATATCGTGAATATATTCCGTCGATTCAACTATTCTCTCTTTTTCGCAGCCGGAAAAGGCCAGGAACAGCACCATAACCAGCAGTAAAAGTCCGCCGATATGTCTTGTTGTCATAATAATCTCCTACCGGTTAAATAATTTTATTCATTTTATGATAGTGCAAATCCCGGGCCAAAACCGACCGGATTATATATTATTGATAAAACTCTGTCTTTTATGAGGATAACCGGAAGAAAGTATTGGCGAGCATATAAATAATTTGCACTTTTTATGATTTGGCTGCAGATATTTATAAGATTTACAGCGGGCTTTAGTGAAGTTTAGTATCCATTAATCAATCTTGGTAGGGAAGGACCCGAATTCGCTGAAAGCGAATGAAGCGGACCTGCCTGTTCTCTTAGTAATAACAAAGACTTACGGGGAAACTATTGTCGGGTGCCCGCCTTAGATATGATTTTCCCTTATTTTCTCCTGGTAGGCCAATAATGTTATAATAATATTAGATAGAGATACCGGTTTTTCGTTGACGTTGACTCTTTGATAGGATAAATTGCAATTAAAAGGCGTTGTGTAGTCTAGGTAGGGCAGGAGCACAGGGCTCCTGACTATTTCTTTTTTATCCTTATGTACATGATAAAAGCCCTAGAACAGGGCTTCGAATTTGGTAGCGGGGCTGGGATTTGTCGAAGATGCTGAGCAAAGCGAAGTAAACCCAGGACCTTCGGGTTATGAGCCTGTACAGAAGTCCGAACAGCAGCCAGCACCAGACACTATAAGGCAATAATAGCAACAACTTAGCTTGAGCCTTTTGTCTGGTGTTTTCTCTTATTATCTCTTGTTTTGGCTAATTCTGTTAGAAAAATGTTAGAAAGAGGTGTATGTTAAAATGGACAGGGTGCTCCACCCTGGTAGCATTCCACCTGGGTTCCAACTGTAGTTTCTGGCACAATGCGGTGATAAAGTGCGATAACAAATTTCGCGCCTAGTCCAAGTCAGTGAATTTTCCGTTGTATTTCAAGACGGACCAGCATAAGCAACAAACACACATTCGTTGCGAGTGGCATCCCCATCCCAAACTCAATTATCTCAGAGGATACAAGAAAAATCTCTGAATAACCCTTGACAACCTCAATACAATTGTTTTTTTTGTACAAAAGGTTTGTGTTGAAATGATTATTGGTGTAATTATTAGTGTGAGTGGTATTCAACACGAAAAATAGAACGTAAAATGTTGTAATATAATACGTTACCTGACGCAAGAAACATTTAAGCATTGTGGAATAATATAATTTTGCGTCGTGAGGATTGCAAATGAATAAGAAATCGAACAGACTATCTGACTCTCCCGTGCAACTACCTTCGCTGCCAAGAGCACGATATGATCTTCAAGTTCTTCGGTCCCTAAGGCGGATCATCCGTGCCGTTGACATATATTCTCGCAAGTTGAAGACAACACATCAACTGACAGCCCCCCAGTTGATATGTTTGCTCTGCGTAGTGGAAGAAGGACCCTTGAACTCTTCTGCCATCTCCAAGAGCATATTCCTAAGTCCGAGTACAATTGTTGGAATCCTCGACAGGCTTGAATCACGCGGTTTGGTGTCCAGAGAACGGGATAGCAATGACAGGCGAATTGTGAAGGTAACGGCCTCCGACGAAGGAATGAAGCTTGCGGAAGCAGCACCATCACCCCTGCAGGATAGTCTAGCGAACGCACTGAAACAGTTGCCTGAGTTGGAACAAGCCACAATTGCACTCTCCCTTCAACGGATTGTTGATCTCATGGAGGCTGAGCAACTCGAAGCAGCGCCAATCCTCGAGACAGACCAGCTTGAAATGATTGCTACAAAAGATGCTGGTTCCACCGATGCAGTAGTGCCCGAAGCTCAAGGGTCAAAACCAAAAAGTACAAGAGAGTGATTACCGGATAATGTCGATGACGCTGGCTGGATACGAATTCGAGGGACCGATAATGAATAGCGGTGACCTCAAGACCCTACCCGGAGTGTTCGCCGTAGTTACTGTCGTAAATACGACTCCAGTTCTGATAGATATTGATTCTGGGTTGGATGTATGTGAGTCAGCCATGAAACATCCAAGGCGAAAAGTCTGGCGAAGCATGTCGAAACCTGTCGGTTATGTTTTTGTTGTGCGGTATCAGAATACGGATGACGAGGTTACACGAGAAGCGCTCGTGAAAGAAATCCGAGGGAAAATGGATGTTCCGTGTGGATAGATAAATGTGTGACATATCGTATGACCACCAAAAGAATTGGTCTGAGCGTTCTTCAGGGCGTCAAGCGGTAAGCAAAAAACAAGAAAGGAAGGATTGGGTAAGAAGTGTCTATTACAATAAGTGAACATGTATTTGATGGCCCCTATACAACCACCAAGGATCTGATGAATGATCCGGGAGTCTTTGCTGTGATAGTAGCGAAGGACGAAAGGGGTACATTGATTGATGTTGGTGAATCCAACAACGTGCGCGAGTGTGTGGAGAGCCACAAGAGCAAGACTAGGTGGAACAAGTTTGCTTATACGGGGACATTGTGTTTCGCGGTTCTGTACACTCCGGGCTTTGGCCAAGCCGAGCGCGCTTCTATTGAGCAGGATATCCGCTCTTGATATGAAAGCAAGGCTACCGCAAAGAAAACTGGTGATGCCGAAAGAGAGAATGCCAGAAGAAAGGATGCCAAGTAAGGATGCTTCGGAGCATGAATTCATTGGTTGGTGATCGGATTATTGCTGAGGATGGTGCTGCGGGTACGGCTCTGGATTTTACGGTTAATTGTGTGAATTGGCATATCAGCGAACTTGTTACTTCAGTAGGTTCCTGGTGGAGATCGTACGAAGTACGAATTCCAAGGGTATCTTTACAACGTCCAGTTGGGGCAACAGGCATGCTTCCCGTCAGTCTGACCAAGAAGCAGATAAAAGAGAGTCCGACAACAGGTGACAGTGGGGCTTTTCAACGGGAAATGAAGAATGACCTTCTCGCTGTGGGAGTCCCAGTACCTGAGCTCTCTACTCCCCAACCGATTAGATGGAACACTATTGTTGCTTACCGCGCTCACGTATTGGATGGACCAGTAGGCACTCTGAGAGATCTAATCTTGGATGATGAAAACTGGCATATTCGATACTTGGTGGTAGAGCTTGCTTTGGAGGGTACTTCTCATCAAACTCTCGTTTCAAGTGACTGGGTTTCGAGTATCCACCCTGACAAGTCATCCGTATCACTCAATTTGAGTATCCGCGAACTAATAGGTTCGCCAGAGTATGATCCCAAAGTGCCAGTTAACCGTGATATAGAAGGGAAGCTGTACGATTATTATGGACAGCCCTTTAAGGAAAGAAGATGATTTGATGTTTATACACTCTGCAATTATACAGCCTTCGTCCAAAGATAGAAACGGCCAGGGCAGCCTTGTTTCATAGTATAGAATATCTTAGGAACTTCCCTGTGATAGACAACACCAGAGAGATTGGTACAATATGGGGTTTTGTTGTCGACAAGCGTTTCTGGAATGTCAGTCACATTGTTGTCCAAATTGGGAAAGGGCTTGAGGATCAAAAGATTCTTATTTCAGAGCAAGCTTTTCAGAAGCCACTCATACTGGATAGAGGATTCCTTGTTTCTCTTTCAGGGGGCAGGAGTGGAACGAAATTACCAGACGATTCTGCTGACTTGAGTGCCTGTTCTTATGTTACAAAACTCGAAGTTTGTTTGGGTCCCCCAAATGGCTGGGCGCTGGTTAGACCTATGCCCTGGCCCGCGTTCCCGATGCCTATGGTCAGCAGCTTCTACGTAAAGGAAAATGCTTCCTCCACTCAAGGCGAACAAAAGTGTGATGTTCGCCCGCAAAGCTGCAGAGACCTGATTGGTTCTCCAGTCAAAGCTACAGACGGCGGAGCCGGAGTGATTGATGATTTACTTTTGGATGATGATTACTGGCTAGTACGATATGTGGTCCTTGATACAGGGAGATGGTTTCCGGGTCGTAAAGTGATTTTGTCAACATCTTGGTTAAAGCATACAAGTGAAGATGACTCTACACTTCTTGTGGACCTAACTTCAGAAGCTGTAAAGGACGGGCCAACATATGATCCAGGAGTACCAATAAATCGAGAGTTAGAGAGTGGAATCTTCGCTCACTATGACCGTAGGCCATACTGGGTGTAGTTGAGGCTTGGAGAAAGAGGATATCTGACAATGAAGATTGGTGATTATGAATTCACAGGACCTTTTGATTCAATAGATGCCCTGAGGAGTGTTCCCGGACTGTTTGCGATAGTGT
>Ga0210003_1001063_pt1 | contig 24422 bp, 30 predicted proteins | sample LantaG_FD_182804 | JGI IMG/M metagenome (GOLD analysis project Ga0210003, IMG submission 182804) | Deep subsurface microbial communities from Baltic Sea to uncover new lineages of life (NeLLi) - Landsort_02402 metaG (SPAdes) (version 2) | ecosystem: Environmental > Aquatic > Marine > Oceanic >... | reverse complement strand
ACTGCTTGTAGGCATAGGGTTTCAGATTCTATTTCACTCCCCTCCCGGGGTGCTTTTCACCTTTCCCTCACGGTACTGGTTCACTATCGGTCATCAGCAGTATTTAGCCTTGGAGAGTGGTCTCCCCAGCTTCCCACAGGATTTCTCGTGTCCCGTGGTACTTAAGAACACAAGCAGAGACTTCAATCTTTTCGCCTACAGGGCTCTCACCCCCTATGGCTGCCCCTTCCAGAAGCATTCGGCTAAGATGAAGTTTTGTAACTCTGTAGCAGACCCTGAAATCTGCTCCTTGCGCCTTGCAACCCCAAGGTAGCTTAGGCTCCAGGTCCACTTAGCTACCTAGGTTTAGGCTGTTCCCCGTTCGCTCGCCGCTACTAAGGGAATCTCTTTTGATTTCTTTTCCTCGGGTTACTTAGATGTTTCAGTTCACCCGGTTCCCCCTCGCCTAAAGCGAGTGCTTGGGTTTCACCCAAGCAGGTTGTCCCATTTGGGAATCCCCAGCTAAGCTAGCTAGACAGCTCACTGAGGCTTTTCGCAGTTATGCCACGCCCTTCTTCGGCTGCTGATACCAAGGCATCCACCCTACGCCCTTTTCCCTTGACCTCCATCAGGCAGAACACAAAACCTATTCAATTTTTAAAGTGCAAAATATAATTCCCTACGAAAAAACATTATATTATATTACAGGGCATTATTGGTGTCAAATAAAACACCCAAACTTCAAATTGACCGCTTACCTTGCCATTATTAAACAACACATACTATACTGGCCTGGTTGCGTCATTATAAATTCAACAACGAGCTATGAAATCCAAACAGATTTTCGGGCTTAACTCCAATGTGTTTTTCCTGGGGCTGGTTAGCTTCCTCAACGATGCCAGCAGCGAGATGATTTTCCCCATCTTCTCACTATTCCTATTAAATGTGCTCCATGCGCCCACCACCATTATCGGCTTAATTGAAGGAGCGGCTGGTAGCATAGCCTCCCTGCTGAGAATATTCAGCGGCTGGCTCAGCGACAGGCTGGGAAAGAGAAAACCTTTAGCCATCCTGGGCTATGGATTGTCCACTATCGCCAAGCCTTTTATGTATATAGCCACAACCTGGGGCATGGCTTTCGGTGTGAGATTCTCCGACAGGGTGGGCAAGGGTATTCGCACTGCTCCCAGGGATGCCCTGGTGGCTGATTCATTGACGCCCGAGCAAAGGGGCAAGGGCTTCGGCCTCCATCGCGCCATGGACACCTTCGGCGCCGTGGTGGGCATCGTCTCAGCAGTAATTGTGGTCCATCTATACCAGGGCAACAACTGGGCGCTTACCAGGGGCACCTACCAGCAACTGGTGTTAATCGGCATTATTCCGGCGGTGCTGGCTTTATTTGTGTTCTTCTTCGTCAAGGAGCCTGAGAAAAAGACATCAGCGCAAATTATATACAAAGCCAGGCTGGGCGGCTTGCTATCAGGCTTCGATAAAAGATTTAAGCTTTTCCTGGGTGTTATGTTTCTGTTCACCCTGGGCAACTCCAGCGATGCCTTCCTTGTCCTTCGAGCCCAGAATCTGGGCAATCCTGTGCTTTATATACTGCTGATGTTGCTGCTGTTCAATTTCGTCTATGCCGCTATATCCACACCAGCCGGTATGCTATCCGACAGGCTGGGCAGGAGACGAGTCATAGCTTCGGGCTGGCTGGTTTACGCCCTGGTTTATCTCGGCCTCGCCCTGGCTAAGCCACAAGCTAGCTGGCAATTATGGCTATTATTTGGCTTTTATGGAGTTTACTATGGACTGGCCGAGGGCACAGCCCGCGCTCTCGTGGCTGACCTGGTGCCGGCGGAGAAAAGGGGCACAGCCTATGGCCTTTTTCATGGAGTGGTGGGAGTCACTCTGCTACCTGCCAGCATCATCGCTGGCTGGCTGTGGCAGGCTGTAAGTCCAGCAACTCCCTTCCTTTTTGGCGCCGCCATGGCTTTCCTGGCTATGATAGGGCTGCTGGTGCTAATCAAGGAGTGACAGCATCCTAACTGGCAGAGTATATGTCGCTCATCCCAGCCCCAGTCGGGGGCAAGCCCCGACTTTACCCGCTGCGCACTACCCGCCTTTTCAACTGCTTTGGAATTTGCCGGCCTTCTTTTTCAGCAGTCTCTAGCCACAAATCAATAGCTACTTTAATCTCCTTTAAAGCTTCTTCCTCAGTGTTTCCAAAAGCAGAGCAACTTGGAAGCTCCGGAGCCACAGCAATATACTCTTTATCCTCCTCGCTATAAAATATCTCAATAGCGTGTCTGCTAGCCATCTCTATTCCTCCAGTAAATTGTATTTCTCAATAATTCTTACAAACTGCATCTAACATTTGCTGGATTTCTGTTGAGTTTTTCATATGCCTCTCTTTTGTTCACTAAGACCTTTATATGCTTAACTTTTTATCGGCCTATACCTTCGAAAGGCCTGCTCCTGGTGTTTTCTCTACCAGGTCTTGTTTTAGCACAAAGGTATGATCTAGTTCAGATATGTTAGTGACACACACAGAAGTTATGAAAGGACGCTATAATGGATGCACTATGAAATGTTTACAGCACGATACCGGGATACAGGCGCCTGGCAAGCATTCCTAAGCTATCAAAAGGGGCCAGACAAAGACTCAAGTGGTTTGATTACTATAGTTCTCATAACCACAATGCCAGGCTTACCTGTCGCCACTTTGACATCTCTCCGCAAACATTTTATCGCTGGAAAGGGCGTTATAATCCCTGGCATATAGAGAATCTGGAGGATCGCTCCCATCGTCCCAGGCATGTAAGGCAGCCCACTTACTCAGCAGAGTTGATTAATGCTGTGCTCAAACTGAGGGAGGAATATCCCCGCTGGGGCAAAGACAAACTGGTGATACTCCTGCATCGTGAGGAGATTGACTGTTCTGCCTCCACGGTAGGCAGGATACTGCACAGGCTAAAGGAGCGCGGCGTATTGAGGGAAGCAATTCCCAATCATATCTCGGCCAGGAAAAGACAATGGCAGCGTCCCTACACAGTAAGGAAGCCTAAGGAATATGTGGCTAAAGAGCCGGGAGATATTGTAGAAGTGGACACATTGGATGTCAGGCCTTTACCAGGAGTGATACTCAAGCACTTCACTGCCAGGGATATTATCTCCAGATGGGATGTCCTGGAGGCTCACAGTAGAGCAACCTCTCATACCGCCTCTGGATTCATCGATACCCTGTTAGAGCGAATGCCCTTCCCCATCAAAACTATCCAGGTAGACGGGGGATCAGAGTTTCAAGATGCTTTTGAAGAGGAGTGTCAGCGAAGGGGTATTAGGTTATTTGTCCTGCCACCACGTTCACCCAAGCTTAACGGCCATGTAGAAAGGGCGCAAAGAACACACACCGAGGAGTTCTATGAGGTAATGGATACCAGCTTTGCGCTGCCAGAGCTGAATCGAGCTCTGATGAAGTGGGAAAAAGTGTATAATACCGTCCGGCCTCATCAGGCATTGGAATACCTTACTCCTCAAGAATTCCTGGAACATTACCGGCAAAATAAAAGAAAGGAGAATGTGTCACTAAGGTACTGAACGAGTACATGAGCTGGACGCGGAGAGGTGCCGATAGAATGGCAAGACTGATAAGTCTAAGGGAGATGAGTGAACTTGATGCTTGGATAAAATGTTTAGAAGGTTACTGGGCAAAGTTGGCAATAACTGCCTGTCCTAGAGAGATGCCGCCGTCATTGCAGGGCACTTGCCTGTGGGTGAACACCTGGAAGCCACTGTTTTCCAGTAAGCTAACCGTTTTTGTTAAAAGTAAGCGGTTTTGAAACACACCGCCACTTAGAGCTACTTGTTTAATTCCAGTTTCATTGGCCATCAGTTGGCACATCGCGTTTGTCATCTGAGCTATGGTATTGTGAAATCTGATTGATATTCTTCCCTGGGGGACGTTTTGACCTAAGTCTTCAACTATGGCTGAGAGCAAGTCACCCAGCTTCACGATTCTTATTCCGTTATCCTCCACTATATGATAGGGGTAGTTTTCCTTACTGTTAGTGTGATTTCCCTTATAGGCAATCATTTCTAGCTCCACGGCTGCCTGGCCTTCGTAGTCTATCTCACCCCTTATGCCTATCATCGCTGATATGGCGTCAAACAGTCGCCCCATACTGGAGGTCAATGGTGAATTAAGCCCTCTTTCTATTTGGCGTTTGATAATCTGGATTTCAACTTTGCTAACTTTTTTCATAAAGTGTGATTGAGATTGTTTTGCTGCCTTTGCGATAATAGTATTTAAGGCGTTTTCTCCCAGGAGGGTAAGAAGATAGCTGATAGCGATGCGGTAAGGCCTTTTAATGGCTGCATCTCCCCCGGGCAAAGGCAAGTATTCCAGATGGGCTACTCTATTGAAACTTTGATAGTCAGCCACCATGAATTCTCCTCCCCAGATATGTCCATCGCTGCCCAGTCCGGTGCCATCAAAGGCAACCCCGATGACAGGTGTGTCCAGTCCGTTATCCGCCATACAGCTAGCGATATGAGCATGATGGTGCTGCACGGGAATAAGTTTCACTCCAGATGAGCCTAATTCCCGGGCATACCTGGTGGAAAGGTAATCGGGATGCAGGTCATGAGCGATAATCTCAGGCTCAATTCGAAACAGCCTTTTATACAGTGAGATGGTATTATCAAAGTACTCCAAAGTTTCTATGTTCTCCAGATCTCCAATATGCTGGCTGAGAAAAGCATAATTATCTCTGGTCAGGCAGAAGGTATTCTTCATCTGGGCGCCGCAGCCAAGCACTTGCTTAGTCTTAAATTTGAGGTGAATGGGGTAAGGAGCATAACTGCGAGCCCGCCTGACAAGCTGACTTGTTCCTCTTTCCACTATGGCTACACTATCGTCGTAGCGGGAATAAATATCACGATTGTGCATCAAGAAGTAATCAGCGATTCCTGAAAGCCTTCTCAAGGCTTCATCATTGTCTTTGGCGATGGGCTCCTCGCTGAGATTGCCGCTGGTCATTACTAACGGCAACTGGCTATCTCTGAGTAAGATGTGATGTAAAGGTGTGTAGGGCAGCATAACGCCAAGATATTCCAGATTTGGTGCTACCTCTCGAGATACAGGCGAGTTACCTTTCCACCTCATAAGCACGATAGGACTTTGGGGAGAGGAAAGTAGTTTTTCTTCCTCGGGTGATACATAGCAATGCCTTTTGGCTTCATCTATATCGGTTACCATTATGGCGAGGGGTTTGAACGGTCGGTTTTTCCTTTGCCTCAGTGTTCTAACTGCGGTTTTATTGCTGGCATCACAGGCGAGGAGGAATCCCCCTAACCCTTTGATAGCTATGATTTTTCCTTTTTTCAAGAGTTGGCTGGTGCTGGCTATAGGGTCTGGGCTGGCAACGATTTTGCCCTGGGCATCGACCAGTTCAACTCTGGGGCCACATTTGGGACAGGCATTTGGCTGGGCATGAAAGCGACGGTCCAGCGGGTTATTATATTCTGCCTGGCACTGAGGGCACATCTGGAAGTGGCGCATAGTGGTTTTGGGGCGGTCATAGGGCATGTCCTTGATTATGGTGAAGCGTGGCCCACAATTAGTACAGTTGGTGAATGGGTAGCGATAACGCCTGTTATCTGGGCTTAATACTTCGCTCAGGCAAGCTTTGCAGGTGGCGATATCAGGGGAGATGAGCTGATATTTTCCCTCCTCAGCAATACTATGCCGAATCTCGAAGCCTTTATAGCCAGTGGGAGGGTGATAGGTAATGGCTATATTTTCAATATGAGCTAGAGGTGGGGCTTTTGTCTTAAGCTCTAATTGAAATTGCCTGATGGCTTGTGCTTCCCCCTCCACCTCAATCTTAACGCCCTCGGAGGTATTACATACCCACCCCTTCAAGTTGTGTTTAGTAGCCAGTCCATAGACAAAGGGTCTGAAACCAACTCCCTGGACTATGCCACGGACGTCAATGTGAGCCAGCAGTGGCGCATCTTTTCTAGCCATCTATCGATTATGTGTAGTTTAACCGCTTGCTGAAAAAGATCAAAGGGGGTAATTGACAGGCTGGATATTGATATTTGAGTTATGTTGCTTCTCCGGTTTTTGCTCATCTACGGTGATCGCAGTAGCTCGTTTCAGGTCTGATTGAGAATTTATGTTGAAAAAAGATAAAAGCTGGGGATCAAACCTCTGACATTCTGTTCGCTCGACATATCTAACAGACAAATTATCTGACGTCTGGCTAATTTTCAGTCGGTTATGCTCTAATTCTGTTCTTATTGTATTCAGACAGCTTCTGCAATATACGGCGTGGAGTGGTTCAATCTTCTCCTTTTCCAGTCGAGGAATTACTGCATCGAAGTTCTGGGATAGTTCCAACATATAGTGCAGTAGTTCAACGTTCAGGAAGGGCATATCACAGGCAACAACGATGTTATATGGAGACTTGGAAGCTAGTAATCCTGTATATATGCCTACAAGAGAACCTTTACCAGAGTAAAGGTCTACCACGACTTCTGCCTCACAAGGGATCTTCAGGTTAGGCTGGTTCTGAGATGTTACTATCAAAATCCGCTTGCTTAATAGTTTGAGTCGTTCAATAACATGCTCGATCAGGCTCTTGCCATGGAGAATCTCCATTGCCTTACATCTGCCCATTCGCAAGCTCCTGCCCCTGGCAAGCACAATTGATGTTACCATTGCAATAATATGTAGTTTATGTTGATTGAAATGTATCCCAGCTAATCAATTCCCGAGATTCTCTCTTTATGGGAATAGACATTGAATCTATGTTCTCTAGCAAACCCGATAAGGGTTACACCGTATTTGCATGCGCTTCTTATGGCTAGACTGGTAACGGCTGAGGTGCTTATGACTACAGGGATTTGGCAGTATATTGCTTTCCTGATGGTCGATGCTGTCTGCCGACAAGATGCTGCCAATATGCTCTCGTTGAGATTGAGCGACCTCTGGGTTGCGAGACCTATGGCCTTATCTATGGCGCAGTGTCTACTTGTGTCTTCAGCAAATACTGAGTTGGTTTTGCTTAGTATGGCCGCAATGTGGGTACCCCCGGTCTTGCTGAATAGGACACTGTGTTCATTGAGTGTTCTCTCAGCCTCCAGAATATCGGTGATGCATATCCTCATTTGGGATTTGATTTGATTCGGTTTTGTGTTATAGCCAGCGATGCTAGCTTCGACCAAATGCTTGTTCCCATCCCACCTTGACCTTATCTCCTTTATTCCAGACGGGTTACATATTCCCGCGGAGATCAGATATCCTCGGGCCATTTGCTCCAGTTGGGTTGGCAGGCAGTAGAAAGCTCGATAGTCCGCACCATTAACTCTGAGCAGTACTTCAGTTTCAGAAATAACTACATCGGAGTCAATTTCATTATGTTGGCCTGATATCCTTTGTATTTTAACCTCTTTTAATTCTGTTATCACATCTCCTAACCTCTGGCCTCTCGTGAAATATTTGGAGCGGGGTCTTTACAGGTTCCTCTCAGGAAGTTGCAGAGGGACCTCTTGGTTTTGCGAGGCCAAGAACCTCGGCTAAATTTAGGGAACAATCCCGATAAGCCACAAGAGCAAAGTGAGAACCATTGCACCTATGAGTGCTGGTTTGAGCCTTACATCTGCGAATCCCATAAGCGACTTACCAAACTTGTAGCCCAGGGGAACAAAGACCGAGGCGCCTATAGCGGCTAAGCTTCCGCTGATAGCAACATAATCCAAAACCTTAGGTAATCCTAGCACTACCCACCAATGGGCACAATGCGACATAGGAGGTACATGAATCATGATATAAGTCATGGTAAGTGCGAAGGAAGCATAAGCCAAATAAGCGCTAATTGGTCCAGTGATACTTCTCCAAGTTTCAGTTTCACTCCTTTTACCTACCAACGTGGCTACTATATCGAAGGAAATCCCAATCAGGAGTACCGCCCATAAATGGCAAGGCCAACCATGAGCGGTCATTGCCCTATAAAGCATGGCAATGGCCCCTATACCCGTTGAGGAGCCTGGTTGGGGTAGGTAGGTCCGAGCCAGAGCCAGAATCATGAAGCCTATCAATGTTGGTAAAACAGAGGAGAAAGGATATTCGGGTATTAGTCCCAAACCTGCTTCAACGCAACCCCAAACTGTCCCACAAACTAAAACGATGATCAATGCATTTTTCTTATTCATCTTGCTTCACCTCTTTATGATGACGAACTTTTATTTCGATTTCCTCCAATTCCTTATCCTCCTTTCGAAGAGTAGCTACAACCCCCAAAATCACATTCTTAAAAATGCTTTGAACAAAGGTATTCAACGGAACTGTTTTTTTATTGATGTTAAGACTGACTGAACCCTCCGCTCGGTTCTCCTGAACGAGAAGCTGCCTCTGTTGAATAAGGAGCTGCTCGATAAAGTCTGCTAAATGGGGCACGTCATCAAACTTAAACACAGGTTTCGCTGTTTCTATCTCAAAATCGCTCACCAAGGCTACAATATCGTCTCCCGGAGGTGGAACAGATTTGCTGATTGCTTTCCTGATTACTACTATCTTGCTTACTTCCTTCTCCTCACTAAATCCTTCTCCAAGCACGATATCTAAGTCATAAAAATAGTGTTTGGCGATACTTCTCAGAGGGGGGACATGCTCTAGGCTCTTAATGAGGCCAATCTGCCGGACTGATGTAAGAAATATCCCTCTTGCTCCTGCTTCCGCGAACCGCCAGGAATCTTTCCCTTCAACATCCAGGTTAAATCCATGGGGGCAGTGCTTCACAGCCGCGGTGGTATAGTTTCTCTTACTAAGCTCTCTAAGTAACTTCTCGATCAGTGTAGTCTTGCCAGCGCCAGAACTTCCCACTACCGAAATCACTAATGGATCAAGTTCATTCATTGGTATAAGCTCGTATCGCTCTAGATAGCTTCCCCTAGCTTCTTTAATTGCTGATAGGAATATACCGGCCCATCTAAGCAGACGTAACTCTTGCCGAGATTACAGTGTCCACATTTGCCCAGGCCACACTCCATCCTTCTCTCCATCGTGGTGATTATCCTGTCGTCTGCAAAGCCCATTTTGACCAGATCTAAGATCACGAAGTGTATCATGATTGGCGGGCCGCAAACGAAAGCCACAGTGCTCTCTAGGTCTATCTTGGCCTTAGGAAGAAGCGAGCCTACTACTCCTACGTTATTTTTCCACTTGTCGTCGGGGACATCAGCGGTCAGCAAGACCTCGGTATTATCCTTTTTGCCCCAACCACAAACTTCGTTCATGAAGCAGAGTAGTCCAGGCTCTCTCGCACCATACAGAATGGTTATCTTGCCAAAATCGCCTCTATAGGCGAACATCTGATTGATAAGGGAGCGGAGTGGAGCGAGCCCAATGCCACCGGCTACATATAGGATATCCTTGCCTTTTACTTCATCGAAGGGGAATCCGTTACCATAGGGTCCTCTGACACCGACGGCCTCTCCTTTTTTCTTGAGATGTAAGGCTCTGGTGACATTGCCCACTGCGGCAACACTTAGCTCAAGGTAACCCTTGTTTGCCGGCGAGGAGGTAATGGAAATTGGGGCTTCTCCTATGCCAAATACAGTAAGCTCTATGAATTGTCCGGGGTGGTAGTCAAACGTTTTTTGGTTTTCAGCGTCCTTGAATTCCAAGGTAAAGGTCTTTATTCCACTTGCTTCATCGCAGACTTTCTTGATCACCGCCAACTCAGGAGTATAAATATTTTTATTCATTTGCTATCCTCCCTAGAATGTAGGTCATGTCAATTCCGGTTGGACAAACGTCGATGCACCTTCCACAGCCAGTGCATCCTATTTGCCCATCATATGTATCAGGATTATAGGAGAACTTGTGGAAGATTCTTTGCCGCAGCCTCGCAGCTTGAGTGGCCCTGCTATTTACAGCGGCCATTTGAGTAAAACCACCAAGCTGACAACTATCCCAATATCTCACCCTCTGAGTCTCATTACCTGACCTTATATCATCCACATTGAAGCACTGGCAGGTGGGGCAAACCCAGTTGCAACCACCACAAAGGATGCATTTAGCTGCTTCCTCAGCCCAAACAGGGTTAGCAGAAGCAGCGTCTATCTTAGCCTTTACCTTTTCCAAATTGATACTTGTTTTAAATGTTTTCTTACTTTTTTCTTCCAGCACCTTAGCTTGCGCTTCATCTTTACTTGTGGCATTGGTGAAAAGGTTGGCTTGCTTTTCTACCAGTTTTTCTCCTCCCTTGCTTCCTACTTCTACCAGAAAGACATCTCCCAGGTCGGTGAAGAGAAGGTCAAACCCTTCCTTAGCAAATGGTCCTGTTCCCATGGAGTTACAAAAGCAAGATTCCTCAGCCTCGTTACAATTAAGACCCATAAGGATAGTATTCGACCTACGTACCTGATAATAGGGATCAACATAGTCTGAGAGGTAAACCTTGTCTAAGAACTTGAGCCCATACAGGTCGCAAGGCCTAACGCCCCAGATGACCTTTTTTGACTCATTTAGGTGGGCTTCAATCTCTACATCTGCATCCTCCCTAAATGTAAATAGTCTCTCTTTTTGAGGAAAAAGATATTCCTTTGGAGAGAATCGTGGTTTGCCTACAAAGTCAGTTGCCAGGTTGGATGAGTCTAAGTCACCGAATAGTATATCTTGCCCCTCGTGTAAAGGTGCGGCGACTTTAAACTCTGATTTCAGCCCTTCCAAGAAGGACGCTAAGTTTGATTTATTTAATATCTTCATATCTTTCTATCCCCTTTCTACTCTTACAGCGCAGACTTTATATTCCGGTATCTTAGCCACCGGATCGAGGTTTGCTGCGGTGAGCTTATTAGCAGCTGATTCAGCAAAGTGAAAAGGAATAAAAACCACCCCCCTTCCAATAGTATCCACTGGCTTGATAGGGATGCTAATTTCTCCTCTCCTTGAGATTACCTTCGCTATTTGCCCGTTTCTTAATCCCAATTCTTTGGCATCTTGGGGATTAATTTCTACATAGCCTTTGGGGTATTCTCGGTCGAGTGCCCAAGCCTTGCGGGTCATTGTTCCAGTGTGGAAATGGAATGCCATCCTGCCTGTGGTAAGTGTGAATGGATAATCAGCATCTGGCATTTCCCTGGGTGGTTTGTAGCTTGCTGGGCCAAACTTACCCAAACCGCGGGAGAACGAACCTTTATGGAGACAGGGGGTGCCGGGATGATCTGGAGTGGGACAAGGCCACTGGAGCCCGAAATTATCCAATCTTTTATAGCTGATACCTCCATATATTGGAGTAAGCTCAGCTATTTCGTCCATAATTTCAGCAGGCGAGTCATAATTCATCTCGTAACCTAAGCAGGATGATAACTCAGTTATAATTTTCCAATCAGGCTTGCTATCTCCCAGTGGTTCTATGGCCTTTCTAACCCGCTGTATTCTTCTCTCGGTGGAGGTAAAGGTGCCGTCCTTTTCCGCGAAGGAAACTCCAGGAAGAACAACATCTGCCAGAGATGCTGTCTCAGTCAGGAATATATCCTGTACAACTAGGAAGTCCAGAGACTTTAGAGCTTGTTCAACGTGATTGAGGTCGGGGTCGGAAACCATTGGATTTTCACCCATGATATACATCAGTTTCATCTTGCCTTCCAATACACTGTTGAGCATTTCTACCACGGTGAGCCCGGGCTCTGGAGGCAAGTTTACTTTCCATGCCTTCCTAAACTTATTCCTAAGTTCTTCATCTGCTACTTTTTGATAACCAGAAAAGACATTGGGTAGCGCCCCCATATCACATGCACCTTGAACGTTATTCTGCCCTCGCAGAGGGTTCACTCCGGTACACTCTTTCCCAACATTGCCTGTCAGCATTGCTAGGTTTGCTGTTGCCATAACATTATCAACGCCAGTAGTATGCTGTGTGATACCCATAGAATAGATAAGGGTGCTCTTTTCGCTCTGGGCATATGTTCGCGCTGCCTCGACAATTTTCTCTTTAGGCACTCCGGTTATCTCTGATCCCTTATCTGGGGTATACTCTGCCACCGTAGCTTTTAGCGCTTCGAAATTCTCAGTTCTTTGTTGGATAAACTCCTTATCCTCTAATCCTTCAGATATGATGACATTCATCATAGCATTGAGTAGGGCTACATCACTACCAGGCTTATGTTTCAAGTATAGCTGGGAAAGGTTTGCTAGCTGAATCTGTCTAGGATCGGCGACTATTAATTTAGCCCCATTTTTTATTGCCTTTAGTATGCGGCTTGCGATCAAAGGGTGTTGTTCTGTGGTATTAGAACCAATAACAAAGATTACATCTGCCCGTTCGATTTCATTAATAGAGTTGGTCATTGCCCCACTACCAAATGTAGTTGCAAGGCCCACTACGGTAGAGGCATGGCATAGACGCGCACAGTGATCAACATTGTTGGTACTAAGGCAAGCTCTGGCAAATTTCTGCATAAGGTAGTTTTCCTCGTTAGTACACTTTGCCGATGACAGAGTAGCTATGGAATTATTTGCATACTGTGCCTTAGTTTGTTTTATCTTGTTGGCAATAACCTGGTAGGCTTCATCCCACGAAGCTTGTCTGAATTCACCCTTCTCTTTGATTAGAGGGGTCATTAACCTCTTAGGGCTGTGAATATATTCATGTCCCAGCCATCCTTTGATGCATAACATCCCCTGACTGATGGGATGAGAGACACTGGGGTACACAGCCACGACTTTACCTTCTTCTACGCCCAGATAGAAGTTGCAACCACAGCCACAAAACTCACATGTAGTTAGTACTTTCTTCATAACTTACCTCCCTGAAGACCCTTGAAGGCTCTACTCTCACACTACCAATAAAGTGCTATTGCTCGTTCTCATGCACTTGGATTAAGAGACGCGCCTAACATAAGAAACATTCCTATAATACATAGTGCTATTGTTGCTGGGCTGAGCAAGTTCCCGACTCCCCCGCCTATCCAGGGGCCCACAAGCATTAGAGCCATCCCTATTGTAAATATACATTCTCCTCTTTTCAATTTAGCCTCCTAAATTTCTAGTTTTCTAACACTAATTGCAGAGATTATCACCGTTCCTCGGTGGATAAGTCCTCTCATCAGCGTTCCCAGAATCTCTACCTGCTCGCCGATTACCAGTTTCTCTTGGGCCTGGGTGAACAAGACGGCAGATATCACTCCTGTGCTATCGTCTATCTTCAGGTGGGGTCGGTTAAGCCATCTAAAAGATATGCCCACTATTGTGCCTCTGATTTTCACCACTTCACCGAGTTTGCTCGAGCTGATAGTTGATATTTTCCGTAGTTTAGCCTTTCTTTCATAAACTGGTGTAGCGTCTGAGTAGGCATGCTGGCTCATCTTCGTCAAGATCATAGGGATAATAACCAGGGCAGCAAGCATGGGGATAGCAAAATATAGAAAGCGATAATCTCTGCTATGAGCAAAGCTGAAGGCAACTATTGCTGTAGCTATAGCGAAAGCTGCCCAGGCTATTAAGGACATATGAGAGAATCTAGATATCCTGTTCACTCAGTTGGTAATTCCCTCCTGAAGGCATAGAAATAGAAGCATGCTATGAATAAGAATCCGCCTACTATGTTGCCTATGGTCACAGGTATCAGGTTCCAGACCCACATATCGGCAAAGCTGATTCCCCCATTCTGGGCGAGTAAACCACCGACCTTGCTGATAACCTCAGGATGCCAGTTTATAAGCATTACCCCTGCCGGTAGAAAGTACATGTTGGCGACACAGTGTTCGAGGCCGCTGGCAACAAAGGCCATGATGGGAAACCAGATGCCAAAGAACTTGCCTGTCACATCATTTGCTGTAAGGGCTAGTAAGACCGCGATGTTGACCAGAAAGTTACACCCGATGCCTTTCCAGAAGGCGGACCAAAGTCCAGCTGCACCGACTGCCTTGTATGTGAGTGTCTTGGCAGCGGCAATGTTCACTGCAGTCAAGCCATATGAGTTGATAGCTAGAGCACCCTCTGCTCCACCAGTTACAAATGGCCCAACGGACATCAGATAGGCATAGAATACTGAACCGATGATGTTACCTATATAGACCCATAGCAATACTCTCAGGACGCTCTTCCATGTGATCTTTTTCAGTAGAGCTGCCATTGGAACCAGCATGCAGTCCCCAGTAAATAGTTCGGCGCCTGTCAGCACTATTGCAATCAGGCCTACCGGGAAGACCGCTCCGGCAATCATGGTCTTGATGCCGGGTCCCAAAACATCAGCAACGCCAGTAGAGCACATAGTGGCCAGGGCAGCACCAATGGCGATATAGGCACCTGCCATGAAGCCACGAAGAAGTAGTTGGAATATAGGAAGTTTTGATTTGTATACCCCGGCATTCGCTGCCATGGGGACCAATTTTTGTGGTGGGTTAAAAGCCATTTTTAGTTCTCCTTTCTCGTATATCTTTGGGGGTATTATACAAGTGGCATATGGCTTTCTCAATCCCCCTTTGGTTCTTGCGCCAAGAGATTGTTGACAAATGGCCCCATTTTTTGTTTTTCAATGATTTTATTTTCCATTCACTCTCCTTTATTTGTTACTTGATGAGCATTGGCATCCATCTCGTGTAATAACCAGGAACACCAGTTATCTATTCCGGCGCCAGTCTTGCAGGAGACTTCAAAGAGCTTAACTTTCGGATTCAGATTCACAAGGGCATCTCGAAAAGCGGGAATATCGAAATCAACATAGTTCTGCAAGTCAACCTTGTTTATCACTACTGCATCGGCGTCAGCGAATATCATAGGATACTTGGTAGGTTTGTCATCGCCTTCGGGCAGGCTGGAGATCACTACCCTTTTATGTTCTCCCAGTGCAAATTCAGAGGGGCAGATAAGGTTGCCCACATTCTCAATGAGAAGCAAATCTATGTTTTCTAATGGCAGGCTTTGGAGAGCACGGCTGACCATATTAGCAATTAGAGTGCAATTCTCTGACATGTATCTTGTGGTTATCTGGATAACTGCAGTTGCCTTGTCTTTTACTTTCTCAGAATCAACGGTGGAGGCCACATCGCCTTCGATAACTGCAGTTCTTAGCTTATTTTTCAGCTTAGCTAAAGTTTGCAAGATGAGACTTGTCTTACCTGCGCCGGGAGATGACATAATATTGATGGCGAAAATCTGGTGCTTGTTCAAAAGGCGCTGGTTTTGGTCAGCTATGGACTGGTTTGCATCCAGGACATTTTTGATTACTTCTATTCTTTTCATTCCACTTCTATGCTTTCTACGTATAGATCTCGGCCTGCGGCTATTTCCAGGCTGTGGCTTTGGCATTTGGGGCAGCTCCACAGGGTGTTTTGGAGACAAAAAATGGTAGAACAATCGCGGCAGCGAAATTGAGCTGGGGCTGATTTAAAATTAAGAGTTGCTCCCTCAACAATAGTATCTTTGATGAGCGAATTGAAGTAAAATTGGATACAGTCTGGGACAAAGCCCGATAACTCACCAATGACTAAGTTAATGTTAACAATTTTGCTAGCTTGTGCCTCTTTGGCCTTGTCTAAAGCAATGTTGACAATGTTTTCAGTTACACCCAATTCATGCATTTCATGTGAGCTGACGCACGGTATGAGATTATAGCATGAGAGAACTGATTTTAGGTATAGGTAACATGCTTAAGGGTGATGACGGAATTGGCATTTACGTTGCCGAGATGGTCAATAAACATCTCAAAGAGATTGAAGGCAAGTCAAGACAAGTCAAATTCAGGGAAGCTAGAGAAGCTATGGTGATAAATTGTGGTACAACTCCCGAGAATTACACATCAATTATTAGAAAGTATGCCCCTGACAGGCTCATCTTGGTAGATGCGGCTGATATGGGGTTAAGCCCAGGTTCCTATAGAATTATACCGCCAGGCAAAATAGGAGTTATGTGTGTTTCAACGCATAATATGCCGCTGTCTCTCTTTGTATCCTATGTAAGTGAGTTTTGTCGGGATATAGTGCTTATAGGCGTTCAACCCGAGAGAATGGATTTCGGCGCAATACTGTCCAGCGTTGCTCGAAGAGCCGGGGGCCAGGTGGTGAATCTAATAATAGAAAAACGGCTGAACGAAATAGAGACGCTCAAAGTATAGGCATCTGAGACTGAGATTTGAGTGCAGGAAGTCATCGCTTTATTTTGTTACCACAAGCTCATCAGCATACTTATCATAGCTGGAGAGCATGAATTCATCAGTCATTGACAGTGCGTCTGTTGGGCATATGTCATTGCACTGTGCACAGAAGCAGCATCGGGAAACAAATATTTTTACCTTTTTCTCCTCAGGGATAAATTCTATAGCTTTAGTGGGGCAAACTTTAATACATAGCTGGCATCCTATGCATTTGTCTCTATCGTAGGATATCTTGCCCCGGAACCTGGGTGGCACTGCTATTGGAGGGTTCAGCAGTCTTTTATCTTTTTGAACCTTGTTGAGAAAGCCGATGACCGATTTTGGGGCGTATTTTGCCGGGAATTTATTTGTTGCTGGGGTTAGAAAAAGCTGCCGCAACAAAACTTTTGCCATTTTCATAATCGTTACCTCACACTATCAGGTCTACCCATATCAGTATTAAGCCGACAAGACTTGCGAGTGTTACTCCGCCAAGATAAATTTTGCTCACCTGATCAATCTTAAACCGTGCCATGGCAGCCCGTACTACCATTACACAAACAAACATTGCCAGGAAGACTTTTAGTAGGAAGAACAGAGTATCTACCGCGAATGCTGGAGCAAATGCCTCAATTCCGATTAAGGGAGAGAGGTTGTATGGGAAGAACAGGGCGATTATTAAGGATGCCATGGCGAAGGCCTTTATAGCATTTGCCATGTAGAATAAGGCAAGGTTTCTGCCGGAATACTCAACCAGTAAACCGCCAGCAAGCTCGGTTTCGGCTTCCGCCAGGTCGAATGGTACCCTGGATAGCTCACCGGGTGCAACCACAAGAAGAACGAAGAGTAGGATTAGTGTTCCTATAACTCCAATTGGGCCAACTAAGCTCCATATAGGATATGTAGCAATCGTGGATAACATAAATGGGTTGGTGCTGGCAACATAGCTGATACGCCATGCGATGGCGACTATTGCCATTGCCAATGGGAATTCGTAGCTCATCATAATGACCATTTCCCGCTGTGCGCCTACAGTGGCATATGGTGAGCTTGATGCGAAGCCACCTACTACAAATGCTAGAGCGGGTATAGTCAGCAAATATAATAATACTATGAGGTCACCGAAGCCGTCTAAAAGCGCTTTCTGGCCGAACATAGGTATGTAAAGTAGAAGCACTGCAGACCCCATAAGGCAGAGAATGGGAGCAAACTTGAATAGCCAGGAAATAGCATCATCGGGTATGATGCTTTCTTTCATAAGCAGTTTTTCCACATCGCGGAAGGGCTGGACTATTGGAGGGCCCACTCTGCCTTGCATATGGGCGACTATTTTGCGGTCTAGTCCCAAGTATAAAAGACCAAATAGTGCTCCTATTGCTGATACAATAACCGGGCCAATAATTATTGTTGCCATGCTTAGTGGATTAGTGGTTATCAAATTTGGCTTTCAACCTCCTCGTTTTTTCCACGGAAAGTTCATGCAACTCCTTATCGGTAAGCACAGATTTCCTCTTCGTTTTTGAGTCCACAACGATAGCTCTGTTGGTACATGACATACAAGGGTCAATAGAGGCAAAGGCTATGGGAACATCGGCAATTTGTCCACCGATAAGTATCGTGGGCATTGACATAAGGTTTGCATATGTTGGTGCTCTTATTTTCCAGGTGGCCAGTGTCTCCTGCCCAGCTTGTAAGCGAACATAATGCACAACCTCACCTCTGGGTGCTTCGTGCTGCCCGACGCCTTCTCCTTCTGCTTTCTTCAGTGTGGCTAAAAGCTTTGCTATCTTGGGTTCTGAGAGAATATCACCGGGGGGCATCTCCGCTAAACAGCGTTCTATGATTTCAATAGACTGCTTGACCTCCAATAATCGGACAATAATCCTGTCATATACATCGCCCACGATGGTTCCGGTGAGCACATCCGGGGTGATGGCTTTGATATCCAGGTCAGCATATGCACTGTAGGCATAGTCCTGCCTTACATCCTTGGGTACGCCACTCGCCCTGGCAGTTGGACCAACAGCCAGGAATCGTAAAGCATCCTCAGTTTTTAAAATACCCACCTTTTTGGTGCGCATCCGTACAGTGATATCCTCTAGGAATACAGTCTTTAACTGATTGAACACGCCTTTGTAATACTCCAGAGCCTCTCTGATTCTAGGAAATTGTTCCTCTGTGATATCCCTTCTTACTCCGCCGATTTGATACATAGCCTTCGAATTTCTGTTCCCCGTTATGTATTCTGTCAAGTCCATCACTTTTTCTCTAACACGCCATACAAGGTAGAACACAGAGTCAAAGCCGATCTCATGAGCAGCCACCCCGGCCCACAACAGGTGAGAATGTATTCTTTCCATCTCAGCAACAATCACGCGGATGTACTCCGCTCTCTGGGGGACCTCAATGCCTGCGGCTTGCTCCACTGCTTGCACAAATGTAAAAGGGTGGGATGCGGAGCAGATGCCACATACTCGCTCGGCTAGATATATGCTCTGAATGGGATTGTTCCTATTCATGCCAATCCACTCAATGCCACGGTGTACTTGCCCTACGACTACATCTACATCCACAATCTCTTCCCCTTCAACGCTGACATCAAGCCTAATAGCTTCGTGCACCGCAGGGTGAATTGGACCTATGGGTATGGTGTAGCTTGTTTTCGTTTGTGTCTCACTCATTTTTTATTCCTTCTCTGCCTGGCAATACCCTGAGCATATCGTGTGGCCCCGTTTCATCCTTCCTCCAGGGATAAACACCTTCTGGGAAATCATCAGGTAGGAATAGCCTGCGCTTATCAGGGATGCCAATCACCTCTACTCCCATCATCTCCTGGGTCTCGCGCTCTGTGAATATGGCTCCTGGTATAATGTCTGTAATAGTTGGTATTTTTAAATCGCTCTTGGGTAAAGATAGGCGAAGCCCAAGTGATAACGCCTTGAGGTGATGCCCATAGTATATAGTGAAGTGGTATATTAGCTCGACACTGTCTTCCCGATCGGCAGAAGATATTACAGAGAGGTGTGGGTATTCTTGTAGCTTACAGATGTGCTCCACTGATTTCCTAAAGGCTTCCCGTTTCACCTGTATCCAGATTGAGGTGAAAAGGTTCTTTTTGATTGCAACCTCTCTCTGGTAGATTCTGGAATCGATAAAGTCGCCACCCAGGGTGGTCTTAAAGCTCTCGACTATTTCTTCGGGACTCAATATTTCCATTATGCTACCTTCTGTTCTGCAGCTTTCTCTAATTTTACCCAGGCTTTGACTACAGCTTCTATAATAGCTTCAGGTCTAGGGGGACACCCGGGAACATATACATCTACAGGTATGACTTGGTCTATCGGCCCTACGAGGTTGTAGGATTCGTAGAATACGCCGCCCTCCAGGCCGCAGCCACCAATCGCTATGACCACCTTGGGGTCAGGTGTTTGCTCATATATACGCTTAAGTCTGGGCGCCATTTGTCTTGTTACCGGGCCTGTTACCAATAATACATCTGCGTGGCGGGGTGAGCCGACAAGCACGATTCCAAAACGCTCCAGGTCATACCGAGGGGTAAGGGCAGCTAGAATCTCGATATCGCACCCGTTGCATGATCCAGTATTAAGCTGATAAACCCACAGTGCCCTTTTAAATGAGTTGAGGCTCACATTCTCTCCTTCTCAGTTAAGTTAGCCATACAATGAACAGTATCACCGCGGTTACAGCCACAAGGGTTATAAACCAGATTATATAGTCGTTTATTATTCCCGTATGCGCCTTTATGGTCGGGTCATAGTATTGCTTAAGGGCTTGAAAAAACCCCCAATATATATTGTGGGCTCTTATATGTCGTTGTTCTGCATCGGGTGGCTTTTCGCCCGATAAGAAAATCTGTGTTTGAGCCGTTCCCTTCTTATATTTTTTTTGCCCGCGACTTCTAAAAAGATAGATTATTGCTACTAAAACTACGAAGGCAATGATACAGGCAATGGGGTTCCAGAAAGCAAGACTTGCCATTACAATCCTCCCATAACTGCATTGATGTATGTTGCCTGGTTTATCAGGGCATCTGTGGCGGGATTAACTATAGAGTTAACAATTAAACCAGGAAACAAGCTGAAGAAGATAATAATTATAGTCAGGATACCCATGCCAATTAGCATTGGCTTTGGTACCTCTTTTACATCTTTGTATTGTGGTAGGGCTGGTCCGGTAAACGCTGCCTGGAAAGCTTTGGTAAAGGAAGCTAGAGTTATAATCGATACCAGCATGGCTATTACGGATAGGATTGGATTGAATCGATAAACAGATTCATAAATCATAAGTTTTGATGTAAATCCATTGAAGGGAGGAATGCCGGAAATAGCCAAGGCTCCGATTATAAAAAATATTGAGGTATATTTCATATTGCGGCACATACCCCCCATCTTATTGAGGTCTCTGGTGCCCAGGCGAAAGAATAGAGCTTCTGCGGTTAGAAATAGGAGTCCTTTATATAGAGCGTTGTTTATTATGTGGAAAATACCGCCACTCATAGCCTCTCTTCCATAGCTAGCCAGAGCTTCTGGGTTACCTAGAACTGCCAGGCCAACGCCTACCCCGAGCAACATGTAACCACTCTGGGAGATAGCGTGGTAGGCCATCAACCGTTTGACATCTGACTGGTGGACAGCCATAGTGACCCCAACGAACATACTTAACACCCCTATGATTATTACTATCCATCCTATTGTAGCAGTGTTCAAAGTAACGCCGTATAGAGTAAAGCAGGTTCGAAAGAGGCCATATAGACATGCTTGGCTGGCTATGTAAATCATGGGAGTAGTGCCTGCAGGAGCAACACTGTAGGTATCCGGAGCCCACATATGCATGGGCACGCCGGCTAATTTCATGGTAAATGCCATTGCTAGTAAAGCTAAAGCTATTTTATCCAGCATTGTGTATTGCATTGCTTGAGCCAGAGCAGCTATGTTGAGCAAATTATATTGGGAGTAGAAAATTCCTATAGCGAATAGGATAACCAGTGCCCCAACTGCAGATATGACAATATATTTGAAGCCACCCTCCAATGCATCGGCAAACCTTGTCCTGAAGGCAGCCAATGCTGCCCCAGAGATGGAAAGTATTTCCAGGAAGACAAACATGTTGAACATGTCTCCGGTGAACTCCAGTCCTAGCATGCCTACCACCAGAAGGAGCAGGAGGGTATAAAATCTATCTCCGCCTGTCTCTTCCTTCATGAATGAGATGGAGTAAATGGTGGCTGCTAGGGAAACAGTGGCTGAGATGATACCCATAAATATGGACATAGCATCTACTTCTAGAATTATGCGCACCGGTACCATGTAATGTTCAGGGATGGTAAGAGAGGGGGAAGATGCGCCAAGGGTATAGATGTGTATCCCGTTAAGGTAAATATCCTTGGCCAATATTATTACTAGGAATTCTACGAAGACCAGGGTTGCTATTACTAATATATCTCTGGCTTTTTTGCTCACCCTGCTTATTAGAGGGGTTAGAAATGCTGCTAATAGTGGGATGGCTATTATCAGTATGGCGGAGTGGGCTACCAGAGTGTGCAATTCCTTATCCTTTCATCCTCCTGGACTTTTCTGAATCTATGTCTCCAGTATGGCGATAAGTAAGCATTATCATTGAGAGCATCAGGGCTGTGGTGGCAACTCCAATAACGATGCTAGTCAGAGTCAAGGCTTGAGGAACGGGCAATACCATTACTCCCTCAGGAGCATTAGTGTAAATAGGCGCGATCCCTGCTGCTCTATATCCCAAGGTGATCAGGAATAGGTTAACACCAGATTCCAGGATAGTAATGCCCATGACGAGCTTTATTAGATTTCTTTGCGATATGATGATGTATAAAGCAATGCCTACCAATGCTGCTACTGCCAGAAAGGGAATGTTAAAAATAGTTCCTGTCATTCTTCTATCTCTATTTTGCTAGATGCTAAAGCCATGACCAGAACAATCACGGACAAGCCGGCAATGACTTTTAGACCTACAGCTATGTTCATCAGAGGAATTATCCCCGCTGTCCATATATCCCCGGGATTAGAGCCGGGGGGAGGGATATGTCCAAAGAGGGGAGAGCCAACAAGGAAGTTATAGAAGAATACGGTGGCTATCCCTCCAAAGGCCAGGCCAATGAATATCATTGCACCGCTGCTTTCCAAAATGGAGAAGTGGTGCTCCTTTAATTTTTTTTGTATGTTGTAAGAGCCAAAAGCGACGATGAGTAAAGCTATGCCAGATGCAAATACAGCACCTCCCTGAAAACCGCCTCCGGGTGTCAGGTGTCCATGCATGATGACATATAGCCCAAAGGTAAGGATAAATAGAATCAGAAGGTTGGATATAGTTCGTACAATTTTAGACATCAGTTGGTTGTCTCTTTCTTCTAAATAGCATAACCACCCCAGTTACTGCTGTGAACAGGATAGTAGCCTCGCCTAAGGTATCAAAGCCTCTGTAATCGAAAACAACAGAGGTTACAGCGTTGTTGGCTCCAGTTTCACTCTGGGTATTTTCTATTATATAGTCGTCCATTTGAGAGGGGGGATGCCCAAAAGGATGGATGAGCAACGCTGTTGCTATCAAAATGGCTATGATAATCCCCAAAGATATCACTGCAGTGGTTTTTCTCATGTCTTCTCCTACATACGCTTTGTTGACCTTATGGCGATAACAAATATGGCTGTGGTGATAGCCGCTCCTATTCCAGCCTCGGCAATGGCTACATCAGGAGCTTCAAGTATATAAAACTCCAGGGATAAAAGCAGGCTTAGAGCAGCTAAGACTATCGTGGCAACAATTAAGTCTCTGAATTTTGCTACAAATAAGGCACAAATCACAATCAGTATCGGTATAACTATATGTAGAATTTCCGCCTCAATCATGTATTTCTGCTCCCTCGATGTCATCCACGACTGCTCTAGCAGGTTTAACTCCACTCCTATGACCTCCTCTGGCAATGGCATGAGCACCAGTGGGGTTGGTTACTAAAATGGCAATTAAGGCAATAAGTGCATGTATGGAAAGCATTGACTGTGGTGAGGAAATACCTTCTGTGGCCCAAACGCTTACAGATTGTATTATCACAGCTACAATTAAGAATATGGAACCAAATGTAGTGCATTTAGTCGAAGCATGAAGCCTGGTATAGAAGTCAGGAAAGCGGTGAAGTCCGATGGTCCCTATTAGATTAAAAAAGCATCCAATACCTATAAATATATAGGTGATAATATCTACTGCCACTAAAATTTTCCTCGCTCTATGTATTTGGCCATGAAAAGCGTAGTTATAAAGGAAAGCAGGGCATAAACAATTGCCACATCAATGAGTATAACCTCTTTGAATGCTGCTCCCAGAATAACCATTAATACTACAACTATGGTGTTTATGGTATCTATTGCTACTATTCTATCTGGGACCGTTCGCCCTAAAAACACCCTCACAAGAGCTATGATTATGCATACACCAAGGAATACGGCTACAGGAAGCCACATTATCCTGCTATCCTCCTTGCCCAATCAGGGAATGTACCACAAATGTCTTTATAATCTCTAGGCATCTTTTTCAGTGCATCCATCTTCACATTTATCCAATGGACATATAGGTCATTTGTTTTTTCATCTACCTCCACGCTCAAAGTGCCTGGAGTTAAGGTTATGGAGTTTGCCAGCAAAGTTAGACTTAAATTGTTCTTTAAGTTAGGGGAGATTTTTACTATGCCAGGATTTATTCTTCCAGTTATTACCCGATAGACAACATCGATGTTTGCCTTTGCCATTGCTGGAAGAAATATTGCAAAGAAATAAGCGAGGAATAAGAACCACCTCTTTGGATGTAGCATGCGGAAGTCTTTCTTGATAAACATATTTTTTGTTAGCATCCCTACTATTACAGCGAAAACAGCGCCAATAATTAGCTCTTCTTTACTCCATAGAAATAAGTGGCCAGAAGCTGTGGTCAAAAGTAGATAGAATATAAAGGCACAAGCTGCAGTAACTAGGAATGATATTACATTATATTTGAAGGTTCTTGGCATGTGCTTGCTATGTTTTCCGTTTGAGTGGTACTATGAAAATTCCTTTCTGGTCTTCGCTGGGTTTATGGCGACACCAAAGCGCGCATATGATAACTCCAGTGGGAGGGTAAAGTCAACGCTTTTTTAGGGATGTGTTGATGTTCTACGATTTTGTCACCATCTAATTGTTCAGCGAAAATGTCACCATGAAGGAGATGGTGATATTGAACAAGAAAGAACAGAGGAGGCTAGCGGTGTTAAACGAGGTGGAGAGAGGC
>Ga0210003_1001062_pt1 | contig 24434 bp, 15 predicted proteins | sample LantaG_FD_182804 | JGI IMG/M metagenome (GOLD analysis project Ga0210003, IMG submission 182804) | Deep subsurface microbial communities from Baltic Sea to uncover new lineages of life (NeLLi) - Landsort_02402 metaG (SPAdes) (version 2) | ecosystem: Environmental > Aquatic > Marine > Oceanic >... | reverse complement strand
CGCTAATGCGCCTTTGTACGTATCGCCGGTGCCGTCATTGACATCGTCAAAATTGTCACCGAAGTACAGATGGTGGAGTTTCGCCGCAAAACCCTCCGTCCAGCTAAGCTCTACATTCAGGTCTACATATATAGCATCATCAGCCGGATTGAGATTGTAGGCGGTTCTTGGGGGAATAGTGAAGCTCCAGACGTTACCTTTCCATGGGCTGTTGGGATCGGCATCATTCAACTCGTCAATCCGCCAGTAATAAGTTGTACCTGGAACAAGACCTTCCGGATAAGCAAACCCGGCAAGTCCCAAAATAACAGTCGGTTCGGCCTGGTTGCCTGCGAACGTATCGTTTGTACCGTCGTTAACATCATCAAAACTCTCGCCAAAATATACATCGTGCGATATAGCGGAACCTCCGGGTACCCAGGTAAGGTTCACCCAGGTAGCTTCAATCAGGGCGTCATCGGCCGGTTTAGGGAGCGATGAATATGGATATGGTTCACCACCTGATTCCATTATTTGCTGAACCTCTTCGGCTGCCAGTACCCTATTGTAGAAATGGACATCATCAATGGAACCGATGAAATACCTGTCGCTGTGGGTGACTCGGACACCTATACCGAAATCCTCGCCGGCGACAACACCCCACGAATCCGGATCGCTCGATGTTATCGTATCATCTATACCGTCAACATAGATTCTAATACCTTCGCTTGAGGTAGCAGTTCCATCAACTAATGTTACCGCTATATGGTGCCATTCGCCATCGGTTGGACTGGTGTTGGCCTCGATATTACCGACACCTGTGTTCCAGCGTATTATGTCGTCGAGTATGCGTAGTTCGCTTCTATTACCGCCGCCTGTGCTGCCCCAACATACAATCGTCCTGTCGTCTCCGTTCGTTGTCTTGATCCAGGCAGTGAAGCTAAAAGCCTGTCTGCCTTCGGTGCCTTTGTAACCTTCTATGGTCACATAATCGTCTCCGTCTAACTCAAGGGCTTGACCATAAACGCCGGGACCAAAACTCGGATCACCGCTGATCGTACCATGACGGTTATTGCCTGAGACATCACTGGCATGTCCGTCGAAGGTCCACCAGCCCATAAGGCTTGGGTCGTCGGCACCTACGCATGGCGATACCACGCCCAGCACAAAAATCAATGAAACCAGGAAAAGCTGCTTCTTAGCCATAATCAATCCTCCTTCAAAAAAGTAAAGTTATGAATTCCCCCCCAAACCAAATTCGACAAATACCCTTTTGCGTTTATACATCGTCATTTCATTTGTAGCAAATCAGCCTCTTTACGTCAAGGAAAATCCATGCCGAGTTGAAGACCTTTTAATTGACCTTTCAGTTAGCAAAACACAATAGCAATAAACAGCAATCTCCGATAATCTGTTTAATATTTTGTATTTTGTAGTTTTTAGTGTTGTCGAAAAAGTCGATTTAGTTTATAATTTGTGAATATAAGTAGAATTTGGGGAACAGACAGCTTATGATGCGCATCTCACCACACGACAGAAGAATCAATAGATGATGGAGGAAGTCACATGGACAAGTCATCAAGCTTTAACCTGTCAGAAAGATATATTTCTAACTCAAGATATAAAAAACATCTAACCGGCTTTACCTTAATCGAACTTCTGGTTGTAATTGCAATTATCGCGTTATTAATGGGAATATTGATGCCCGCTCTACAACGGGTAAAGAAACAGGCAAGAACCTCTGCGTGCCAGGCGAACCTGCACCAGTGGAGCCAGATATGGGCGATGTATTGCCAGGATAACGACGGCTTTTTCTGTACGGATTCCAGCAACCTTAATCTGGGTTGGTTGCGAGGGACCTGGATCCTGTCGCTCCGGCCTTATTATAGGACAAAGTCCGGTATCCTTATATGCCCGATGGCCAAGAAACGGCTGGATAATATGGAAAACTATGGCGGCCCCACAAGAACCTATATTATGGGCACAGGTGGAGATGAAAATCGGCAGGAAGAGGCCAGCTATGGGGCAAATTGCTGGATTTATAAAGCACGCCCGGGCGTGTCTGAAATTCAAAACCGTCCGACAAAATGGAATTGGAAGACCGCTGATGCTAAAGGCGGAAACAACGTTCCCATCTTTGGCGACTGCATGTGGAGAGGAGGCGGACCATTTTATCAGGATGGCAGCGCTCAGTCCAACAAGATAATTCCTCCTCAATTCGACGGCCAATGGTTGGGTGCCGGATACGAAATGATGCATTTCTGCACCGACCGGCATGATGCATTTAATAATCACGTCTTCCTCGACTGGTCTGTCCGAAAGGTAGGGATTAAGGAATTGTGGGTGCTAAAGTGGCATCGCCAGTTCAACACAAGCGGAGCCTGGACAAAAGCAGGCGGAGTTCAGCCGGACAACTGGCCCGAATGGATGAGAAGTTTCAAGGATTATTAGCAAACAACAAGCGGCCGATCTTACATAAATTTCTTCTCTAATCGTCACTTTTCTAAAGCTTCTGTTTGAGGCAGTTTTGCTCGCCACTCTGCGGCTTTTTCCGGCTTGCCCCAAACTTCATACAACTGGATCAGCGACTGCACGATTTCGGTAGTTTGGAGATCCTGGTTATTTAATGTTGCGATGCTCAAGTCAAATGCTCTTAGAAGAATCGCTTCGGCATGTTCTTGGTCTTCGGTATGACAGAGCGCTTTGCCCAGAGTCCTAAGGAAGCCCGCGTTCTCCGGTTCCTTCTCGACCGCCTTGCGGGCCAGTAGCAGGGCCAAGGGCAGGAGTCTGTCGCGCAGCTCCGGCGTGGCATCCAGCATCCATCGTGCCTCGTGCGCGCAGTCGGTCGCGTTGTACGGGGGTAAGACCTGCTCGAACTGCTGCAAATACTCCGCGGCCTTTGGATGGTCCATACAGAGGGCGCAATCCGCCCTTAGGTACTGCGTGTGTACCAAGGCAGGGTCCATGGGGATGTAGTGGTTGAGTCGCTCCATTAAATCAAGGCAGTGCTCTTCGATCGTCTGTACGGAGTCAAAGGATGCCACCGTCGGGACGCCTGATTCGAGATCCACCTGCCAGATCTCGATCACTGGTGCCAGTGTCAGGGCCATCTTGCTACTGTCCGGTGCCCAGCACGACGTGAACCACCCTCCGTTCAGGACCTTCGACGCCTCTCCGGTCTCTATGTCGTAGATCCACAGCCCAATCTCACTGACGTTCGATCCACTGATGCTCAACTCACGGCCGTCCGGAGACCAGGAAACATTCAAGTCGCCCAGCGGTGATGGCGGAGCGATCCACGTGGCGACAACCTCCTTTGAGTCAGCGTCGATGATCCTGAGTTCGCGGGAGGTATGATCAGCGATGTATTGCTCATCCGGGGAGATCACCGGAGAAGGACCGCAGGGGGACAGGACATCTACCGGTCTGGCATCGCTGTGTGCAAGGGACACAGAGTATAGCGTTTTGTTCGGCCGTGATGTGTAATACAGACGGCCGGAGCGACGTCCCCATTGTGGGCAGGTGCCTTCACAGATACGCCGGACCTCGTGAGTCTCCATTTTCACGATCCAGACCTCATCGGCGTGTTTGGGTACGCGCCCATAGGGTTGCCACGTGCGAAGGCTGAGGCGGGCGAGACTCTGAGTAGACCAGATCCGGCGGTCTCTCACAAAGGCGATAGTGCGGCCGTCCGACGACCACTCCGGGTCCTTACCGGAGGTCGTTAAGAGTTCGGTGCGTCCGCTCTCTACGTCAAGTACGGCCACGCCACTGGCACTGAGTAGGCCGTGGCTGTAAGCCAGACGCCTCCCGTCTGGTGACCAGGCCGGATGGAATCCCTTGGGGACAAGGCATTGGGCCTGGGTATGCAGGTTTCTGTAATGTGTGTCGACCTCATACATCCAAGCGTATGGCGCGCGATTGGGAGGTTTACGCGGGCCGTACCACATCCGGTCTGCCGCCACGGACTCGGCAACAAGCTTGGACGAGAATAAGTAGAAGAGACCCCTTAAGTACCAAGGGACCCCACCAATGCGGTTCTCCTGCAGGCGCAGGAATGGGTAGCTCAGGAAGTGTTCGTACTCGCGCTGGGCCTCGTCGTAACGTCCCAGCGCGGTATAAGCCGCAAAGAGCTTGTGCCGAAAGGAGATGTCTTGCGGTCGCAACTCGGCACACTTCTCGGCATCACCCAGCGCCGGCTCGTACTGACCCAGACGCGTATAGGTCTCGCGGCGGCCATCATAGAGGTGAGGATCCTCCGGTGCCAGTTGTATGGCTTCATTGTGATCCTGCAAGGCCTCGTCAAGTCGTCCCAGCTCCTGCAGCGCCAGTGCGCTGAGCGCATAACCCTGAGGCTTATCCGGTCGGATACCGATCATCCTGGCTGCGTCAATGACCATCTTCTCGTAGTCATGCTGGATATAGAAGATGTAGGCCCGCTCGCGAAGGGAATCATAGTGCTGTTTGTCTAACTCCAGCGCCTTGCCCAGCATTTTGAGCATTTCCTTGACACCATACGCGGCCTTGGCACGCAGGAAATAGTACGGTGCCGTCCCTGCGATAAGCTGCTCGGCCTGCTCTCGATGCTCCTGCCACTTTTGGTAAAACTCTGAGGTCTCGCCGGGGGCACACGGGTCGCCTTCGTAGTATATGTTGGCCAAAAGAAAGTGAGCCTGGCCTGCCACCTCATCGGGAGTGCCCAACAGGCGCTCAAGTTCCGGGACGGCGGCACCGGCCCCCTGCTCCTCCAGCAGAATTTGTGCATGAAGGAGATTCGCCGAGCGGCCGACATACGGGCTTTGTAAGAGTTCACTAACTGCCGCCAGCGCCTCGGGGTACTTCATGGTGCCGAACAACTCCTGCGCCTGATCCAGGAGCTGTCTGTGTTCCAGCACCTCCGCGTGGGCACGCTCTTTGTTCACCCTGACGGACATGACTGCTGCGATGCCTAACGCAAGGCATACGACCATGACCATGGCCGTGGCCATGACCTGCCGGCGGTGCCGGCGTATGAACTTCTGGGATCGGTAGAGCAGGCCGGGGGGGGCGGCCCAAACCGGCTCATGATTGAGATGCCGTCGAAGATCATCGGCAAAAGCCTCAACTGTGGAATAGCGTCGCGCGGGATCCTTCTCCAGCGCCTTGAGGGCTATCCAATCCAGGTCACCGTGGAGCTTGCGACGCAGTGTGCGTATATCAGTCCTGCGACATCGAGCCGAGTCCTCGGATTCGGCCGCCGATGTTTTGCTCAGTCTCGTGCTGGGTGTTGCGGGGTCCTGCTTGCAGATCACTTCGCGGATGTGGTCGATTCCCCCCTTGCGAATCGTCTGGTGATCAAAGGGCAGGACGCCGGTAAGCAGCTCGTAAAGGAGTACGCCGAGAGAGTAGATATCCGTGCGTATGTCGATATCCTGGCTGCGGAGGTCAGCCTGCTCCGGACTCATGTACTCTGGTGTCCCCACGAGTTGGCCCTGCTCGGTGTAGAAGGTCTGCTCAGTAAGCGGTTGGTTGATGGCCTTGGCCACACCAAAGTCAATAATCTTCGGAATGGCCTTATCCTGCTGCTCGGAGACCAGGATATTGGATGGTTTTATATCCCGGTGGATTATCCCCTTCTGGTGGGCATGCTGCATGGCTTGACAGACTTGTAGAAACAGCCGAAGCCGATCCTCAATCGTGAGCACTTGAAGGTCACAATGCTTGGTAATGGGTAAGCCTTTGACGTACTCCATGACAAAATAAGGTCGGCCGGCCTCCGTCGACCCGGCTTGGTAAACGTGAGCGATATTCGGATGGTCGAGCAGGGCCAATGCTTGTCGTTCTGCCTCGAACCGGGCTATAATCCGCTTGGAATCCATACCGGGCTTGATAACCTTCAAGGCTAATTGGCGCCTGATGGGCTGTTCCTGCTGGGCCAGATACACCACCCCCATACCACCTTCACCGAGCATGTGATCGAGTTTGTACGGGCCAATCCACTGACCAATGTGCTCAACGGACGATTGAAGAGAAGTCGTGAAGTCGGATGAATTGGAGGGCCCAGTGGAATCGGCGGGCTGTGGTGGCTCTGCCTCCTCGTTCTCAGGTTCGGCACTTTCACCATGACCTGTGCCAAGAGAAAAAAGACGGTTCAGTTGGTCTGGCTCCAGGCCGAATAAGCTTTTCTTTGGTTCATTGCTCATATTCTTGTGACCACGATCTATGTCTACAGTAGTGGCTGAAACATCGCCCTACCAATATATTCAGGAATTATTTCCATTCTTGCGCGATTTTTGGGAAAAATCTTTGAATTTCTTTAATTTCATCCTCCACGTGTTCATCTGAGATAACGGAGTCGCGCAGGTGCTGCTTTAGAGTGGTCTGGAATCGTCGCTTGACGGTCACGATCATGTTGGACACTTTCGAGCTATCTTCGATACCATACTTAGCACAGAGTTCCTTGATCGAAACAGGGTCGATTCTTTCAATAATTGGCCGGAGCAGGCGGTCTCGGAAGATGCACCAATGGATGGTCTTGCCATCCTCATAGCATTTGGCCTCCACCTGCTCCAAAACGCGCTCCAGCAAGCCCGATATCCAGGCGTAACGGAACGTATCTTCCGGAGCGGATATCATGAGACTCTGGGGCAGTTCAGGGGGCTCGACCATGTCCAGTGGAACAAGTCTTCCTTTTGGCATGCGCTTCCGAGCCGTCTCCATTTGTTGCACGTTGACGAGATATCTGTCGAGGGCCATCAGTAGAAATGAGCGGAATCGTCCTTTGGCTGCATCGGCGTTTTCGATCAGATGCCGTTCGAGTACCACTTCATGGAAGAATCCTTGTGTCAGATCCTTGGCCTGTTCGTTGTTGTAGCCCTTACGCCGCAAATAGCAGTAGATAGGCTTCCAATAACGATTCATCAGCAAGCCAATCAAGGCTCGGTTTTCATCCTTGCCGCTTGAACCCACGCCTTGAATAAGGGACCAATGCGTGGTCAAAAATACCTCTCCCGTACCTCCTATGTCCGTGTAGTCATTACGTTCCATTAGCAGTTCCTCCGCTGTTTAAGCTCCCGGACGTCCGAATAAATCAAAGAATCCAATAGTCGCCGGCTCAGACGAACGCTTTTGAACGGCTGTTTCCCAAAAACAGTGCCCTCATTTTATGTCATAATCATATTATTGTCAAGAATTTATCACAGGATCACAAGTCCACGACCCAGCATATGACTCACGAAGTACCAGTCGTGGCTTCTACCACACTCGGCCCCGGTTCAGCTCGGATTTAGATGCGCGACAGGAAAATTTGAAGATTCTGCGCAAGATTTTAAAACTTTTCTGAAGAAGTATGTAGGAACGATAAGAATTCGTTGGAAAACAGAGAAATGAAAAGCCCAGTCAAAGTTGCGAAGGTTAGAGCAGAAAGGAAGGTGTGAAATGAGATAACGTGCAACGTCTTGGATTCGTTCATAAGGATAATTAGAAGTAGAGAGTATGTGAGACAATCTTTTAGGAGGTTAACAATGTATTCACAAATCAGGAACATTTCAATAGCTTGTATTATTTTAGTTGCTTTAGGTGGTTTTTTTCAAACAGCCGCCGCCGACACAGAGGCAAACAAGGCCCTCGTCGTCCGTATCCTTGAGGTCTTTAACCAGGGAAACCTGGCCGTAGCAGATGAGATCTTCGCCACCGACTTCGTCAACCACAATCCCAGCCGCCCCGACGTCACCGATCTCGAGAGCTACAAAGGATGGGTCGTTGAGAGCCGCACTGCTTTCCCGGACTTCCGTGTCGAGATTCATTACATGGTTGCTGAAGGGGACAAGGTCGCGGCCCGCTGGACGGCTACCGGCATACACCAGGGAGAGCTTATGGGCATCCCCCCAACAGGGAAGCAAATGACACATACGGGGATGAACATCCATCGTTTGGCTGGCGGCAAGATAGTGGAAGCCTGGTGGAGTTCTGACATGCTGGCCCTGATGGAGCTGCTCGGCGTGATGCCTCCGACGCGCGAAGATTACACGTGGGGCGCGCCATCGGAAGTAACCGGCGACCCCGGCGACCCGGAGACGAACAAGGCCATCGTCCAGCGTATACTTGATGAAGTCATGAACCAGCAGAATATGGGCGTCGTCGACGAGCTTTTCGCCGCCGACTACCTTATGCATGATCCCGCCTGGCCCATGGAAGTGAAGGGTCCCGAGGGCTTCAAACAATGGACTGGTATGATGCTTGATCCATACTTTTCAGACAGCCACACCAGTGCGGATATAATCGCCGAGGGGGACACGGTAGCAGTCTACTGGTCATGGAGTGGCACACACGCAGGTGAGTTTATGGGCATCCCCCCGACAGGAAGGCAAATAGTAGTCACAGGCATTAGCATCCATCGTTTCGCTGACGGTGAGTTCGTGGAAAGCTGGGCCAGCTACGATATGATGGGCTTCATGCAACAGCTCACAGCAGAGGAATGGTCGGCGGAAGGAGTCTGGATTTCGACCGTACCGACCCCATTGGGTAACATGATCATCAAGAGTACCTGGATGGCGCAGGACGACGCGAAGACACGGTTCACGGGAGAATTTGAGCAGATCAATACCTATCCCGTGCTAATTAACGTTTACCCGGATTCAGAAAAGATCAAGTATGGCGGCGGGCTGATGGTGAAGATCGGACTGAACAAATACGAGGTGACATTCCTCCAGTACTTCACAAGGACCGCCGGGCCCAGCCTGGAGGAAATCGTCGGCATCGGGATCGTAACCGGCACCTTCGAACTCGTGGGCCCGGATCTGGCTCAGGGCCAGGGCGCGGGGGCCTACTATATGGCGGCACAGGATGCCGACCAGGATGGCTTCCCCGACGAAGGTCAGGAACCGGTAGTCTGCGTGCCTTGGGGATGGACCGCGAAACGTCTGACGATAATGCCGGGCTGCGTACCGACGCCAATACCCGAGTAACCAGCACGGGATTTCCGGTAAGATAAAGCTGATCCGGTAGATGTGCGTAAAGTGTATGGCATGAGAACATTGGCAAATTTGAAAGGGTAGTAAGATGAAAAAGAAAATTTCACTCGTATTGGTTTTGGCATTGGGCCTAACTGCGGAGGTTGCGAACGCGGATTTTATCTTCGGTACACCCACTAATCTCGGTCCAATAGTCAACAGTTCGTCTATCGACTGGTCGCCGAGCATCTCGGCAGACGGTCTTACGCTCTACTTCGCCTCCAACCGGCCCGGCGGATTTGGTGATTCCGACCTATATGTGGCGACACGGAAAACATCAAACCATGACTGGGGTGAGCCTGCGAATCTTGGGCCAGCGGTAAACAGTTCAGCTCCGGAAAACGATCCGAGCATCTCGACCGACGGCCTGTCGCTATACTTCCGCTCCAACCGGCCTGGCGGGTATGGAGGTCAGGACATATGGATTGCGACGCGCGCAACAACAAACGATGACTGGGGGACCCCGGTGAGTCTTGGGCCAGTGGTCAATAGCTTGTCTGACGAATGGATTCCAAAGATCTCGGTTGACGGACTGTCTCTCTTCTTCGGCTCCAACCGGCCTGGTGGGTTAGGTGATTTCGACATATGGGTGACGACGCGGAGAACGACGAACGAAGACTGGGAGAAACCAGTGAATCTCGGACCACCTGTCAACAGTTCTTCTTTCGAGCGTGCCCCGAGCATCTCTGCTGACAGCCTGTCTCTCTTCCTCATCTCCAATAGGCCTGGTGGGTTGGGTGGTATCGACCTGTGGGTGTCGAGGCGGCCGAGAACAAACGAACCTTGGGAAATCCCAGTGAATCTTGGGCCTGCTGTTAACAGTTCCACCAACGATGTCTCGCCTTATATATTATCCGACGGCAGCGCTCTTTTGTTCTCCTCCAATCGTACCGGTGGGTTTGGCAGTTATGACATCTGGCAGGTCTCAATTAACCCGGTCGTTGACTTTAACGGGGACGGAATTGTGGATGTGAAAGACATTGTGATAATAACTGAGCACTGGGGCGAGAATTACCCATTATGTGATATCGGCCCGATGCCCTGGGGCGATGGCATCGTCGATGTCCAGGATTTAGTTGTCCTTACGGAGTACATAGAACCATTAGACCGCACGCTCATAGCACACTGGACATTAGACGAGACGGAGGGGATGTTCGCTGTAGATAGTGCCGGTGACAACGATGCCGTAGTAATCGGTGGCGCTACGTGGCAGCCCGGCAGCGGACAGGTAGATGGTGCACTTCAGTTGAACGGTGTTGATGGCTATGCCATCACTGGTGCAGTCCTGAATCCGGCAGATGGTCCTTTCAGCGTTTTAGCATGGATCAACGGTGGAGCACCAGGCCAGGTCGTTGTCTCGCAACAAAACTCTGCCAACTGGCTGACAACAGATGCTGAGGGCAACTTGATGACGGAGCTGAAAGGTGCTGGTCGTTCCACAGGTCCTCTGTTTTCCGAAACAGTTATCACCGATGGGCAATGGCACCGTATAGGTCTTGTATGGGATGGCTCGCATAGAACGCTCTATGTTGATGGCGTTGTGGTTGCCGACGACATACAGCCCGGTCTGCAAGGTTCTCAAATGGGTCTATACATCGGTACAGGCAAGGCTATGGAATCCGGAACCTACTTCTCCGGCCTGATCGACGATGTCCGCATCTACAACCGGGCCGTGAGCCCGTAAGAAATCGCAGGCTTGGGGTATTAGGCGACTCGGAATGGGTCTGTTAATAATTGGTTTCTATACGAGTCCTTAGATAAATGGGCCGTGGGCAGGATGTCTGCGGCCCAGCTTTTTTTGCTAATTTGAAGTTTCTTATTGAAATCCGGGCAGAAATATTGTAGAAAAATAGGCAATCTTTTAAGCAGTATTATCTTGTTCTTTGAAATCATGGCGTTATAATGGTAATTTAATGGAAATATTGAAGGGCCTCCGTTTTGCAAACAGATCGCAAAATGGGAACCCTTGAGAAGTTGAACGGATTCCACTATGACACGGAACCGAGGCAAAAAGGCGCTTTATGAGGTTATGAGCAAGGCTCGTGTTAAGCCTGATCATGACAAAGTCGTCGAGCATTTACGGCCCGAAAAACCTGTTGAAGAAGTTCCCGCAGCCAGGCAGGAGGAATCTGCCGGCGTTCCGGAGGCCACGGCAAAATGGTGGAAGAAGCCGAGCATTGTCCAGTTTAATGCCGGCAGAATCGAGTTTTCAATGCCGTACCAGGTTGCAGTTGTGCTGGTACTGGTCTTTATTATTGTGATTATAGCCGCCTACAGGTTCGGTCAGTCTTCTTATCCGGCCGGGCGGCAGCAGCCAGATCAGCCGGACACTGCAATGCAGGAGACGGATGGCGAAAAGCCGACAGAACGGGCGATGGCCGATATTCCGCTGCCTTCGGCACCGCCTGAGAATACGACGGCGAGAACCGAAGTTGCCAAGCCCGTTAATGTGAAACCGACAGGCAGCAATGTGATTGTTCTGGTTCAGTATGATTCGCTGCCTGATTTGGCGCCCGTCAAGGAGCATTTTTCCGAGTACGGGATTGAAACTGAAATTGTGCCCGAAAGAGGCCGCTACTTTTTACAGACGAAACAAAGATATGATAACCCGGCTACACCCGGGACTGATGGATATAAAGCAAAACAGAAAATTGCCGAGGTCGGAGCCAAATATAAAGGTAAGGCACCGGCAGGTTATGAATCTTTCGCACCGTATTATTTCTCGGATGCGTACGGTAAGAAAGCAAATTAGTTTTAGGAGAAGTACTGAATGTCAATTGATCCTTCATTGAAAATCAAAGGTGCACTGTCGAGGCACCGTAATGTTTTGAAGCGTGCCGAACGTATCGAACAGCTCAAAGAAGAAGACCGCTGGACCGAGGAAGATTCCTTACTTGGACTGCCGAAAGTCGCACACCGCAAGAGCCATGCCGGACGGAAGGACGCGGAAGATAAGGTCGAAAAGATTGCCACTGAGGAGATTGCCGAAACTCCAAAACCCGAATAGGCTTAAAAACGAAGGACAAATAGTATTGCTGATGTGAATGACCACATTCACATAAAGCTGCAAAGAGGTCGAAATCGGAAACCTGTTTTTGTGATTAGCACGGGAAGATTCTGTGAATTACATAAGCAAAACCATTTGCTGTGGCTCCATGCCATATCTGCACTCGAAAGATAGAAGATAGTGAGGTTGTTGAAAAAATCCTCATTCCCCGATTTATCGATACACCAGCCGGAAATGGTGCACAATCGTTCTTTCTTAAAAACGCCGTGCTCAAATCGAAGCGGGCAATCAGGACGGCTGATTGGAAAAAGACAGCTTTGGCAATTGCTCATCCCGGCATTGTTCTGCTTATCAGGGATCGTCTCGACTGTTTCGGCCGGCGACCATCTTCAGTGGGGCCAGAAAGATTCCCGAAACATGGTCTCGGCGGAAACCGGCCTGCCCGATAGCTTCGACCCGGCCACAGGCATGAACATTAAGTGGGAGGTTCCGCTGGGCACGGAAAGCTACGCTACGCCGGTCGTGGCCCGCGGCAAGGTGCTGATAGGCACAAACAACGAGCGCCCGCGAGATCCCCGGCACAAGGGAGATCGAGGTGTGCTGCTGTGCCTGGACGAAAAAGACGGCAGCCTCTGCTGGCAGCTCGTCGTTCCCAAAAGCATACCAATGCTATATCGGGACTGGCCAAAGTCGGGCCTTTGTTCGCCGGCGACCGTCGAAGGAGAAAAAGTATATGTCGTGACCAACCGCGGCGATGTTGTATGCCTCGACCTCAACGGTCAGGCCAACGGCAACGACGGACCATGCCGGGACGAAGGCCGCCTCATGGCACCCCAGGGCGCCGAGCCTATGGACGTGGCAAAAACAGATGCCGATATCATCTGGCTGTTCGATGTCGCGGCAAAGACGGGCGTTCATCAGCACGATGCGGCACATAGCTCGATTCTCCTGCACGGCGACTTTTTGTACATCAACACGAGCAACGGCCTTAACGACAAACACGAAACGATTCCCGCCCCCGATGCGCCGAGCCTGATTGTGCTCGATAAGGCAACAGGGCGGCTCGTCGCTCAGGATGACGAAATAATCGGCCCGAAGATATTCCACTCGACGTGGTCTTCGCCCGCACTGGGCCAGGTTAACGGGCGAACGCTGGTATTTTTCTGCGGCGGCGACGGGGTGTGCTACGCTTTCGATACCATTAAAGAGATTCCGGCCGCCGATGCAGTTCAGAAACTAAACCGGGTATGGCGATTCGATTGCGACCCCGAGGCGCCGAAAGAAGACGTGCACAAGTATGTTCGAAACCGCAATGAGAGCCCGAGCAACGTCAAGAGCACACCGGTCTTTCATGACGGCCGCATTTATGTCACCTACGGAGGTGACATCTGGTGGGGCAAGAACCAGGCATGGCTCAAATGCTTCGATGCGAGCGGCTCGGGCGACATCACTCACTCAGGCCAAATCTGGACGTACCCTCTCGAGCAACACTGCTGCTCGACACCATCGATACAAGACGGGCTGGTCTTCGTCGCCGATTGCTCCGGGCTGGTCCACTGCGTGGACGCCGAGACCGGCAAGCCCTACTGGACGCATAAAACAAAGGGGGACATCTGGGCATCGAGCCTCGTGGCCGATGGAAAGGTTTATATCGGCACACGACGGCGAGATTTTTACGTACTGGCCGCCGGAAAAGAAAAAAAGCTCATCAGTTCAACTACACTTGACAGCCCCATGTGCGGCACACCGGTCGCCGCCAACGGCGTGCTTTACATTACCACAATGAAGAAACTCTACGCAGTCAAAACATCCACAGAGTAGACATATAAATCTGAGGAGACGATTATGAAGCGTTTCATTCTCTTGGCGTTCGCCCCCGCTGTTTTTTTTCTGATGTCCTGTTATGAGTCGCCGGCCCTGGCGGCAGACAGTCCCGTCGAGCAATGGGCACGCTTCGAGCAGTCGTTTACAAGCTCAAAAGACTACGATAATGCTGTGCAGCAAATCAAGGTCAAAGTGGAATTCACCTCTCCGAGCGGAAACAAAAGGACACTCCTTGGATTTTGGGATGGAGGCCGTGCGTGGCGTGTGCGTTTTTCGCCCGACGAGCAGGGCGACTGGACATACAAAACAACCTGTTCGGACCAAAGCAACCAAGGTCTTCACTACCAAACCGGCTCGTTCCGATGTGAGAAATACGATGGCGACCTTTCGCTGCTGCGGCACGGCGAATTACGCCTCTCCGGGAACAAACGTTATATCGAGCACACCGACGGCACGCCATTTTTCTGGCTGGCCGACACCGTCTGGTGCGGCCCATTATTTGCAGATTTGGACGATTGGAATGTTTTCCTCAAAGACCGCGTGGAAAAGGAATTTACCGCGATTCAGTTCGTCATGACCCAGTGGCGAATGGCCGAGACTGATGCGGCCGGAAATCCCGCATTTACAGGCAAAGAAAAAGTCGCCGTCAACCCGGCGTTTTTCCAGCGAATGGACAAGTACATCGATGCGATTAACGATGCTGGGCTTCTCGCCGTACCGGTTCTGCTCTGGGCGATTCGCGGCGACGAAAATCCGGGCTATTCTCTGCCGGAAGATCAGAAGATTGTGCTGGCCGAATATATGATCGCCCGGTACGGCGCCCATCAGGTCATCTGGTTCCTCGGCGGCGACGGCAATTACAGCGCAGAACGTGCCGAAACATGGAAGCGAGTCGGCAGGGCGGTGTTTAACGAAGACCAGCATCGCCTGGCCACACAGCACGTCTGCGGAAAAAGCTGGATCGGCAAAGAATTCCGCAACGAGCCGTGGTTCAGCTTCATCGGTTATCAAAGCGGACACGGCGACGATGAAGGAACCTTCCGCTGGCTCAACCAGGGTCCGCCCGCAACGGAATGGAACAACAAGCCCAACCTGCCCGTGATTAATACCGAACCAAACTACGAGGCGCATAACGGCTACACCCACCGGAAGGTCCACAACGACCATTCGGTCCGCCGGGCCGCTTATTGGAGCCTGCTGGTTTCTCCGACGGCCGGTGTCACCTACGGCGGGCAGGGAATCTGGGGCTGGCACACGAAAGTGCAGGTTCCAGCCGCTCATAACAGCGCCGGACTCGGCTCGCCCTGGCACATCGCCAAAGACCTGCCCGGCGCGTTGGGCATGAAATACCTGCACCAGTTTTTCAAGAGCATCGAATGGTGGCGGCTAAGCCCCGCGCAGGAAGTTCTCGCCGAGCAGCCGGGCAAAGAGGATGCATCGAAATTCGTCGCCGCGGCAAAATCTCAAGAGGGCGATCTGCTGGTGGTGTACCTGCCCGAGGGCGGCCCGGTGACTGTGAAAACCGATTCGCTCAAAAAAGACCTGACCGCTCGCTGGTATCATCCCCGCACCGGCGGCTGGCTCGACGCAGGGAAAGTCGCGAAACCCCGGCAGGCATTCAAAACCGCCGACAAGAATGATTGGATTCTGTTAATTGCCACAGAGTAAGGGATGGACTTTGCAGGCGGTCATCGGTGTATAGAGTCTATCAATATAAGAATATGCTGATTCGTACAGGAAAAACATCAGGTTGCAGGAGAAATAATCATGAAAAATGATCTTGTATCAAAATCGCAAGCCGGTTGTAAATCATCGCCGTCGAGCCGAAGGATGGATCGTCGAGAATTTCTCAGACGGGCAGGCTGTACCGGGGCCGGGCTGGCACTGGCCGTCATGCAGCAGCCGCTCCGTGCCCGGCAAACCGATGAGCTGCCGAAACGCGTCCTCGGGCGAACAAAAGAAAAAGTCTCCATCCTCGGGCTCGGTACGGCGCCGGTGGGCGAAGGCCCTATAGGAATCGAGGAGGGGATAAAAATCTTCAGCGAAGTCATCGACCGCGGCATCAACTATATCGATACGGCCAGAATATACGGCAACGCCGAAGAAATCCTCGGGCACATCATCCCGAAACGGCGAGACGAGCTTTTCTTGGTGACAAAGGTATCGACAGACAACGCCGCCAGGGCCGAACAATCCCTGAACGAATCTCTCAGCCGGCTCAAGACCGACCATATCGACCTCGTGCACATTCACAGCATCGGCGGCAAGAACCTCGACCGGGTACTGGCAAGCGACGGCGTTCTGGAATTTCTGCTCAAACAAAAAGAGGCGGGCAAAATTCGCTTCATCGGCATCTCGGGTCACAACCGCCCGGCCAATTTCGTCCGCATGATCCAGACCGACCAGATCGATGTGCTGATGTGCGTGATGAACCACGCCGACAGGAACATCTACGACTTCGAGGGCAAGGTCCTGCCCGAGGCGAAAAAATACAATGTCGGCTGTGCGGCGATGAAAGTTTACGCCGGTATCAAGGGAGGCTTTCCCAATCACAGAAGCGGCTTCGTCGGCTGCGCGACGGAGCCGGAGCGATTGCCTCACGCAATGGCTTATGCGCTCGATCTCGAAGGCGTCAGTGTCGCAGTAGTCGGACCCTATACGGTCAAGCAGGCCATCCAGAACGTTCAGTTTGCCCGCCAATATAAGCCGCTGACCCCGAAGCAGCGGGCTTCGTTAATGGAATACGGCAAAAACCTTGCCAAAAACCTGGGCCCGCGGTATGGCTCGGTTATTTAATAGAAAAAAATGAAAAGGCAACAATATATGAAAAGAAAGAATATATCTCTCTGCGCAATCATCACGATACTGGTAATCTCAGTAACAGCTCGGGCCACCGATTGGCCTCAGTGGCGAGGGCCGTTCTTTAACGGTTCCAGTGACGAAACAAATCTGCCGGACTCATGGGGCGAAACCGAAAACGTCACCTGGGTCAGCCCGCTTCCAGGCCCCAGCGGCGCAACTGCGATTATCTCTAACGGCAAAGTATTCGTCAGTTCCATGGTCGGGCAGGGCCCTGAATTCGCAGCTTTATGCCTCGATGCAAAGGACGGCAAGAAGTTGTGGCAGAAACAGGTCGGATCCGATTCACGCCGGTTCCCCCGCAACAACATGGCGTCCCCATCACCCGTAGCCGACGGCAAACGCGTCTTTTTCCTGTACGCCAGCGGAGACCTGGTCGGCTTCGATTATGACGGCAATAAGCTCTGGTCGCGCAACATCGAAGCGGAGTACGGCAACCTCGCCCTGCAGTTCGGCTACAGTTCAAGCCCCTTGCTGTACGGAAACAAGCTCTATGTCATCGCGATTCGCCGGAACAAACCTTATCGCCCGCCGGAAGCCGAAGAACCTCTGGACTCCTTCATAATGGCAATTGATCCTGAAACCGGCAAAAACTTGTGGAAGCAACAGCGGACAACCAATGCGTTCGACGAAGGAATGGAGACCTACAGCACACCTGTTCCTTTCGTCCGTGACGGCCATACCGAAATCCTAAACACCGGCGGCGATTTCGTCACCGCTCACGACCCCGTCACGGGTAAAGAGCTGTGGCGTTTCGAACACTGGACGACAAAAATCCGGGACTCGCGAATCATCCCTTCCCTGGTTACCGGAGACGGGCTGATATTCGGCACGAGACACAAACACGGCAAAGTTTATACTATCAAGCCCGGCAGCACCGACAATCCGTCTGAGGCTCGCATCGTCTGGGAATTTGAAGGCCCGTCACCCGATTGCACTACCCCGCTTTATTACATGAATCGGCTGTACGTACTGAACGGTGTCCGGAGCGGAAAACCAGTCACTTGCCTTGACCCGAAAACCGGCAGACAGATCTGGCAGGGCAAAATCGGCGGCCGAGGCCCATGGCGCGCCTCGCTCACCGGCGCCGACGGAAAACTTTACTGTATAAATGAGACCGGAGAAATCGTCGTGCTCGACGCCGGCGGCGACGAATTCAAAATCATTTTCGAAACCAAAACAGACGAGACTCCCATCCAGTCCTCAATCTCCGTCGCCGACGGGCATCTGTTCATACGAACGGCAAAAAAACTTTACTGCATCGGCAAATAGAGAGAACTCATGAACAATACACGTTTGATAGTGTGCCTGTTTGTCCTGGCGTATTCGTCGGCCACCGGGCAGGGGGATGATGGCGATATCTGGCCTGGTTCGTCGTGGGAGCAGACAACGCCGGAGAAGGTAGGGATGGATGCAACCGTGTTAAGGATCGCACGTGACTTTGCACTCACCGGCGAGGGCTCGGGATGCGTCACCCGTGGCGGCAGGCTTATTATGCAGTGGGGCAGCCAAAAGAAGCGATACGACCTGAAGTCATCGACAAAGGCCATTGGTATCACCGCTGTTGGGCTGGCTCTCAAAGACGGTAAAATCAAAAGTCTCCAGGACCCGGCTAAGAAGTATCATCCGAGCCTGGACGTGCCGCCGCAACCCAACGCTGGGATCGGCTGGATCGATAAGATCACACTTTTTCACCTGGCGACTCAGACCGCGGGCTTCGATAAGAACGGCGGATACACTAAACTGCTGTTCGAGCCGGGGACAAAATGGTCTTACAGCGACGGCGGGCCGAACTGGCTGGCCGAGTGCGTGACTTTGGCTTACGGGCAAGACCTCAATACGCTGATGTTCGAGCGAGTCTTTAGCCCGATTGGTATCGGTAAAGAGGACTTGACCTGGCGGTCCAACGCCTACCGTCCGAAAGAGATTAACGGCATCACAAGACGGGAGTTCGGCTCTGGTATCAGTGCCAACGTCAATGCGATGGCACGGATCGGATACCTCTACCTGCGACGGGGGCGCTGGCGCGACAGGCAAATTATACCCGCCTCGTTTGTCGATATGGCGCGGAAAGTTCCTGAAGCAGTAGGGGGGCTGCCTGTTGTCAAGAGTGAGAGCTACTTCGACGCCTCCAGCCACTACGGGCTGCTCTGGTGGAACAACGCCGACGGGACGATGGCGAAGGCACCACGGGACACTTATTGGTCGTGGGGATTGTACGACAGCCTGATCGTTGTGATACCGAGCCTCGATATCGTGGCGGCGCGGGCCGGTAAGTCATTGAACAAAGCGCGAAATTCCAACTATAAGGGCATCGAACCATTTATCGAGCCGATTGTTCTGTCTTTGAGGGAGAAAAAGCAATGAGTCTTAAACGAACAGTTACAAGCCTGTTAGTCATTATCTGTTTTTTTCAGTGCCTATCTGCCGGACAGGGTGACTTCGAATGGAAGAAGTCGCCCCCCGAGAACGAGGGAATGTCGTCGCAAAAACTCAATGCAGCGAGGGACGTCCTTTCCGAAAAAGGGACAAAAACATTTCTGGTTATTAAAAACGACAAGATTGTCTATGAATGGTATGCCCCCGGCTTTGACGCTCAGCAGAAGCACTACACCGCTTCGATGGCAAAGGCGCTTGTCGGCGGCGTTTCCCTGATGCTCGCGTTGAACGATGGGCTGCTCGGCGCCGATGACCCGGCCTGCAAATATATTCCCGAGTGGAAGGGACATTCGCAGAAATCGAAAATCACCATCCGTCACCTTGCAACACACTCGTCCGGTATCGAAGACGCCGAGCAGGATGAAATCGGCCATTTCGAGCTGCCCGGCTGGAAGGGGCAGTTTTGGAAGCAGCAGCCTGATCCTTTCTCCGTCTCGCGAGACGAAGCGCCGCTTATATTCGAACCCGGCAGTCAATTCGCTTACAGCAATCCCGGCATGGCGTTGCTTTCCTACGCCGTCACGGCCAGCCTGAAGGACGCAGAACACACCGACATCCGAACGCTGCTGCGGCAAAGAATAATGAGACTCATCGGCGTAAAAGACAGTGACTGGTCCATCGGCTACGGCAAAACATTCGAAGTCAACGGCCTGAACCTTGTCGCCAACTGGGGCGGCGGCGGTTATACCGCCCGGGCAGTAGCGAGAGTAGGGCGGCTCATGCTGCGAAAAGGTAATTGGCAGGGCAGGCAGCTCGTCGATTCGAAGTGGGTCGAGGAAGTGGTAAAGTTTGCCGGCACGCCTTTACCCGACCGGCCCACTGGAAATCCCTCGCCGGCATCGGGACTCGGCTGGTGGACGAACTTCGACGGCGTATGGTCAAAGGTGCCTCGCGACGCTTTTGCAGGGGCGGGAGCCGGAAACCAGGTGCTACTGGTCGTTCCGAGCCTGGACCTTATCATCGTGCGGAACGGCTCCAATTTGTTCGACAACTCGAAGGGCGAAGGATTCTGGGCCGGAATAGAGCAGTATTTGTTCAATCCCATCATGGCTGCTGTGGCCGGTCCGCCTTATCCGCACAGCCCTGTGATAAAGAAGATTGCATGGGCACCGGCTGATGAGATTATCCGCAGGGCCTCCGGTAGTGACAACTGGCCGATTACATGGGCCGATGACAACAATCAATACACAGCCTACGGGGACGGTTGGGGATTCGAGCCGAAAACGAAGGAAAAGCTCAGTCTCGGCATTGTGAAGATCACCGGTTCGCCGCCCGATTTCAGCGGGACCAACGTCCGCACTAAGACCGGCGAACGCCTGGGGCAGGGGGCCGAAGGCGCTAAAGCCAGCGGTATGCTGATGGTTGACGGCGTGCTTTATATGCTCGTTCGCAATACGGGCAATTCCCAGCTCGCATGGTCGGCGGACTATGGCAAGAGCTGGACGTGGTGCGGCTGGAAGTTTACGGAAAGTTTCGGTGCCCCAACATTTTTGAATGTCGGCAGAAACTACGCCGGCGCTCCGGATCAGTTTGTTTACATCTACTCTCACGATTCCGACAGTGCGTACGAACCAGCTGACCGGATGGTATTAGCACGTGCAGCTAAGAATGAAATAAGAAATCGCGGCTCTTATAAATTCTTCAAAGGCCTCGACGGCTCAGGCAAACCTGCCTGGACCGAAAATGTTACTGAAAGGGGGGCGGTTTTCGTTAATCCCGGCAAATGTTACCGGTCGGGTATCAGCTACAACGCCGGGCTGAAAAGATACCTATGGTGCCAGACGATTTACGGTCCGGATGATATGCGCTCCAGGGGCGGCATTGGTATTTTCGACGCCCCGCAGCCCTGGGGGCCCTGGACTACCGCATATTACACACAAGATTGGGACGTCGGACCGGGCGAGACAAGCTCATTTCCCGCCAAATGGATCAGCACTGACGGCAAAACCTGCCACTTGCTCTTTTCCGGTGACGATTTCTTTTCCGTTCGCAAAGCGGCATTGATGGTGACAGAGTAAAAACATTCAATTCACCGGCCCTCTGCAACTTACAAAAATCTGTAGACAGAATGATTGTATGCAGGTAAGTTACTGGCAAGACAAAAACATGCTGGCTTTGAAAATCACGTATATAGGGATTAATACGTATGGAAGAAAACACTAACAACAGTAGTGACCTGGCAATCAAAAAACCGCCAATCGGTCTTGCAGCATTCGCGCTGGTGGGTCCGTCCTTTGTCTGGGCGGCGGAATATATCGGCTCGGGCGAGGTTATCCTGGCGACCCGCACGGGAGCGATTCTCGGCACGGCGGTGCTCTGGGCGATTGTCGTGGGGATCCTCCTGAAGTTCTGGATAGGCATGAGCGGGGCACGCTATACCGTCTGCACGGGCGAAGGGATGATCGATATGTTCGCCCGGATGCCGGGGCCGAAAAACTGGGCAGTATGGGTTGTTCTGGTTGTCCAGTTTTTAGCCGGGACGTTTTCCATCGGGGCGGTCGTGACAGCGGCGGGTGTGTTCGTCAGCAGTCTCTTTCCCGCTCATATGATTCCGGAGTCGATGACAAGTATATTTCCCGGTCTGTGCGGCTGGGCAGTGACGATCGTGGCGGTAGCCGTGGTCTGGTCGGGACTTTTCAACGTGCTCAAAATCGTGATGAGCGTTCTCGTATTGATTGTTGTTCTGGGCGTGCTATACGTAGCGGCCCACGTCTTCCCGGGTGTCAGCGTGTTATTGAAGAGCCTTACTTTCAGTGTGCCGGCAGTGCCCGAATGGGCGACATCTCTGGATAAGGTCAGCGATAATCCATGGAAAGAAATCCTGCCGCTGTTGGGCTGGGGCGCGGGCGGTTTTGCCAGCCAGGTCTGGTACACATACTGGGTGCTCGGAGCAGGCTACGGAGCCGCGGCGGGGCGAGGTTACGGCAGATCTGCCGATGTAGCGAGCCTGCGAACTATGACGCGAGATGCGGCGGTAAAAATCAAGGGATGGTGCCGGGTTCTGTATATCGATTCGTCTCTGGCCGTGGTGATTGGGGTAGTGGTTACGGCTGCGTTCTTCATCGCCGGCGCCGGTGTGCTTGGGCCTGAGAAAATCGCTCCCGAAGGCCCGGACGTGGCTATTAAGCTCTCGACAGTGTTCTCGTCGAGATGGGGGTCGTCGGGCGGCTTTTTGTTTATGGTGGCTGGAGCGGCGGCGCTGATTTCCACGCAGATCGGTCAATTGGCAGGCTGGCCAAGATTGCTGGCCGATTCGTGCCGAATCTGCATACCGGGTTTTAGTAAGAAACTCTCGTGGAAATGGCAGTTTCGGCTGTTTTTGCTCTTCTTTTTGTGTGCGAACATGGTCATCGTTTTTTGCTTTAGTGAAAAACCAGTAGTCCTTGTGCAGTTCGCCGCTCTACTGGACGGCCTGCTCCTGACTCCGATGCAGGCGATCCTCGTGGCGGTCGGCCTGTTCGTGGTGATGCCCAAGTTACTCAGTGCCGAAGCCGCTCGCGTGCTCAAGCCAAACTGGATATTTGCAGTCGGACTGGTAATTGCGTTTTTGGTATTTGCCTATTTCTGCATCGTCCAGATGCCGTCGGCCCTGTTTGGAAAATGAGATATTAAGGACAGGTTAGATGCGTTCGCCGAAAAGCGTGAGCGGCGAAGTCTTTGTTATTTTTACGTCTGAGAATTGGCCGGCCAGTGACACTGGTCCGTTGAAGACGACAATGTAATCCGTTGCCGTTCGAGCGACCAACTGCGGACTATCACCGCCCTCAATGGAATTTAGATGTGGTTTCTTACTTAAGCCTTCGACCAGGACCTTCACTTTTTTACCCAGAAAGTCCCTGCTGAGTTCATCGCTTATTTTTTCCTGCACGTCCAGCAGCTCGACATTTCTCCTCTTTTTGACTTCCGCGCCAACGGTGTCCTGCAATCTTTTGTCAGAAGCTGTTCCGGGCCTGGGCGAGTACTTGAAAATGAAAGCGTTTTTGTACCTGGCTTTTTTGACCAGATCCACCGTAGCTTGGAAATCGTCATCAGTCTCGCCCGGAAAACCGACGATGAAATCGCCCGCAATGGAGATGTCCGGCACAATCGCTCTGGCCCGTTCGAGCAGCTCCAGGTACCCAGCGGCGGTATAGTTGCGATTCATCGCGTGCAGGATTCTGTCCGAGCCGCTCTGTGCGGGCATGTGCAGATATTCGCAGACCTTCGGCGAGCCGGCCATGACATGCATTATCTCGTCGAAGAACTCCTCGGACGGATAGCTTGTCACGAACCGGAGCCATTCGACTCCTTCGATATTGCCTGCCGCATCGAGCAAATCCGCCAGGGACCATGTCTTTTCGCCTCGTTTGTATTTGTAGGAATTAACCGTCTGGCCCAGGAGCGTGATTTGTTTGACACCATGGTCCGCCAGTTTCTTTATCTGCTCGATTATTGCCTCGGGCGGCCGGGACACTTCCGGCCCGCGGACATAGGGCACGACACAGTACGAGCAGAAATTATTGCAGCCTCGCATGACCCGGATAAAGGTCTGGGCCGGGATTGACTCGCCCTCTATGCCGTAGGCCGATTCGAATTGTTCGAGCGCCTGATTTTGCTGCTCGGAAGCCTTCCGGCGGATTTTTCCCGTTACCGCCAGGCTTTTCGTTTTTTCTTCCAGGGCCTCTGTAATAAGCTGCATTATCTGCGGAATTTCCGCCGGGCCGCAGACGAGATTGACCGCCTCGTGTTCGAGCAGTTTATCACCGAGCCGCTGAGCCATACAGCCGATGACGCCGACCACCAGATCGGGGCGGGATTCCTTGATGTGCTTGAGATGACCCAGGTGAGAAAGCACCCGCTGCTCGGCATGCTCTCGCACAGAGCAGGTATTTATCAAGACAACGTCAGCTTCTTTAATCTCGCCGGTAATACTGAATCCGGCATCTTCGAGCGCAGAAGTAACCAGGGCCGTATCCAGTTTGTTCATCTGGCAGCCGAAACTTTTAATATGTATGCACAGATTATTCATAAGCTGTCGAATATACAGCATTTGGAGCAAAAAATCAAATCGCGTATTCTGTACGGTTCGGGCAGTCTGTTAGCCCTGCATGATCAAGAATACGAGATAGCCGACATACGCAGTGACGAAGAGGAAACCCTCCCATCTGTCAATTACGCCTTTTTTACCCGAGAACATTACGATAAATAAGGCCAGGCTTGCGAAGACAGCAACCCCAATATCGATATTGCTCTTCGGCTGCAAAGGTATCGGTCTGATTAAGGCGCTTACACCAAGAATCAAAAAGATATTGAAAATGTTGGATCCGACGATGTTGCCGACGGATATCGCTGTTCTT
>Ga0210003_1001061_pt1 | contig 24436 bp, 10 predicted proteins | sample LantaG_FD_182804 | JGI IMG/M metagenome (GOLD analysis project Ga0210003, IMG submission 182804) | Deep subsurface microbial communities from Baltic Sea to uncover new lineages of life (NeLLi) - Landsort_02402 metaG (SPAdes) (version 2) | ecosystem: Environmental > Aquatic > Marine > Oceanic >... | reverse complement strand
GGGAGGCGTGATGCACGCTCGAGACTGGAGCGTGCCTGCCTTGAGGCGAGAGGCGTCACAAAATGGGGGGAGCGTGGAGTTCTTTCTTTTTCTTTTCCTCACCTTCTCGACCTCGACCTCAACCCCTCCCCCAAAAAAAAAAATCTCAACACAGACCGAGGAGCTCCTCATCAAGCGGCGGGCTCTCCTCGAAAAGAAGATCGAGGCCGAGCAGGGGAAAGCTCGGGAGCAGGCAGCGCTCAAGAACAAGCGAGGTAAGTCATATTTATGAGTCAGAGGGAGAGAGGGCAGGAGAAGAAGGGAAGATAATCATCATCACTCTGGCGTTCTTGCTCACCACCTTACCACCACCGCTTCTTTTCTTCCTTTCCTTTTCCACTATCAAAAACCCACCTCCACCTGCCAACAGCCGCCCTCATGGCGCTCAAGAAGAAGAAGATGTACGAGACCCAGCTCGAGCAGGTCGAGAACAACATCCTCCGCGTCAACGAGCAGCAGATGATGCTGGAGAACCAGCGCACGACCGTCGAGACCGTCTCGGCGCTGCGCAACGCGGCGCAGGCCTCCAAGGCCACGATGAGCGAGATGAAGATCACCGACGTCGACACGGTGCTCGACGAGATCAGCGAGCAGACGGACCAGATGCAACAGATCCAGGACGCGATGGCGCAGCCGATCGGGGCCGCGGCGGACCTGGACGAGGACGAGCTGCTCGGCGAGCTCGAGGAGCTCGAGTCGCAGCAGCTCGACGCGCAGCTGCTCGCGCCGGCGGCGCCGAGCGGCAAGGTCGCCGCGGCCGCGGCGGCGGCGCCCGCGGCGGCAGCTCGCGCGCAGGCCGAGCCGGCGATGCCCTCGGTGCCGACGACGAGGCCGGCGGCGGCGGCGAAGGGCAAGACGGCGGAGGAACTGGAGCTGGAGGCGCTCGAGGCGGAGATGGCTCAATAAAGAAGAAGAGAGAAGGGAAAGAAGTTTTGCCTTTTTTCTCTTCCTAAAACCTTTTTTCTTTGCGTTTGTTCTCGAACGATTTGTTTTCACGGGGTTGTCGCCATTTTTTCCGTGTATCTCTAACCTACGCAGAGAGAGAAAGAGGCAGATAGTTGTTTGAGAGCATTTAAGCTGCTGTCGCCGTTTTTTTGTCTTTCTTATTTTTTTCTTCTCGAGAAAAAAAAAAAACTCCATTCCCTCCCCCAGAGTCACTTTACAAAGCAAGTCATTTTACAAAGCAAACCCGCTTCCGCGGCCTCTGCACGGGCGTCGCCACTCCGCTCGCCTCTCGCTCTTCCGCTTCTGCTTCACTCTTCTCCCTCGCCGCGAGCTCCACCGCGGCGAGCACCACCTCCTCGGGCCTGCGGAGGTAGAGGCTCCAGTCCTCCTCGCGGATGACGTCGAGCTCATCTTCGTCCACCTCTCGTTGTTGTTCTTTGTCGTCGGTAGAGCCAACAACCGGAGTTGCTGCTTTCGCGGCAGCAGAGGCAGAGGCAGCAGCGAGAGCAGCATCGTCGTCGTTGTCAAGTACCGTGTTCGCCCGCAGCCGCAGCCGCAGCCGCAGCCGCTCCTCCTCCTCTTCCCGCCTCCCCCTCCTCTCCTCCGCCGCCACCTCCGCCGCGGCCTCCCTCGCCGCGGCCAGCAGCGCCCTCGAGTGACCCTCCACGTCCCTCGCTCGGAGCTTCTTCAGCCAGGGGAGGCGAGCGGCCGCGAGTCGGCACAGACCCTGCCGGAGCGCCGCCTCGCTGCGGCTCACGCCGGCCGCGGACGCGACGCGGAAGGCCGCGGCGACGAGCGCGTCGCCGCCCAGGCAGATCCCGCGCCCCGCCGCGGCCAGGGAGCTCGCCCCCGCTGCGAGCGTGGGGCCGTGCGCCGGGGTCCTGACGGGACAGGCCCCTGCCTCGACCCACCGGACGAGCGTCACCGCGTCCTCGAGGGCCTGCGAAGAGAGCGAAGGAGAAGAAAAGGAAGAGCGCGAAGAAGAAGAAGGAGGAGGAGGAGGAGAAGGAGGAGGAGTAGGAGAAAAGCCCGACGCCGAAGAAGTCAAAGCCGCCGCTCCGTTACTACTCCCCGCTCTCACTAGGCCCGGGAGCTCCCTCCTTAGGAAAGCCTCGGCCCCGACGGGCGCCGCGGCCCCCTCGGAGGCCCTGGCCGCCTCGGCCACGGCCGCCGCGGCGCGCGTCAGACGCGGGGCGCCGACCGCGAGCGCCGCGGCGACGTCGGCAGGGTAGAGGGCCGCGCGCTCCCTCCTCGCCGCGAGGAGCAGACAGGCCCCTCCCAGGAGCGCGTGCGGCAGCGAAGGAGGATGCGATGGGGTGGTTGTGATGGCAGTGGAAGCCTGCGCTTTCGACGACGACGATGAAGCCGAAGAAAGCACCGCCCGGAGCATCGCCTTGGCTGACTCCGCCACTGCCCTTGGCGCCGAGACCTTCCCGCAGAGCTCCGCGAGCTTGGCGAAGGCCGCGGCGTGTTTCGGGCGGGTGCCGAGGGCATAGCGCGTGGTGTTTCCCCTGTAGTGCGCTCCTGTCGCGGGTCGGGACGACGAGGCTTTTTGAAGAGAGAGTTCAGATAGGAGGAGAAGTTTTTTTTTGATTGTTTTGCAAAGCGTGACGCGAGCGCGAGAGAGAGGAAGAACGAAAAAATAAGTCGAAGAAAAGAAACGACGAAGATCTGCGCTTGCTTTACCTGCCGCCGTGCCGTCGTCCGAGACCCAATTGCCCGTTGCTGCGTTGTGTCTGGTACTTCCCGCGATCGCTCCGAGTGAATCGAACTGGGAAAAGCCACCGCTGTAAGCGGAAGAGCTCGATCTCCAGTTCCCGCCGGCATCGACGCTGATTGCATCGGCATCAAAGACAAAGCCGCAGCTCGAGCAGCAGCAGCAGCAGGAGGGGTTTTCAGCCAAGCCGAGCTCAAGGGATCTGCCGTCATCGAGGGAGGAGTTTGTTCGGCGGCATTTGGGGCATATGAATTGGGAGGACAAGGAGGGGAACGGAGGAGGGAGACGAGTCGGCATTTTTTGAAGGAGAAAAAAAACGAGACAATGAAGGCGGGAGAGACTCTTTAGAGTCTCTCTCTCTCGAACCTCGACCTCGACAAAGAGAAAATGAGAAAAAGAAAAAGACAAACGCTCAGACCTGGTTTCGACTCCCCAAGTGCGACGAGAGCAAAATGGCTCCCGCTCGAAGAGGCAGCGCTCGCGCTCTCCTTTGCGGGGAGGGAGGGAGGGAAAGAGAGAGAGAGATAGTAGACAAGGAAGAGCGAAGACCAGCAGCAGGCAGCAGCAGTAGTTCCCTTCCTACCCCTCCTCTCTCACTTCAACCTCCTCAGACTCTCTCAGCTAAAAAAAAGCTGCTGCTGCTGCTGCAAATAAAAAAACCGCGCGCCTCTTCGTTCCCCCCGATCTCTCCCCTGCGCGTGGATTCTCTGCCCCACTCGCATCACAGGAACCAGATCTTGTCTTCGCCTCAGTTTCTGTGTCGAGAGGAGTCGAGAAGAGAGTCTGATTTTCTTGCCACACTGCTCTCGAGAAAAAAAACTTGCTTCCAAACATCTCCCACTCGACCCCCGCGCGAACCATGAACTAAGGCCCCATGGAGCCGCTCGTCTCCACTTCGGAGGCCGAGTTCGGAGCCCTGGGCCCCGGTGAGCCCAGCTCGAGCTCGCACTCGCGCCCGCGCGCACCGTGGACGCCGATGGAACACGAGGTTTTCCTCAAGGCGCTCGCGCAACACGGCCGCGATTGGAGACGCGTCTCGGCGGTGCTGCAGGAGGCCGCCGCCGGGCGCGGAGACTGCGGGGCCGCGAGGACTCTTGCACAGGTGCGTATTTGGGGCGGGGAACGAGGCACGGGCGGGAGGTTTGGGAGTGGAGGGCGGCGGCGAGGAATGGAGAAAATGAGACGTCGAATTTCTGCTGCTGCTGTTTTTTTTTCTTCGGTTCGCGCGCGAGATTTCTTGGGCTGCTCCATGCGGACGTCTCGCCGGGGCCGCCGCGCGCCTCTTTCTCCCCAATTCGGATGCAACGACCTGGACTGCATCGAAAGCGCGAGGGACAAGCGCGGTTTGGCGGAGGGTTTGCTCGTAATCGACCGCGCGGAAAGCACATTTTTTCTCGCCAAAGCAGAAAGGAGAAAGAGGGGAAAAAATCAGCGTCCGACGCTCTCCGACAGCGAGCAACCCGGGAGCGCCGTGAGCCCCATAGGCCAAGCAAAGATTTCCTTCCCCTCGCTCTGATTCTTAATGACGTCTGATTTTGTTCTTGCGTATCGTTTTCGTTTCCGTCCGTCGTCGTCCGTATCTCCCGTCGCGCTCACGCCTCTTCTTCCTCTGTCTTCTCCCTTCCTTAACGTCAGGTCCGATCTCACGCCCAGAAATACTTCATCAAGCTCGAGCGGGAGGGCAAGGCCAACACCGTGCCCCCCGCGAGGCCGAAGAGGCCGCCGTCGCACACGGCCGCCGAGCGCAAGGCGGCGCGGGAGGCGGCGGCGGTGGCGAGGGCCGCGGGCACCTCTGCGAGGCGGGCAGCAGCGACGGCGGCAGCAGCCGAGGCGTCTGCGGCAGCAGCAGCAGCAGCAGCAGCGGCAGCAGGAAACGGAGGAGCGGCGGCGGCGCCCAAGTCGCCGGCCCCCTCGGCAGCCGCTGCCACGGCCAAGCGAAAGGCCGCCACCACCGCGGCGGCGGGGCTCGCCGTCAAGTTCGCGCGCGCCTCCGCGTCCGCCGCTGCCCCGACGGAGTCCGCGACCAGCCCCTCGGGGAACACTGCGTCGCGCTCCGCCGCCACGCGCTGGTCCGGCGCGGCGATGCCGATGCCTGCGGGGTCGGGCTCGGGCTCCGGGTCCGCCGGAGGGGGAGGGGGGACCCTGCCGGCGAGCCCGCTCGAGGCCGCGATCGCCGCGACAGCCGCGGCCAACACCGCCGCCAACGCCTTCGCTGCCGCGGCGGTCAGCCCCTCTGGCCACGCACCGCCGCTCAACCTGCCGCCCCCGGCGATGACGATGGTGAGCGCTGGCAGCGGGGCTGCGGCGCAAGCAGGAGCAGCAGCAGCAGGAGGAGTCGGCGTCGGGGGAGGAGGAGGTGGGGCAGCCGCCGCTCTGCCTCCTCGCATCCCCCCGCGCGCGCCCCCGCCTCGGTCTCTCGCCGCGGCGGTGGCGACCACCAGCGGGAGAAACGGAGGAAGAGGAGGAAGCAGCCAGACGCAGCAGACGCAGAGGCAGCAGCAGCGCTTGTCGCTCCTGCGCTGCGGCACGCAGAACAACAACGGGAGCAGCAACGGCAGCAACCTCGGCGGCGGCGGCTCGTCGAGCGGCGGGGGATCCAACGCCGACGAGGGCTCCCCGGACATCGAGTTTGCGAACGACGAGGAGGACGACGACGTCGACGAGGAGTACGACGACGGCGTCGACGGCCTGGGCCAGAGGGCGGCCTCGGAGCCCAACGACTGCTGCGGCGATGATGCTGAAGGCCACCGCGGCGCGGCGGCGGCCGAGCACGCCGCGGCCGTCGCCGACGTCGCGGCCGCGCACCCGGCGCGCTCCGAGCCCAACGCCGCGCCGTGGGACCTGCCCGCGGCCGTGGTGGCGGGGTACGCGAAGCTGGCCGCAGCCGACGCCGCGGCGCACGTCGAGGCCGACGCGGACGCGGCGGCGGCTGCAGCTGCTCAGGCGGCGGCCGTCGCCGCAGGCCGCCTCACGCGGAACACCGCGCGAGGGGCGCGGCGTAGCTCGATCTCGCCGCCCGAGATGCAGCAGAACATCAGCGCGTCCGCGATGGCCGATGACACGCTGGAGCTTATGGACGACTACCTGGCGTCTTGGAAGCTGCCCGTGCTCAGCGGCGACGACGGGTGGGAGCCCCCTGCGCGAGGAGGAGGGAGCGGGGGCAACGGAGGAGGAGGGAGCAGCGGCGGCCGGCGAGGCGGCAGCCGGCGAGACGCCAACACCAACAACACCAACAAGAACAACGGGAGCCGCCATTCCCCCCCTTCCTCTCGGCGGCGATTGGGCTCCGCGGGGGGCAAAGGAGGAGGGAGCACCAACGGCAGCGCCGACGCCGCGACGACGACCAGCTCCGGCGGCGGCAGCGGCGGCTCTGGTGGCGGCTCTTGCCGGAACAACGGGACCAGCAGGAGGAAGCACCGCGGCGGCTCGAGGCAGATGGCCACGGGAGGGGACTCCCGCGGGGCCACACCCGCGGCCTTCTCTGCCGGAGGAGGGGGAGGAAGCCGCGGTGGGGGAGGAGGCGGCGGCGGCAGGGGCGGCGGCGGCCCCAGCCCGACGCTCGGAGACCTCGACCTCGACTTTTGAGACAGAGAGGCGTTGAATTTTTTGATTTTGACACACATTTTATTCCCCCACCTCCCCGCACAAAATCTCCACCACCTTCACCTACGAGTGAGACGACGCGAGGCGAGACGAGACGATTGATTGATAGATGCTGCTCTTCGATGTTTGCGATTCCGCAGTTCCATTTGTTTAACATTTTTCACCACTACCTTACAAGCCCACCACTCCCTTTCATCGCCGTCGGTCCTGATGAGCATTTTTCCTGGTTTCTTTTTCTGTTTTGCCGCCCGCCATACACAATTTTGTCCACGCTTTACGATTACCATCTGAACCGCCCCGCCCCCCACCCAAAAAAAAACACTGTTCCTCGGTTTGCCCTTGAGGAGAACGACGGAAATGAGAGAAAAGAAAAAGAGCCTTTTCTTGGCTTTTTTTGTTTTTCTTTTCCCACGAATTCTTCTAGTTTTTCGTCGCTTCTCAACGGCAGATTTTCTCACTTGCTCACACTTTCAAACTGTTTTTTGTTCTCAGGACAGCGGCGAGCGAAAGTGGGTTTTCCCCCAAGCTGTAAGAGAGAGAAAGATAGATAAAAAAGTAAAAAAAAACAGGTTCTTTCGTATGAGTTTTTCGTTTTCCTTACAATGAAAAGTTCCACCAACGTTTTCATCACTCCCCTCCCCCAAAGGGCCAAGAACCGGCAGGATGTCTCGTCTCCCCGGGGGGGACCTTGGCGAACGTCTGCGATACCAGCAGCGGGAACGCGATCGTCGCGTCGCAGTGCACCTTGACGGGCCTCGCGTCGGCCCTGATCTTGCCCCAAGACACCGCCTCGTCCGGGCGCGCCCCGGAGTCGGACCCGTCAAACTCCTGCGCCGTGCTGACGAAGACGGCGAAGTCGGCCCCGTTGCGCATCAGGTTGGCGTTGCACACGTGGTGCTTGGGCAGCCCCCCGCCCAGAATCACCAGCCCGGTCTTCCTCGGGGAGGCCTTGAGCGCCTCGTCGTTGACCCTGCGGACATCGGCGACGATGTCGATGCAGAGGCCCGGCGGGTTCTTGTACGAATGGAAGTAGAGCATGTCCCCCAGGGAGCCATCGGTCAGGGCGGGGCAGTAGATCGGGATCCGGTTCTTCGCCGCCCAGTAGCAGAAGGAGGAGGGGTCGTCGATCTCGCGACCGAGGCGGGAAATGACGGTGGAGGGGGTCCAGAGAGTCTTGCCGTCGCCGCGGCCCTCGTCGTCTTTGCTCGTGCCCTCTTCTCCTCCTCCTCCTCCTCCTCCTCCTCCTCCTCCTCCTTTTCCTCCTCCTCCTCCTCCTTCTTTTTCTCCTTCTTCTCCTTTCCTCCTCTCCCCATCCTGCTCGGCCTTCATCGCGTCCAGGATGGGCATCACCCAGTCCTCGAAGGCACAATAGTTCGAATTTGGGACCAGCATGTTCCCTATCCTGTTGAGCCCGGCAGCCCTCAAATCAGCCCCCTTGAGCGCAAAGTCGCCGACCCGCGTCGGCGCCAGGCACTTAATTAAGTCCTCCTCGACGGCGCCCGCGGTCGTCACGATGACGTCGACAAGGCGGCGCTCGGCGAGGTAGCGGACCGTGTCGCGGACGCCCGAGGAGCCCAGGTTGGAGGTGAAGGCGAGGAAGATCTTGGTGGTGACGGTGGTCGGGTCGGGTTTCTCACCGTCGTCGTCAGAGTCGTTTTCTTTGGAGGTCGAGGCCGATGCTGCTGTCGTTGTTGCTCCTCCTCCTCCTCCGTTCGCAGCGGTAGCAGCAGCTGTTGCCTCTCTCTCCTTTACCTTCTCTGCAGCCAACAGGTCGTCGCTGAGCCTCCAAGACAGCATCCGGTTGAGCTCGACCACGGCCTGGCCGAGCGCCGTCGCCTGGAAGCCTGTGGTCGCCATCGCCCGCATCACGCCGTCCAGGGTCGCGGCGGGGCTGGCCTCGCTTCCGCTGGCGCTGCTGCCGAAGTCGTAGCCGCGGATGATGGGCGAGTCGAGGGTGGTGGAGGGGGCGAGCACGGACTGAAACGGGTTTTGTTTCGAAGGGGGGGGGAGAAGAGGTTGAGTTTTTTTTTTGGCGGCTAGTTTTTTTTGCTTCCTCATGATTCGGGCTCGCGTTTGCACTCGCAGCTGCACGATTTCCGTTTGAAAGCACTTGTATGCGCGCTCCTATCTTTGTACTACCTGGCTAGCGAGCGCAGGCACGGTCCCGGGGGTAGCGGCGGGCTGCTTTGTGGCGGCATTGTTATCGCCGGCGGCCATCGTTACGTTTACTCGTCGCTTGAAATGAAAATGAGAAAAAAACTCGCCCTTCTCTTTTTTCCTTTCACACCGCACCGCCTTTCTCTACGGCTCTGTTTCGTCTCTCCTTCTTTTTCCATCTCGCACTTTGCGCCAGTGCTCTAGAGGAAGCACCCATGTTCCCTTGAGACTCATCAAACACGGGAACAAGAGAGAGAGGGCTGAGGGAACGCGGAGAGAGGCTTGAAGAAAGGGGCTTTGAAGTCCATTTTTCCAATGCCTCCTCCTCTCCCTTCCGCGGTCTACGACCGGGAGGCCGTGATGTACCGACACCCCGCCGCAGCAGCAGGCGAAGAGCCGCCTCTCCTCTGCAGCTCCCCGTGCGGCAGATACCTCGCGCTGTGCCCCGCGTCCGGGGAACCCGCTCTCCTTTTCGACGTCGCCGCCTCGAGCTCATCGCCGTCGAGCGACGACGACGCTGCTGCTGCTCTTCTCTCCCCGCCGATGCGGCTGCACACGGCAGGTTCGCGCATTCTCGCCGCGGCGTGCTCCGGTGGATCGGGCGCCTTCGCAGGGGCACAGCACGATGGGGGAATCTACTTGTCCACTGCGTGAGTTGAAGGAGAAAGAGAAAGGACGGTTTTGGTCTTCTTTGCAATTTCGATGGGCGCGTCGCCGTCGTCGTCGTCGGCGGTTTCGCTTTGCTTTCTCACCTCTCGCTCTCTCTCTCCCTCTCCCTCCCGGGACAAAACAGCTACGGCCTACTGGCTCGCTTCATCCCCGCCAAGGAATCGACCTTGCCCGCAACGGCGCCTCTTTCCCTGGCCTTTGGTCCTCAGGGAGAGACAGAGACTCTCCTCGCTCTCTACCCCGACGGGCGGGTCTTTGCAGTTCCTGTCAGCACGGCGGCCGCGGGAGGCTCGTCTCCCCCTCCCGCCGCCGAGGCCTGTCTCGTCGCCGACGCAGCCTCTGCAGGATCCGCCGCTTGCTGCATGGCCGTGGACGCCGAGGGCAAGTTCCTGCTTCTCGCCGGGCCCGGGGCAGCAACTGCGGCATCGGCAGCAGGAGGAGAGAGCGGCGAGGCCTCCTCCTCGGTGCGGGCGAGCCTGTGGCGGTTTGATCGAAAAGAGGAGGCGGGGGCTCCCTCCTTCACCCTGACGAAGATCGCCGCGATCGGCAAGCCGCGCCCTCGCACGTGGCTCCCTTCATTCCTCGGGGGACCCAGGGTCCCCGCGGGGTGGAGGGCCGTCTTCGCCGACGCGAGCGGCGGCGCCTCTTCCGCTCCCGCCTCATCTCCGCTGCCGCGGCCCCCTCTCCTCGCCGCGGTCGCCCCGGGGGGCCAGGCCCCGCCCTCGCTCTTCGTGGCCAGCCCCGTATCCCTGTCCAAGCTCGAGCTCTTTCCTCCCTCGTGCGTGCGCGACGCGAGCTCCGCGGCGTGGTGGGGGAGCGAGGTCGTCGTCGTCAGCAGTTCCTCTTCCGGCCCTCCTGCTGCCGTTGCCGCGCTCGCGCCGCCTAGCGGCGCCTGCGTTCTGGCGTCGGAAAGAGGCTCCGGCTCTTCCTCTTCCTGTTTGTACGAGCAGCTCACCCCGCTGATGAGCAGGAGGAGCGAGCACGGTGAGGTGCAGCGAGTCGCGCTGCTGCGGAAAGAAGAGAGCGGGTCTGCCGTCGTCGTCGCGGCGAGAGAGCGCCTCCCTCCGGCCGCGGCCGCCGCCGCCGCCGCTGCCGCCGGGGACTGGGCCACGGCGTTCTCCATTGCCGCGGCGCACCCTTCCGGGGGCTGGTTCGCACGCCGGGCGGACGCCGTCGTGCACCTCCCTCGCTGGAGGGCGATCTGCCTCGGCGGGAGCGGCGGAGGAAGTGATGGCGGCGGCTTCCCCGGCGGCCCGACGGCCGAGGCCGCGGCGGCGTGCCTCGGGCCGCTCCGGTCCCGCAAGGCCGCGGTCGCCGCGGCGCTGTCTGCAGTCTCGACCAAGGGCGACGCTACTGTCCAGATCGGCTTGATCGACTGGGCCCTGCGCGAGATCTCGCTGCACTGGCCTGGAGGCGACGACGACGACGCCGAGGGCGAGGGCGAGGGCGAGGGCGAGAGGAGCACCACTGCTGACAACGACGGAGGAGAAGACGAGGCGCTCGCCCTCGCGGCCTCCTGCTCCGGCTTCCCTCCTCCCTCCTCGTCCGGCGCTTCTGTCCTTTGGCCCTCCCTGCGCCTCCCCTCGCACCTCTGGTGGGCCTTGGCCAAGCGCGCGGCCCTCCGGCACGCGGAGAGGCTCGAAGCGGTCTCTTCGAATACTTCCTCTTGTTCTTTCTCGAAAAAATTTGACAGGGCGGCCTTCGCGGCGCTGCGCGACGCCGATCTCTCCGAGGTCGCCGCTCGCGTCTGCGCCGCGGGGCCCCCGGTGGCAGCGGCGGCTCTGATGCCGCTGCTCCGCCTCCACCCGAGGGCGATGTTCGTTGTTCCGACCCCTGATGCTGCTGCCTCTGCTTCTTCTTCTTCTTCGGCTCGGAGCCTCCCTCTTCCTCCCGCGCTCGCCGCTCTCTCGTCGCTGCCGGAGACGACGCCCGTCGCCGACGTCGTCTCGATGCTGCGGCTCGTCGTCGAGGCCTCCAGGGAAGCATCGTCGGCGACAGCAGCCGGAGCTGGAACCGGGACCGTTTCCAGCGTCGTCGACGCGTGCGAGGGCGCGGCGGTCACCGCCGCCCTCGAGGCAGCGGGTGCCTCGGGGCGCGTCGACCTGTCCCCAACCGAGGCAGCGATCGCCGAAGAGCAGAGGCAGAAAAACAACGGCAGCGCCGCCGCCGCCTGGTCCTCTGCTTCTCCTACCGCCTCCCCTCCTCCGACCGACGAGCAGATAGCGGCGTGGGCCTGTGCCCGCGCCCTGGCGGTCGACGCGAGGACGGGACAGCTCGGGGCCGCGGCGGCGCTGCTCGACGCGGTGGCGACGCTGCTGGTCGACAGAGGCGGGGGAGCGGCGGCGGAGCGCGTCGCGGCGCTCGCCGAGGCGGCGAGGGAGCTGTCTTCCGCCGCTGCCTCTGCTGCCTCTGCGTCGAGCCCTCTCGACGCGAGCAGCGATGACGGGGAAGACGAGGAAGACGAGGGGGAAGGCGATGCCTCCTCTCCTCGGCCGCCTCCCACGGTGGTCGCTGCTGCTTGGGCCATGCCGCTCGCCGCGTTTGCCTCGGCACCGCCGCTCGAACGGGCGCGCGTGCTGCTCGGCGGCGGCGGCATCGGAGGAAGACCTGCCTCCTCTGCCGCGGCTGCTCGGGAGCAAGCCGCCGCCTCCCTTTCCCGCTCGATCCCGTCGCAGGAGGAGCGGGACGAGGCCGCCGCGGCCCTGCTGATGTCCTTCGGAGGTGGCGCCTCCCAGCGTCGGTCGCTGCTCTCCGCGGCGGAGCTCGCCGCCGCCGAGGCCGGGGACCTCCGCCTGTTCTCCTCGCACGAGCGCCTCGCCGCGGCGTGCGTCTCCGCCGTCTACTCTCTCGGCTCGCCTCTGGGTTCGTCTTCTTCCGCCGACCTCTGGGGCCCGGCGCTCGCGCTCCTGCACGTCGCATGGAGGCCCCTGCGGGCCGCTGAGGCCGAACGGAGGCGCGGGGAGCTGGCCGAGGAGCGGCGACGGAGGCGGGAGGAGAGGGAGGAGAAGAGGGAGAGCAGGAGGAGGAAGGGAGAGCCCGAGCCCTCCGATTCTTCGGTCGCGGAAGAGGAGGGGGACGGAGAAGTAGGAGAAGAAAAAGGAGGAGAAGAAGGAGAAGAAGAAGAATCTGGAGAGGCAGACGGGTGGGAGGACGCGTCGATCGGGAGCGCTCCCAAGGAAGAGGACGAGGGCGAGGAGCAGGAAGAAGAAGAGATTGGCGACGAAGATGAAGGGAGCATCAGCAGCAGCAGCAGCAGCAGCGACACCGCTGCCTCTTCCGAAGACGCCGAAGACGACTACCACTTCTTCGACGCCACGCCTCCCCCGATCCCAGGCTCTGCCCTGTCCGAGATCGCCAGGGCGGCCGCGGCGTGCCGCGCCGCCGCGCTCCTGCGCTCCCGCAGGCTCGGGGGGCAGCTCTCCTCCGCCGCCGAGATCCGCGACGCGGCGACCTCGGCGACCTCGGCGACGGCGGCGGCGGCGGCGGTGGCCTCTTTCGTTGCTGCGGCGGTCGAGTCCCTGCGCGGTCCGCCTATGGCCGCCGATTCCGAGTGGATCGAGGCTTCCGCGGATCTCGAGGACGTCAGGGTTGCCGTCGAGGCATTCGTCGCTGGCGACGAAAATGGAGAAGAATCAGCAGCATCTCCTTCTTCGCTGTTGGTCGCCGCGCCGCTCGCGGCCGGCGCGCTCGCCTCGTGCCGCTGGCGCGCGGCGAGGACGCTCCTGGAGTCCCTGCCCCCCTCGGCGGCCTCCTCCGTGGCCCTGGCCGCCGGCGTCGAGCATCTGAGGCAGGCGACGTCCCTGTCGGACGACGCCGTGGCCCACGCGCAGCAGTGCCTCGGGCTCGCCCCCGGAGGCGCGGGGGGGGGAGCAGCAGGAGGGGCCGGCGCCGGCGCCAACGAAGCGCAACGCGCACACCACCGCCTCTCCTCCGCCCGCCGCGCCCTGGCCGCCCTGCGCCGCCTCTCCGACTTCGGCGTCGACGTCTCCAGCCCGGCCCTGTTTCTGGATCCGGGGTCGGGCGACAGAGACAGGATGGAAGCCGTCGAGGCCGTGATCGCGGCGTGGCCGGGAGCGCCGCGCGAGCCAGAGGCGGTGCTGCGGTTGGCCGAGGACCTCGGGGTCGTCGGCCCCGTTCCTCCGAGCGTGCTCGCCCGGCACGCCTCCGCAGAGGGCGCGGCTGCCGCGGCAGCGGCGCTGGACCCGCGGAGGGCGCGGGTGCTCGTCGCCCTGGGGCAGGCGGCGCTCCTGGTCGGGGACGCCGGCGCGGCCGCGGCGCGCGCCGCCGAGGCGGCCGCTGCCGTTTCGGCCGGCGCCGCGGCCGCGGCCGCGGCCGGGCGCGGCAGCAGCGGCGGCAGCACGGCAGGCGACGCGGCCGCAGAGGGAGCGCTGGAGCGCGCCACCGAGGGCGCCTGGCGCCTCGCCGCGGCTGCCGCGGACGCCCTCCCCGACCTCGCTCGGGACGGCGACGACGACGGCAGCTCGAGCGCTCGACGGCGCTCCTCCCGCTGCCTTCGCGCCTTCGCCCTGGCCTTCGCCCCTCCCGGGGACGCCCTCGCCGACCTCGTGCTCCGCTGGGACGCGGCGCGAGCTCAGGCGAGGAAGGAGGAAGGGAAGGGAGGCGACGCCGAAGACCAGACGCTCCTCCTCTCGTCGCGCCTCCGCCGCGCCATCGAGGACCCGTGGGGCTCGTCGTCGCCCGCGGCGCCGCTGCTCGTCTCGCCGCTGGCCTCGCGCTGGCCCCGCGGCTCGACCCCCGCGGGGAGGCCTCTGCCTTCCTGCGGGGACGCCGCGGCGGCGCTGGCGGCGGTGCTGGCCCTCGGGCCCTCGGAGGGCGCCGCCGCCCTGGCCGCGATGGCCTCCTCTGCCTCCGCGGCGGCAGATGCAAAGGAGGGAGGAGACCGAGGGGAAGAAGAAGAGGGCGAGCAGCGGGGTTCTCCTCCGTCGTCGCCTCTCGCTCTCCCTCCCGCCGGGGCTCGCGCCGCGGCCCTCCTCGGCGCCTTTCACGCCGGGCTTCTGCTCCCGTCTCTGCGGGGCCAAGGAGGACGCGACGTCGCCTCCCTGCTCGACGCGCCGCCGCTCGAGCTCTGGGCCGCCGCCGCCGCCGCTCGCTGCCCCTCGTCGACCCCTTCGTCCGCTTCGGCCGAGGAAGAAGCGGCTCTGCTGCTCTCCGCCGGCGCCGCCGCCGCGGAGGCGGCGGCGGCCTGCTCCTCCGACCGAGCCCTGCGAGCCGCCCTCCCGGGCGTCGACGCGCACAGGTGGCGGCTCGCGGGCGCGCGGGGGAAGGCCTACCGCGCCTCGGCCCTCGCCGCGGGCGCCGCGGCGGCGGCCCGCGCCCCGCCCGAGGCCCGCAGGGCGCAGCCGCCGCCGCTCGAGCGCCTCGTCGCCCTGGCCGCCCGCACAGACCAGGGGGAGCACCGCTGGGCCGTCGCAGCGACCTACGCGTGCGAGCTCCTGGCGTCGCTCGGGGAAGGCCTGCCGCCGGCGGCCGACGCCGCGCCCGTCCGCGCGGCGAGGGGCGAGCTGCGGTCGCTGCGCAGGCGGTGCGGCGAGCGGCCCGCCGAGTGGGGCCGGGCCCTGCTGGGCCGACCCTGGAGGGCTCTGTCCCCGGGGAACGCACCGCAGCTGGCGCTGTGGCTGTCGTCGGCGGAGGACGCCGAGAGGGGCAAGGCGAGGCAGCTGCTGCTGCTGTCGACCGCCGGCCGGGGCGGCGGCGGCGGCGGCGGCGGCGGCGGCGGCGGGGCCTCGACGGCGACCGGCGGGACCTTCGCGACCGCGGCGACCAGCGCCCCGACGCTCTCTTTCCCTCCGCCGCTTTCTTCCTCTCCCTCTGCCGCTGCGGACGCGCTCGCTGCCCTGAGAAAGGCCCTGGGGCTCGCCTCCAGGTCGAGGCCGGGGCTGGACACGAGGGCGCTCGCGGCGCCGGCCGTCGAGGCGGCGCTGGGCGGTGCTTCCTCCGCCGCCGCCGTGGAAGAAGAAGAGGAAGAGGACGGGGAAGAGGTGAACCAGCCGTCGAGCGTTGTCGACTCCCTCTCCCGTTCGTGTGGCGTCGACTCCCCGGCGGGTCCCCCGGCTCTCTCTGCTGCAGGGGTGCTCTTCACGGCCGCGACGGAGCTCGCCTGCGAGGCCGCCGCTGCTGCAGTAGCGGCGGCGGCGACGGCAGCGACACAGGCGGACGACAACGACGACGACGGCGGAGGGAACGCCGCCGTCTCAGCGCTGCAGGACCTTGCGCGCGCGGTCGACGCCCTCCCGGCTGCCGTCACCGCCGTCGGCGTCTCTCCGACGGCCGTAACGGGTGGCGACGCCGTGCGCCTGGCCGCGGCGTGCCGCCTGCTCTCTCTCTCGCTCTCTGCTTCCGCTTCCGCTTCCGCTCCCGATGCAGGAGAGGAGGAGCGGGAGGCTTTTTCATTCCCCCCGGACGACGCCTACGATCTCGCAGTCGCCGTCGCCGCCGGGTGCTCCCCCGCCTCCGCCGCGGCCCTCGCGCGTTTTGCGCTCGGCGGGCAGCCCCCGCGGGAAGTCGTCGCCGGCTTCGAGGAGGCTGCTGCCCTCGGCGGCGGGGAGGAGCAAGGCGCCGCGCCCTGGCTCCCTTCGGCCCTGCCCTCCTCGCCGGGGCTGCCGATGCACGTCCGAGCGAGGGCCGCCGCCGACGGCGAAGCCGCCTTGAGGAGCAGCATTAGCATCAGAAGCAGCAGCATCAGCAGCAGCGACGTCGCTGGGGGAGACGGCGGCGGCGGAGACGACCAGACCACCCTCTCCCTCGCCCTCGCTGCGGACGAGCTCGCCGCGGCCGGCGCGCGCGCCCGGGCGCTCTGCGCGCTGCGCGACGGCGGCGCCCGCCTGGGCGATGAAGACATCGCCGCCGCGGCCGAGGCCATGGAGAGCGGCGGCTCCGCCGAGGATGCGCCCCTGCGCGCTCTGGCGCGCAGAGGAGTCGGCTTCGCGAGGCTCGCCGCGGCCGCCCGCGCCCTGCGGCTCCCCGGAGCCCCGGGAGGCGAGTTTGCCGCTGCCGGCGCGGCCCTGGCCTCGGTCCTCGAGGACGCCGCCTCTCTTGGAGGCGGCGAAGGCGACGAAGGCGAGGGCGGCGAGGGAGAGGCCGCCGCGGCCTCCGCGGTCCGCGGGGTCATGGCCTCGCTCGCGGCCCCGGCCCCCACGGCGCCCGCAGGAGCGCTGGCCTCGGCGCGCGACGCCGCCTGGGAGCTGCTACTGTCCGCGTCGGCGGCGTCGGGAGGGCGGGGCTGCTGCTCCGTCGCGGCGCTCGAGGCGCTCTCGTCGCTCGCCGCCCCCGCCGCCGCCCCCTGGAGAGGCTGGCGCCCCCCCGCCCCCGCGCCCTCGTCTGCCTCTGCCTATGCCCCCCCGTCCCTCGAGCTCGTGCGCCTCGCCGCCCTCTCCTCCGCGGCGGTGGCCAGGGGGGCGGCGGCGGCGGGGAAGGCCAGGAGGGCCGGCTGGCGCCTGTCGGCCGCCGACGTCGCGTCGGCCGAGCGCGCCGCCACCGCCTTCCACGGGCTGCTGCTGCCGATCAGCCGCGACGGGCCCGCGTCGTCTTCCGCTCCCTCTCTGGAGGTTCTCGGGGGACTGCTCGCGGACGTGTGGCTCGACGGGAGGGTCTTCCCTCCCTCTCTCCCTCCCGCCGACGCCGCCGCTGCCGTTGCTGCCGTTGCCGCTGAAGGCGGGGGAGAGAGCGGCGACGCTGGCGACTGCGCCCCTGCTCCTCCCCCTCCTCCTCCTCCCCCTCCCCGTTCCTCGTCCGCCGTCCCGGCCCCGATCTCCTCCTGCTACCGCTCCCTGCTCGTCGAGATGATCTCCCGCGGAGACTCCCCCGCAGCCCTCCGCGTCGCGGACGCCGCGGCCGCCAGGGGCGCCACGCTCTTCCCCGAGGCGGAAGATGCGCTCGCCGTCTGCAGGCGCTGCGGCACGAACGCGACGGCGGGCGCAGCAGCAGCAGCAGCAGCAGCAGCAGCCGGAGGAGACCGAGACGTTCCGCTCCTCGCGGGGGCCTCCCTCGGTGCCCTGCTCGCCCCGCTCGAGGCGTCGGCGGAGGAGGTTGCCGCGGCGGCCGCGGCGGGGGCACGAGCGGCAGCAGCGGCTTCGACTGCGCCTCTTGCTTCCCCAGGAGGAGGAGGAGGAGGAGCAGAGGCCCCCTCCTCTCCTGCCCATCCCTCGTTCGACGTCGCGACCGCCGCGGCCTCGCTCGTCGCGGCGCTCGTCGCCAGGGGCTCGGTCGTCGAGCTTTCCGCTTCGGCTCCGAGCCTGCTCGACACCGCGTTCGGGTGCCTCCTGGGCCTGGCGCTCCCCGAGGTCGACGGCGACGGTGCGGAAGAAGAACAAGACTGCGGCGACGGCGGCGGCGACGGAGGAGGAGGAGGAGGACGCAGCGACTGGCGAGCCTGCGCCCTGCCCGCCGCGGCGGCGTGCCTCGCCGCTGCCGGATCCGTCGAGCTCGCCGCGGGGCTCGCGGCGGCGCACACGGCCCAGAGCAGCGCCGCCCTCGGCCACCTCTCGGCGTGCCTGCCGCTGCTGCGGGCCTACCTCCGGGCGCTGGTGCTGCCTGCGCTGTGCGACCCCGCGAGGGCTCCCGGGATCGCCGCGCGGGCGGCCGGGCTGTCCCCTGCTCCCGGGGCCGTGGCAGCGGTATGGAGGGGCCTACCGGGGGCTGCAGCCGCTGCGCTGAGGGTCCTGGGCGAGAGCGACGACTGAGAAGAGGAAGGGGAAGGTTGGGTTTTTTTGAAAGTTGATCGAAAGGGTGCAAAAACAGAAAACGAAAAGAGGTCAAGGTCGTTACCTTGAGGAAATCGAAAAACGACGTTCGACGCGCCCACATTTCTCCAAGTCGGTTCCCACGCTCTTTTCTTCTCTCTATGATCCCGGCGTCTCGTCGAAGGCGCGCCGGAGAAATGGACAATGAGGATAACACATCCGCTGCCGCACCAGCCGGCGGGCGCTCCCGCAGGAGGAAGGCGCAGCCGACGCGCCGAGGAGGGGCCTTCGTTGATGCCGGCGGAGCTCCGATCGATGGCGACTCCCCTGCTGTGTCTGCGCTCCCCTCTGGCTCCGCCCCTGCTGCGCTAGGTCCCGATTCCTCCCGCCAGCGCACTCTCCTGGGAAGATTAATGCACTTGGTTGGAACCGATGACGGCGAGGAGGATGAAGATGCAGGCCGCGGGAGGCAGCCGCTGGCTCCAGGCCTCGCCGCCGCCGATGCTCCTCCTGCCGGCAAGCAGGGCCCGAGGCCCTTCCCTCGCCTCCCCCCGCCGCCGCCGCGTGACCAGCTCTTCGTGCTCGCGTCCTCGATCCCGGTCTCCGCGGTCCTCGGGGGCGAAGAAGACGTCGCGGTGCTGCGCGCCCTGAAGGCGGGGGACCTGTTGCGCCCCGTATGGCTCCAGCACGACGAGGAGGGAGCGGAGGGAGCGGGGACGGCGGGGGAAGGCGCCGGAGAGGGCGCGCCCCCCATCGTCGGCCTCGCCCTCGCCTGCGGCAACAGCGCGGCCCCCGCCCCCGACGAGGGCTCCCCGCCCCGCGTCGTCGCAGAGCTCCGAATGCCCTGCCCGCGCGCGGCGGAGGCCCTGGTCTCGCTCTGCAGGCCGGCGGCGGCGCTCGGCGGCGCCGTCGGGGGACTGGTCACGGTCGGCGTCTCGGGGGGCCCGTCACCGTCGTCCCCGCCCTGCCCCTCGCGACCGCGCGCGACCTTTTCCGTCTCCCTGTCCCTCTGCCTGACCCCGGCGGCGCTCGCCGACGCCGCCGCGCACGCGGGCCAGGGTTACGACGACACGCAGCTCGGGAGGCAGCTGCTTCCCCTGCTGCGCTGGCTGAGGGGGGGGGCGTTTGCGCCGTCGCCGCCGGCGTCGGCGCCGTTGGCGCCGTCTGCGTCGTCGGCGGCTCCTCCTCCCTCTTCTTCTTCTTCTGCTGCTGCTGGTGCTGCTGCCACCCTCGACGCCGCCTCGCTCTTCTCCGCGATCCGCCCTCCGCGGGACGCCCCGCGCGTCCGAGGATGGGACTGCGGCGGCATCAGGGGGCTGAGGCCCTCGCTGCGGCCCTACCAGGCGAGGGCGGTCGCGTGGATGGCCTCGAGAGAGGCAGAGCAAGACGTCGGAGGAGGGGAAGGGGGAGGGGGAGCGCATCCCCTCTGGGAGCGAGTCTGGGAGGAGGGGGGAGCTGCTCCCGCCGATTCTGCAACCGCTGCTTCTGCTGCTGCATCTCGCCGCAGAGGCAAGGCGACGAGAGGCGCGGCAGCAGCAACAGCAGCAGCGGCGGCGGCGGCAGCGACGAACGTGGCGACACCAAGAGGCAAAAAGTCGATCTTTGTCAACCGGGTGACGGGCCGCGTCTCGCTGTCCGCCCCCACGGCCCCTCCCCGCGTCCGCGGCGGCATCCTGGCCGACGAGATGGGCCTGGGCAAGACCGTCGAGCTCCTTGCGCTCATTCTGAAGCAGCGCCAGGACGAGGAGGAGAAAGAGGCAACGGCGGCGCGAAGTTGCGGCGGGCGGAGCGGAAGCCGCTGGACAGTGCGCCGCGCCGAGAGGGAGCGCCGCGAGCGCGTCGACTGCCCCTGCGGCGCGCGCGGCCCGGCCTCGCTAGCCGACGACAACGGCGCCTCCTCCTCGCTGCTGCTCCCTCTGGGATCCTACTGGATCCAGTGCGACGAGTGCGACGCGTGGTGCCACTCGGCCTGCTGCGGCCTCTCGCGGAGGAGGAAGCCCGGCGAGGCCGAGGGCTGGGCCTGCGGTGGCTGCCTGCACGCTCGCGCGGCCGAGGTCGTCGAGGGCGCCGGCGCGGCTCCTCCTCCCGCTTCCTCGTGCTCCCCCGCCTCGGGCCCCTCGACCACCCTGATCGTCTGTCCGACGCACATCGTGGGCCAGTGGGCCGGCGAGCTGCAGCGGCACGCCGAGCCGGGGGCGCTGCGCGTCGTCGTCTACGAGGGGCAGGGCGGCTTTCACGGCGGCAGCGCGGGCAGGCTCGCCGCCCTCTCCCCCGAGAGGGAGGAGTCCGGCGCCATCGTGCTCGGGGGACGCGAGGGCGGCGTCGTCGGCGCCGGGGACCTCGCCGCCGCGGACGTCGTCGTCGTCTCCTACGAGACGCTGGCCAGGGAGGTGCACCGCAGCGCCGAGGGTGAGACCGGCGACGCCGTCGTCGCCGCCGCGTCTTGCTCTGCTTCCCTCTCGTCGCGCTCCCGCTCCTTCCGCGCGCCCAAGCGCTACGCTGCGCTCCCAACACCGCTGACGCGCCTCGTATGGGGCCGAGCGGTGCTCGACGAGGCCCAAGAAGTCGAGACGGGGACCACGGGAGCCGCGACGCTGGCCTCGCGCCTCGCCGCTCGGCGGCGCTGGGCGGTGACGGGGACGCCGTGCGGCGCGGGGGGCACGGGGGGCATCGACGACCTGTTTGGCCTCTTTTGCTTCCTGCGCTGCGATCCCTGGGGCGTCTCGCAGCGGGTCTGGAGGGACGGGCTCGTGCGCCCGGCCGCCGCCGCGTGGGGATCGCGCGCCCCCTCTTCCGCCGCTGCTCGGGATCGGCTCCTCGCGGCCTTGGCGCCTGCCCGCGGCGGCCTCCTCTGGCGCTCGTCCAAGGCCGACGTCGCCGGGGAGCTGCGCCTGCCGCCGCAGCGTCAGGCCTCGACCGCGCTGACGCTTTCGGCCGTCGAGCGGCACTTTTATGACCTCGCGCACGACCGCACGGCGCGCTTTGCGAGGTCGGTGCTGCCGGCAGGGCTGCTGGCTGCGGCGGCCGCCGCGGCGCGCGCCGGCGGAGCGAACGCCAGCACCAGCGCCAGCGCCAGCGCCAGCGCCGACGCAAACCGCCCCCTGACCAAGGACGAGGAGAGGAGCGTGCTGGCCCCGCTGACGGCGCTGCGCCAGGCCTGCATCCATCCTTCTATCGGCTCGAGGGGCCTGCGGCTCCTCGACGGAGGGGCCCGGGGAGCGGGAGGTCGGATCTCGGCGGCGGCCGCCGCCGCCGGAGCGAACCTCGACCTGACCTCTTCTTCTTCTTCCCCCGCTCGCCGCCGTCGAAACGGCCGCGGTACCAGCAGCGCCCTCGTCGCCGCCGCCGCCGCAGCCAACGTCCCCATGTCCATGGCCCAGGTGCTGAGCGCGATGACCTCGAAGGCGAGGCTCGAGGCCGAGGACGCGCAGCGCGTGCTGCTCGCGGCGCTCAACGGCGTCGCCGGCGCGAGGGCGCTGTCGGGGGAACGGCGCGCGGCGGCCGAGACCTACCGCCGCGCGCTGTCGACGCTGCGCGCCAACGCTGCCGCGTGCACGGGGGTCCGCGCAGACCCGCTGCAGAGGCTGCACGCGCTGACGAACCTGAGGGCGCTGATGGTGGCCGAGGCGGAGGCGGAGGCTGGGAGGGCAGCGAGGGCAGGAGGGGCTGACGGCGGCGCCGACACTGTCGCGGACTCTGACGGCGACGGCGACATCGAGGCCGAGGCGGCGGTGATCCGGGAGGGCTACCTGGCGCAGTGGCACGCCAGGCTCGCGGCTGCCGAGGCAGACTACGAGAAGGCGGTCGAGGCCGTCGAGAAGGAGCTGGCGAGGGCCGCGGGCGGCGGGTGCATTGTCGAGGAGGAGGAGGAGGAGGAAAAGGAGGAAAAGGAGGAAGAGGAGGAGGAGGAGGCAGAGGAAGGAGAGGGAGCGCAGGACGCAGCACCAGCGGCAGCAGCTGCCGGGGATGCCGCTTCGAGGAAGAGGCCGTCCAGGGCTGCTGCTGCTGCTGCCGCTTCGAAGAAGCCGAAGAGGCAGACGCACGCGGGGGCAGGAGGCGGGAGGAAGAAAGGACCTCGCCCCTCCTCTTCCCCTCTCCGCCGCCTCGCCGGCGCGGAGCACGGCGGCACCTCCGAGCCCGCGGGCGGCTGGTTCCTCTCCGCCATAGACGCCCTGCAGGCCCGCGGCGAGGAGGCCGCCTCGCGCTCGCTGCACCGGCTCCGCGAGGAGCTCGAGCAGGCCGACCGGTACCGCTCGCTGGCCTCGCGGAACGCGACGAGCATGGCCGCGAGGCTGTTCCGCACCGGAGGCGGGGGCGGCCCGGCGGGAGGCGGCGGCGGCGTCCAGGGCCTCGCGCGCCTGAAGCCGCTGCTGGTCGACGAGCTCGACCGCATCGCCGTAGCGCGGGAGGAGGCGCTCACGAGGCTCGAGCAGCTGCGGCGCAGGGTTGCGGGGGGGGGGGGCTCACGCTCTTCCTCCTCCCCCTCTCCGGACCCGGCGCTCGTCGCGGCGGCCGGCGGCTGCGGCCGCTGCCGCGGCAGCGAGCTGGGCGCCCGCGGCGCCGTCTGCGACCACTGTCGCCTCGACGAATGTTTCCTGGCCTGGGAACTCTCTCTGTTTGCGCTGACGACGAGGGCCGTGGCCGGTGCAGGAGCCAGGGCGCGCGGCGGCGGCATCACGGCCGCGGACGCGGTGCGCGCTGCGCAGGCAGCGGCGCTCGCCCGTGTGGGCCGCGGCGGGCTCGGGGAAGAAGGCGAGAATGTTAATGATGCGATCAATCCTTCTTCTTCGCGCCGCACCGACGGCGTCTCCGCGGCAGAGGTCGTCAGGCACCCCTCCGAGGCCGAGCGAGCGATGCGGGTGCTCCGTTCCGAGGTGGCTCGCAGCGTGCGCAGCAGGGGGCCCCGCGAAGAAGGCAGTGCCGAAGGGGGCGGCGGCGGAGGGGAGCAAGCGCTGCGCAAGAGGTCGAAAAAGGCCGCCGCCGATGCGGCAGAGGCCGCCGCCGCGGCCGCGCTCGCCCGCGTCGGCGGCCACGCGCTAGACGCCCTCGCCGCCCTCCGCGACAGGCTCTTCCTCAAGGCCAGGGCGCTGGCGCTCGCGCAGCGCGGCCTCCTGTACGCCGCCGACGAGCTCGACATGGCGACGACGACACTGCGGCTGCGCGGCTGCTGCGGCGGCGGCGGAGCAGGGCCCCTTAGCGCGCCCCCCCGCGGGCACGAGGCGCTGTACACCCTGGCCCCGCACGAGCTCCCGCACCGCGCGGCCGAGCTCGAGGCCGAGGCCGCGGCGGCCGAGGCCGACCTGAGGAGGGCTCTGGGTACGCTGCGGTACCTGACGGGCCTGGCCGAGGGGGGAGGGGCCGCGGGGGGAGAGGGAGCCGGGAGGGGAGGAGGAGGAGCCGCTGCCGACGGCGGCGGTGGCTGCGGCGAAACCGCTGCTGCTCCGCCCGGCGCTACTCCTGCTGCCGCTGTCGCTTCTCCCCCTCTCGAGCACCGAAACAACAACCCCTCCGCCGCGCCGCGCGTCGGGATGTGCCCCGTCTGCCACGAAGACTTCGGTCAGGGCGAGGGAGGAGCGGGAGGAGGAGCGGGAGACGCGAAGAAGCCGAAGGAGAAGAAGGAACTCGCGATGCCTCCCTGCGCGCACGCCCTCTGCCTGGGCTGCTTCCGCGCGCTCGTTCGCAGGGCCCAGCAGCGCGCCTTCAGCTGCCCGACGTGCAGGGCCTCCACGCTCCCGTCGGATGTGCGGCGCGTCGTCTTCGAAGACGAGGAGGCGGAGGCGGCGGAGGAGGAGAAGGGGGACGAGGGCGCGGAGGAAGAGGAGAAGGAAGACAAGGGCGAAGGAACCGCGGCGGCCGCTCCCGCTCCCGCTCCTCCCGCCGCCGCGCCTCAGGCCCCTTTCTCTTCCCCTTCCTCCTCCGTCGTCCCGCCCAACGAGGCATCGATCCCTGTCTTCGGGGACTACGGCACGAAGGTCGAGGCCGTCGTGCGGCGCATCAAGGCGATTCTCGCCGCCGCCGACGACGACGACGGCGACAGCGAGCAGGAGGAGGACGCGGGAGCAGCAGCCCCCCGGCCACGAAGGACCAGCGGCGGCGGCGGCAGAGGCGGCGGCAGAGGCGCAAGGAAAACCTCCACTCCGGCCTCGACGGAGGCGAAAGCGACGACGACCAAGGTTCTCGTCTTCTCGACGTGGGTCGAGGCCCTCGAGATCGTCGCGCACGCGCTGGCCGCCAACGGCGTGCGGGCCGCGCTGGCGAAAGGAAGGGCCGAGCTCGGGAGGACCGTCGCGGCGTTCCGAAAGAGTCCTCGGGGAGGAATCCCCGAGAGCGCCCCCCCCGCGACGCCGCCCCCTCGCGTGCTGCTGCTGCCGGCCAAGCAGGGCGCCGCTGGGCTCAACTTGACCGAGGCGCAGCACGTTGTCTTCCTGGAGCCGTGGCTCGACCCGGCCGCGGAGGCGCAGGCGGTGGGGCGGGTCCACCGCATCGGGCAGAGCAGGGCCACGGTGCGTTTTTTTGGTTTTTTCTTTTTTTCCCCCATTTCTCTCCTCCTCGAGAGCCCGAAAAAAAAAACTCACCGTGCTCCCTCTCTCTCGTACTGCTTCCCCCC
>Ga0210003_1001059_pt1 | contig 24456 bp, 48 predicted proteins | sample LantaG_FD_182804 | JGI IMG/M metagenome (GOLD analysis project Ga0210003, IMG submission 182804) | Deep subsurface microbial communities from Baltic Sea to uncover new lineages of life (NeLLi) - Landsort_02402 metaG (SPAdes) (version 2) | ecosystem: Environmental > Aquatic > Marine > Oceanic >... | reverse complement strand
CTAATTTATCATAGGCCGAAAAATCTGCATTATCTCCAACAGGGAAAATCCCCGAAATTGGATGTTCGCGGCGGATTAATTCCCTAACAATATTAAGGGAAACATTGCCTAATGAAAGGTTATTTACAGGAGCATCGATTAACATAAGTGACTATCTTTAAATTCTTCTTTAACTTTTTTCATGGCCATGGCGAAGTTCTGATGCGCCGCTTGTGAACTAATTCCTTCTTCTTCTCCAATTTGTTCAAAATTCATTCCCCGTCCATCATTGCCGAACCATTTTAATTTAAAAACCCTTGAAACTCTTTCGCCGAAATGATTCTCAACAAAAGAAAGGATGTTGGCTACTTCATCTTTTTGGGACGCTTCTGTTTCTGGAGTGTCTTCACAACACCCACCGTATTCAACTTTAAATTCAAAGAATGATGGTTCGTTCTTTTCTATTGTCCTTTCCGTAAGGCAGGAGTATCTAGTTTGATTTGCTAACCAAGAAGAGAATTTGACACCTTTATTTTCATTAAAAGAATTTGCGGCCTTAAAGATTTCGGCTTCCTTTCTTCTATAGAAATCATCTGTAATATCGTCGATTCTACAGAAGGGGGCGTTCTTTGCTACTGTTTTATAATATAAGCCTGAATGTCTATTGACCAATTCCATAAGGGCGCGTTCATCCCCGGTATCCTTAATCTGGCGCACTAATTCGTTGTCTGGAATCATAAAAATAAACCAACTAAACTCTCACATTCGTCTTTAATAATCTTAAAGAATTCATCTTTATCATCTACAATTGGAATCTCAAATTTCTTGAATGCCGCCGCTTCCAACTTAGGATCATTTTGTTTTTCAAACTCATTTGGCGCTTTTTTATAAGACTTGCCGTTTTTACTTTTGGTGAATCTTTTAATATGGAAGAGTTTGCCGTTTTGTTCTTTGAACCACCCTAGTTCATCCTTTTCATTTTCGGCATATCTTAAATCAGTAATGATAGCAATGTCACAATCTGATCGTTCAATTCTTTTGTGAAGTTTTTCGATCCAATATTGGTTATTTGTTTGCGCCCTCTTAGCGTTTCCATAAGCAATTAAGATAGGACGAATGATTGCCTTTTCCTCTTCGTCTTCCGTGAATACATCAATATTGAAATTGTCGTTGATAAAATGAAAGAGTTCTTGTCTTAGCGACTCTGCAAAGGAGAATTGCTGAACTTTTAGATTCGGCGCAAAATCTTTAAGAGTTTCTTGGAGTGAATTAGCGAACGAGTTTTTACCAACCCTAGCCACTCCGCTGAAAGCAATTAGTTTTTTGTCTAAAATTGGACTCATAGAAAGGTCTTTAACTCTGTAATGATATTGCTAATGCCAACCATTTCATTTTCAATCCTAGCTGCATTCATCCGGTCTGACCTTGTAGCTCTTTGACCATTTAGAATAAAGACTTCTTCGGTATTTTCAAATCCTACTTGAAGGGCGTCGATTGCTTTCTTTAAAAAAGAAAGTGGCAAAGTGATTGTATATTCTGCTGCTTGCTCGTCCATAGTGTGTTGTTTGATTGGAAATAGTTCGTTAAATTTGTCCTCTTCTAAATAATAAGATGTGTATGGATCTGATCCGTTATAACCGCAGTCCATGTCTCTATCGTTGCGGACGAAAAGAAAATTTGATTTAACTTTTAATTGAACGGTTAAATCTAGATATGTGTCGCCGAATCCTACGCAAATGTATCCGTCAATATGCTTGCCATTCTTTCCCCTGTCTAACCAAAATTCCCTATCTTTTTTCATAATTAAAATTTCTTGCCGCCGTGCATTTTTGCACGAGTTTTATTCATTTCAATTTTTGCTATAATAGCATCGCCAACCTTCATGTTTCTAGCGGCGGAATAATCCATAATACGAATAACAACATCTGCTAATTCAGCCTCTACTCCAGTAAATTCTGGAATCTTGTCGTCTGGTGGATTTCCATGACGCAATGCTTCAAGAGCCTCGCTGAGTTCCGAGTGCATTAATGCAATCATTTCTCCATCGTTCCGTTCGTTATCCCACCAACCTTTGTCTTTTGCGGTTTGGTAAACGTCTTGCGACACGGCATTAAATTCTGTAATAAAACTCATATCAGGATTATATAAGATAAAGAAGGAAAAGTCAAGTGGTTTTTCAAGGTTAATTTCAAATATTTTGCGCCATATTTTGTGGTTTTGCTAGGATTGTCTGCTGATTTGTCAAGCAAGATGAAAAATAAATGCCCGCCACAAGTCAGGCGTAGCAAGGGTTGTGGGCGCATGGCGCGATTACGTATCTTGACCTTTTCAAAAAATAAGTTAATCTATAAATGTGAGCGCAGCGAACGTGACTTCAATCAACTAATTTGAGCGTAGCTAGTGGTAGTTGACTTGTAATTAACAAATTAATAAAAAGAAATCAGGTAAGCAATACGCGAAGAGAGCGAAGCGAACGGAGTCTTTGATTACCTGCACGAATAAGCCTTGGCTTATGAGGTTAAAATAACTTGAGCTTTAGCTCAACTAATTTTTAAGTGATAATCCCCAAATTATCACTTTGTCGCTCGCAAGCTCGCTACTGGAAAATGGGATTTTCCAGATTAGGTATTTAATTAATGGGAACCTTCTTCTTTTTAAATTCAGTTTCGCAAGAAACTGTTCAGAGCAACGGGCAATTAATAATAGATTAACTACCTGCGATTTAAAAACGTAGTAGAAATATCGCTTATATATTAATAGTGAAAATTAACAGAAAATATTACTTGACAAAAACAATAAAAGGTGATAAATTCAATTGCGAGTTTCAAATCAACTTGCGATTTTAATTATGACAAGAGAAGAGGCAATCGAAAAATATCAACGGGACAGTAGCGGTTTACTTAAAACTGTCGATTATGAATTTCTAGAATCAGGCGCGATTGATTGGCGCAAGATGGTTTCTAATGAATTTCTTTATCCCAACAAAGAATCTTTTGAGAAATGGGGCAAGGAAGTTCCGACTTCGATTGAAGGATTAAACGATAATCAACTTCTTATTAAACTTGGAGGAATCAGGGAACTTGCCAAGATTCGGGGTTATGATAATGTAAATTTTGAAGTTGTAAAAACAGAAGAAGACGAATGCACAATTAAATGCTCAATTGATTTTACTCCAAATTACGAAAATCCAAATGGGGTTCATTATTCAGAAGTGGCGAATGCAACGGTTAATAACGTGTCAGGGTTTGGAAGTAAGTTCTTGGAATGTTTCGCGGCGAATCGTGCGTTCGTCCGTTGTGTTCGCGGATTCCTTAATATCAATATTGTTGGAGCAGATGAAATTGATACCTCTGAAAAAGGTGAAGAAAAAGAGAAAAAAGTTGCAACAAGTAAATCTTTGACTCCGCAAGGTTCTTTGGAGAGTCGGGCGCACAAATTAGGTTTTCAAGATTATGAATCCTTTAAGACTGTCTTGAAAGAATTCTGGACCGACAAGACTTATAAAAATGAAGGAGTAAAAGAGTGGTCGGATTTTGGAGATATTCCAGCTAAAGAAGCGAGGATCTTAATTTCACTATTGGAGAAAAGAAAGATTGAGTAACCATGGAATTAGAAGAGTTAAAAGAAATTTTTCAATCTAGACAGTATCTCGATAAGATTTCAAAGTTGTCGGACGATAATTTGTTAGAAGAAATTATAGATTTAAACATCAGAATTGAGAGCTTGGAGAACTACATTCAATATCTAAAAGATAAAGCCACTTGATTTTTCTTCTCACAAATTTTATACTACAACATGCAACTAAGCACCACAAACCACAACATTGACCTATCTACTTGGATGGGTTTCACCCGTAACGATCTCAAAACTATTGCTAAAAAGCAAGGCATTGGGATTCCTGATAACAAACAAGATCTAGCTTATAATCTTCAACGAGGTTATAGCGCATCTCAGAGTCAGGATCAAGCACGAACCTTTAAAGTAAAGATTTCGGTTTAATCTTGCCAGTTGCGAGCGTAATCGAGAAAAGGGGTCCAGAGAAATCTTGGCCCCTTTTCAATTTAAAATGACAACTAAAGAACAAAACGAGAAACTTTGGCGGGCCATTGATTTTTATATGGGGTGGCTTCAAGAGATTGAAGAATTTGAACATGACGCAAACAACGTTCAAGCAAGAACGGCATATAGTAACGCTTCAATGCAATTGTTTGATTTAATGAGAGAAGAAGGACTGTATGAAATGATTAAAGAAAGAGAATAACTTTCTTCTTTTATTTTCCAGATTCACTAGATAAATTTCGTCATTGTGTGTAAAATTCTTGCACACCCATGATTGAAGTTACGATTACAGATGACATGCTTATTAAAGCCCGTCGCAAAGCAATAGAACTAGGACATATTAATAATTCAATCGAACGGGGGGATGGAAACCTTGTTGGATTCCTTGGAGAATTAGTTGCCCAAAAAGTAATTGGTGGCCGAGTTAAAAACACCTACGAATATGATCTAGTATTAAAAGACGGGACCAAAGTTGATGTTAAGACTAAAAAAACAAGTGTTGCTCCAAAAGATTATTATGACTGTTCAATAGCTAATTATAATACGAAACAGGATTGTGATGAGTATTGTTTTGTAAGGGTGAAGAATACATTGGATAAGGCGTGGGTGTTGGGAAGGATTAGTAAAGAAGAATATTTTAAGAAGGCTCGGTTTTTGAAAAAAGGAGAGCAGGATGGCGATAACGGATATACCGTCAAAGCGGATTGTCATAACCTTCAAATCAGCGAATTAAATGAAGTATGAAAATTAAACTAAAGAAAATTTCAGAAGCGGCGGCACCAAAATATAGAGCGGCAAATTGGGAAGAGTATAAATGTGGTCAAGATAACGGTGATATTTCCTTACCAATTGAATATGAATTAACCGGAGAACTTCTAGGTAGTTTAGAAGTCGGGGCGGGCATTTTAGTAGAAAGGGAAACAAGAAATGGAGTAGAGTGTTTTGGGATTTTTCAATCTTCTTGTGTTAATAAAATTACGGAGAAAGACGATTTTAAAATAATTGAAACAGATAATAGTGTTTATACTTTGGAAGTTTTAGGTTGACAAACTTGTGGAATGTGTTAGAGTGGAGAGCGGATTTTATATGAAACAAAGAGACATTTTCGAGCCTAGAGAACATTTTAAACCGTTTGATTATCCTGAATGTGAGCAGTATTGTGACGCAATTGGAGAATCTTATTGGACCCATAAGGAATGGTCATTTTCAACTGACGTTCAAGAGTTCCATACAGAGTTGACAGAATATGAAAGAAGCGTTATTAAAAAGTGTCTTCTCCTTATTTCTCAAATTGAAGTTTCCCTTAAAACCTTTTTCTTAAAACTTGGGGATCATTTGCCAAAGCCAGAAATTTATATGGTCGGCGCGACGTTCGCGGAAAGTGAAGTTAGGCACGAAAGAGCTTATTCGCATTTACTTGAACTGCTTGGATTGAATGATGAGTTTGAAAAGATTTATGATATTCCAGCCGTAATTGACAGACATAATTATTTAAAGAAATATAAAGAGTTTTCCAATGCAAGGTTGGAGGAAAGATTTTTAAGGTCAATTATTTTGTTTTCTCTTTTTATTGAAAACGTCTCATTGTTTAGTCAGTTTTTTATTATTATGTCTTTTAATAAGCATAGAAAAATGCTCAAGGATATTAATAATGCAGTAGCCGCAACGTCTAAAGAAGAAGCCATTCACGGAGCATTTGGATCGTTTATAATCAATGAGTTACGCAAAGAGCATCCAGAATTCTTCACAGAAGAGTTGGAAGAAATGATTTCCACTTTTTGTCAAAAAGCTTTCATAGCAGAAGAGAAAGTAATTGATTGGGTTTTTGATAACGGCGATACCGATTTTATTAAAGTTGCTCAAGTTAAAGAGTTTGTAAAAAATAGATTTAATGCTTCATTGTCTGGTATTGGGTTTAAACCGATCTTTGAAACAGATAAGGAAATCCTAGATAAAACAAAATGGTTTGACGAAGAATTATTCAGTGACGCTCATTTTGATTTCTTTCATCAAAGACCCGTCTCTTATAGCCGCAAAAACAAAGCAATTACAGCGGACGATTTATTTTAATTTATGAACTACAAATGGCTTACAAAACCGTCTAGAATTTTTCTTAAAAATGGATATTTAGAAGAAGGAGAATCGACTGAATTTAGAATTGGAGATTTAGTAAAAACGGCAAAAAATATCTTGGGAGACTTTTGGGACGCCGATCAATTTCTAGAAAATATTGAGGCCGGAGATTATTTGTTTTCAACGCCAGTTTGGGCTAATTTCGGAAGAGAGAGAGGTTTACCTATTTCATGTTTTAACTCCTATTTATCAGATAGGATGGATTCTATTCTTTTTAATCTTGCAGAAGTAGCGACAATGACTAAGCACGGTGGAGGGACCAGCGGCTATTTTGGAGAACTACGTCCTCGTGGAGCAACTATTTCTTCTGGCGGAAAATCAGATGGAGTTGTTAATTTCATGCGATTGTTTGATACAGCAATGATTACATGCAAGCAAGCATCTATCCGTCGCGGAGTAATGGGATGTTATTTGCCTATTGATCATGGAGATATTGATGAGTTTTTGAAAATTAAACAAGAAGGTAGCCCTATTCAAGATTTGTTTACAGGAGTATGCGTTACGGATGAGTGGATGAAGGGGATGATTGATGGAGACAAAAGAAAAAGAGATGTTTGGGCAAAAGTATTAAAAAGTAGATCAGAAGTAGGGATGCCTTATATCTTTTTTACTGATAATGCTAATAATCAAGCCCCACAAGTTTACAAGGATAAGGGGCGCAAAATCAATGGTTCGAATGTTTGTAGTGAAATTATGCTATCTTCAAATGAAGAAGAGTCGTTTGTTTGCTGCTTGTCTTCAATGAATTTGCTTAATTATGACAGATGGAAAGATACAAATGCAGTTGAATTGCTGGCGTATTTCTTGGATGCTGTTTTGACCGAATTCATTAATAAGGCTAGAGAAATTCCTTTTATGGAGCGAGCCGTAAAGTTTGCAGAAAATCAAAGAGCTATTGGAATTGGCGCTACAGGATGGCACTCCTTATTACAAAGCAAAATGATTCCTTTTGAGTCGCTTGAAGCGCAAATGCTTAATTGTGAAATTTTTGAGACAATGAATAAGCAGTCTTTAGAAGCTTCTAAAAAGGCCGCTAAAGAATTGGGGGAACCAGAAATGTTAAAAGGATACGGAGAGCGTTGGGTAACTCGTCATGCTATCGCGCCGAATACATCTTCTGCCTTTATCTTGGGACAAGGATCGCAGTCCATTGAACCTTTCAAGTCTAACTACTATGTAAAAGACCTTGCGAAATTTAAATATACATTTAAAAATCCATATCTAAAAGAAGTTTTAAAAGAAAAGGGAAAAGATACGGATGAGACTTGGGACTCTATTTTAAAAAATAATGGGTCGGTTCAACATTTGGAATTTTTATCTCAACATGAGAAAGATGTATTTAGAACATTTTCCGAAATTAGTGCGAAGGAAACGGTAATTCAGGCCGCGCAAAGACAAAAATATATCTGTCAGGGGCAAAGCCTGAACCTCATGGTCCCACCAGAGACTTCTACAAAGGAAATTAATTCCCTTATTATCTTCGCGCACGAAAATGGCATTAAGTCCTTGTATTATCAGCATTCGGTAAATGCCGCACAAGCATTTTATAGAAAATTAAATCAATGTTCCAGTTGTGAGGGATAAGTGTAAATTCCTTTATGGAATCTCAAATCATAAAACTCTGTCCCTGCAATAATAGTGGTTGCCCTTCTATCCAACTAATTGATGGCAAAATCAAAATCACAGATGACTATGGTGGCGAAGTCCTAATGGAGATTAATGAGGCAGAATTAATTACAAAAGCACTTAAAGAACTGATTTAATCATGTCCGAAAAACCTAAAGGAAAGAAATTAAATAAACCATTTAGAACTCCCGGTGGTCCTAAGAAGTTTGCCGTTTATGTAAAAGATCCAAAAAGCGGTAATATTAAGATTGTCAGATTTGGCGATCCAAATATGGAAATCAAGAGAGATGATCCAGAAAGAAAGAAAGCATTTCGAGCTAGGCATAATTGCGATCAGAAAAAAGACAAGACAACTCCCGGCTATTGGTCTTGCCGCATGTGGTCTAGCAAACCAGTCTCCTCAGTGGCCTGTTGTGTCGAAGTAGATTTAACTGAGTGGGACGGTGATACTTTTTGGCCGCAATCTGAAATTGAAGAAGATTTCAAGGAATTAGATGTTGAAGAAATTATTGAAGAATAAATGGTTGATTAAATTAAACTTTTTGGTTAAAATCATTTGTTATGCGGATTAAATTTCTTCTGTTGCTCTCGCTATTCTTCTCATTCTCTTCTTGCTCACAGGAACCGACACCAGAATCTTTGGCAAAGGAAGTTCTAGTTGGAATAGAATCTGCGGCGGAAAAAGTTGGGGAAGGTAATTTTGTATTGGCCGCAATGGTTAACGGTTCCATTGAAATTGTGTCGAGCGTTAAACCAACTAAAGATTGGGATCAGGAATATAGAAAAGGACTTGAAGATAAAATAGCCGCGACAATCAGAAGGGGCGGGAATGAATTTATGTTCTTTCAAATTAAAGAAGATGAAGGTTCTTTGGTAGTTTCATAGGGATGCAAAATAATCCTTGACAAAAGAGATTTGTTGCTTTATACTCTTTTACGGAAATTAGCTCAGTCTGGTAGAGTAGGTGTTTTGGATACACCGGGTCGTAGGTTCAAATCCTGCATTTCCGATATTTTAATATTATGAACGAGAAAGAACAAAAGGCAGCAAACATATTTCTAGGTTATATTACCGATTCAGTTTATAAGACAGAGACTCATCAAGCCTACGCAAAAGCATATAAAGACCTAATGAAAGCTGTTAGACTAAGGATTGAAATTGAGAAATTGGAAAATTAAATGGCTGGACACTTAACATCAATCAATGGCTTACCTTGCTTTATTGACTACGCAGATGCTTATGGCGAAGCGGAAGTTGATGGCAAGATTTGGAAATGGGAATTCCATGACTATCTTGGTCCCACTTTCTTAAAGAAGGACGGAGAACCTAGAGAATGTCAATTTCCTAAAAATAAAAAAGTATGGGATGCCTTTGAGAAGTGGTTAAAAGAATATTTAAAATAAAACTATGAAAACACAAGTAAGAACGCTAAAACATAACGAATCAAAACATTTAAGAAGAAAGCGCCCGACTTATCACATGAACGGAGTTCGTAGCGATGGGGCGAGAGTTTATAGAGCAAAACCTTTTGCTAGTCGTTCAAAATATGTCCCACACGAGGGGGTGCAGCAAAAAGCGAAGAAAGGATGACAGAGATTACCCTCTTCTTTATTGGCTCCACTTTCATTTTAAAATATGGTGCCCCAACTAAATTCATTCGTGACTTTTTTCAAAAATATGAATTTGGAAAAGCTCTTTTTGATTGTTCTTTATGTATTGGAACTTGGGTTGGCTTGCTTTCTATTCCGTTTCTTTATAAAGATATTGATTGGTTTTTAATCCCGCCGATTGCGGCGATTGTGTCTTGGTTTGGCGATTTGATTTCACAGGTGTTAATTGAGCTAAAAAAGTTCTTGACAAAAAAAGAAAAGCCCGCTATAATTAGCAGGAAGTCGTCAATAAGACGTTTTTCTCGGGGTTTTTAATTTGAATACCGTATCTCGCGGAATATACAATTAGATTACTTCGATATTCTGACCCATCACCCTGCCCTTGAGAAAGGCAAGAGGAGTCTTGGAATATTATAGCCGAAGGACTAGCATCGAGAAGCTTCTACTAATTTAAATAAAACACAGTGAATCTAATTACAGCCACAACCATCTTCTCTCTTTTTGCATTTTCAAACAATAGCAATATTGCATTAAACGCCGAAAGTTGGGAAGGTAAATATTACAAACAAGGGCAAACTGCAAGATGCGCCGATTTTGTTGGATCAGTAGTTAGCAAATCAGGCAAGAAACCACCAGAAGGATATGCAAAATGCACCAGTTGGTTAAATTGGGGCAAAAAAGTTTCTGTTGACAGTATTCAAAAAGGCGATATTGTTATTTATGCCGCGAGTGGCGGCTTTAACCATATTGGAATTTACGTTGGAAATGAACAAATTATTCATAGACCAACACGATCAAAAGCGGTTAGTAGATTGAATTATAAATATAACAAGATTATTGGAGTAAGACGAGCATGAAACCTACCGAAATTCTAGTTCTTGACTTTAACAGAGAAGATGAACTTCGTAATCTCCTCAAGTCTTTAAGGTTAAATTGCTCCTTTGAACATAAAATTATTGTATTAAATAATGGTGGCGAAAGATATGCAGATGAATTTTGTGAAGAAGGGTTATGCGATAAAGTTATTAACAATTCTATTAATATTGGTTGTGGCGCAGCAACGGTTCAATTATTCGCTCAGTGTGAATCTGATTTTGCATTTTATGTTCAAGTTGACCATCAACTTCTTTTTAATCTTTCAGAGGGTCTTATAGATAATTTCAAAAAAATGATTCTATCTGGAGATTATTTTTATATCGACGTTGCGGGAAATCAAGGGAATGGAATATTTTCAGAGCGCCCATTCTTTATTAGTAAGAATAATTATTTTAGTTCAAAAATTGAGTTTGGAGGTCCGGGTCCGTTGTGTGATTTAATGTGGTCTGAGGAATCAATTCAAAACCACATGAAGAAAAATGATTTAAAGTTTTATTCGTGTTATTTTGAGAGCGAAACGAGTAAATACCCTCCTTTTTTAGATTGCGGACAATGGAGCGTAAGAGAAAATCCTGATAAATCTCAATGGAAACATCGTCCTTCGACAAAGCAATTATGGCTGGTTAATGGTCCCGTTAGGGAAAGGCACTCATACCCCAAGCTAGATGAAGAAGAGTGGGACTATGTATTAAAAAATCAATCTTGGCCCGATGGAAAAATTCCAAATCAGGAACTAGCTCATTCATTTAAAGTTCAAGGTTGGGATTAAAAAGACTTGACAAATGAATCCTGCAAGAGTATATTAATGCTGCAAATAAATATATGAAAGATAAAATTCAAAAATATAAAGAAGACGGAGAACGACTTCAGAAGGAATTGAAACAGTTCGTTCAAGATAAAAATAATTCATTATCAGAAAGATGGGATCTTTTTTGTTTTGCAAAAATGGGAAATAATGAAGGGTGGATTCAACATTTTGAGTCTATTAATGAAATTTTTGGTGAAGAAGTTTCGTGGTTCGATGATTTTTACAAGTCAAGAAACCAAACGGTTTATTTAGAAAATATTTTAGAGGAATTAGTTGATTGCGAAAAAGAGCCTACCGAAGAGCAGTTAAATAAAGTTAAGGAAGAGGTTTTGGAAAGATTTATTTGGTCATTTGAATTAGATTGGTAATTAATAAAAGAACAAGGTTATGAAAACAGTAAAAGAACTAAGACAGTCTGGATATAAAGTGAGAGTTCATCATTTTAGAAAATTTAATGATTTATTCGCTTTAGATTTTCATAATCCAAAAGGGGGTAGCACAGAAATTGAAGTTACTTCGCCAGAAGGTATTTATGTAAAAGCGGAAGCAAAATGTAGCGATCAAGATAACTTTTGCCGCAAGACAGGAGTTGCTATTGCGCTGGGTCGGGCGCTTAAACTACTTGAAGAAGAAAGAGTTAATCAACCTAGTTTGTGGGTATTAAAAGCCAGAGAAGCCTTGCAACAGCAATTCGCAATCCTTGATTTTGATGGCAGGTATCCGTTGTCTTATGGTAAAAAAGAAGATCAAGAAGATCCGTATGAATGGTTGGAGTTTTAAAAAATTATGTATCTGCCAAAAGTAACAGAAGAGTTTCGGGCGCGAAAACTGGAAGAAGCAAAACAATGGGGCTGGTTTGTTTTTCTTTTAGAATGGATTAAGATTAAAATCTTTAGGCAGCGCAAGATTATTGTTGGCAATAATGTTAATCAACCAATTGAGAAGGTAAAATTTCCTACATTTGGTGATGTTTTTACAGAAGCTAAAATGAGATGGGATAACGCAGATGAGCAAGGCAAGGAATTAATTTTAGAGGAGCATAAAGCGGTTAAGGAGAGAACTCCGAAGGATGATGGATTTCAAGTAGATTGGATTGAAGTCAAAGGGTGTTCAAATCTTATTTCAGAGAAAAAATAATTATGTCTAGAATATTTTTATGCGGAATGACTTCAAAAGAGATTGATAATATCAAGGCTCTTACAGATCCAATTTATGAACATATTTCAGGTTTGATTTTTGTAGTAGACGATGGGGCTTTTGAAGATGGAACGGCGGAACTTCTAGAAGCTAGAAAAGGAGAGGGCGTTATTTTACATAGAACATTTCGGAGGCATCACGACTATGGAATGAATCATTGGTTGCTAGATTCTGGAGTTTTAAAAGAAGGCGATTGGTGCGTTTGTCGCGACTCTAGGGAAAGATTCAATCCAGAATGGGCGAGTAAAATGAGTAATTTTATTTCGACTCTTGATTTCGGTGGAGTTAGAACAATATATAATTATAATAAGATTTTTGCGTTTAAGTGGGCAGACCATTTATACTTCGTTTCAAGTCCACATTTCGGCTTAGAGGGCGCACAACCGAAAGCGATTGAAATGTCAAACTATCACGATGAAACAAGAAAAGAATGGACTTGGCGAATTTTAGACGGAGAAGACGAGGGAAGACCAATTGACAACAAAATTGATCACGAAGCTAAATATATTTGGAATTATGGTCGCAGCAATCATCTTTTGTTAGGCAGGGAGAACGACATCGAAGAGTATCAAAGGTTAGAAATTATCAGAAAACATGTAAGAGATCAGGCTCGCCTCCTTGGTTTTTCAATGGACTTAAAAGGACTAGAGGATTTCATGCGTTGGATTACTTCAGAAGAAGTTGAGGATCAAACCCGCGAAAATGGACGCAACTGGATCAACAGCAACCATATTACTAGAAATTTTTATCGCAAACACATTTTAAACCATGTTTGGGATGATATTATCTCTACAGAAAATAGTTGGGAATTAAAATTATGACCAAAGAAGAAGAAAGAGAAAGAAATCTTAAGGTCCATCAAGACAGAGGAGACATTGTTAGAGGCGACGATGGTTTTTATGTCTTTTGGCCTACAACCCATTTTGGATATATGCACGCATATCAATTAAGATGGATTGCCGATGAATTAGATAGATTAAATGAACCTTGGGAGAAGGAAATTAAAGAATATTTTGATAATTTAGCGCCAGAAGAAAGCGCGGAATCTTACGAATTTTAAAATATGAATGAAGATCTTAAAGTAGGAGAAGTATATGAAGTAACGGAGTCTTGCGGCATGTTTCTTTATAAAGGGAAATATTTAGGAATCGCCCAAAGAAAAAAGGGAGTTTATACAGAAGAAGTTTTAACCTTCCAGAACACAGAGGGGGAAGGGCACGGACCTAGATTTTTCACTGCAAATTGGGAGACAATTAATTACTGTTCAGGAAGAAAACCCCATGTTTATCTTCGGTCAAAGTATTCAGGAGATTCTATTGGGGATCTAAATAAAATAACTCCGTTTGAATTAAAGAAGAATTAACATGAAAATAGGTTTAATTTATTGCGCCTTTAATACAGAGGAATATCTTTTTGATTCTCTTAAACCATTTAGAGAAGACCCACGATTTGTTATTTCCGCCGTCTCCGTTCCCTTTTTAGAATACAGAGATCAAGACATTCCTGAAGACCAGACAACAAAATTATTAAGACGACATAAAGAGGTCGGTGACATTAAATATTTAGTTGATTCTCCAAAGTATATTAAAGAGCATGAGGCGCGGAATCTTGCTTTAAATGAATTGAAAAAAGATAAGGTGGATATAATTTGGATGGTTGATTCTGACGAGCTTTACCAGAAAGAACAGGTAGATAGAATCATTAAATATGTAGAAGAATTTGACGATATAACTTGGTTCAGATTATCTCTAAAGAATTTCGTGTTTGATGAAGAAACTTATTTAGAAGAACCATTCTGCCCGCCTAGAATCTTTAGAACAAAAACAGAAGAACTAAGTCATCCTTCATTCTTCTGGGATAACGACATATCTTATTTAAATAAATCGGGGCAAAGAGTTAGTTATCAAGATTTAATTTGTAGCACTATTCCAAGAGAAATCGCTTGGATTGATCATTTTACTTGGATGAATGATGAAAGAAGTAAGAAAAAACTCGATTATCAACTTGCCCATTTTGGCGGTTCGTGTTCTTTTGGATGGGATGAAAAAAAAGGCTTGACTTTTAATGCAGAATACTATAAACTAAAGGGAGAAAATATACCAAAAACTAAAAGACTATGACTTCCCGAGATTTTTGCTATTGGTTACAAGGTTATTTTGAAATATCCCCAATTAACGGGGTGTCTTTATCCAAAGATCAAACAGATGTTGTTAAACGTCATCTTGCTCTTGTTTTTAAACATGAAATTGATCCGTCAATTCCAGATCCAACAGGAGAACTTCAGGCTATTCATAATGGACCGTCAAAACCTATTTTAGCGCCAAATACTATTGGCAGTGACGTTACTTATAGATGTTGATGACATGCTCTTTTTTGACGAAAATAATCCCAATAAATATGCGGCGCTTAAAAAAGAATTAGTGCCACACAACCTTATTTATTTACCAGATGTTAAATATGAAAAAAAGAAATTTGGAAAAGGAGATGGGTCTTACGTCTTGGCGTTTTATGATGATAATTTTTATGGCGAGTCTATTTCAGTATTGTCTTATGGCGTGGGTGACGACCCGTTAGGCGTTTCATTTGAACAGTCATTAAGCGAGGTTGGCGCAAAAAGTCTAATCATCAATATGTATGATGGTTCGATTGACGAATTACCAGCAGCAGTAGATAGCGCCTTGTTTTTTAAAGAGCATCTGACTCCAGATAATTTTAAAGATCATGTGGCCGATTTATTAGGAGATGGATATATGTCGGGCATTTCGCGCCCGAATGTCTTGATTCTTAAGATGGATATTGAAGGCAATGAATATAATTGGTTCACAGATGAAAATTTAGAAATCCTCGCTAATAAATTTGACCAATTTACGCTAGAAGTTCACGGGTTAATTGAGGAAACTCCTGATGATTGGATTATTGAACCAGCGATTCAAGACGCTAAAAATAACCTACAAAAGAAGGTTGATTTCTTTAAGAAACTAAACCAACACTTCTATCTTTTTCATATTCACGGGAATAATCATGCGCCGCGATATGTTGATTTTCCAGATTCTTTGGAATTAACTTATGTCAATAAAAGGATTTGTGATAGTATAGGAGTAAGTCAACAAAGGTGTCCAGATTTGTCTGTTGATGAGCCGAATTTTGATGGACGACCAGAGTTTGTTCTTGACTGGTGGATTTAAAAAATGAAAGCAGAAATTAAACGAGGCCAAAAGTGGATGTGCTTGAGAAATGATTCAAGTAAATACGAACTTCATTTTGTTTTAAAAGCGAATGATAAAGAAGTAGTAACTTGGGGATGGGAAAATAGCTGGCAAAGTAATCCAGATGAATTTTTAGATAATTTTGTTAGAAGGTTTGATTTGGAAGAAGATAGTCCGTTTTAGATTGATAAAAAAAAGAGATTTCCATAATATCTTATATGGGAAAACTTGCTTTAATTACAGGCGCGAATGGAATGGACACCAAGACGCTTGCCAGATTCCTTTCGAAAAAAGGTTATGATATTGTTTTAACTCATAGGCGCAATTCGTTATTTAATACTAGCGATTGGTTAGAGGAAACCCAGATTAAAAATAAAGAGAATATCTTTTTTGAACCTTGTGATATTACAGACCAGAATAGTGTCAGGACTTGCATTAAAAATGTTTCAGAATTCCACGGGAAGATTGATGAGATTTATATGCTTGCGGCAATGAGCCACGTAGGGGCAAGTTTCTCTCAAAAAGAATATTGTATTCAGGCCAATGGGCAGAGTTATTATTATTTTCTAGAAGCGGTTAAAGATTTAACGCCGACAACAAAAGTATATGGAGCATTAACATCTGAATTATTTGGAGGCATTGGATCGGGAGTATTTAATGAACAATCTTTGTGGCATCCAAAATCGCCTTATGCAATTGGGAAAGCATTAGGCGGGCATTGGATTAAATATTACAGAGAATCAAAAGAAGATGGATTGTTTTGTTGTTTTGGGGTCTTGTTTAACCATAGTAATTTCTTCAGAAGTAAGGACTTTTTTGTAGCCAAGGTTTGCAAGGCGGCAGCAGATATTTCGCAAGGTTTAGCTTCAAGTGTAAAGCTAGGAAATCTCTCCTTTTTTAGAGACGAGCATTGGACAGACTACGGAGTTGAAATGATGTGGAAGATGTTGCAAAACGAATCTCCAAAGGATTACGTTATCGGCACTAACGAAACTCATTGCGGCGAAGAATATTTAGATAATGCCTTTAAATATTTTAATCTTGATTGGGAAAAATATGTGGAGTTCGACAAAGATTTGGTTAGACCGAATGAAGTTGATGTTTTAACTTCTGATTCCAGTTTAGCTGAAAAAGAATTAGGGTGGAATCCAAAGAGGTTATCGTTTGAAGACCACATTGGAAGGCTCTGTTTATTTCATGAAACTAAGAATAAAGGTGGGGTAATAAATTTAGATGAGTTCGATTAGAGTCAACAATTGATGGTCAAACTCCCAATGACAATTTGGACAAAGGTAAACTAAATTAGCTTCTTCGTTTATCTCTTCAATTAAAGAGTCATCAGGAAAAGATGAAACAGATTTAATGTGACATAATTCTGTATGATGACTATAACCGCAGTTATGGCAAGGAGATTTTAAAGGTTTAACGGCTTTGGCATGTTTGCATATTTGTGATCGCGCAGATTGCCAGTTTTTACTTTTTCCAAAAAGTTCTACCTTGGTTAAGTTTTTATAACGGTCAATTATTGTTATTGGCGTTCTGGGTGTTCTTTTTGGCTTCTCTTCTTTTTGACGATTAGCCCATCTTTTTGAATTTGAAAATTTAGCAGAGCAAGAATGTCCACAAAATTTTTTTACTCTTACATCTGCTGGTTTTTGTCCGTCTTTTATAAGAATAATCGAGTGACAAAAAAGACAATAGTTTGGATTTATCATGTATTTTTCTATTGCATTTTTTCTTAAAATTGCGCCAGTAGCGGCACCACCTTTTGATTGAGGGGATTTGGATTCCATACTTATTTTCACACTTCATTACCCCATGCAGCAAAAAAGACTTGACATTTAAAAGAAAATGCGTTATTATTACTTACAGAGTCAAGAGTTATTTGAAGGATTAATTTAAATAGCAGGACACAGAATAACCTTAAGATTCGGATTCGACTTCCGATCCCGCAACCATTTTAAAATGCGAAAAAAATCAACTAAGCCAAAAATCCCGAAATCAACGGGAAAAGAAAGAAAGGCATTTGCAGTTAAAATGCTAGTTGATAACCCAAAACCCGTATGGGCGGGAGAGCTTTCGGCAACAAAACAAATCTACGAACAATATCCCATTGATTTTTTAAATAAAGTAAAGAAGCCAGATTTCAAGATCAACTCCTGTTTCTTTTTTCTCTCAGAAAGCGGCAAAGAATATTTGACAAAAAAGTTAAAAGAATTCCTTTACAAACCAGTAGAATATGCTATAATTGAAGGGACAGAAAAAGTAGGCGATGATTGGCAAGGAACAAAACGAAAAGGACTGAGAGAATTTTTAGAAGAATTATGACACTAGAAGAATATATTAACGGCCTTAACGAATTGGTTAAGGAGAATCCAGAGGCAAAAGACAGTGATGTCATTCACTATGAATATCAAATAGGCAAATATGTAAAAATTTGCGGAGCATCCTTTGGACATTTATTTAAAGATCAAGAGACATTTTTTGATAAAGAAGAATTTAATGAATGGAAAGAAGAAATGGGCGATTCAGAAGATGAATTGAACGCAGTATGTATTAATTAAATTATGGCAAAACAAAAATCAGAAGAAGTAGAAGGTCAGGACAATTCTAAATTGTTGCTACAAGGTTTTCTAAAAGAAACAAAAGCAGACCACTTAAACTTTGAAAAACAAGTGTCTTGGACTGTATCAACAGGATCGCTTTTATTTGACTCGGCTCAAGGTGGCGGTTTTGGTCCGGGGGCTTATAAGGTTTGTGGGGCGAGTAGCGCGGGGAAAACTCACCTGTCTTTAGGATGTATCAAAAATGGCCTTGAAACAGTTCCAAAATCAAAAGGATTTTGGATTGTTCCCGAAGGAAGGCTTGATGAAAAAGTAAAAGCAAGAACGGCGCTTAAATTCGTTTATTCAGCGGAAGAATGGGATTACGGAACTTGCTTTGTTTTTGAAACAAATGTTTTCGAGGTTGCTTTTGATGCAATCCACAGGTTGACAAAAGAAAATCCTGATAAAAACGTTTACTTCATGGGGATTGATTCCATTGATTGCCTTATCCGAAAAGATGATATTGAAAAGAGCGTAGGAGAAGGAGAAAAAGTAGCAGCAGCAGGAACATTGTCATCCAACCTCTTTAAGAAGATTAACTTAAGATTAAACAAATTAGGGCATTGTCTTTTTGTTCTAGATCAAGTTCGGGCGCATCCAAAAATCAATCAATACGAAGCGGCAAATCCCAACGATTCAGTAGGAAAAGGCGGGGCTAATGCCACAATTCATGCCGCAAATCAGGTTTGGAGCCTTAGAGGAAGAAGTAAAAGTAAAAATATCGAAGAAAAGGGAAAGATTATTGGACATTATTGCTGTATCGATGTTAGCAAGGGTCTTGACGAAAAGATTGATGTTCGTGTAGAATATCCAGTTAGGCATAGAATGAAAGGAGGAAAGTCTGTTTGGCTTGAAAAGGAAATCGCAGATCTTCTTATTCAGTGGGAGCTTGTAGAAAAAAGAGGTTCGTGGCTTTCTTTTTCACCAGATCTTTTGGCAGATTTAAAAACTGGCGGATTTGATATTGAAGATACATTTCAAGTTCAGGGTGACGCAAAACTTAAAGATTGGCTTGAGCAGAATCCGGAAATCGTAGATTTTCTTTACAAGAAGTTTCTTAAAATGTTTACAGAGGAGTAATTATGTTCTTTAAAAAGAAACCAGAAAAAATCCGCACACTAATTCTTGACCCGCTAGAAGATATTACGGCTTTTGAATTGTCTAAGTTGGTAATCGCGCCTTATAATTTTTTATATTTAATAGGATTTGACGATAATGTTTTGAGACATTTAACCTACGACGGACAGAGAATTTCTAACGAAGTATTGTTAAGATTTAAAGAAGAAGGGCGGTTATGAAAGAAGAATATATTAAACTAATATCAGAACACGACAAACTTCTTTCTACTCTACGCAAGAATTGGACGGAGGCGAAAGGCGTAGATAAAACGAATTGGATGAATAAAATTAATAGCTCGCTTGATGAACGCATCAGATTAATGGGTTTACGAGATGAATTGTGAAACTTCTTAATATATATAGCCGCGAGGTTAATGTTAATGTAACAAAATACCTAGTAGATTGGGATCGCGTAGTTAGCAAACCCCAAAAGCAGGTTAAGGACGCATTAAGACCAATCTGGCAAGGACAATTAGTATGCGAAGAATTTAGAGTTCCCGGCTCTAAAATGAGGATTGATCTTATTAATTTCTCATTAAAAATAGTAGTAGAGGTATCGCCGAAAGGCAGTCATAAATATAACGAATTCTTTAACAAGAATCGCTCCAATTTTGGAAGGGCAGTTAAAAGAGATCTTTCAAAAGCCGAATGGTGCGAGAATAACGGGTTTAGATTTGTGGAGATTAATGACGAGGATCTGAAAAGTGGAAAGATAGTAAACAAAGTATTAAAAGAAGAATGAAGACATTTAGGGTAACAAGGTCTGAAAGGTTTGGGAGATGGGTTTACTCGATAGGATGTAAACAAAACAACTTGATCGTTGTAGATTGTGTCGGAGAAAGTTTGACGTTAGCAAATAGGATTAAGAAATTCTTGGAGGAAGAATGCCAAGATGTTGAGCTTTGGTTTGAGAAGGAACCTTTTAAATTCAGATATGGATTTAGAGACAAGGATTAATGCGATAGCATACATTTAATACGAACGACTAAATATGAACAAATTACAACGAACGCTTAATTTTCGAGTTTGGAACGAAGACGCTCAAACATGGGGAGAATTTGAGACATTTATAGGAGATGGATATTGTGGGTTAGAAATGTCCCGTGACAATTGTATTGTCCAGCAATTTACCGGATTCAAAGACGTTAATGGAAAAGAAATTTACGAGGGCGACTTGGTTAATTTCTATATTCCCGCTATTACTCATGGGCCAGAAAGAGAAGATTATCAAAACGCCGAAGTTTGGTTTGACGAAGAATATGGAGAATGGTCTTTTGGAAAATATAAAACAGAACAATTTGATTGGTCTTTTTGCTGGCGAGATATTAAAGGAGCAGAAGTAGTAGGAAATATATTTAATGCTCTTTAAAATTCTAGATTCCCAAAAATTAGTTGATATAAAAGTCCAGAATTACTTAATTAACTGGAATAAAAAAATAACAAGGGGCGGCAAAAAGAATTTTGGCAAATTTCAGTTTGATGTAAAACGTCTATTGCGGCCTTTTTGGGAAGAAGATGTAGTATTGGAGGAAATGCCTGTTCCGGCCTTATCGGGGCAACGGGGCAAGTCTATTGATATAGTAAATATTACTCAGGGGATAGCTATAGAAGTGAACGGAAATTTTCATAATTCGGTTAGCTGGATGCACAAAGATAAGGAATGCTTTAGAAAACAATTATACCGCGATGATTTTAAAATGAGATGGGCGGAACTTAATAAGTTTAGGTTTATTGAGATTTATGAGGATGACGAATTAAATATAGAACTGCTAAAGAAACTAGAAATTATCACTTGACAAAACCAGAAAACATGTTACATTTAAGAATGAAAACTATTTTAATTTATTCAGGAGGATTGGATTCAACAACGCTTCTTTACGACTTGATCGCGAAAGGTCATCAAGTAAAATGTTTGTCTATAAATTATGGGCAAAAACATAAAAAAGAACTTTGTGCGGCTGAATACTTTTGCAAAAAACTAGATGTCAAACACGAATGTATTGATCTTTCTGGAATAACAAAACTTATATCGTCTAGCTCCTTAACTTCCGATCAGGAAGTTCCCGAAGGTCATTACGAAGAGGAAAGCATGAAGGCGACTGTAGTTCCAAATAGGAACATGATTATGCTTTCACTAGCTATTGGATGGGCAATTAATGAAAAATTTGATAATGTTGCTTATGCAGCTCATAATGGAGATCATGCTATTTATCCAGATTGTCGAGAAGAGTTTGCTGAATGCGTTTCTCAAGCAGCAGAGTTAGCTGATTGGCATCCTGTAAAAGTTATTAGACCATTTGTAAATAAATCAAAGACTGATATTGCGAAATTAGCTGGAGAACTTAATGTTGAGATTGAAAAAACTTGGTCGTGCTACAAGGGGCAGGAAATACATTGCGGAAAATGTGGAACATGCGTAGAGAGAATTGAGGCATTACAACTTTCAGGAGTAAAAGACAACACATTATACGAAAAATGATTACATGTTCAAAAATTTATAAAGATATACCGTTCGCGCATAGACAACATAACCATATTGGTCATTGCTCTTATATTCATGGGCATAACTGGTCAATCAGGATTACATTTTGTTGCGATGAGCGAGATGAAAATAATTTTGTAGTTGATTTCGGAAAACTCAAGTTTCTCAAGAAATGGATTGATGAAAATTTAGATCACGCTTGTTTAATAAATAAAGAAGACCCAAAACTTGATTATTTTGATAAAAATTTATTTAAATTATTAGTTGTAGAAGACTGTTCTTGCGAAGGGTTATGCAAATTAATTTTTGAAGTTTTTAGCGAACTTGTTAAAAAAGAGATTGGAGATAGGGTAAAAATAAATTCAATTGAAATTTGGGAGGACGAAAAGAATTCAGCAAAATATGAAGTATCCAATTTATGAACATTTTTACGCATGGCAGGGAGAAGGCGTTCATTCTGGAAGATCAGCATATTTCATTAGAACTTACGGTTGCCCACTAAAATGCCCTTGGTGCGATTCAGCCGGAACGTGGAGCAAAAACTATATTCCTGAATTTATAGAAAAATTAGATTCAGAAGAAATTCTAAATCTAACCAAAGGCAAGGTTTTTAATTTTTATGTAATCACGGGTGGAGAACCTACAATTTTTGATTGGTCGGAATTTACAAATAAAAAAGATAGACCAGTTCATCTAGAAACTTCGGGATCATTTAAAATAAAAGGAGATTTTGATTGGATAACAGTTTCCCCAAAAAGATCAAAAAACCCAACTAAAGAAAATATTAAAAGAGCTAATGAAATTAAATTGATTGTAGAGGACGAAGATTCGGTGAGATTTTGGTTAAACGAATTTCCAGAAATTTTGGAAAAGGAAACGGTTTGGTTAAATCCAGAGTGGTCGAAAAGAAATGACAAAGATGTTTTAAAAAAAATCAACGAAATTGTTAAAAATAATCTAAATTTTAGAGCGGGATACCAATTACATAAACTTTTTCTTGTTGATCAAGAAGACAAAAATACAAAACAAGAAGTGCCATTAGGAGGAAAATGAATTCAGAAGAAAATTTTAAATCAATACTTAAAGATCTTGGCGAAGATGTCGAGAGAGAGGGTTTGTTGGAAACCCCTAAAAGATATGTCAATTTCTTGAAAGAATTTCTTTCGCCTCCAGAATTTAATTTTACAACGTTTGATTCGGAGGGGTATGATGAAATGATTATAGAGTCGGCGATTTCGTTCCAGTCTCTTTGCGAACATCATTGTGCGCCGTTTTTTGGTTACGGGGTAATAGCGTATATTCCAGACAAAAAGATTGCAGGATTGTCTAAGTTGGCAAGATGTTTAGAAACTTTTTCAAGAAAATTGCAAAATCAAGAAAGAATAACAATGCAGGTTGCCGATTTTTTAAACGAGAACTTAGAACCAAAAGGCGTTGCTGTTTTATTGAAAGCCAGACATACGTGCATGGAGATGAGGGGCGTTAGAAAAAATGAAATCTGGACAACAACGAGTTGTCTGAAGGGTGTATTTAAAAACGATCCGTCTTGCAGAAATGAGTTTTTACAATTAGCGAAATGAGAGTCGCATTAATTTCTTGCTGCAAAAACAAGAATAACGAAGAAACTCTAACGAGAAAGGTTTATTGCTCAGATCTTTTTTTAAAAACATTAACCTTTTGCGAAAAAAGATATTCTCAAATTTATGTGTTATCCGCTAAGTTTGGTTTATTGGAGCTAGACCAAGAAATAAGTAATTATGATCTAACGCTGAACTCCATGACAAAAAAAGAGAGGGAGGATTGGGCAAAAATGGTTTTTAACCAAATTGACAAAATTAAAAAAGGTGTTGTTTTCGATTTTTATTGCGGCAAAAACTATTACGAGAATTTAATTAAACTGTTTGAGGAAAACTCAATAGAATACAGTTTGCCGTTTGGGAGCAGGGGAATAGGAGAGAGATTAAGAGATTTAAAATATGAAAATATACTTTGCGGGGATTTCGGGCAATAAAAAAAGGTTAGATTATTTAAGGGATTTTGGTGCGAACAAATTAATGTTGACGTTCGCAGAAGCAAAATCTTATAATAAGCAAATGCCTCGATTTAAGGAGATGGGGTTTGAAATTCTTTTTGATAGCGGAGCTTTTTCCCTGCATAATAGAGGTATAGAAATATGTCCAGAAGAATATTTTAGTTTTTTGTTAAAACACGATATTAAAAACTATATAAATTTGGACAGGATAGGAGATCCTTTAAAAACAAAAGAGAATCAGTTGAGGATGGAAGGGTTCGGAGCTTCTCCTATTCCGGTTTTTCACTTAAATTCAGATATGAAACATTTAGATGAATTAATCGAAAAATACGAATATATATGTTTGGGCGGGACGGTTGGATCAAAAAGAAGCGTTAGAGTAGATTTTTTTAATTGTGTTTTTTCTCGATTTCCTGATCATAAATTTCATGGATTGGGAGTAACGGATTCAAGTATTATTAAACAGTTTCCTTTTTATAGTGTTGATTCTACAACATGGTTGTGCGCCCAAAAGGTTGGAAGAATTTTAGATGAAAATGGCAAACAGGTTCATCCAAAAGAAGGAATGACAGTTTATGAAAAATTTAAAAACACAATAGGTTACTTTTCTAAATTGGAGAAAGAATTAGAATTATTACATTCCGCTTGACAAAACAACAAACTTACGCTAAAATACAGAACCTCTTATGACCGAAAAAGAAAGCACGATTCCTGAAAGTTTATT
>Ga0210003_1001057_pt1 | contig 24496 bp, 19 predicted proteins | sample LantaG_FD_182804 | JGI IMG/M metagenome (GOLD analysis project Ga0210003, IMG submission 182804) | Deep subsurface microbial communities from Baltic Sea to uncover new lineages of life (NeLLi) - Landsort_02402 metaG (SPAdes) (version 2) | ecosystem: Environmental > Aquatic > Marine > Oceanic >... | reverse complement strand
TTTTTTTACGAGAAGTTGAAGGAGGTGAGCGAAGAAGGAAATCGTTGAAGAAAAAAAGCATCATCAGCAATCGCGCCTTTCTTCCTCCTTCCTCCCGTATCTCTTTGCTCCTCTTTCTCCCACGAGCAGGACTAGCTTACCGACGAGGGCGTACAGCTGGTCCGAGATCCACGCCTCGAGGGCGCGGTCGGCCATAGTAGCGGAGTTCCCCCCCCTTTTTGGGTTTGGCGGCGACGTCAAATGGCCCGAAGAATCAAGCTTTGCCTTCTCTCTCCCCGTGTCTCCCTCTCTCTCCCACGAACGCAAGGAGCAAGGTCGAGAGAGTGGTCTAGATGCCTCGCGCAAGAGCAGAGAGCAGGGAGCAGCTCATGCGGAGAGAGCCAGGGAGAGAGAGCGACAGAGAGAGATGCTACAGAGAGCGAGAAAGGAAAAGAAAAAAAATGAAGAGAAACTCGAGCGACGAGCATCAGATTTTCTGAAATTCGATTCGCCCTTCTTTTCTTCCCCTTCGTGTCGCGCTTCCCTCGCATGGAGTCTGCCTCCACGGACGCAACAACAGCTCCGCCTCCTCCAGCGGCTGCTCCCACTCGAGACTCGAGCCAGGGTGAGGAGAGAGAGCCCGTGAAGGAGGAGCTGGGAGAGGCGAGAGTTGATGATGACGATGCCTCGATCTAACCTCTTCCACCTCAAAAAAAAACCTCTTCTCTCTTCTCTCTTCTCTCTTTCCAGTCGCCGTCTGGCTCCGCGCCACGGGCGACGCCCCCATCTTGAAGCATCCGCGCTTCAAAGTGGGCGCCCATGAGCGCTTGTCCAAGGTTATCGACTATGTGCGGGAGCGGCTGAAGAGGGACAGCGTGGTGAGAGAAGGAGTTTTGAGTTTTTTTTTTTTGCTTTTTTGCTCTTTTTCGACCTCGACCTCGACCTCACCGAATTTTTTTTTCCTCTTCTTCTTTCGCAAAAACCTCAGTTCGTCTACGTCAAGGAGTCCTTCGCCCCGAGCCTTGACGAGCGCCTCGGCGTGCTCGCTCTGGCCTACGGCTCCGAGGGGGGCACGAAGCTGACGCTCAACTATAGCACGACGCCAGCTTGGGGGTAATGGCGTTGCGCGCTCGCGAGAGAAGAAAAGAGACGGGGTTTTCTCGATTTTTTTCGTTTTTTTCCTTTCGAAGTCGGGTTTTTTTTCGTCTTCTTTCGTTTCTTTCTCTCTTTCTTTTCTGTAACACCACTTCCACCACCACCACCAACTCTTTTTTTTACTGGGAATCGTTTTCTTTTTACTGTATCTGACTTACACAAAGCAATAGGGGGGAGGGGAAAATATGGGGGGGGCGGCGGGTTCTCGCGTGGGGGAAAAAAGTTGCGGGAGAAAAAAATTGGCGTTTCTTTCAAAAAAAAAAAGGCAGCGGGTGGTGGTTGCTCAGCGCCGTCACGGCGCGTGCAGTCCCTCTGAATCAATTCAAAATCTCTCTCTCTGATCTACCTATCTATCTATTTATCTGTCTTTGTCTGATGCGTTTTAATTGTTGTTTTGGCGGAAAAATGTGTTTTTTGGACGTTGCTGTCGAGAAAAAAAAAGGATGAATTTTTGGGGTTTTTAAGATCGCGTTTTTTTTTTTTTTCGGATATGTCAAAATGGAATGAGTTTTTATAAAATGTTCGCAAAATTGATAGACGGGGACTAATACTAGGAGCGTGGCGTTGGCATGCAGCGGCATGTGTGTTGTTGTTTGTTGTTCGGGAGACGCGCTTTGCAGTTGGCGTTTTCTGTTTTGTTTTTTCTTTCCCCCCATCAACCGACGAGGCTCTCCACCCAGCTCGCGTCGAAAAAGTCCGCGGGCTGCTGCAGCAGCTGCTGACGCTGCGACGATTCCATCTGCTGCTGGCCTCGCCGCTGCTGCTGCTGTCTCGCGGGGCCGCAGCCGAGCGGCGCCGGGCCCGTCGGCGGCGGCGGCGGCAGGCGAAGCGAGGGAGAAGGAGAAGAAGAAGAAGAGGGCGGCAGCAGCGAAGCGGCAGCAGCAGCAGCAGCAGCGCCGCTCCCTCCGAAGAAGCGCGGCGTGCACGGGGACCGCGAGGAGGCTGGAGGAGGCAGGGGCGGCTGAGAATAGCGGCGGGACTGCTGCTGCTGGGACGCTTCCGTCTGCAAGCGGAGGCGGGAGAGCAGAGCGGCGACGGAAGCTTCGTCGCCGTCGTTGTCTTCGAGTTGCTGCTGCTGCTGCTGGGGCGGCGCCGAAGGAGCAGAGGCAGAGGCGGCGACGGCGCGCAGGGTCGCGAGCACCCTCTCCTGCTCGCGATTGGTCCGCTCGAGCGCGGCCAGGGCCGCGGCGAGCCGCGCTTCGTTGCTGCTGCTGTTGCTTCCGCCGCCAACGCTCACGCTCACGCTTCCGTTGCCGCTCGCGTGCTGCTGCTGCTGCTGCTGGTAGCGGCGGTGAGGCCCCACGCCGCCGCTGCCGCTCCCGAGGGGCTGCTGCTGCAGCGTTTGCGGCGGCGTCAGCGGCGTCGCGGCGCCGCTGTTCCTCCCCCCTCTGCTCCCGCGGCGGCAGGCGGCGGAGGGAGGCGAGAGCGACGACGACGGAGACAACTGCTGAAAGTTCCACTGCTGCTGCTGCTGCTGCTGCAGGCGCGCGGCGGCCGCGGCCGCGGCGGCGGCCGCGACGGCCGCGGAGTAGGGCTGGCGCGGCAGGCCGCCGCAGCCCCCGACGCTTCCCGAGAGGAAGTGCGAAGAAGGAGGCGAGGAGGGCAGCGGCGGGGCCGTGGGCGAGAGGGAGCGGCGCTGCTGCTGGTTTTGCTGGAGCAAGAAGCGGGGAGCGCCGCCGGCGGAAGCAGAGGAAGAGCGCAGCAGCAGCTGCCGCTGCTGCTTTCGCCTCCCGTCTCTCTCATCGTCCTCGAGCAGATGCCGCGGCAGCAGCAGGTCGTCGAAGAGCGCGCCGCCGCAGCAGTCGTCCTCCCCGGAGTGCGACGAGCAGGGCGGCGACGAGGAGGCCGAGGAAGAGGAGGCGAACGAGAGCGGCGACGACGAGGAGGAGTTGCTAGCGGCGACAGCTGCTGCTGCTGCTGCTGCTGCTCCGCTCCCGTTTCCGATCTCGCGTTCGCCTTCGACCTCCCTGCTCTCTGCGGCAGAGTGCGCGAAGAAGCACACCGCCCTGTCGCACGAGCCCCCCCCCTTGCAAGGGAGCGTCCTGTACCTCGACGGGTGCAGCCAGGTCTCGAAAACGCCGTGCGCGAACGGGCAGCCGTCGCCGCGGCGGCAGGCGCCCTTGCGGAAGTCGGGGCATGGCGAGCCAGAGTATGCAAAAAGCGTTTCTCCTCCTTCTGCTCCTGCTCCTCCTTGTCGTCCTCGTCGTCGCGGGTCGCGACGGGCGGCCTTCTCGTTGTCGTGGGCGAAGGGGCAGGCCTGCGGGTCGTGCGGGAGCGAGTGCTGGTGCGGGCAGGGGGTCACCTGAGGAAAGGAACGACGAGAAGGGGGGGAAGGAACGTGGGAGGTGGACGTTGAGCGGCTTTTTGATTTTTTCTTTCTTCCTCCTTCTTGACCAAGAAAAAAAAACGAGAGGTCCTTCACGCGAATTCCTCTCCTGCGCGGTGTTCCCTCTTTCGCACCGCCTTTTTCTCTCCACCCAGAAGGAGACGCAGCAGCAGACGAGCGACAGGCGCCCACGCTTTTGGCCAAAGCGAGAGAAGCTTCGGTGCGAGCGCGACAGAGGGAGATGGGCGGAAGCCAACGAAAAAGCTCAAACGACAACCGACGGCGACGTCGCCGACGACGTTGGTTCATCTTCTTTCTCTCTCTCTCTCTCGTGCTCTTTCTCTCTCTGCCTCTCTCTCTCTCTCTCCCCCACTCTTCTTCCATCTTCCAATTCACTCTCATCTTCCTCCTCACCTTGAAGTGGTACATGCGGAACTCGTCAGTGGAGAACTCGGGAAGCCGCAGGAGCGTGTCGTCAAACGATGACGCCGACGCCGACGACGACACGGGCTCAAACATCGTTGATGCGTTTTTTTTCTTGCTTCTTCTCCCACACACCACAGGGCCTGTTCCGCGCTCTTCCGCACCCGGAAAGCTGCGTCAGGGTCAAGGAGAGGTCCTCGCGGGATCCACCGAAGAGAGAGAAGAGGCCGAGAGGGGAGCGGAGGGGGAGAAGCGGGGGTAGAGGGAGAGCAGACGCTCTTCCTTTTTTTTGAAAGAAGTGGAAGAGCGAGCAGGAGGAAAAAAATCTTGCTCTCGACCTCGACCTCTTCTTCTTCTTTCCTTCGTCCACCTCCGCCTCGATTTGATATTTTTTCTTTCTTTCTTTCTTTCTTTCTTTCTTTCTTTCTTTCTTTCTTTCTTTCTTTCTTTTTTGGTACAACTGGCTTTCTCCTTCTTCCTTTCTTCCTTTCTTTACAGGCTGCACCGCACGGGGCCCCTCCTCGCAGCTGCGACGGCGGGCGCGACGACGACAACCAGGAGGAGGAGGAGACTCGCTGCCCCCACCGCCGTCGCTGCCGCCGCTCCCGCTCCTGCTCCCCCTCCTCCTCCTTGCCTCCTCTTCTTCTCCTCCGCCTTCTCCCTCCTCCCGCTTCCTCCTCCTCTTCCACCACCCCCACCACACGCCAGAAGCCAAAACAACAACAACGGGGGCGCAGAGAGCGACCCGGCCACGAACCCGCCAACGTGCGAGGCGTGCGAGACGCCGCCCCTGGGAGAGGCCGCGGCGGCGGAGCATCCCACGACGACCGCGACCGCCGCGAGGCCAGCGGCGCTGAGCACCGGTCTCCTCGCCGTCCTCCTCCAGATTCCAACGATTAACGCCCCGCATCCGAAGCCCAGCAGGCCGAAGACGCCGCCCGAGGCCCCGACGACGGCCGAGCAGCGGTCCTCGAGCGCGGACGAGAGGGCGGCTCCGGCGGAGCAGCTGGCAAGCCAAGCGAGCAGAACTCGAAAGCTGCCGAAGCCCGTTTCCAAGGGAAGGCCGAGCGCGAGCGTCGCCGCGGCGTTTCCCGCCACGTGCGCGAACGAGACGTGGAGCAGCCAGGAGGCCGGGGCGGTCCTCCAGGCGGAGCGGGCGAGGGACGAGGAGGAGACGGACGAAAGCGAAGGAGGAGGAGTTGTTTCGTTTCCTTCTCCTCCACTTCCACTGCCGCTGCCGCTGCTCACTGTTGTCCAGGTCTTCGCCGCCCCCCAAGCGACGAGAAAGTCGGCGTCGAAGGTCCACGGCGTTCCCCCGAAGCACCAGGAGACGTTGTTGCCCGATTTCACGAGCCTGCTCTTCTCGCCGAAGATCCAGGGGGTGAGGGTGGAGGGCCCGGCGATTGGAGACGAGGGCGAGGAGGAGGACGAAGAGAAAGAAGAAGAAGAAGGCGAAGAGTAGGAAGAGGCGAAACACTCGTCGACAGCGGAGGGGCTCTCTCCGCTCCTCCCTCCTCCCCCTCCCCACCTCGCCAGCCCCCACTGCGGGTAGCTCCCGGCCATAAATGCGAACAGCGCGAAGAGGACGAAGACCAGCGTCGGGGTGAAGAGCGCGAGGTGCGGGATGGGAGGAGGAGGAGGAGGAGAAAAGGTCTTGCCGTCGTCGCCGTCGTCGTCGTCGAAGGCGGCGACGCCGCCGGAGAAGAGCTCGGCAGAGAGCCTCTCCCGGAAGGATAAGGGGCGGCGAGGAGTGCGACGACAAAGACCGCTGGGAGGGGGAGAAGGAGAAGGAGGCGCTGGGAGGGGCCTCGGGGCGTGTGGCGGCATCGAAGGGGAGACAGGAGGCGGAAGGGGAGGAAGAGAGGCCAGCGACGACTTGCGGAGCGGGGAGGGGCTCTGCGTCGTCGTCGAGGTCGAGAGCGCGCCCGCCGCCGCCGCCACCGCCGCCGCCGTTCTCGAAGGAGACAGCTCGGGCGCCGAGGGAGGAACGTAGCACCGCTCTTCATCGTCTTCGTCTTCGTCTTCGTCGTCGCGCTGGCTCCAGTCCGAATCGCTGCCGCTCGCGAAAGCGGAGGCGGCGAGGCGGCTGCCGCTGCCCCGGAAGCGCCTCTCTCCGCCGTCGCCGCAGCAGCTGTCGCTGCTGCTGGGGTCGAGAGCGGCGGCGGCCGCGGCCGAAGCGGAGGCGGGCGAGTGTTGCTGCTCCTGTTGCTGCTGCTGCCGGCTGCTGCTGCTGCTTCCCCTCTCCTTGTTTAAAACGGTCCTGTTTTTGTGATATATTTTTTTTGTAGAGATAAGAAGATTAGACGGTCAGCGCGCAGCGGAGAGAGCAAGGCGCGAAAGAGAGCAAGGTGAGAGAAGGGAGAGAGACAAAGCCGGCACGGCGACAGCCCCGGGAGTCTTTTTTTTGCTCGACTCTTTTTTTTTCTTCTCTCTCTCTCTTTTTCTCTCTTCCGACTCGCGATCTCGCTCCAACGCACCTGGCCCACATTAGGAGTTATCTGTCGAACGGGGAGGAGAAGAAAAGGAAGAAGAAAGAAGGGAGAGAACGAGTCCCGCGGAGGCGACAAACGAGTGATGATGCCTGCGGCTAGAAAAAAAATTGGCCGGCGAGCGATGCGAGCGGCGCGATAAAAAAAGAACGCGCGCCCGAGCTGGATTCCAACCGCGATGCCTCCTTCGACACACAGCAGTGAACGTAAACAGCTCGTCTCCGAGCGAGAAAGGTGAGTTCTTGAAGGGAAAAGGAGAAGCGGGGCAGAGCTTGTTTTCTGATGAAAAGTTTTCAATTCTGATGGCGTTGATGCCATCATCGTTGAGCCTCTCTCTTCTCTTTTTTCTCTCTCTCTCTCTCTCTCTCTCTCTCTCTTCTTCAACCTCCGCCGCCACCGAAAAACAGCCGCTCGCTGTTCTCCCACGCCGCGCGCGCCACCTCCTCCACACTGCACCCCCTCGCAGCGGCCACGGCCGCGGCCACCGCAGCTATCCTACAGGGCTCGTTCCTCCCCTTGATGAGAACATTTTTACCGCTCGCAAAGTCGTCCTCGGAGATCTTCTTCTTGTCCTTCCAGACAACGCCGTTTGCCGCGTCGAAGTCTTTCAAATTGAAACCATTTTGAACCGCGGACGCGTGCGTGGGCCTGAGGTCACACCAGGGCGCGTCCGTCTCGAGCAGCAGCCGGTCCAGCGGCACGCGCCTCGCCGCCTCCAGCCCGCTCTCCTCTCGGAGCGAGCAGCCGTTGAAGCCCACAAAGAGGTCGCGGTTCTCCAAGCCTAAAAGTCTGGTCATGAGCTCGACGCCGCCGTCGAACGAGTGCACGACGCCGCGGAGCGTGACGGGAGAGGAAGAGGAGGGATCGGCTCTGTTGAATCGTGGCTTCGACAGCAGGGAGACAAAGTCCTCCCCGGCGTCCCGCAGGTGTAGGAAGAGAGGGACCCGACCTCCGAGTTCGGCAGCAAGGTCCAACTGCGAGTCGAAGGCCAGCTTCTGCGTCTCCGGGTCCGAGAACTGCAGCCTAGCGTAGTCGAGGCCCGTCTCTCCCAGGGCGACGAGCTTGCCGCTGGGGTTGCTGCTTTTGTTGAAGCCTTTCTCGAGGAGCGAGCGGAGGCGAGTGACGGCCGCCGCGTTCAGAGTCCTTTCTTCTTCTTCTTCGCTCCCTCCTTCTCCTTCTTTTTTGACCACGAGCTCCCCCGCGCGAGTAGGGTGCACCCCGGCGCTGCAGAAGAGCTCCACGGGGGAAGAACTAGAAGAGGAAGAACAGACCACCATTTCGAGGGCCTCTTCGGACTCGGGGAGGGAGCCGGCCGTGACTATGATCTTGCCGACGCCGGCCCTCTCAGCCCTGAGCAAGACGGAGCTCAAATCGGGCTCGTGGTAGGTTTTCCCGCCGTAGCAGCCCTGGAACATGGGGTCGCAGAGGTTGGCGCCGATGTCTGTGAGGTGTTTCGGGGGTTGGTGGAGGTGGGAAGGAAGGAGAGAGGGGTGAGCGCGGGGAGAGAGGTTGAAAGGTTGAGACAGACTGCGGGTGGTTCGAGCCACTCGCTCCCCACTGCGGGTGGTTCGAGCCACTCGCTCCCCACTGCGGGTGGTTCGAGCCACTCGCTCCCCACTGCGGGTGGTTCGAGCCACTCGCTCCCCACTGCGGGTGGTTCGAGCCACAGAGCAAAAAAGAACGAAGAATAGAAAAATCTCACCGCAGAATCGAGCATCGCTCGCCGCCGCCGCCATCGCCGAGCTAAAGCTCGCGTCCACGTGAGCAGACCTCAAAGAAGCTGAGAAGAGCGCGCTCCGATGAGAGTTGAGACGACAGCAGCGCGAGACGAGGAGGAGCCTGCGCGTCAGGAGCATCGAAAAAAAGGGGAGGAAGATTGAGAAAAGTCTGTTTTTTTTCGAAAGGAAAAAAAAAACCCGGAAAAAAAAACTCGACCTCTTCCTCTTCCGAAGAGGAGAAGGTCGCCAACCTCCCTCTCTCCTCCTTCTCGCGTCGCTATGCATCCATTTTTTCCCGACGCTGAAGAAGAAAAGATTCAACAACAGAAAAAGGAAAAGATCGTCAACACTTGCAGAGTAAGAAGAAAACAAAAAACAAAAAACCCGCTTTTCATCTCTTTCTCTCTTTCTCTCTCTCTCTTTCCTTTTTCCCCTTTCTTTCCACCACCACTCAAACCTGCGTCGCAGGGGGCACGAAGCTTTTGACGATCGCCGCCACTTCTTTACCATGCTTCTCCGCGGCTTCTCCCGCAGCAAACTGCCCCGTCACGGTGTAAAGCCTGTTGTAGATCCCGTCGAACGACAAGGCGACGGCGGAGACGAAGAGGCGCTCCCCTTCTGCTTTGGAGCGCGTGACCGCGTATTCGATCTCGTAGACCTTCTGCGCCTTGTCGTTAGCGGTCCTGGAGGCCTCTTTCGCGCTGACGAGCCTCGCCGTGGGGCCCCCCGCGAAGCCCCTGTCCATCGTCGCGACGAGGCTCTCTCCGAAAGTCGAGGCGTCCCCGAAAGAACCGAGGCTAGTAAAGTCAGCTCCGACCATCGTCGCCGTCAGGGTGACGTTGACCGAACCTGGCGCCGAGGGGTCGTCCGAGGGGTACCAGACCCTCGTGGGGCGGTTGGCGGAGCCGGCCCCCGGAACCTCGGCGTCGGCGGTGGTCCAAGTCGGAGGGACCTGCAGCTCGAAGTGGGGGAGGAGGTCGACTGTGAAGGTGTTGAGCTGTCGGATCTGGGCAGAAGCGGAAGGAGGGGAAGCGAGGCCCAGCGAGGCCGCAGTGACAGAGGCGGCGGAGGCGAAGAGCACGCCGCGGCGGGAGGGCGCGGGAGAAGAGGTGGAAGAAGAAGAAGAGGTCGAGGTAGAGGTGGCCGTTGGAGAGGCTTCGACATCATCACCAGCATCACAATTCGATGCCTTGCTCGCCGCGTTCGCGCGAGCCGAGGCGGCCGCAATTCCCCGCGCCGTCCTCAGGGGCGCTGCTGCCGAGGGAGATGCCAGAGGCGTCGCGGAGCAGCGACTCAGAGCGGCGGATCTCATCGTGGAGGAAGGAGGAGGGAGTTGATGGAGAACGGTTGAAAAAGAAAGAGAGCGAAGAAAAAATATCAAAAGCGATCTGAGAGAGCTCAAGGCATCACAAGAAACTCGTTTTTTTTTCTCCTCCTCTTCTCCTTCTCTTCGATGCCTCCTCGCGGCCTCTCCGCGCTCGCCCTCGCGGCGGCGGCGGCGCTCCTCCTTCTCCTCGCCCCCCTGGCCGCCGTGTCCGCGACGTCATCAACGGCGACGAAGCAGCCCCTCTTCCTCACGGTCCCGCTCGCCAAGCGCAGGCTCGATGCCCGCTCGCTGGCAAGGCAGGCCAAGGCCCTTGCTGCGAGGCATGCAGCTGCTGCTGTTTCTTCTTCTTCCGGCTCTTCCTCTCTGTCGCCCCTGAACTCGGTGCCCAAGGGCGGGGCCGACGTCGACCTGGTGGACTTTTTGGACGCGCAGGTGAGAGAGAGAGAGAGAGAGAGGAAAGAAAGAGAGAGAGAGAGAGAGAGAGAAGAAAGCGAGATCGCTGACGACGACGACGACGCGATGATGCCATCGTTTTTTTGTTTTCTTTCGACCTCAAACCTAAAAAAAAACCTCAAAACCTCCTCCTCTCTCTTCCTTCCTTTCCCCCAGTACTACGGCGAGATCGGCCTCGGCACCCCTCCGCAGAAGTTCGCCGTCGTCTTCGACACGGGCTCCTCCAACCTCTGGGTCCCTTCGGCCACCTGTGCTTGGTGGCAGCTCGCTTGCCGTCTGCATTCTCGCTACGACTCCCGGATTTCGCAGTCTTACAAGCGCAACGGAACGCGCTTCGCGATCCAGTACGGGTCGGGTTCGCTGTCTGGCTACTTCTCTGAGGACACGCTGTCGATCGGGAGCTCATTAAACGTGACCGAACAGCGCTTCGCCGAGGCGACGAGGGAGCCAGGGATCGCCTTCCTGGCCGCTCGCTTTGATGGGATCCTGGGGCTGGGTTTTCCGGAGATCGCCGTCGGTGGCGCGAGACCGCCCTTCTTCAAGATGCTGGACCAGGGCCTGCTGCCCGTGCCCGTCTTCAGCTTCTGGCTCAACCGCGACGCGAGCGAGGAAGGGGAGTTGGGTGGAGAATTGACTTTCGGTGGGGTAGACCCGTCGAGGTTTGAAGGCGAGAGGACTTGGTCTCCGGTCACCCGAAGGGGATACTGGCAGTTCAAGATGGATTCGCTCACTGTCGGAACGAGCGTCGATCCCGACAACGATGATGGTAATAACGAGAAGAAGGAGAAGAAGGAGAACAACTCCTCGGTGCCGGCGAGCCACTTTGCCTACGAGGCGTGCAGGGCAGGATGCCAGGCCATCGCCGACTCCGGGACGAGTCTTTTGGTGGGCCCTTCCGAAGAGATCGCCGCCATCAACGCCGCCATCGGGGCCGAGGGGCTGCTTCCGGCCGAGTGCCGCGCGGCCGTGGTCCAGTACGCTCCGGACCTGATCAGGGCGCTGGAGACGGAGAGCCCCGAGGAGATCTGCGAGAATGCCGGCTTTTGTTCTCCGAGCCCGAACTCGACGACGACGACTTTTGCAAACTCTCGGGGTTTGCAAAAAACGTCGAGGAAGTCCCTCTCCTCCACGCTCCGCTCCCTGGGCGACGACGCCTACTGCCAGTTCTGCCGCGTGGCCGCGGGCGTCGCCAAGCTCGCGCTGGCCAACAACGCCACCGAGGACGAGGTCGTGGAGCAGCTGCGCGCGGCCTGCGACGCCGTCGCGTCGATCTCCGGGATGGGATCCGCCACGCAGGCTGTTGTCGACTGCGACTCGCTGAGCTCTTTACCGGACGTCACCATCACGATCGAAGGGAGGGAGTTTGTTCTGACGCCCGAGCAGTACATCCTGAGGGTTGGCGCTCCCGGGGGCGGGATCAGTGGAAAGAAAAGCGGGAGGAAAAGCAAAGGAGGAGCTTTTTCTTCTTCGGCGGGAGCAGAGCAGTGCATTTCTGGCTTCATGCCCCTCGATGTGCCTCCCCCCGCGGGCCCCCTCTGGATCTTGGGAGACGTCTTCATGTCGGCCTACCACACGGTGTTCGATGCGGGCGGAGGCGGCGGGGGCGCGGCGAGGGTCGGGTTCGCCAAGAGCGTGAAGGGGGGAGGAGGAGGAGGCAAGGCCGACGTCGACGTCGCTTGAGTGTCGTTTTTTTTTGTTTTTTTTCGTTCGTTTTTTTCTGTTTTTTTTCATTTCAATCGCAGAGCAGCCGCAGCTTTTCTTTTTCTTTGAGATTTTTTTCTACATTAGATAAAACGAGGCGCGTTCTAGCGCACTCGCAGGAAATAAATAAAGACTTGCCTTGAGAGAGAGATAGTTTTTTGTAAAAAGAAAAAGAGAACGTTTTTTTTTTCCATTTGTTTTTCTACAGTCTTCAACTTTCAAACCCCGCCACCCCCACCTCCACCCGCGCTCCTCCTCGCCTCCGCCACGGCCTCCCTCACCTCCTCCGCCCCCAGCGCTGCCCCGCCGTTGGCCCGCGCCGCGGCGGCGAGCCGCTCCCTGAGAGACTCGCCGAAAGCCTCGAACCGGATAGCGACCTCTGCGGCCCTGCTGCTGCTTCCCCCGGCCCCGGCCAGCAAGGCAGCCGCCCCGGCGGCCTCGGCCTTGAGGCCGGTGACGCGCTCCAAGGAGTTCAGCTGGGCCGAGAGGGTCTTCTCGAGGTCGGAGGCGGAGATGACTTCTGCTGAGGTGGGGAAGGCTGCGGCAGAAGCGACAGCGGCGGTTTCTTCTTCCTCCTCTTCTTCCATTCCTTCTTCTTCTTCCTCCGCTTCTTCTTCCTCGTCTTCGTCGTCTCCTTCGCCGAGGAACCGCCACGGCAGCGCCACCTCGTCCGTGAGCTGCCCGTCCTCCCCGACGTTGCGCAGCTCCCGGTGGTTATCCTCAGGAGGAGGAGAGGAAGGGTTTGAGAATTCGACAGTGGCGGTCTCTGCCTCGAAGCCGAGTTCCGGCTTCGCTTCGTACCGCAGCGTCGCTCGCAGGAGGCGACTCCCGGGGTCGCTTCCGCCGCCGTCTCCCGCGAGGGACTCGATCGTGGCTGCCCACCAGACGACGTGGGGCTCGTCCTTGGCGGGGGCGGGAAGAGAAGCGTCAGCTGTCGCCGTCGCCGCCGTCGCCTTCGTTGTTGCCGCTGTCGTTGTTGTTGCTTCCTCTGCTCCTGCTGCTTTCTCCTTCGCAACGGAGGCTTCTTCCTTCTTGACGTCTCCGTCGTCGATGAGCTGCCAGAGGACCTGTTTGCGCGAGCGGAGGGAGGAGGAGGAGGAGGAGGAAGTGAGAGAGTGAGGGGGGTGTGAGGGCGAGTTTAAGTCGAGGTCGAGGTCGAAGATAAACAAGTTCGAAAAAACACGAAATGCTTGTTTTCGCTTCTTCTTACCTCGATTTTCGCGCCGACGATCAGCTGGCGCTCCTCGAGAGCCGCTTTCGGTGCGGGGGAGGGCGCTGCTGCCCAGGGCAGCGGAGGAGGGGCGGCGGGGGCTTCCATGATCGAAGGAGAGCGAGAGACAAAGTTTGGGCAAAGGCGCGAGCAAGAACGAGCAATCGATGATTGGCGCGAAATGAATTTTCTTTGTTTGTTTGTCGACTTTTTTTTCCCCGTTTTTTTTTACACTTTTAAGACGACGACGACGAAGCCGCCACCACCTCCCGACCTCCGGGCCCGACCCGCTCCTGCTCCCCCTTCTTGCTCCCCTTTCCTCCCCTGGCAGCTGAGAGGACGCCGAGAGCGAAGCGGCCGCAGACCAAAGCGGCGCCGAGGGCGGCGGCGGCGCGGGCCGCGTCCCTCGCGACCGACAGCAGCAGTCGTCCAGAGCCTCCTCCGAGGCTTCTTCCTGAGCTGCTGACCGCAGTCCAGCACGCAGCCCCGGAGCCCCACGCCGACAGCAGCAGCGCGAAAGAAGCGCACAGCAGCCCGGCGGCGAGAGAGAGGAGGGCGAGCTTCGCTCCCAACCCCGTCTTCTCGCTTCCGTTTCCGTTTTTGCTTTCCGAGATCAGCCCGGCCCTTCGCATCCCCTGCCGCTCGGCCTCGCCGCCGCGCACGAAGAGGAACTTGGAGCCCAGGGAGCCCACGCCCAGGCGGACGCGGTCGTCGACTGAAAGAGTGTTTTTTGTTGTTGTTGTTGTTGAAAAGTTGAGTTTTTTTGAGTTTTTTTTTTCGGTGAGTTTTTTTTTTCTTCTTCTCTCGACCTCGAGACTCCAAAAGGGAAAAAACAAAGACTTCAACTCCAACTCACCGTAGGGCGTCGCCAGCGCCACCCACGACGGCCTCCCGATCCTCAGAAACAGCCCGAAGAGCCTCGATCGCGGGAGCAGCGACACCACCGCGGGGTCAAAGTCGACTCGAACTGCATCGAGGATTTCTTCTTCCTCTTCTCCTTTCTTTTCTTCCTCTTCCCCCTCTCCTTCTCTCGCTTCTTCCGCCCTCTTCCAGTCCGAGGAAGGGAACGCCCTCGTGACCCTCCCGTGCAGCCCCACGGAGCCCTCGACCAGGCCGGCGAGGCGGAAGGCCACCTTGTTTGTAACGAAGAGCGGCGGCTTTTCCGCTCCTTTGTTTTCTTCGTCAACTTTTTCGCCGTTTTCGTTTCCTTCGTTCTCAGAAAAGAAAATCGACTGACAGACCGCCGTCGTCGCGAAAAGCGCCCTCCCAAACCCCGACCGGAACCTTCCCCCGGCGGGCTGGCCCTTCTGCTTGCCTCCGGTGGAAACGTAGGCGACGTCGAAGTCGCCGAGCAGGAAGGGCGAGTCGAGCGGCGAAAGAGAAGAAGGAGAAGAAGAAGGAGAGGAGGGAGAAGAAGAAGAAGAAGAAGAAGACAAACTTTCCGCTTTCGCTTTCATTTCTTCTCTCTCGGCCTTCGCCGCGGCGACCAGTTCGTCGAAGAGGGCGTCCGCCGTCGCCCTCTCCTCGGCGGACATCGAGGAGCCTCTGTCCGCCGAGGCGGAGGCGACGGAGGCGAGCAGGGCGTCGACGAGCGCGGGGGTGGGGGAGGTCGAGGCGGAAGAGGTGGAAGAGGTTGAAGAAGGAGGAGACAAGGACGACGGAGGTCTTCGAGAGCCATCGACCGATCGCCGCAGCGTCGTCGTCATCGGCGCCTTCAGCCGCCGCGCATTCTCCGTCGTCGTCGCCACGCGTCGATTCGTCGAGAAGAGGCCATTCATGTGCCCCTGACGAGGACGTTCGATCGGAATTGGCCCCCTGCTGAGAGCAGCTGGGCGCGAAAGCATCGTTTTTGATTTTCAAGCTTGAATTGCAGATAACAAAAGAAAAACTGAAAAAAAATGATTTTTTTTAACTCTCTCCCACCCCCAACCTCTCCTTCATCCCCGCCAGCGCCTCCAGCGCCCTGGCGTCTTCCTCCTCCGCGGCCGCGGCGAGCACGGCTGCGGCGTCGAGTCGATTTGCGTCGGTCTGCGGAGCCGAGCTCGAAAAAGAAGGAGGAGGAGGACGAGAGGCGAGAGAAGAAGAAGAGGAGGAGGAGGAGGAGGAGGAGGAGGAAGAAGGACCCGAGGCCTCTCCTGTTCCTCGCCCCGCCTCCTCTTCTTCCTCGTTTCCCTCGTCGTCTTCTTTCTCAAAGTCCGAAGAAGAAGAAGAAGAAGAAGGAGAAGAGGCAGAAGAGACGGCAGAATCCCGCAGCAGCTCGGCGCAAAAGTCCCCGACCCGCGAGGCCGAGGGCCTCTGCCCCGGGACTTTCCTCAGCATCCCCTCGCGGACGAATGCCGCCAGAGAGCTCTTTGCTTCCCTCTCTCCCTGCTCCTCTTCTCCCTCCTCGCTCGTAGCAAGCATCAGGGGCAGCAGCGGCGGCGGCGGGGAGCGCAGGACTTTCACGGCGACGGCACCGACGCTGCAGCCGCGGAAGGGGCGGACCCCACCGGAGAGAATCTCAAAGCCTAAACAACCCAGAGCCCAGATGTCGGCGGGAGCTCCGTATCTCCTCCCGGCCACTGCCTCTGGCGACAGGTAGAAGGGGGTGCCCACGAGCGTGGAGGCGAGGAGAGCGGATTCTTCGGTTTCGGTTTCGTCGCTCTTGTTGCCGTCGTTTTTGTCGCCGTCGTCGGCGTTTTCGTCGCGCTTCTTCTTCGACGGAGGAGGAGGAGAGCGAAATTTTGCGATTTTCGCGACGCCAAAGTCGCCAAGCTTGGCCCTCACGGCGCCCCTCATGAGCAGTTTCAGCGTTTTTTTTTCTTCTTCTCCGTCTGCTGCTTCTTTTGATTCTGATGAGAAGGCAGCCTCGATCAGGGAGCGGGCAGAAGCAGAAGCGGCCGTGGAGGTGGAGTTGCTGCTTTCGCCCTCGCCGCCGCTCTTCCTCCTCTCCTCCTTCTCCTTCTTCCCCCTCTTTCCCCTCCCCCCTCCTTCTCCGCCGCCCGCCGCCGCCGTCAGGAACACGTTCGCGGGCTTGATGTCCCTGTGCAGCACCCCGCTCTCGTGTAAGGCAGCAAGCCCTCGCGACAGCTGCAGCAGCAGGGCCGCGGCGACTCTCCAGGGCAAGGGCAGGTAAGAGGGCACCGCCGAAGCTGAAGCCGAGACAGGAGAGGTCAAAGAACCCGAACCATCATCTTTTCTTCTTCTCCTCTTCTTCAGCGCCGCGTCGAGGTCGCAAGCGCACAGCTCCATCACGATCACCACGCGGCCTCCATTATTGCCGTCATCTCCTTCCTCGTGCTCCTCTTCTCTCTCGACGAAGGCCTCTTCGTAACGAACGAGGTTGTCGTTCCGGGGGAGCCCAGACAGCAGCGCGGCTTCGGCCGCCGCGGCCGCCGCCGCCTCGCGCGTCGCGGCCTTCGAGACCTTCGCGACGAGCTTGGCTCCGTCGGCCCTCCTCCTGACGAGCAGGGCCACGCCGAAGGAGCCCGAGCCGAAGATGGAGAGGATTTCGTAGCGGAGGTAGAAGTGGCCCGCGGGGGCGAGAAGAGAAGGAGGAGAAGGAGAAGAAGGAGAAGAGTGGGGAGAAGGAGTTGGTTTCGTTGTCTCTTTCGCCCTTTCTTCTCCTTCTTCGGCGGCAAGATGAGGCGGGTTCAGTGGCGTCCTCAGCGAGGTCTCGACGGGGACGAGGACGAGAGAGACCGCCTCGGAGTTGCTGCCTTCGTCGCCGTCGCCGTCGCCGTTGCCGTTGCCGCCGCCGCTGCTCCTCTCGTCGTCGCCGTTTCCACCGTTTCCTTCTCTTTCTTCTCTTCCTTCTTCTTCTTCCTTCATCATCATTTGCGCCGCCAGTGCCTGCCACCCGAAAATAGTGTCGTCTCTCAGCTCCTCCTCGGAGGAAGAAGAGGAGGACACAGCGACGAGGGGATAGTGAGTCTCTTCCTCCTCGCTCGTCGCCGTCGTCTCCGCCGCCGCCGTCGCGGTTGTCGCCGTCGCCGTCGTCGAACGCCGCTGCTGCTGCAAAGGAGAGGAAGCGGCGGCGACCCCTCCCAGCGGCTCCCCGCTCCGCGAGCTCTTCGACAGCCTGCTGGCGCCATGGATCAGCCTCTGCTGCTGCTGCTGCTGCAGTGGCGGCTCCGGCGGCGAAGGGGCGGCTGCCGCAGCAGCGGCGGCGGGGGGCAGAGGGAGCGGCGGCGGCGAGGGCGGCGGCGGCGGCGGCGGCGGCGTCCGTTGCGGCGACGACGGCGACGAAAGAGGAGGAGGAGGAGGAGGGGAGAACGAAGCGAGCCCGCTGGCCGCCGCCGCGAGCGTGCTCCCCGCGCTCCCTCCAAAGTTCTTCGTGGCGAGCGGGGACAGGGGAGGAGGAGAAAGCGGCGGCGGAGGTGGAGGAGGAGCGAGAACGGCAGCAGCCGGAGTCGGAGAAGAGGTCGACGACGACGACGAAGGAAGAGCTTGAGCGGCAGGAGAGAAAGAAGACGACGACGAAGAAGAAGAAGAAGAAGAAGAAGAAAAAGAGACGACTCCAGAATCGACGGCGTCTCGCAGGTACGTCGGTCGATCGTCGTTGTTCCCTCCTCCTCCCGGGGTCCCAGAGGACGAAGAGAGCGAGGAGGAGGAAGAAGAGGAGCTCGAGGTGGAGGAGAGGGCGGCCGCGAGCGGGGAGCGCAGCAGCAGCGGCGTCCGAGGGGAGCGACGAGAAGAAGAAGAGGTCGTTCGCATTTGCTGCGGCGGCGGAAGAGAAGGCCCTGCGGCAGTTACTGGCGCCGCCGCGTCCTTTCCTCGCGCTTCCTCCGCTGCGGCCGTCTCCGCGGCGGGGAGAGGCGTGTTAGCGTCCTCTGCTGGCGATGGAGCGGCAGCTACAGCTGCTGCTGCAGCAGCAGCGGTGGCGGAAGCGGAAGCGGAGGGGGCAAGGAGGGGCTTGCTTGTTTCGGAGGGAGGAGCAGACGAAGAAGAAGCAGCAGCAAGAACAGGAGGAGGAGGTCGAGAGAGAGGAAGCTCGCTCGCAGCGGCAGCAACCTCCGGCGGTGAGCTCCGCGTGGGCTCGAGCCCCACGCGCGGCGTGGAGGTGCAGGCTCCCATTTTTTATGAGTTTGCGCTGGAGGAGGCGGTGTGAGAAAGGAAGTGAGCCGAGGAGGCGAAGGGCGAAAAAAAAAAATCGAAGCGGAGGGTCGAAGAAAAAAATCACAACACTCACCTCCGCCGAAAACCAGCCCTCTCAGCTCTTTTCCTTACTCTTAGAAGGTACGTCTTTGAAACCGCTTTGTCGCGCGATTTTTCGTCGCTTCGAGGTCTCGCATGGCCTTTCCGTAAGACCGGCCGAGCGAGCGCGAGCTTGCGCGAGGGAGATGGAGAAAGGGGGAAGCGTCGTCGAGAAATCGGCGGCGATCGCAGCCGCCGCCGACGGCGCAACTCGATCTTTCCGCTCGCCGTCCGCGTCTTCCTCGTCCGATTGTGATCCTCTCTTCGTCGGGATGACGTTAACTCTTCGTCGTTCTTAGGAATCTGCGGTTGGTTGGACCATCGCGTGCCCGCAGCGGTTCAGAGCGCGATGCGATGGAGAGCTCTTCATCGCCGCCGCCGCCGCCTTTTTTTCAATCGACCGACGCTCCCACTTTTCCCACTGGCGTCGCGACGCGTGCGCGCCGACTCTCTCTTTTTTTGCTCGACGGACGATCCCCTGCGCGTCTCGTCCACGCGCAGATGCGATCAGATGGATCGTAGAAGCGAGAGCGAAGGCCGGCGTTCTTCAAAAGCGACGCGAAGATGATGCAATCCAGCGATCGAACGCGCGCGACGCGAGCGACGGCTCTCTTCTCTCTTTCAACCTCTTCACTCACCTCCACCTTCTCCACCTCCACCTCCTCTCTCCTTCTTTCCCTCACCCCCCTCTCCCCCCGCAACAGGTCTCACCCCGAGCCCTGTGGTCAAAAGAGTCCCTCAAACCCCAACCCTAAAAAAACCCTCCAACTTATCCAAGATGGGCCACGCCGACGTCTGGAACTCGCACAACAACGACCACTCCAAGGGCGGCCGCACCTGCCGTGTGTGCGGCAACCACTGGGGCCTTGTTCGCAAGTACGGCGTCAACATGTGCAGGCAGTGCTTCCGCGCCGCCGCGCCGAGCCTGGGCTTCGTTAAGTACCGTTAGATGAGTCGTGTGAAGGATGGGATTCTTAGGATTCCGCGGGGGAAATGAGAAAAAAAACGGGAAATGGAGGTGTTTCCGAAGAAGAAAGAAGACGGGGAAATTTTACTTGTAATTTTTTCTTCCCTTCTCGGACGCTTCCGACGCCTCTGTCTTCTAAATAGCCATCGTCTTTCCCTCTCTTTCTTCTCTCTTTCTTGTTTTGTGTCTCATCCGCGGCAGCGCGGTTGAAATGAACAAATCTACAGATTTGGACGTTCGAGGGAAGAAACCAACAAAACTTTTTTTTTCACACTTGACTCTTCCCGCTCGCCTTTCTCCTCTCCTCCTTCTTCCTCCTCCTCCACGCCCCCCTCAAGGCCCCGACCCCCCTCTCCCAGGCCTCCGTGAGGACCCACAGGCCCCAGCCCACTGCAAAGCCGGCGGCGGGGTCGTCGAGGCCCAGGATGGAGGCCGCCGTCAGCGCCGCGAACGCGAAGAAGCGCGGCGACGAGAGCGCGGCGTTTCCTTTGTCTTTCCCTTCTCCTCCTTCTCCTCCCTCTTCTTTTTCTTCTTCTTCTCCTCCCCCGCCCGCCCGCGCCGCGGCAGCCAGCTCCGCCCCTGCCAGAGCGAGCATCGCCCCTAGCAGGCCCGCGGGGAAGAACCGCAGCACCGAAGACAGGGAGGACCCAAAGGCCAGAGCCAGCGCGATCTTGAACAAGCCCAGCAGAATCGGAGCGGTTCCGTCTCGGGCGCCGAACTTGTGCTGCGCCGCGAGCCCCCCGCTGCCCATGCACGCCGGTAAGGCGCCGAACCAGCCTCCCAGGAGGTTGTAGAGACCGACGGCGATCGCAACACGAGAGGGGCGCCAGCGGGACCTGTCTTTCTGAGTTTTTATTTTTCTTTTGCTCTTGTTTTCGTCGCCGTTGCCGCTTCCTCCGCTTCCGCTTCCGCTCCCACCTCCACCACCACCTCCGTAGAGCGAGTCCGCGAGGTGCGACACGGCGATCACGCTGTTGAGCGTCGTCAGAGGGAGCTGCGCGAGCCCGCCCGCCCTCGTGATCCCGTTCCCCCAGTCTTCCAGCGAAGGGACGACGGCGGAGATCTTGGAAGGGCCGAGGCGGAGCTTGGCGAGGGCGGCGGCGGGCGCGGTCGCGAAGGCGAGGGCGACGCCGACGACGGTGACGAGCAGGGCAGAGGGGACCTGCCACGAAGCAGAAGAAGTGGAGGAAGGCGGCTCTTCTCCGGGAGCAACGGCAGCAGGCGGAGGAGGAGGAGGAGAGGAAGAAGGGGCCAGAGGCAGGGAGGGCTCCTCCGCCGAGACGCCGCTGCTTCCTCCACTGCTGTTGCTGCTGCTGTTGCTCTCGTCGTCGTCGTCTCCTCCTCCACCTTTCCTCCTCCTCCTTTTCAGCAGGGCCTCCTGCAGCCTGCGAGGGAAGAACAGCGGAGCGGAGAAAGAGGAAGCAGAAGCGGGACCAGCCTCTCCTTCTCCTCTGCTCCTCGCCGCCACGGTCGAGACAAAGAGAAACGCGAGCGCCGCCGCGCCCAGCGCCCACCCTTCTCCTCCAGTCGCGCCCCTCCACCTCTTGCTGCTGCCCTTCTGCTGCTGCTGCTCCATCAGGAAGACGGACTTCACTCCGCTGGAAGCCAGCTTGAGCCCCACTCCCAGCTGAAGACCCGCGACGACGCTCCTCGGGACAATCCTGTTGACGAAATCAACGAGGCGAGTCACACCCAAAAAGAGGACGACGGCCGAGACGAACATCCCTGCCGCCATCACTTCTTCGAGCGTCACTTTTTGAGAAGAATTTAAAGATGCGATCGCGACGGCGGAGATAGTCTTCATCGGCTGCACCGGCATCGGAACGCCAAACACAAAACCGGAGACGACGTTGTAAATGCCGGTGAAGACGAGAGTGGTGCCGAAATCCAGCCCGACCGCCGCGACGAGGCCGAGGGTCAGGGGCAGGAAGGTGCCGAGGTCGCCCACGGCGCCGGAGGCCTCGGAGAGGAGGACGCGGGGCGGCGGCGGGCGGAGGCGGGAGAGGAAGGTCGGAGGAGAGGAGGTCGGAGGAGAAGTGGAGGAGGTCGAAGAGGGGTTGATGATGCCGCCCTCGTCGTCGCAATTGGCTCCTCCTTCTTCCCGCGTTCCTCCTGCTCCTGCTTCTCTCGTCACCGCACCGGGAGGCGCCATCGAGGGGGCGTGCACGCTGCTCCTCTCAGCGAGCGCGCGCGGATCGGGGCTCCGGGGCGAAACGACAAGGGGAGAGAGAGAGAGACGAGAGAACAATTTCGACTAGCAGATTGATTCCTCCAACGAGCGACGGAGGAAAAAAAAATGAAATTTGTTCTTACTTTCAAACTTCCCCCTCCTCACTCTTCCACGTCCTCCTCCTCCTCCTCCTCCTCGCCGTCCTCCGGCGTCACGACGCAGCTCAGCCTCACCCCCTCCCCCGGGGACCAGCACACGTGCGCCCTCTGCCCGCCGCGCCACCCAGGAGAAGAGCCGACGAGGCGGAGGAGCTGCTGCTCCTCCCTCGGCTGCCTCCGGCCTCCTTGTCCGCCGCTGCTCTTCTGCTCTCTCTGGCCTCGACCTCGACTTTGCTGCTGCTTCTGCCCAGCGCCGCCGCCTCCGACGGCGACGGCGACGGCGCGCCGCGGCTCGCACCGCACGGCCCACTCGGCCTCCATGGGGGGCCCCCACCCGGGCACGGCGACGGCGAGCGCGGAGGGGCCGCGGCGGCCGTTGTTGTTGTCGTTCGGGTTTGAAGACGAAGCGGCGGCGGCGTTGGCGGCAGCGGTTGCGAGAGGGCCTGCGGCGGCCGAGGCCCAGGCTGCCGCCGCGGCCGACCCGGAACGCATCAGCGCGTCGAAGGCCGCCCTCTCTTTTCCTCCCGCCACTGGAACACCGCTGTTGCTTCTCTGCTGCTCATTCCAGCCGGTCGCCGCGGAGAGCACGCGGGAGGCGAGGCATTCGGCTCCTCCCCCCTTTGTGTTCTTCTTCTTCTTCTTCTTCTTCTCCCCTTCCTTTTCGTCCTCTTCTTCCGCTCCCCCGCCGAGCCGCCGCCGCAGCGCCTCGGCGGCGAGCAGCGTCGGCTCGACCCTGGCGACGGCCGCGGCGAGTCCCGAGAGGAGCGAAGAGGGGTCGGAAGAGGGGGAGTTGTTTCCGCTTCCGTCGCCGATGCTCTCCTCTTCCAGTGCCAGCAGTAGCGGCCTCGCCTCCTCGCAGAAGCACGCGAGAGCGCTCCACCTCCTGCGACGACGAGAACCCTCTCCTTCGAACATCGACTCCAGCGACGTCGCTGCGGGGAAGGAGCTGGCGCCGAGGGAACTCGCCAGCAGCGCCGCTGCCGCGGCGGCCGCCAGCGGCACCAGCTCCTTCCAGGCAGCGGCAGGCGGCAGCGTCTCCAGCCAGTGCAGAGCCCTCTCGCCCTCGGCCTCGGCGTCGAACAGAGGCCTCTGGCGCGCAGCGGGGCAGGGCGGCGACGCCTCCCAGACGCCGCGCCAGGCTTCGGGGTTGAGGTTCGGATCCGAGCCCTTGTCTCTTCTCGTCGAAACGACTGCCCACGGCGGCGGCGAGCCCCTCGGCGGCCTCCAGCTCAGAAACTCCTCCAGCGTGACGGCGGGGCCGTGGGGGTTGGCAGCCTTGAACGCGCTCATGTCCGAGGCGACCAGCGAACAGGCCAGCGCGTCGGCCGCGGCGACGGAGGAGGGGGAATCGGGATTTGAAGAGCTCGAGCCGACGACTCTCTCCCGGAGCGCCCGCGCCGCCGACAGCCGGGCGGCGGCGGCGTCGCTGGTCTCCGGCGGGCGCCGCTGCGTCCGCGGCTCGCAGAGCGGGAGCCTCCCCCGGCAGCGCGCCCCCGAGATCACGCGGAGGACCCCTCTCGCTCCGCGAGGCGGGCGGGGCCCGCGGAGGGAGGAGGAGGAGGGGGGGAGGGAAGGGGCGGAAGAGGAAGAGGAGGGGGCGAAGGAAGAAGCGCGGGCGGAGGCAGAGGCGCTGCGGGTTCTCCTCGGGAGAGACGAAGCGTCTTCCATCTCCACGTCCCCTTGTTCTTCTTCTTCCTCTTCAGATTCCTCGTCGTCGTCGTCGTCGTCGTCGTCGTCAGAAGAGGAAGAAGTGGCCCAGGCGGAGGAAGAGGCCGCGGAGGCCCAAGCCTCGTCGTCGTCGGTGTTGTTGTTGCCGTTGTCGTCCTCGTTTCCAACCGCTCTTCCTCCTTCTCCGTCTCCCTCTTCCGCATCCACCATTTCCTCGTCGTCGCCGTCGCCTTTCTCTTCCTCTTCAGTGGCAGTAGCAGCAGCGGAAGAAGGAGCCAGCGTCGAAAGAGCGCGTGCGAGGGGCCAGGGAAGCCACGAGGGGCGCTGCTGCTCCGCGGCTGCTGCTCCTTCGCCGTTCGGAGCTCCTCCGCCGCCTCCCGCTGCCGCCGCGGCTGCCGCGGCTTCTGCTTCCGCCGCCGCGGCGGCCCTCGTGGCCCTCTCGGCCGCCACCACCCGCGCCGCGATGCAGCAGTCCAGCATCTGCAGCTTCTGGTGTAAGAGACTCGCGCCTTGATCGGGCAAACGAGGCTTCTTCCTATCGCTTTTCTGCCTTTTCGATCTCTTCTTCTTCTTCTTGCCTCGTTCGTCGTCGCTCGACGACCTCGGCAGCCGCTGCCCGCGCTCCCACTTCGAGAACCGGAGCTCCCGCACGACTCTCGACCAGAGGCACGCCACGGCGCGCGCGTCGCCCGTGGTGCTGGTTGCCGCGAGCGCAGCGGCGCGGAGGGCGAGCCTGGAGGCGAGCGAGCCCGCGGGCGCGAGGCCGGGCAGCAGCGACGGGAGGAGGAGAGCAGAGGAGGAGGGAGGAGAAGACGACGAAAGCGAAGAAAGCAGCGGCGGCGGCGGCGAGAAGCTGCGCAGCGCCGCGACCGCCGCAGCCGCGCCCTGGTCCCCTCTCCTCGCCGCTTCCACCACCTCTTGGGGCAGGAAGGAGCTCGCGTCGTCGTCGTTCGAAGCGTCCAGCACGTCGCGGCACGCCGCGGCGAGCGCCACCGGTGCCGGAGCTCGCGGCAGCGGCCACACCGGGCTCTCGCGGTCGGTGCCCCTCGCGTCCCACCAGCGGTCGCTCTCCAGGTCCCGCATCGAGCGGGCCGAGCGGGCCAGGGCATAGCAGGAGGCGAGGCGGGCGACGAGGGAGGCGAGGCCGCCCGTCGGCGGCTGCGGCGGAGGAGGAAGAGGAAGGAGGGTAAGAGGGAGAGGAAGGGAGGCGGGGAGCAGGCGGAGCGGAGGGGCCGCCCGCGTCTTTCTGTCGTCGTCTCGCGCCGCGAAGGCGGCGTCGGCGTTCGCTCCTCCTCCTGTTTCTGACGCCGGAGGAGAAGAAAAAGAAGAGCTCGAAGAAGGAGGGGAGAGGGCGTGGACCCTCCAGACGCTCGAGGCGCGGACGCCTCCTCCATTTCCTCCTCTTTTGATTTCTTCTTCTTCCTCGTTGTCGTCGCCGCTTCCGTCGTCGTCGCTTCCGTCGTCGTCGTCGTCGTCGTCGTCGTAAAACTCGTCCTCTTCTTCTTCCTCGTCGTCGTCGTCGTCGTCGTTCAGACCGAAGGCGTCCCTTCCCGGGACCGCGTCTCAGCACGCGTCTA
>Ga0210003_1001056_pt1 | contig 24501 bp, 17 predicted proteins | sample LantaG_FD_182804 | JGI IMG/M metagenome (GOLD analysis project Ga0210003, IMG submission 182804) | Deep subsurface microbial communities from Baltic Sea to uncover new lineages of life (NeLLi) - Landsort_02402 metaG (SPAdes) (version 2) | ecosystem: Environmental > Aquatic > Marine > Oceanic >... | reverse complement strand
CACGCTATATGCCGCGCGTTTTACAATCCGCATTACACGTTTCACATTTTAAAAAACGTTCAGCATGCGGTGTGTAACTTGAAAACCTCTTTATTCTTTTATTTCCGCTATAACTCCCGCTCCCACCGTGCGGCCGCCTTCTCTTATCGCGAACCTCAGCTCTTTCTCCAGCGCAACCGGCGCGATTAATTCCACTTCCACCGTTACGTTATCTCCCGGCATTACCATCTCCACGCCTTCCGCTAACTTCACCACTCCCGTCACGTCCGTCGTCCTTATGAAAAATTGCGGCCTGTATCCGTTAAAAAACGGCGTGTGTCTCCCGCCTTCTTCTTTGCTCAATATGTAAACCTTCGCGCTAAACTTTGTATGCGGAGTTATTGAACCCGGCGCCGCTAATACCTGCCCTTTCTCCAAGTCTTTTTTCTCCACTCCTCTCAGCAAGATCCCTACGTTGTCTCCCGCCTGCCCTGAATCCAACAGCTTCCGAAACATCTCCACTCCCGTCACCGTCTTCTTCTTCGTATCCCCCAATCCCACTATCTCTATTTCTTCTCCCACCTTCACCTGTCCCCGTTCTATCCTTCCCGTACCTACCGTTCCTCTTCCCGTTATACTGAACACATCTTCTATCGGCATTAAAAACGGTTTGTCTATGTCTCTTTTCGGCGTCGGGATAAACGTATCTACGGCTGTCATCAAATCCTCGATGAATTTGCAATCAGGATTATCCAACGCTCCTCCCGCTTCCATCGCTTTTAGCGCGCTCCCTTTTATTATCGGCGTGTCGTCTCCCGGAAAATTATATTTGTTTAACAGTTCCCTTACTTCAAGCTCCACCAAATCCAATAATTCTTCGTCATCCACCATGTCTACTTTATTCAAGCACACCACGATCGCCGGAACGTTTACCTGTCTTGCCAGCAATATGTGTTCCCGCGTCTGCGGCATCGGACCATCCGCCGCCGACACTACCAATATCGCTCCGTCCATCTGCGCCGCTCCCGTTATCATATTCTTTATGTAGTCCGCGTGCCCGGGACAATCTATGTGCGCGTAATGTCTCACCAGTGTTTCATACTCAACATGCGCTACCGCTATCGTTATTCCTCGTTCTTTTTCTTCCGGCGCTTTGTCTATTGTGTCAAACGCCCTGATTTCCGCCTGACCTTTTTGCGCGAGATACATCGTTATCGCCGCCGTTAGTGTCGTCTTACCGTGATCCACGTGCCCTATCGTTCCTATGTTCAAATGCGGTTTTGTTCTATCAAATTTCTTTTTCGCCATGAGTCCCCTCCTCAGGATTACGTTACATTGTGTTATAAAACAAAATCTTCGTCATACATTTTTTATTTTAAATTCGATGAGACATTTTCTCGTCCCCCAATATCTCATCTACCATTCCTCGTGGAGCCCACGGCCGGAATCGAACCGGCGACCCCATCCTTACCATGGATGTGCTCTACCAGCTGAGCTACATGGGCCACCTTCTTCACTTAAAAATAAAAATAACTTGACTCCGTCCGCCTAAAAACGACACTAAACCTCCACGTCCCACTTGACTTCTTACTATTGTTGCCAACGTAGGTTTGAGGGTCTCTGATATAGTTTTTTTTAATTAACCGGTGATGTCGGAATATTGATTTTACCAAAAAAGTCTTTTATGTCAAGAACAAATCTAACTTTTTATTAAAAATGTTTAACACTGCTGAGAAAATCTTTTTTCCTACTCTTTTGTCAAAAAAACCGCCGCGAGGACTTGAAATAAATGCCCATATAAAAAAATGGAGCGAGCGATGGGAATCGAACCCACGTAGGAAGCTTGGAAGGCTTCTGCACTACCACTGTGCTACGCTCGCTTTGTGTGCGCTCAGACGTTTGTAAGAAGGATAATACACAGTATCTCGCCCTATTGTCAACAAATTTCTTACCGGTTAATCGGTTTGCCGAATAGTCGAGTTCCCCCCAGAAGAAGTCATGAGTGATCCGCTAAAGACGGAAGTCACTTCTTTAAGAGTTCCTTTTATCTCAGAAACCTTTTCCACCGGAATAATTTTTGACGGATGAGCTAACACGTCCTTGATGTTATTCTTTAACTTGTATATTTCGAAACTGGCCATGCTTGTTATTGTTGTTCTGGAAAGTGTTTTTACCACTATTAGGCTTACCAGTGCCGTCAAGTCTTCAATGTCGCTATACGTTTCGTCAACATTTACGTTAAACTCTTTGACAACCGCGGACCCGCCTCCGGAATAATCTTTGTAATACGCTTTATCTATTTTCAACTTGAGCGTATCTATCTTTAATCCGAGAGCTCCATTACTTTTTTTTCTCTCCGTCTTTTTCTTTTCATCGCTCTTTGTGAATTTCAAAGCATCAAGATTTAATTTTCCTTCGCGATTTTTTACAACAACAAGTTTCTTGAGATTTATTTTCATTTCCGGAAGATGAACTCTTCCCTTAAAGAACGACAATAAGTCGTAGTTGACATAGATTTCGGGCATATCAAGTAAAACTCTGTCTTGATATCCGGCGGGATTGTAAAGTTTTAAATTTTTTATGTCGACAATAGGATTTAAAATTCCGAATTTTAATTCCGACATCTTTAATCTCAAACCGACAACATGCTGAACGGTTTTTTCAACCGCAATTTTGATCAAAGTATCCTTGACAGCAAAAATTACCGTCAACACAATTAAAACTGACGCAACCACTGCCGCAAATTGTTTCATAATACGCATTACATTCTCCACTCACGAGACAAGCATCTCTCCTCTTTTGTCAACTATGTTGCTTTTTTTCTTTTCCGATGTCCCTTCGGAGGCGGGAAAATAATTTCCTCCGCCTGACATTTTAGGATTCACTATCGTACCATCGCTTGTCTGATAAATCCCTCCGCTTAAATTCTGATCCGCCACTCTTTGTCCGCTTTCCGAAAAATAATCTCCGCCGCTCAAATCCTGCCCGGGCGCTCTTACTCCTCTTTCAGACATATAATCTCCGCCGTCCAAATCTTGCCCGGAAGATCTTACTCCTCTTTCCGAAAAGTAGTCTCCACCGCCTAACGACTGTCCGCCTTCCTTTGATCCATCCGCCGATGAATAATTTTCGGCAAACACAGCGCAAAAACAACCGATCGCCAATATCGGCACAAAACACAGGCAAAGAACCTTACGCATACTTCCCCCCTGTTTTTTTTCAAACTTTAAAACCCGCTTACGGAGCTATTTATTTTCCGGCAAGCTTGTTATACAAAAGCACGAAAATAGCGCAAGCTATACCCATGTCAAAAAAACCGTAAACCGCGCCTATGACACTTCCGATAGGGCTGATTGAATATCCTATATAATACATTTTGCCGACAATCGTAGGATCTCCCGTATTTCCGGTAAATATCATGATCCACCACGTCATAACAAACACAGAAATCGCCCATAAAATGCCACCCGCCAAAGCAAACGCTTTTACGTTCAGTTTCATATTGCTCCTCCTCCTTTTTTAGGCGCGTTAAAGAATTCCCTTCAAACTCATTCCGCGATAAATGGCCAAATGGTCCTGCACTTGGACCAAAGGTTGTTTTTTTCTCCAGAAATTATTATAAACGAACTCGGTTATTTCCCTTTTTTGTTCCGAACTATAGTCATGCACCGCGGGGTAAAGCATTATCATCCACACTACAGCCATAAATTTTTCAAAATCATTTAAGTTGAACCAAACATCTGTTGTTTTCAATAAAACCTGCGCTTTCTCAAAAAGTTTAGATTCTTTCAGTTCACGATGAAGGTGAATTAAATTTTGATTATTTCGGGAGGCGAAATATTTGCGTGTAAAATGGTTATAGAGCCATGTAGTAGTCCGAGTGTTATCACTTTCCGCGGACATAAGAACAATGTGTACCGCACCTTTAGTCGCTAAAATTTTACGGTACAGGTTACTAATGATCTCTTTCCACTTTTTTTCCTCAGAGTAGTACAACGAATGATGCAGAATAATAAGATCGACTTTTTTATTGTCCAATTCGTTTTTTAAAAAATTTTGTGTGTTTTCCGAACTAAGAAAGACTCTATTGTAATTCTTACAAATAGTTCTGACATGATTCGTATATTGCCGGCAAATTCTCTCATCTACAACGCTAAGCGCTTCTTTTTCCACATCCATTAAGTACAATCCGCCTCTAAAGGTAGTTTCCAAAATCCGAAACTGAGGTTCTGCACTCGATCCGATTGAAAGCGCCCTCAAAGGTTTGTTTAAAGAAACCTCTTTTGTTAATGTTCTAATAACCTTTGCGAGTTCTTCACCAATATCCACCTTGTCGTTACTATATCTCGACCAAATCTTGTTTTCCTTATGCATCTTAGAATCAGCTATTTTGATACCCATAGCTATCATTCTGTCACTATCCGTCGAATGTTTCATCAATACCCCCCTAAACTATTCAACAAGTCTACCCAACCAAGAAGACACATGCAAGACACTAATTCAAAAAAACTTAAAAGATTTTCATTCAAACTGACAAAAACTATGGCTATACCCGAAAAGAAATTTGTTTCACAAGTTTTATATGGGATACAAGCCTCCAGAGATATAAAGTTATCGAACATAACGAGAAGTCTTAATGAAGAAAAAAGTTTGTGGAGAACCCGATGAATGAGATAATCAACTTCCACGGACTTACCGGAAAAAGATGCTTTAGGAACCCGATATACCCACGGGTTCACACCCAGAGAACTTTATCGGAAGATTAGAAAAGAATCTTAGTGCGAAAAGATACATAGAGAAAATAGAATATCCCCCCCAAGAAATTTCTATAACTCTTTATCATAAAAGAGCTGTTTCCGAACAAGAACTTTATAAGACCTCTGCGCAATCACCGCTTCTTCCCATCCGTCATTCTGAACGAGGCAAAGCCGAGTGAAGAATCCCGCTTAAAAAGAGATTCTTCGCCCGCCTTCGGCGGACTCAGAATGACGGATGAGAAGGGCTCAGAATGACGAAGAAGTAGCCGTGCAGAGGTCTTTTTATTTGAGGGCAAGCGCTCGGGTGGGGGCGAACGCTTGCCTTTCCTTTTCTTCCGATCAAAAAAAATCCCCCAGGGTTACCCCTGAGGGATCTAAGATGGTGGGGCATCCAGATTGGTCTCAAACCATTAATGTGATTTTACCTAATACATTGCATGGATCTAAGAAGAAAAACGTTTAAATGGTTGTCATGAGACACAGTACCGATGTTAGCCGGGGGTCAAGGGGACTGCAAGTCCCTTGCGAATTTTTCTGAAAATTTGTTCTTAATTTACATCCAACACACAGATTGTATTTATTTTCAGCTTTCGCGCCGTGCGCATCTGTAATTTATTTTCTGTATTTGCGGACGAGAGTGCCCTTGCCCCGTTCGTAGCCCGCTGGGGCGGGCTACTCTCTCCACCGCTCGCTGGGCCGCTCGCTCCGTTGCCTGCCTATGTCGGCAGGCACAGGCGCTGGGTCGCGCCTGTTAAACACTCGTTCAAGAGTGTTGAAAAAACAAGGTTATTGGTACTTATAGCTGTCTTTTTATGTCCAGTAAAAAGACATCTAGTATTTCCCCCCAATTATTTTAATTTTATAAAGATGTGTGCAGAAAATCATTTCAAAAGCTTATCGGCTTGGAATAACTTCGAAGTTCTTTTCTTTTATGTTATACCTAGAATTTTCCAAAGGTGTTCATGGCTGGTTCCCCCCGTCGCTTTCAGCGCCGCCGGGGTTCGCTTTCCCGGTTGCTCAACTGTTATCGAAACTCATTCTTAATTTCACTCATTTCATTGTACTTCAACATATCGCAACCATCGCATCACCCCCCAGCCAAAGGCGGCGCGGCTCTTCCTATTGCTCCTATTTCTGAATAGTATAACCCATAGCCTTATAAGATTTTAAACGCTTTTGGTACATCCTTTCAAGAACCGAAACTTTATCATCAACATAGTCATAAATACAAACATTATTTTTCCCATAATGTTGGCGATTTAACCTTCCTGCATATTGAACCATTTTACCTTTAAAGGAAACTGGCATTGCAATGAAAAGTGTATCTAATCGTGGCTCATCAAATCCTTCTCCAATATATGATCCGGTTGCTAATAAAGCTTTCGGGACATCTTCGGAACAATTTCGTAATGCTTCTAAAACTTCCTTCCGTTTTTTTACACGCACACCACCATGCACCACTGCAAGATGTCTGATATGATTACTTAACATTTCTTCTAATATTTGAATATGTTCTTTACGCTCAGTCAAAATTATTGGAAACCTACCATTTTCAACTGACGCTATTATATCTTTCACAATCATCTCATTCCGTTGAATATTGCTTATCAACCCTGGCCATAAATCATATATATTTGATCCCTCGTTATAATCAAATTTAAATGTCGTTATCCGAGGATAAACCTGATAATGATCAATTTCCTTATCAATGTCTTTCTCCCTTATCTGGTGCACGATAGAACCACATTGCATATGTATAACGGGTTGATGCCCATCTCGGCGATATGGTGTCGCAGTAAGTCCCAAGACATACTTAGCCTTTGCCTGCATTAATACCCTCTCAAAAGATACAGCACCAATATGATGGCATTCATCAACAATAATAAAACCATACTCGGCTATCCTATCATCTACCACACCTTTTCTTTCCATACTCTGTATCATAGCAATATCAATATTCCCCATCATATTATTTTTTCCTGATCCAAAACGTCCAATTTCTTTTGTATCTATATTTAAAAAAGAAGCTAATTGCAATCGCCATTGTTCCATAAGCGGCTTACGGTGTACCAATATCAATGTGTTTGTCTTCCGACTAGCAATTGCGTTAATTGCAACAACTGTTTTTCCAGAACCTGGTGGTGCAACAAAAATGCCTACTCTTTTTTTTAATATTTTCCGTAAAGATTTCTTTTGCGCTTTAACAAGACTTCCATGGAATTTAAAATTAACCTTTTCACCTGATGTACTTTCATCCCCTATATTCAACTTAACACCATGTTCTTTCAACAAACAATTCACATCTTCAAGACATCCCCGTGGTAATGCCAAATATTCATCTAATATCTCTGCACAACAAATGATTCTTGGTGTTGCAAATGTAGAAAAACGCATATTCTGACGCTTATAAAACTCTGGATTTTGGAATGCGGCTAATTGTTTAAGTTGATTCAAAAGAATTGAAGGAACTTTATCAGTTTTGATATATATGCGATTAGCTACCACTATACTGATACTTTCCGGCAAATTTGGAATATTTGGTTTATAGCGTTTCCTGCCGGAAGGTAATAACATCCACGGAGGATCTTTCTCCTCAGTGGGACTCATACGTGCTCCTATAATTTGACTTTTATGTGATGCCTCTTTTGTGATTTTTTCAACCTCTGAAAGAGACATTTTTTCTAATGACGATATAAATCCCCATTGATCAAAATGCGGAGTACAACTATCATCAATAAAAATACTATTGCCCTGCTTTGTAGCTTCTTTCTGCAATGGCAAGGCAATCAAATTTCCAAAACCTCCTTGAGGCAATGTATCTTGATTAGGAAACAATCTATCATAACTTTGCATATCAAGTTGAAACCGCCTGTTCATTGTTTTACTTATCAGAAATGTTCCAAGTCTCCTCGCCAAAAATGCAGGAACTTCATCTTTAAAAAATATCCACACATGAGCTCCGTTGCCAGAACGAGAACGTTCAATAGATGCCGGAATACCTTCCTGCAAACAAGTTTCCTTAAAAGCAAATGCGTCATCTTGCCAGCTTTTCTTATCAAAATCAATTGCCAAAAAATAGCAGTTTTCGTTTTGCAACATGGGATATATCCCAACGATATGTTCCCCAGCCAAATGATTATAGATAACGTTATCATCAACAGAAACAAGCTCCCTATTGGGACATTCCGAACATTTCAATTGTGGCTTCTTGCAAATTCCTCGAATCCATTCATTTTTACAGACAGGACTATATCCTAACTTCCCAGTTTTTTTACTTTTCCATAAACGAGCATAAACATCATTCCGTCCATGAAAAAAAGCACGAAAAAGTTTTACTTTCTCAGCAGTTGAAAATTGTAAAGTTACTGGTTGTCCGACAGAATCTGAAGAAGGATTAAGTGGCTGGATATTTCTCTCTTGCGATAAAGAAGATAGCTCCTTAATAAGATTTTCCTTCTGCACACTTAGTGAAGATATTTGTTTTTCTATTTCGGATATTTTTTCTTTAAATTCGCTTATTTTTTCCTTCACTATTCACGCTCACCATTTATATCTGTGCAAAATTAACTACAGGTCGTCTATATTTCTTATGTCCTTTCTCAGACATCTTCTCTCTTTTTCACCAATGTCACTTTTTTTACAATTTGTTCCTTAACGAAAGGTTTGAGTTTATTAATGAAACTCTGCGGCCATAAATTTTTTCTTATTTGAGCCTTCAACATGCTACTATTAACAGTTGAGACTTCTTCATATTTCCACTCTTTTATAAGTATGTCCCTCAATCCTACCCATTCCTTTGGATTGCTGCTTTTTGACGGTGTTCTTATGTCCTTTTTTATATCAATTTTAAGTCGCTTTCCAGGGCCATCAATAACCGATGCTTTTTCTTTTTCAGCAAATTTTATTGCCGCCTCTTTTATCTTTTCTTGTTCTTTTCCAATTATAGAAACCTCTTGCTTTAGTTCTTCTTTTTTATCTTCAAGATCCATATATTGCTCAACCAATTTAACCCCGCTATCTTCTAAATATTCATTGGGCGGCAAATCTGACACCTGATATATATGTTTTTTCTTGGGACACATATCTTGATATGAACACCATTTGCATAGTGTGCTTTCTTGAGGCAGAAATTCTTTTGTATTCTCAATTTTATCAATTAATTCTATCGTACTTTTCCGCAAATCATCTAACTGCTCTTGTGTGCGGGTAGAGACCATTTCCTTATCAAATATAACATAATGCCATACCAGTTTAACTTCGCTTACATCATTCCACATATCAGATATCCCGATTTGATAAAGTGCTAATTGCCGATCTTTATCAAATTTTTCTTGTTCCGGCAAGTGTCCCGAGGTTTTATAATCATGGATTTCATAGGTTCCATCGTCAGCCTGAACAAGTCTATCTATAAATCCTCTAATCTTATACTTACCATCATTGTTTAAATCAACCGAGACAGCTCTTTCAATTCCGACAACACGTCCTTGATCAAAAGGATAATATCTTTTATAGTAATCTTCTATGCATTTCTTTCCGGCATTTTTATAATCTTCCGCGATTCTGTCTTTACGAACAATTATTATGCTTTTAGTAAATTCTCTATCCCAATTCATATCATACATTTTCAATAACTCTTCAAGCTTGTATGTTTTAAATTTCAAGTCTTCATAGAGTTTTTCCATAATACGATGAAACTGTGTTCCCATAAAAGCTTCAACGCCCTGTTCTTCACGTTTAATTTTGTCGATATAATTAAACTTAAATCGCAACGGACATGTCTCGAATGTACTTAATCTGGAATATGAATATACTGTCATTATTTATTTCCTTAGAACGCATAAATTAATCCTGAACTTCCCAATGCCCGCCTTTAGTAGGACCAACGCGTTTAAGACGTCCTTCGTTTTTTAATTTCTTCAAATTCCATTCCACGCCTCGTCGGGTTAGTTCCGTTTCATCTACGATCTGTTTCTGAGTAATATGCGGATTAGCTTTGATCAAGGCTAAGATTTTCTCCACAGTTTTCTCCACAGTTTTTTGCCCACCTTTTCTCAGGCCCTCACCATCTTCCCACTTAGGACGATAAAAAACTACCACAAATCCCGTTTTGAGGCGTTTAAAATCAACCTGAACACCTGCGGCAACACACTCATCATGAATACGCTTAATCCCGCTTCCCCTTAAACAAAGAAATTCATTTCACCTATTCATTACACTTTTGGCTTCTCGAAAGAAAGCAAAAACAGCCGTATCGGCTTAAGACCTTTGTGCGCCTTCACAGATTCGTGTTGTTTGATGAATTGTTGTACCCGTTTGAACTACTCAATACAACTTTTCTTACAAATTATTGCTGAAACTCTCATAATCCTTCGCTACTGCGAATTTAACATCGGATTCTAATGCTTTAAAGTGTTCCTTTCCGCAGTCAATTTTTGCCTTTTCTGTGGGCCGCCAAGAATCCGTAAATAAATTACCCTTTGACTCAACAACAAAATAGAGACGTTCTTCTCCGGCGCATTCAACCACAACTGCCCAATCCGGATTATAACTCCCCAAAGGCGTATCAATTTTAAACCATCCGGGCAATTTCGCATAAAGCTTCACATTATCGCTTTTTTCAAATTCTTTCGCAAAACTTGATTCGACATCAGAATCATACACAATATGATTATAAATTGACTTTTTACTTTCGATCATATTTTTTGACAAATATCCGTACAGCTCTTCTTTCTCAAATAACTCTTGAGCATAACAATAAGTGTCTCCGATTTTTTGATATTTAATCCCCTCAACAATAAACCGCCTCATCGTTTTTTTAATAATCTGGCTCACCTCATCAATATATTTTTGAGGATTTGCTTTAAAATCTTCCAATCGATTACTTTTAATCAAGATATCAACAATTGTTCTCCGTGTTAAATTCGTCTCATTTTGTAAATAACTCACAACGTCAGGAAGAATGTAGTCACAAACACCGTAAACCGACATTGACTCCCGCACTTCATTAATAACAACACCGCCTTTTGTAATTTCGGTTTTTCCTTTTTGGTATAAAACTTTTGCTCTCCCTACAATCAGATTATTCTTTATTTCCTTAGAACAAACCGAGATCAAATTCTCAACATCGAAATTAACCCTATATGTCGTCTTATATTTGATGCGCTCCCAAAGAGCCTTGAAATCATCGCTTAAATACACGGCTTTATTCAAAGACACTTTTCGCCTATCATCGGCATTCTTAATATTAAGTTTCTCGGATATCTTTTTTAATATCTTAAGTATCTGCGGCTGTGCTTGAGCATATTCTTCAGGCAATTTCATAGAATTCGCGTTCAAATCATTTTTGAGTAATTCCATAACCTTGCCCTTGTCGTTTATGTATTTATTTTCAAGCAAGCTTTTCCAAATATTCTCTGATGCTTCAACCCCCAGATAACATTCATTCTCTTTTTCATCCGAAACAACAATATTGGCAAATGTATGGTCTTCAACCACCCCGAATCGAATACCCTCTTCTCTTTCAATTTCTTTTTGCAAAGCGTCGGCAAAATCTTCATATGATTCATTCGCCATAACCGTTAAAGTGTTCACGTCAAATCCGCGGATACGTTCTCCTTCTTGATTAACCGCAATACGTAATCCACGGCCTATTTCTTGCCGTTTTTTCATTTCGGATCCTGTTTCATTAAGTGTACATATTTGAAACACATTTGGATTGTCCCAGCCTTCTTTCAGTGTAGAATGTGAAAAAATAAACTTCAATTTTGAATCGAAACTCAACAGTTTTTCCTTATCTCTCATAATCAAATGATAAGCACTCTCATCGGCATTTGTATTTCCCCTCGTATCTTTGTACGCGTCATATACCTTACCGGATTTGGTTTTCTTCTTATCAATAGCAAAATACCCGTCATGGATATCGTCAATCGCGGATTCTGTGTCTACCTCTTCAAATAAAGTTTTATATTTAGACTTTCTTATAAGCGCGCGATACTCTTCTTCAAATATTTTAGCGTATTTACCTTTTTGAGAATTACCCTCAGCGTCATAGAACCTGTAATTAGCTACTTTATCAATAAAGAAAAGGCTTAAAACCTTAATACCCTTTGCCCTTAACCGCAGTTCCTTTTCAAGATGCTCTTCAATCGTCTTTCTTATTTGTACTCGCTTAAATTCATCCTGGTCCATGTCGCCCAAAACCTGCCCCAAATAGACAACATCCGGATTGCTTGTAAAATCGATATATTCATCACCCTTCGCGCAACATATATCGTTAATAATGTATCCTTCATACAATCTTCGCCCGCCGGATAGAGAAAATAAATCAGCTCCCTGCTTAACCCATTGTTTATCCCGTTTTATTTTCCCGCTTTCTTGCACATCAAATTCAATCCGGGCTCTTAATGCTCCTTTAGAATTATCGACTTTAAGCAGTTTAATATAAGCTTTGTTATGTTGATCCTTAACCTGTAAAGATGCCACTTCTATCTGCTTTACCAATTGACGTTCATACGCGTCTACTGAATCCAACTTATACATCAGATTATACAGCTCTCGATGTGTAGCAGAATAACGCAATGTACAAAGCGGTTTTAACGACGCGATAGCTTCTTTTGACTTGTCTGTCGTATCCACGCTTTGCGGTTCATCAATAATTACAATGGGATTCACCGCTTGGATAAATTCAATCGGTTTATTCCCGCTTAACCTGTCATTCTCTCGGTGAATAACATTAAGCCCTTTATTAAACGCGTCAATCGTCATAATCATAATTTGCGCGTAATCATTAGTGGAAAAACTTCTTACCTGTTCCAATTTTTTTGAATCATACACAAAATAATCATAGTGAACGTTATCATAATGAGCTTTCAAATGTTCTTCCGTAATCTGAAACGACTTATAGACACCTTCTTTAATAGCCACTGAAGGCACAACAATAACAAATTTCGTAAATCCATACTTTTTATTAAGATCAAAAATCGTCCGCAAATACACATACGTTTTCCCTGTGCCTGTTTCCATCTCAACAGTAAAATTCATGGAATCCAAACCGGATGACGGCTTAAGCCCATTTTTAAGCTGAATCTTTTTAACATTTAACAACACTTCTTCGGGCAACAGTTCCAGTTTATTTCCTACTCCTAAATCATTATCAAAAAGCATTTTCTCAGGCATCGGCGCTACCGTAAAATTAGTCCGGCACGTTTCCTGCCCTTCAAAAATATCAACAATAGAAGCAATCGCTTCTTTCTGAAAATCTAAATTCGCGTCAAATTTTAGTTTCATCATTATATTTTCCTGCTGTTAAAAACTGACTTTTTAAGGCAAAAGATAATAAAATAGTCATAACCCATTATAAATAAACATATTTCATTTTATTATATTTTGGCATAGATAATAAAAATATCGTTTAAGCCCCCTAATAAACTGAAAACTTCCATCTAATTTATTACTAAAACGTTTAATTTACGCCCAATTGTTAGACAAAGTAAACCCTTCAAAATAAATAACTTATGAAATTTATGTTTTGTCTAATATCTAAAAAATAACATTTTTCCATCTAAAATAATCATTTAGATAAGACCCATTCCGGTTTCTTAATACTTCCTTTGTTGATAATAATCCCCTTGCGCCTTGACATGCTATAAATCAAATTACGTACTTTATTTCGCTTTTGATGGTGGTCTAAAATTCCCGGCATTTTTCCTATTAGTAAATCATCAATCTCTTTGCGCGAAGCCCTCTTGAATTTTTTTAAATATTCAATTACTAAATTTTCGTAAAATCCGGTATCCAGCCCCCGCTTATTCACATATTCGGTTTTTTTATTTAAGACTTCATGTACATCTGCTGATAGGTAAAGATTAGGGTATCTGCCTTCTACTAGTTTTTTCTGCTTAAGAACCTTATGCGCGTCTTTCGAAATTCTGATTCCCTTCTGAACATAATCCAGAAGAATAATTGAATTCAAATCAATATCCGCTGTTCGCCGTAAAAGATTAGTATATGCCGGATTCAATATTTTTCCTAAAATATTTACAGTAACTTCATTTACTTTTAATTCATACGTAGGCATAGGAAAAAATCTTTCGCGCTGCCTGGCATACATCCTTTTAATTCCGCTTCCTATCGTATCAATCATGTTCAAATTTGCCATCGCCTGAACTAAAAACGGATTGCGATATTGTTTTGGTGGCGCGTCTTCTTCTATAACATTCTCAATATTCCCCGGCAGAAAGCTTCCCATATTGCTGAAAATTAATTCATCCGGTTTTTCTACAACTACGATTTTTCCCCGCAAACTATAATCCTGATGCGCTATACAATTATGTAAGGCTTCCCTTAAAACCCACGTATCATACTTTAAAAGTTCTTCGGGGAAAAGAGTTTGATCCGGCATATAACGATATTTCAGATTACGGATTCTGTCCCTTAACTTTTGACTCGCGAGAATAAACGGCGTATCAAAATGGTCATAATCTAACTCAATCCCTTTTTCATTCTTAACAACCCATGTCATACGCGCGACAAGTGGAGATATAAAATGTGTTGATTCTGATTTCCCAAGCAACAAAATTGCTGTTTTAGTCAATTTTCCTTTAATCGACAGTTTCGCTTTATTTAACAAAGTTTTATCATCCCAAGATTCAGTCTCATTCTTTAAATCGGGATATTTTTTGATAAATTCGGCCCTTGCGGATTTGAGCGCCTGCAAATCTAAATCATCAATAACAGCGTCAGAGCAAATCTCCGCCGACCAGTCATTCAATGAACCCCGGATACGATCCATCTCATCAACCGACAATGCCGCTAATGACTCCCCATTCCTGCCATAATAATGCCCCTTCCATGCAATAGGCATGCCTATTGGAGCAGGCGGAACTTCAAATATTAAAACACGTCCAGCTTCTGTTATCACCTCAATAATTTTTGTAAAAGTAATACCACCTGTACTATTTTCGGATATCAAATGACTCAAACTTTCGTGTCCGTCTCTTTTCCAATCAGTACCCACAACCTCATGTTTATTACTATCCTCAACCCCTAAAACAATAAACCCTCTCTCCTGACCCCGTAAACGGGCTTCATTGCTCATGGCCGAAAAATATTTGCCAAACTTATTACAATCAAATTGTGTCTTCGCTTCTTTAAATTCCAGCCATTCTGTTTCCTTTGGCATTTTCTGTAACCGCTCTAATAGTTTTTTATGTTCTTCTCTCATACCTCTAATCTCCCCCCTCAAATACTCTTCACATCTTCAATGCCATGTTGTTTCAGAATCTGCACGGCATTAGTTTTGGCAACATCATCTTTGAAACTGCTGTCCTTAAATACTACCCGCATTTCAACTTCCGGCTGATATTTTTCTTTTAGCTTGGCTATTTCTTCAACTGTTTCAATTGTAACATCAGAAGACAAACAAACTACCAAAGCCCCCATACCAACCACAAAAACCTTTTTTCCCGCCATACTGTCATTCTGAGGCGAAGCCGAAGAATCTCTACTCAAAACTAACTCCTCTATCGGCACGGTTAGATCAAGACCGTATTTAAGCAATATTTCAAAAAGAACATCTTCTTCTTTTCTATCTGTTTTAATATTATCAACAGCGTTCAAAAGATCGTCCTTATCCATATCAAAATCAACATCCCATGTTTTGATATTTGAAGAATCAAGTTTAAAAACTTTAAATCCTAAGTCCAGTTTATCATTCATCCCATTTGCCTTGTCATCCCCGCCATTCACTTTGTCATTCCCGCGCAAGCGGGAATCCATGTCCTCATCAAACAATGTAGGCTCATCCTTTTTCTTATTCTGTTCCTGCTCAGATTCAATATTTTTAATAACTCGACGTATTCGTTCTTTGCCAATATCCGCGATTGTTTTGTACCCTGCTTTGTATGCTTCGGATTTTTCATCGCATGGTTCAGGGAGTTGCACCATGATGAATTTGCGATTGCCGTTATCTTTCTTATTAAGTTCAAGCACAGCATTCGCCGTAGTACAAGACCCTGAAAAAAAATCTAAAATAATATCATTAGGTGTTGCCCCCTGTCCAACAAGTTGTTTTAACAAATTAACACTTTTAGGATAATCAAAATATTGACCACCAAGTATTTCTCGAGTCTCTTTTGTCGCAACAGCATTAATGACAGTATCTATGAACGAACTAAATGGTTTTGTATCCGAACGTACTTCTGACAAATGCCTCTTATACATAGGAGTACCTTTCCCTTCTTTAGGAAATAGGACTTTGCCTTCACTAATAACTATATCCATGCGCTTCTTTTCGTACGCCCAAACTCGATTGGGATTGCATCGGTATTCTATTCCGGTAGTGGGGTCAGTTATTGGATAGAAAAGATTAGGACGTTCTGATGCGGTCTTATTACACGTCAAATTATCCCGAGCCCATGGTCCACGTGGATCATCGTCTATATTTTTATAATTCTCAAAGTCTTTTTTCTCACCATTCAATCTAATTAATTCAGATTTTGAATATACAACAACATAGTCATGGTCAATAGTAACATTGTTTTGCGCATCATTTGATCCTGTTCTTTTTTTCCATAAAAAATTGGCCATAAAATTCTCTTCACCAAATATTTCATCACAAGCTTTCCTAAGATTACTAATCTCATTGTCGTCAATACTAATAAAAATCACTCCATCATCTTTAAGCAAATTCCTCGCAAGCTTCAACCTCGGATACATCATATTCAGCCAATCAGTATGATAACGTCCACTTGTCTCTGAGTTTGTTGATAAAAGTTTTCCTTCCCCATCAACTTGCACTGTCAACACCTTGTAATTTTTAATATTATCCCGAAAATCATCTTTATAAACAAAATCTTTACCAGTATTATAAGGCGGATCAATATATATCATTTTTACTTTTTTGTGATAAGATTTCTGAAGTAGTTTTAAAACCTCAAGATTATCGCCTTCAATAAAAAGATTCTCTGTATTGTCCCAATTTACACTTTCTTCTTTGCATGGACGCAATGTTCCTGTCGATGGTGTTTGGGCAAGCCTGCGTGCTTGCGTTTTCCCATGCCATGTAAATTGATATCGTTCTTCTTTATCATCAACGTATTCACCCAATGTGCCTTTTAAAGCGTCAAAGTCAATACCATCTTCTGTAAATACATCAGGGAATAATCGTTTTAACTTATCAATGTTATCTTTCACAATATCCTTGCTTTTTCCGTTTAGTTTTTTCATGACACCTTACTCCTCTATGCTTTGATTATTTTCTGTTTTTCTCATACCTTTCTCAATAATATTAAATTTTCAATAATATTCTTTTTTCGCTCTATCATTCGAATAATAAAATCCTCAAAATTCTCTTCAGGATATTTTTCGTTTTCCACCTGCTCCCCAAATAAGCTAAGAGTGCTAACATTCATCCATATTGGAGCTTTAACATTGTACTTATTAATCAGTGAATAAAGTAGTTTCAACTGGGTTAAATGTTCCTTAAAGGCATCTTCCGCTGTTGTGCTTACATTCGTATCCAATCTTCTGTTAATTATTTTATTTAATTCTTCATGCGTTGCCTCTTCTGTATTACATTTACTCCTACAATAAACTCTGTTTTTATGCAACGTATCACCATGCGCACGCATAGACAAAAAAGGCAAATGTTGCGGAGTATCTCTTACTTCTAAAACTTGAAAATTTTTATTTCTTATAGGGCCCCATTCAACATCGTTTCCAAATTCAAAATTATGAATTTCATACTCAAGTTCAGATGGTAAATATCTTTGTAGTTTTTGTTTAATGACTGTCTTATCTGTCAAGGCATCTAATCCAACCGGCTTTAAACTGCCATCATTTTCTTCTTCCACACCAAAAACTAAAACTCCTCCTCCTGCGTTTGCAAATCCTAACACATCTTTAGCTAATTCTTGTTTTTCAAGCAACAACTTCTTGAAATCGATATGATCATATTCCCCCGTGTTGTTCTTTATAAGTTCGCGAAATTTAATCCTATCTGGATTTTCACAAAATTTAGCAAATTGTTCCTTAAAACTTTTTGATTTTTCCTTCATTGTAAACTCTCGCATTCGATAATCTTCTGTATTCTCTTCTCAATATTACCCCGAAAAACTAACTTTTGGCATTTCCCTTATACTAAAAGTATCCTGCTTCGACTTATTATTTTTGTCAAAAGCTTTAGCATCCTTAAAAAATTCTTCAATAGCTTTATCTATGTCTTTAAATGAAAATTTACCGCATTCTATACCTTTGTCCCGTATAATTATCCTCGCACACTCGATATTCTCTATTTTAGGACCTCCCTTGTCTGGGATTGTGTTTGTTTTTTTCTGTTTTTCAGTATAAATTTTTCTTTCGCTATTGTCGGCAAATTCAAGAACACAAGCAATATTTTCTTTTTCCAATATTTTTTTTATTTTGTCTTTTAATCCATCCTTAGATATTAGACTTACACTACCTTTTTCGTTTAGTAAATAGTCTTCCATTCTTCCTCCTTCTCAATCGTTTTTCTCAGCTATAATCTCTTCTATCCTCTTTGCAAGAATAATATTTGAAATGCATGCTACGAGAAGAACCCCAAATACAATCCACATAATATACATGCACCGATACAATATAAATCTTCTAAACCATTCAAACTTTACCAGCATCACAATTAACCAAAATTCGGAAAGAAACAATAAAAAATGACCATGTGCACGCCTTAAAAACAAGTGTTCCGATAACTGATCCGGAAATATTTTTTTATCGTCTCTACCAACATTAAAGCGTTTCTGCAAAAAAGACGTTAAAACTTGCGTATAACCTTGTCTTTTTTTCTTTTTCTGAAAACACTTGCAAAAACACTTCTGAAAACGTTTCCAAAAACACTTGCAAAAATTAAACCAATGAAAAAATACATACTCTAAACCTGTGATAATTACATATCTGTTTATAACATATATTACACTTCCAATTACAAGCGTAATAAACGCAAATAAAACTAATCCCGGCCAACCTCTTTCATGATCCACAAATTTCAAAAAAAACGACCCTGTTTCGTCAATAAGAGCAGAAAAGCTACTCTTGTCGCCAAGCTTAAGCCATGATAGATATGGTTTTAAAAACCATATTGTCATGACTCCTGATAAAAAATACCTGAACATTTTATCAAAATGTTTAAAAAATTCTTTCATACAACCCTCCATTTAATCCTGAATAATTCATCAACTGTTGTTTTCTGCTTTAATCTTTCTTCAATCATTTTCTTTTTCTTATTTCACTTTTACTTAACGCCGCCTCAATCTCTTTAATTAACGGTAAACTTGGATTAAACAATTTTGTAAGCTGATACCGAGAAACTCCTATCGTTTTTTTAATGTCGCGCTATTATGCCACCATGGAATTTTCACTAATTGTCCAACAAACTGTTGGACAATTGCCTTATCAGGCTTATAAAATAGGTACCATTTTCTAATATATATTAGCTTTCTTCTCGAAAAACCCTTGCATATCAGGAAACTCTTGCTTTAAATCTTTCTAACATATTTTGCCCATTTTTGTTATTAAAAACAGTATTTTATTTTCAATCTTCTTTATCCTCACATTCAATACCACTTTCTTCGCAAAATCCGTCTCTTTTTTTATTTGTCTCCGCAAAGCTGTCTTTTCTTCTTCAAGTTCTTTGATTTTTCGGAATAACTTATAAGCTTTAGCCGTTTTGCTTTTGTTCTCATAAATATAATTATCCTTGTGCTCACACGCGCAAAAGAGCTTCACTCTATCAGCAAAATCACTGTAAAACTTAAAAAGATTCGGAAAAGACAAGTTCTCAAGCTGTAGGCTATTAATAAATGCTTTTGCTTTATTTGCCCTGCCGTTTGAAACCCAATCTGTTATAAATTCCTCATCAATGACACTTTTTGAAGTGTCAGTTTTATTGATTCTTTTGGACGCGACGCTGACAGAAATCCGGTCTTCGTGCTCCATTATCAAGATAACGGGATATGGAATACATTTTTGGATAATCTCCGCAACCGCGTCTTTTCTTTTATCCGTTTTTAAACTAACTCCTATAATCTGAATCTCTTCATAGTCAAAATCATCATTCTTAAATATAGAAATATTAATCGTATCCGGTTTCAGAACATAATGCCAGTAAATATCGCTTGTCTCATTTTTTATCAGTTCCTTCTGTTTGCGGGAAAGAACAACGTTATCATACATAGCTTTTTTAAATATTTTTTTATCAACCCGCCCTTTTTCGGGAAATTGTATTATATTCAGTAAATCTTTAATTCGCATTTTTTGTCCATTCAAGTAATTTTTTCTTAAGTTCACCTTTACTCGGCAAATAAAGTTTGTATTCTTTAGCGTGAATATTCGCGTCTTTGGGCAGAGTAATTTCGACAACCGCTTCTTTGTTCTTTTGGCAAAGAATAATACCGACTGTCGGATTTTCGTCATTTGTTTTTTCATAACGATCAAAATAATTAACGTACATCTGCATCTGCCCCAAATCCTGATGTGACAATTTCCCGATTTTTAAATCAATCAGCACGTAACAGCGCAGAAGCCGATTATAAAAAACCATGTCCACAAAAAAATGATCTTCATCGAAAGTAAACCGTTTTTGGCGCGCCTCAAACAAAAAACCTTTCCCTAATTCAAGCAAGAAGTGTTCAAGCTTGTCGATAATCGCGGATTCCAGATCAGACTCGGAATATTTTGTATTCTCCTCAAGTCCAAGAAATTCCAAAACGTACGGTTCTTTAAGTAGATCTTCGGGGCGCTTAACAATCTGTCCTTTTTGTGCCAATTCTTTTATAGCTTTCTTATCCCGGCTTAACGCCAATCGTTCGTATAATCCTGTATTAAATTGGCGGATTAATTCCGGCAATGTCCAGCCGTTATCGGCCGACTCTATTTCATAAAAACTACGTACATCGTTGTCTTTTATGCTTAAAAGAAAGATATATTGTGACCAGCTTAGCGGAAATATGGGATTTTTGAATTCGGCAGATGCCGTCTGCCAAATCTCCGCATCCTGAATAGTCTTGGATTTACCCGATACTTTCCGGAGTTTTTGATTATTGATAGATTTCCCAGACGGCATCTGGGAAATTTGGCTTATTCTATTCTGATAAATCAAATAAAATTTACGCATATACTCCAGATTTGACCGCGAAAACCCACGCCCGAATTCTTTAGATAGCTTTTTAGATAAATTATTCACTAGTGCCGTTCCATATTCCGCCCGCTTACTTCCTTGTTGTTCATGCTCCACAATTCTTCGACCGATTTCAAAATTGGTAATAACCTGTAAGGTATTAACTGACTGGACAACGGCTTTTCTGGCTGACAAAATCAACTTCCTCACTTCAGAAAATAGTTTTGTTATATCTTCTTTCATAGTCGGTTTTATATGTTTTTTATCCATACAATAGTCTCCCTTTATCTGATTATTAAAAATGAAACCAACTCAAAGTTATCCTTCCCCTGATAGGAATTATCTAATAGTGTTGTTCCGCCTTTTGTAAAAAGGCTCTCTACTCCCTTTTCATCTTTTTTCCCGATAATATTTGAGATCGCCTCTTCAAGTAATGCTGAAAACGGATGCATCTTGCGTCCATCGTCCGTTTCCCGATTAAATATATCAACCAGATCTCTCAAAATATCTGATTGCCCGAAACAAAGTTTCTTATACAAATCCAGTATTTTCTTTGTCGCCAAAAAAGAATATAAAACTGTTCCGTCGGCATTCACATAAACTAAATAATACGGATAAAACGCGTTATGTTCATCCGGCACATTTCCTCTTGAAATATGCCGCAGACAAAAAATTACTCCCGCGGGTATTTCATCCGCATTATTACGTTTAGTTATCGCATACATTCCACAAGCCGCATTTTCAAGTGTTGTTTTATTCGCCCTATATTCTATCAAATCCATACGGAAATCATTAAATGTAAGGTCTGTAATTGAAACCCCTCCAGACATTTCTTCTAAATCTACAACAGCATCCTGAAGTTGTTTTAACTGATTACGACGATATTCGAGATCGTTCATTGTTTGTTTTTCCACATCGATAATATTTTCCTCACCTGTCGCGGAAGTATCTGCAAGCATCATACGGCCTTTTACTCTCGCTTCCAGTTTTATGTACTCATCTAATTCCATATTCGGCCAGAAATTTACAAGCTGAACAAATCCATTACACGATCCTATACGGTCAATCCTTCCAAAACGCTGTATAATGCGCACGGGGTTCCAGTGTATATCATAATTAACGACATAGTCACAATCCTGAAGATTCTGCCCTTCGGAAATACAATCCGTCCCTATAAGAACATCTATTGATAATCCATCATCATTATAGATTGCCTTTTTTTCTTTCGATATAGGCGAAAAATAAGAGAGTACTGTGCCTAAATCTTTCCGTTTTATCGAAAGTGTTGTTTTATTCCCTCCTGTTCCCGTTACAAGCGCGCTATGAAGTTTGAACTCCTTTAACAGCCAGCTTGAAAGGTTTTTATACAAATATTGAGCGGTATCCGCGAAAGCGGAAAAAATTAATACTTTTCTATTCCCGTTATTTATAGGGGTATTAATTTTTTCTGTTATTAACTTTTTGAGTTCCGCAAGTTTAGAATCCCGAACGGCTGAGACCCTTTCGGCTTCGTTTAAAAGTTGTTCCAGTAAATTTTTATCATATTCCAGATCCTGTTTCCAACGCACAAGATCTATATCCTGTACCAAAACTTTAATTTTATTGCCTATAAGCTTATCTTCCAGTTCTTCATCTTCAATATTTATGTCTCTTATATCGAGTTCTTCGTCAATCAAAGAATCCCCTTTATCTATCTTTTCCAACAAAAGGTTAATTTGTTTTAAAACATTATTTACCGTAATACCGAAAGAACATATTGAACTTTCCATGCGTTTAAGTATATTTACCCGCATAAGATGAATTAACTGTGTTTCCCTGTCAATTTGCCTAAATCTTGACCGTCCTTCCTGCACATCCATATCATACTTCTCGCTATATTCCTCCTGTTTGTCCATTCGCACGTACCTAAGCGGTGAATATGCACCCAAAGTTAATCTTCTGATAGTTTTATTGACTTCCATTAAAGGCGGAAACTCATTTTTCATATCAATATCGCAGTATTTGTTAATCGGCTTTAATCTTTCAGGAAAAGTGCCCACTTCAGCTATATTGTAGTACTTCTCAATGTGTTTCCTTGACCGCGCGATAGTAATAGTATCAAGCAATTTGAAATAATCAAAATTTACCATATTTAGAAAAACATCTAATGTTCTATTTATTTCCGGCAAAATACTCCACCGATTAAAGATAGTTTGAGCTTTTCTTAGGGTTTGCTCGATGCTTGTAATTCCGGATTCGCTAAATGTCGCATCATTACCTTCTGTAATAAAAAATACCTGGTTTTTAAGATCCATCATACGATTGTTTACAGGTGTCGCGGAAAGCATAAGGACTTTTGTTTTAACCCCTTGCTTTATAATTTGATTCATTAAACGGCTATAGCGAGTTTCATGATCTTTACGAGGATCATTATTCCTGAAATTGTGCGACTCATCAATAACTATGAGGTCGTAATTACTCCAATTAAGCGTTTCAAGATTAATTTCTCCTGAAAACCCGGAATATCTGCTCAAATCTGTATGATTAAGCACATCATATCCAAACCGATCATCCGATAAAATATTTCTTTTATCATTTATTGTATAGACCGTCCAATTTTCACGTAATTTTTTTGGGCATAAAACAAGAACCCTATAATTTCTCAGTTCGTAATATTTAATAACCGCTAAAGCCTCAAATGTTTTACCCAAACCAACGCTATCCGCGATTATACATCCATTATATCTTTCCAGTTTATCGATAGCTCCCAACACACCATCACGTTGAAACCTATAAAGTTTATTCCAAACAATTGTATTTTTAAAACCTGTTCGGGATTTAATTATGCTCTCCTCGTCAAAATTCTTAAGATAATCTCTAAAAATATTGTATAAAGTTACAAAGTACATAAACTCGGGAGAATTTTCCTTGTAAAGGCTAAGAATTCGAGACAAAACTTCATCTTTCACATCTTCTACCAACTGATCGTTATTCCAAATTTCGTCAAAAAATGACAATAATCCTTTTGTTGTTTCCTGTTTATGCGTAAGGGTATTAACGTTCATCTTTGTTGATGGTGTAAAACCCAGTCCTTCTGCCGTAAAATCAGAATTTCCGTGAATCGCAAATTGTTCTCCACTCTCGTTCTGTCCATGATAAATTTTCACTGAAGCAACGCTTGAATCCACAAGAGACCGCATTTCGGCTTTTTCTTCTACCCAAGCCGCGCATTCTCTTGCAATACTTGATTGATTCAAATCATTTTTAAGACGCAACTCGAATTCACTGCCTGATAAACTTTTTTCCCGTTCTGAGCGTCCTATATAATATTCCCTGCTTTCTGATGGCTTATTTTTTATAAAGGTAGGTTCAATGAAGAGAAATCGAAGTTTTGCGCATTTTTTAAGAACCTCTTTGAGTTCCTGAAAAGCATAAATTGTAAAACAGGAAGAAATAAAAGATAGTTTAGATCCCGAAGAAATTAAATTTTTTAATGTCTCTCCAACCTTACCTTTTTTTCTATTATCCAATATTTGATCCACTCATCCCCTTTAACATTATTTATTACAACGGCTTTTAATAAACAATTCCAAATCAGAAGGTTTAACCCTCCACCTGCCAATCTTTACCACTTTA
>Ga0210003_1001055_pt1 | contig 24521 bp, 20 predicted proteins | sample LantaG_FD_182804 | JGI IMG/M metagenome (GOLD analysis project Ga0210003, IMG submission 182804) | Deep subsurface microbial communities from Baltic Sea to uncover new lineages of life (NeLLi) - Landsort_02402 metaG (SPAdes) (version 2) | ecosystem: Environmental > Aquatic > Marine > Oceanic >... | reverse complement strand
CCCCCCCTTCTCGCTTCCCCGTTCCCCCGTTCTCACACTACCTCCGCGAACCACCTCCCACTCACAAAAAACACACAAACAGTTTATAAAACTCTCGTCTGTTCCCTTTGTGAAACAGAAACTCTAAAAGAAAAAGAACGAAAAGATGGCCCCGGCCCTCCGAAGCGGCGGCGGCAAGAAGGCCGCCAAGGTCAAGCCCTCGACCTTCGTCATCGACTGCTCCAAGCCCGTCGACGACAAGATCCTCGAGCTGGCGGCCTTCGAGAAGTACCTCGCAGACCGCATCAAGGTCGGAGGGAAAGCAGGAGCCCTGGGAGACGCCGTCAAGGTCTCGAAGGACCGCACCAAGATCACCGTCTCTGCCGACGGGCTCGCGTTCTCGAAGCGCTACCTGAAGTACCTGACGAAGAAGTTCCTCAAGAAGCACAACGTGCGCGACTGGCTGCGCGTGATCGCGTCGAGCAAGGACCGCAGCGTGTACGAGCTGAGGTACTTCAACATCGCCTCGGACGAGGCAGAGGAGGACGACGAGTAGAAAATGTTTTTACTTTTTGGTTTTCTTTTCGTTTTTTTTTCACCTCTGTCTTTTCTGAACTAAAAAAATGAAAGAGAGAGATGGAGAGACCTCTTTTCAACCCCTTGTGTCTTGGAATTCTCTGTTCAAAATTGTAAGTGCGAGATTGGAATGGCGCTAGGGGGAGAATGGGGGAGGAGCGCGGCGCGAGCCCCACTCCACTCTTTTCTCTTTTTCTTAAAAAAAAAAGTCTTTTCTCTTCACTTCTTTTCCTCTCTCCCTCTCTCTCGACTCGACTCTTCTCTCTCTACCTCTCTTTCGCGTTCGCCGCCGAGAATTGGGCGCCTCCAATCCACCTTCTCTGCATCTCACGAATCGAGGCACATCGACAACCAGCCATGCTCGCGGCGGTGAGTGGAACGAAAGCACAACGCGTGGAAAAAGCGGCGCCTTTTTGTTTGGTTTTCAATGCCACGTCGAATTTCTTCTTCGCTCACGATGATCGAACCAATTCAACCAACCTTTTTCCCGCTTCACAAAACTCTCCACAGGGCTCGCTCCTGAGCGCCGCCGGTCGACGAGCGGTCAAGGCTCATCGGGATTCTTCCGTCCTCACTCGGCGAAGCGGAGGTGAGCTCGTTTTCAGTGCGCAGATCGGAGAAGCGAATCGAAATTCGACGGAGCAAAAACCTCTCTCTCTTCGTCGTCGACGGCTCTCACCTCTCATCTTTTTCTCAACCTCTTTTAACTCAAAAAAAAAAAAACAGGCCCTGCACGAGCTCCTACGAGACTCCTCCGATCCCGCTCTGCTTCCACCACCACCGCCGCGGCAGGCTCTTCCTCCTCCTCCCCGGGCGGCGGCGTCGCAGAGAGGCCCACGCTCACCCCTGGCCTCTCCGACCGAGCCGCTAAGTCCCCGCAGCGCCCCCGACCTTACAAGGTTCTCTTGCACAACGACGACACCAACAAGCGCGAGTACGTGGTGCAGGTGCTGCTCAAGGTAATCGACGGGATGACGATCGACGTCGCCCTGCAGGTGAGAAAGGGAGGGAGAGAGAGGAGAAGGAAACGTTTTTGTTTTTTTTTCGATTTTTTTTTCCTCGACGGAAACAGAAAGACTCACCTTTCCTCGCGTCCCCTTTCTCTTTCCTCTCTCTTTCTCTCTCCTACCCCTCTCTATTTCCCCACAGGTCATGCAGGAGGCCAACGACTACGGCACCGCCGTCGTCGTCGCCGGGGTCGCGCAGCCCGAGGCCGAGAAGTTCTGCGAGGGCCTCCGAAGCTGCGGGCTCGTCTCGTCGATCGAGCCCGTGGGCGGGAAAGGCGAGGGAGGAGGAGGGGGAGGAAGTGGGGATGGGCCCGGGACGGCTTGATAAGGATGCTTTTCGTGCTGCTCTTGTCGTTGCCGTCGCCGGCGCACGCGGGTGCTTTATAATTGTAAAAAAAAGAAGAAGAAAAAAGAGTTGATGAAGAAAGGAAAAAAGACTTGGAGGAGAAGGTTGAGTTTTTTCTTTTTCTTTCTTTCCTCTTTTCATTTCTTCCTCCTCTCGATCGAAGAGCCAAGACTGAAAAAAAGGCGAGATCTTTCAAACGCGCATTCTCTTTCTCCCAGCCCCCCTCTTTCCTGAATGCTCCTGACGCGCTCCCTGGCGATGGAGCCGACGGCTTCGTCGTCGTCGGCGCGGAGGACGAGCTGCTCGAACGCCAGCAGCAGCAGCCGGAGGACTCTGCCGACGTCGTCGATGGAAGCGAGGAGGTGCAGGGGCCGACAGACACCACCGCCCACCGCTCGGGCCTCCTGCAGCACCGTGTTCTTCTCCGGCAGCTACAGCGACGCATCGCGCCTGGATGTGGCTGCGCTCTCGACCTCCTACAGCAGCAGGAGAGGTACGGGAAATTACCCAGCGCGAGGAAGACGGAAGGAGTTTCTTCTTCTTTTCATTCTTTCTCCTCCGACGGTTGTCTATCTTTTTTGCCGCGGAAAGCGCACGCCTCCTCGGCCGCTCAAGCGAACGCTTGCCATCAGCGCGTGCCCTTGCCCCTTTTTCGTCGCTACTTCTGCCCCTTTATCCCTGCCGATCTCCCCCGATCGAAGAGATCTGCGCTCTTGCAGGAGCGGATTGGCCCTCCAAAGCCCAGAACAGGGTGGTATGAGACGAAGCTTTTTTGACAACGACGTCGATGGCGCTCGCATCAACGGCGCTGCCTCCTTCTTCTCTCTTCTTTTTTTCTTTTTACATCATCATCAACAACGAAAAGCTCACGCCTTTCCTCGCCTCTTCCGCTCCTCAATTGCCCTCTCCACGTACCCCACAGCGACACCAGCTTCCTACCCCGCTACCACCCCGCGGAGGAAGGCCGTCACCATGGGCAACAAGGGCGCCACGGGGCCCTTCGCTCCGCTCGTCGTCGCGATTCGAAACGTCTACGGGACGAAAAACTTCAACCTGCTGCGCGGCAAGGCCATCTCGCTCCACTCGCAGGGTAAGGGGCATAGAACGAGAGTGGATATCAAGAAGCGTCGAAAGGGGACGGTCGCGGATCGGAATGCGCGTCGGAGATGGGTGCTGGGAGGCGCGGAAGATGCGAGGAAAAGAAATCAAAGACAGCGGAGAAAATTTGCGATCGCTCCCTCTTCGACCTCTTTCTCACCAAGCAACCTCTTTTCTCTCTTTTCTTCCTCTCTCAAATCCAAAAAAACAGTAATCAAGGAGTTTGGCAAGTCGATCGGCGTCGACACGAAGCAGGTGCAGGGCCTGATCCGCCTCGCGAAGAAGAACGGGGAGAAGCTTGGGTTCCTGGCTTGAAGAGGGGAAGCGGCGCGGAAGGAAAGAAGGTGGAGGTGGAGGAGGTGGAAGAGAGAGAGAGAGTGCGAGAGGGAGAAAGAAGCAAGCAACCTCTTCTTCTTCCTTCCTTCCGCCACCCCGACACCCGCACTTTCCAATTCCCAGAGCCAAGCAGAACAGCAACAACCATCCGGCGACACTATTCTTTTGTTTTCCGATTCTTTTTCAAATTTCCCCTTTTCTTTATCCTCCAGAACTTGCGTTTCTTTTTTTTGTTTTTTCTCGTGTGAAGAGCAGCCTTTCTTTTTTCAGTTTTCATTCCTTTTTTGTTGTTGTTGTTTCTTTACAGTTATCTCTCTCGTGTTCTCTCCGGCATTCAAATAGGCTACTTTCATCGCTCGTGATCCCTGAGGGCCCTGCGAGCGGCGCTGAGCTCTTTGTCGATGCCCGTCGAAGAGAGGCTCCTGCCGGCCACCGCTTCGGCCGCGGCGACGGCCGCGAGCGCCGCCTCGAGCAGAGAAGAGGCGGCGGTGGTGGTGTTGGTGGCGGTGACCATTTCGCTTGCTGAAGAAGCCGCCGCCTTTTTCTCTCCCTCCTCGACTGCCCGCTCGAGCGCGGAGAGCGCGGCCTGTGTGTGTGTGTGTGTTTGTGTATTGGGGGGGTTCCAGAGGAGGAGGTCGAGGTTGAGAGAGTTTGAGTTTTCGTCGTTTCTTTTTACTTAACTCGATTCCAACCTCTCTCTTCGAGTTTCGCACCTTGACTTCGGCCAGGGCCTCAGCCACGCCAGGAGGCAAGGGCACGGGCATCGCGGGAGAGGATCCTGGGGGGAAGAAGAAGGAGAACAAACGGGGGGAAGAGTCGAGAGAGAAAGCTTCGATCTGTGATTTCAAATTTTTTGAAAATTTCGATTTTTTCCATTTTTTTCTCGCCGCGGCCGAAAGTAGCATCTCGCTAGCCCCGCCGCTCCATTCCCATCTCTTTTAGCAGCCCGCCTCTCTCTCCTCTGCTGCTCCCCCTGCCCACGCACACGAGCAACGCGTCTGCGACACGCGACGCGGAGAGACGAAGCGACCGAGAGGCATGCAGGCCCCGGAAACGGACGCCCGCGATGCGTCGGCGTCGGCGTCGGCATCGCCGAGGGCGACAGCATCATCGCCGCCGCTGTCGTCGATACCTCTTCAACCTCCGCCTCCCGCCCCTTCCTCCTCCTCCGCCCGCGGAGGAGACGCCGGCCAGCTCTACAACTACCCGCCCTTGCCCCCGGCAGACGTTGTCGTCGCCTCCCGCTGCGGCGACGTGCTCACGCGAGCGACCTTGCTCAAGTCCGACCACTTTCCAGGGTGCCAGAACCGGAGGCTCAGGCCCTTGGTCGAGGGCGCTCCGAATTACAGGCAGGTCCCTGGCTTACCCGTGTTCGGGGTGGCGATCCCGACGGCCGCGGGGCTGAGAAGGGCGCTGGAGGCTGCCGGGGCCGGGCCTGGAGGAGGAGAACGTGGGAAAGAGAAGGAGAAGGGCGAGAAAGAAGAAGGAGACGCTGCTTCCGCTGCTGCTGCCGCTGCTGCGGCGGCAACAAACCCGACCTCTTCCGATTCTCCCTCCCCTTCGCCGCCCCCGCGCCGGAAGGTCCTCTGGCACAACCTCCGCGAGGAGCCCGTCATCTACATCAACGGCAGGCCCTTCGTCGTCCGAGACGCCGCGGCGCCCTTCGCCAACTTGGAGTACACGGGAATCGACCGAGCGAGGGTCGAGGACATGGAGGCGAGGCTGCGGGCCGATGTTTTACGAGAAGCGGCTTTGTGCGGTTCTGGAGCTGTTTTGGTGGCTCACGAAGGGCCGGACTTCGCGGTGGTGGAGGAGTGGGAGCCCGTGACGGATGCTGACGTGCAGACCCCCGCTGACGTCTACAGGGTAAGAGCTTTTTTTTTTTTTTTTTACTTTTTTTTTTTTTTTTTTTTTTTTTTTTTACCTTTTTTTTTTCTTCGAGCGCTGCCGACGAAGGCCGAAAAACGAAAAAAATACTCACTTCTTTTCTCTCTCTTTTTCTCTCGCCTTTCCCTTCCAACTCTTTTCCTCTTCCTGCAGGAGCTCGTCGCCGACGGCTACGACGTCGACTACCTCCGCGTGCCCGTGACCGACGAGAAGGCCCCGAAAGAGGCCGACTTCGACCTCCTGCTCGCCCGCTGCTGGCGTGCGCCGCCGGGGGCCGCGCTCTTCTTCAACTGCCAGATGGGCCGCGGGCGCACCACGACGGGGATGGCGATCGCGGCGATGGTCACGCTGAGGAAGCTGGCCGGGTCCGGGCCCAAGATCCCGCGAGGAAGGGGGGTCGCTTCTAATGCGGACTCGCAGGCGCAGCTGCTGCTCCCCGCCTGGTTTGCCGCTCCTTCGTCATCAAAGTCCAACAACGAACTTTCCTCCTCTGCTCCTCCTCCTCCGCCCGACGCACACCTCCTCGCAGGCCGCTACGCCGCCGTCCGCTCCTTGCTCAGGGCCTTACCGGGAGGCGCCTCGGCCAAGGCGGCCTTGGACGCGGTCCTGGACGCCAGCGGCGCGATGCAGAACCTGAGGGAGGCTATCGCCGGCTACCGAGCGCGGCTCGCGGCGGAGCCAGACGACGACAAGCGGTCCGATCTCTTGCGAGTGGCCTTGGAATATCTGGAACGGTACTGCGTGCTTATCGTGTTCGCGACCTACCTGGCCGGCCCCAGCGCCGACCCTGACGGCGGGCTGGTCGTGGTGGAGGAAGCGGCGGCGACAGGGACAGCGGTTGGAAATGGAGAAGGGAGTTCCTCTGCTGCGACGGCCGTCGTCGACGCCTCGCTCGCGCCGTTCCGCCGCCCTTCCCCTTCTTTCAACGCCGCCTCCGCGACCATCGCAACGACCAAGACCACGACGACCCGTCGCGTCCCGCACGAGCCCTTCGCCGACTGGATGCGCTCCAGGCCCGAGCTGCGGTCGGTGATGGCCCGGATGCTGCGGCGCAACCCGCTGGCTGCGCTGGAGCTGCACCACCACCTCGAGGGAACTGAAGAGAAGAGGGGCGCTTCTGCTGCTGCCCCCGGCCTCGCGCCTCGTCGGGGCAGGTCGGCGAGATCGGCGGTCTCCTCCCCGGGCGGCAAGGGGGATCTCTCCTCGCAACAACAGACCGAGGACGAAGACTCGTACCTCGACGACGACGACGAGTCTTTCTCCTCGGCGGCGCTCGACGCCGCCGCGGCGCTGGTCGCCGGGCGCCGCGGGGCCGTGCTGGGTCCCCAGACGATTCTGAAAGAGGACCACTACCCCGGGTGCCAGGCGCCGAGGCTTCGGGTGGCGGCTGCCGCTGCTGCTGCTGCCGCTGCGGCGGCGACAGCGGCGGCGGCGACAGCCGGGGGAGGAGGAGGAGAAGAAGCGACGCTCGCTTTCGCGGCGGCGACGGCGGCGGCAGGAGGCGTCGCCCCCGTCCGCGGCGCCCCCAACTTCCGCCGCGTGCCCGGCGGAGCCCACGTCTACGGCGGGGGCACCCCCACCGAGGACGGCGTGCGCGGCGTGCTGGCTGCGGTGCTCGAGGCGGAGGAAGCAGACAGGAGAGGGAATACGGCAAAGAAGTCGAACGGCGAAGAAGAACTCGAACACGACCTCGAAGAAGACGAGTCCTCGCTGCCTCCTTTACCCGTCCTCTGGGTCAACCTCCGCGAGGAGGTCTGCCTCTACGTCAACGGTCGTCCTTACGTCCTCCGCGAGGCCGAGCGGCCTTTCAAGAACATGCGGGAGTACGTGGGCATCTCGCCGAGGCGGCTCGAAGGGATGGAGGCGAGGCTCAAGGCCGACGTCCTGAAGGAGGCGGCCGAGTCGCTCTCTGCAAACTCGCCGTACTCTTCGGCGGCCTCGGCAGCTGCCTCACCCGCCGCCTCGTTCGCCTCTTCCACCATGCCAGGTGGGGGTTCTGAGCGGCGCACGGCCGCTGTGCTGGTGGCGAGGGAGGAGGAGCCCGCCGAGGCGGGGAGAGGAGGAGGAGGAGGAGGGGCTTCCGCCGCCGCCGCGGACGCCGACGCCTCGGCTCCCTCGCCGCCGCCGTCGTCGTTCGCAAACAGCAACTCCGGCGGCGGCGGCGGCGGCAGCGGCGTCGGCACCGTCGTCGACACCTGGGAGCCCGTGGCCGGCCCTCGCGCCGTCTCCACCCCTCGGGAGGTCTACGAGGCCGCCGCGGCGGAGTTTGGGAGAGGAAGGAGCGGCGAAAAGAGCGAAGAAAGCAACCGCCGGCGCCGCCGCCCTATCGCTCTGCGCTACGTCCGGCTGCCGCTCACCGACGGCGCCGCGCCCCGCCCCGTCGCCCTCGACGCCCTGCTAGCTGCCGTCTCGGGCGTGCCCCCCGACAGCCCCATCGTCGTTACCTGCCAGATGGGTGGGGGCAGGACGACCACGGGCATGGCGATCGCTTGCCTGGCGAGGGCGGTGCTCTTTGGCACTCGAGGAGGAGCGAGCTTGAATCCTTCTCCTGCTGCTGCTCCTCCTCCTGCTCTCTCGACGCTCGCCCGCGAGCCCTCGCTGCTCTCTCTCGCCGAGACCGACGCCGCCGCAGCTGCTTTGAGTTCCCGAAGCGAGAGCCTGCCCACTGGAGCGGGGCCCGAGGGCGCGAGCGACGACGAGGAGTGGGAGGACGGCGGGAGCAGAGGAGCATCAGCAGCGAGGCGAGAAATCGACGCCTCGGCCTCGACGCCCATCGTCGCCGTCCCGCCGCTGACGCTCGCGGCCCCGGGCTCCGGCTCGCTGGGTCAGGACCCCCAGCAGCAGCAGTCGTCCCGCTGGGGCGGGATGATCGACGGACTCTCGCCTCGGATGGGCGATTTGACACTCTCAGGAGGAGGAAGGACGGAGACGGAGGGAGAAGAGGCGCTGACGCCGACGCTGCTCCGCGGCTCCTCCTCCGGCGGCGCCGGCGCGGGCTTTTCGCGCGCCGAGGCAGAAGAAGGAGAGGAAGGGGAGGAAAAGCAACCTTCTCTCCTTCCCGCTTCCGCTTCCGCGGCGGACCTCGAGCCCCCCTCCGGGGCCGCCTCGACCTACGGGGACGACCCGGACGTCCCCGGGGGGGCCAGCCAGCACGCGAGCAGCCTCGCGGCGAGGGCGGTCGACGCCTCTTCCGCCGCAAACGCTTCTTCAACCGCTGCTTCCGCCGCCGCCGCCGCAAACGCTCCCGCCTCCCTCGACGAGGACAACGAGGAGCTCCTCGACGAGGACCTCTCCAAGCCCCCTACCGACCCGGCAGAGGCCGCGGCCCTGGCCGAGGCGGACTACGAAGGCGTGCGAAAGTTCACCCGCGTTTTGGACGACGGAGAAAAGGCCAAAGCCCTGGCCGATGCAGCGGTCGACGCAGCGGGAGGCGCCGTCGTCAACCTCCGGGCGGCCATCGCCCGCTGGCGCCGCCCGCGCCGCACGTTCCGGTTCTACCGCCCGGAGATCAACGCCAGGCACGCCGCGTTTACCCGAGGGCTGACTTATTTAGAAAGGTACTGCCTGCTGATCGTCCTGGCGAGCTACCTGAGCGAGAGGAAGGCCGCGGAGGAGAAGCTGAAGATGAAGGAGGAGGAGGAGAAGGAGGGGAGCGAGAAGAGCGACGGCGGCGAAGGTTCTCTTCCTCCTTCCTCTTCTTCCTCTTCTCCTATCCCTCCCTTCTCGGCCTGGCTCGCGGCGAGGCCCGACGTCCGCGCCGCGGCGGACGCCATCAGGGCCAACCCGGCAGGGGCCCTGATGCCCGTGCCCCGCGCGCCCGTCTGGCAGCAGCAGCTCGCCGCGGCGGAGGCGTCGGCCGAGGCGAGCGAGGCCGCGGCAGAGGTCGCCGCCGCCGCAAGGGAAAACGCCTCTTCTAGCATTTCTTCTTCTTCCGCTTCTCAACCTCCGCTGCTCCGCCCCTCGCCGCCTCCGCCCCCTATGCCCCCGGTCCTCGCCGATGGCGCTCCCGCGACAGCGGACGAGGTCCGCCGGGTGCTCTCGGCGAGGCAGGGCGGGACGCTCAACCGCCGCTCGATCCTGAAGAGCTACGTTGCAAGTTCGACTTCTTCGAATTCTTCGACCTCTTCTTCTCTTCCTCCCCTGACTTCGCTCTCTTCCTCCTCGGCTCTGCTCCTCGACGTGCGCCGCGTCGCCGGCGTGCCCCTCGCCACGGTGGGCTCCCCTTCCTTCGAGTCTCTGCGGTCGCTGCTCGATGAGCTCGGAGCGGGGCCCCTCTCGGCCGAAGAGGAAGAAGAAGAAGAGATGAGGGAGGAGTTTGAAACGAGCAGCGACGAAGAAGATGAAAACGAGGCTGCGGCGCAAAAACAGCCGAAAAAGACCAGGAAGCCCCCCCGCACCTTAGTTGTTTTAACGGACCTCCGCGAGGAGATGGTCGCCTACGTCCGCGGCACGCCCTACACCCGCCGCGAGCTCGACCAGCCCGCCGCGGCGCTGCACCACGCCGGGGTCGCCGCTCCCAGGCTCGAGGCCCTGGAGGCTCGGCTCGTGGGGGATTTACAGGCCGAGGCGGCGTCTTGGGGGGGGAGGGTGCTGCTGCACTGCGAGGGGGCGCCCGCGGCGTTCGGGAGCGTCGTCGCTGGTGGAAGCAGAGGTGGAGGTGGAGCTTCTGCTCAGAAACCTTCTTCTTCTTCTTCTTCTTCTGCTGCTGCTCCTCCGGCGAGGGTCTCCACGCCACCCCTGGCCATCCGAGCGAGGCCCAACGAGGTGGCGAAAGAGGAACAAGAGGAGCAGGAGCAGGAGGAAGAGGACGAAGAAGAAAAGCAGCAGCGGAACAACTCTTCTCAGCCTCCTCTGCTGCTCGAGGACGTCACGATCGAGGTCGACGCCACGCCCGCGGCGGCAGTCCGCGCATTCTGGGCCCGCCCGGGACCCGCAGGGGACGCCGCCCTGGGCCTCTCCACTCCGAGGGGCCTCGCCTCGGCCCTCCGCGCCCTCGGGTACGCCGTGCGGTACGCGCGCGTGCCGCTGTCGAGGGAGCGGACCCCACAGGCGGCCGACCTCGACGCGCTGCACCACCAGCTGGCGCGAGGGGAGAGGGCCTGCGCCGCCCGCGGAGACCGCCGCGTGCCTTTCCACGTCGTGGTGTCGAGGACCGCCACGGGATCGTCGGCGCGGTTCGCGGCGGTGCTGCTGGCGGGGGCGCTGAGCCCGATCATGGCGGCGGTGGCGGCGCCGTCGGCAGGAGGAGGAGCGGGAGCTGCTTCCTCGTCGTCTTCGTCCTTTGTTTCGCTCGCCGCGGCAGCGCTCGGAGGAACGGGAACGGGAGCGGGAGCAGGAATGGGAGTGGGAGCGCACGCTCGTTCTCACGGCTGGTCCTCCTCCGGCGCGGACACCCCGGACCTCTCCGGCTCCTCCCCCGCGCAGGGAGTCTCGTGGCTGTCGAGCTCCCCTCCGCTGCAGCCGCGCTGGGCCCAGCACGCGAACGCAGGAGGAGGCAGCGGCGGGGGTTCCTCGTTCTCGAGCTTGGTCGGCAGCCCCCCGGGAGGAGGAGGAGGAGGAGGAGGAGGAGGAGGAGGAGGCGTTGCTCTGCCGCCCCCTGGAGCGGGGCTGCTGCTCCTGAGCCCGCCGAGACTGAGCGGCGGAATGGCGGGCGGCGCGAGAACTCCCCCGGCGGCGGCGGCGGCAGCGGCGCCGCCGCCTCCTTCGCTCTCCGAGTACCGCTCGATCCTCAACCTCATCCGCGCCCTGCCCCGAGGGCGCGCGGCCAAGGCCGCCGCCGACGCCGCGATCGACGCCTGTGGACCCGCTGTGGGCGACCTCCGCGACGACATCCTGCGCTGCAAGGCCGTGGCGGAGGGCGGGAGGGTCGCGGCGCTGGGGCTCGCCCTGGCTTCGTCGTCGCTCGTCGTCGGGCAGCAGCAGCAAAGGCGTTCTTCCTCTTCGGCCTCCAACGCCGCCACCACCTCCACCTCCGTCACCTCCGCGGCCGCGGCGCGCCGTCTGGGGCTCCACTACCTCCAGCGCTACTTCTTCCTGATCGCCTTTTTTTCTTACAGGGCCGACACGAGCGGGGCCGCGGTCGCGTCCGCCTCCGCCTCGGTGAGAGGAGGAGGAGGAGGAGGACGAGGAGCAGGAGGAGCAGAAGAGGCGGTGCGAGCGAAAAGAGGTTCCGCCGATGACAACAACAACCAAAACAACGACAACGAGGAAGAGAACGACGGCGTTCCTTCCTTCGCCGAGTGGTGCGCCGACAGGAGGGAGCTGCGGCACCTGCTGTCGACGCTGTCGTTCGAACAGGTGTAGGAGGAGGGAGAGAGGGAGATAGAGAGAGAGTTGGGGAATTTTTGTAAAAAGATCGGAGTTCGAGTTTATTTTTTTGTTTCATTTCTCCGTCACGATCTTTTGATTGATTGGTTGTCGTCGTCTCTCTTTTCTCCTGCTTCGATAGGCGCGCTCTTGCTCTCCAAAACGCATCCAAGTCGAACAAGCAGCAACGGAGAAGCCGCAAGAAGAATACACGGGCATCACACGAGCGTGAAAGAAAGGCGAGAACGCGGGGAGGGAGCGAAAGAAGAAGAAGAAGAAGGAGAAGAACAAGAACAACAACATCAACAAGGAGCGCGATGCCCCGGCGCTTGGTCGGCCTCGCCGCTGCTGCGAGGGCTGCAGCGGCAGCGACCTCCTCCTCTTCTCCTTCGCTCCCGGCCTCCTCCCGTTCCGAGCGCCGCCTCTTCAACAGCGCCTCCCCGGACGCCTCCGTCGCGCGCTCGCTCTACCGCGCCCTGCTCAGAGTCTGCACGAAGCTCGACGGCAGCGAGACGGCGAGGGCGCTGGTGACGCTCCCGGAGGAGCTCTCGCGAAGTTATCTCAAAAGTCGAAGAGGTCAAAGCTTTCTCGCCCCTCGCGAGATCGCCGCGGCGGCTCTCGACCGGCACTTCCTCCGGGGGGTCCGCTTCTACGACCCGCGGAGGTCGGCCGGGTGCTCTCTGCGGGGTGCGGTGCGGGCTTCGTTCAGGGAGGAAGGCGAAGGCGGCGGAGGAGGAGACGGGCAGCAGCGGCGGCAGCAGCGGCAGCAGCAGCAGCGGCAGCAGCGAAAGAAGAGCCTCGTCGGCAGCAGCTCCTCCGACACCGGAAGCTCCCCGGCCCTCTTCCTCGACGCAGGCTTCTCCGCGCTGCGCTACCTGGGAGGGATCGCCTCCGTCGCCGAGAGGCACGGGCTCCTGAGCCTCCTGGATCCGCTGCCGGCGACGAAGGCAGCAGCTGAAGAACAAGCGAAAACGATGACAACGTCGACGCCGATGCCGACGCCGACGACAACAACTCTGACGCAGCGGCTCTCCTCCCCTTCGGCCGGCGCGCTCCTGCTGCCCCACCCGGCGCTGCGCGGGGCCTTTGCCCGCACGCCCGTGCTGCTGCTGGAGGTGAGCCCCGAGGAGAGGGAAGGCGCGAAGCAGAAGCAGAAGAACCAGCAGCGGAGGCGGAGGCGGAGGAGGCCGGCCGACAGAGAAGGAGGTGCAGGAGTAGACGAAGAAGCCTCTCACCCCCTTCTTCCTCCTCCTCCCGTCAGGGCCGCCGCCGGCGCCCTCGGCGTCGGCGCCGTGGGACTCGCCCTGGGCGCGCCCTTCGCCCCTCTCCCGGGGCGACTGGTCTCGCCGCGGCCGAAAGAGGAAGAGGAGGGAGAAGGAGGGAACGAAACGTCGAACAAAGAAGGAAAACCCGCCCCCCCTCCCAGGCCGCTGCGCGTCTCGGACCTCGCCCGCCACGCGCGCCCGCTCACTCGCCTCGCCCGCCTCGTCTCCGACCTCTCCTCCCGCGGGTGCCGGAGGTGGCCGCCTCCCCTGCGGCGCGGAAGAGGTGGAGGAGGAGGTTCTTCGGCGAGGGCGGCGGGCCCCGCGGGTCTGGCGCTGGTGCGGCGGGGAACAAGGGGCAGCGGAGGCGGAGGCGGAGGCGGAGACGAAAAGGAGAACGACGACGGCGACGGAATTTCGCCGTCGCCGTCGTCGCCGCTCCTCTACCCCCCAGCTCTTCGGAGGAAGCCGAGACCTCCTTCCTACCCTAGAACCCTGTCCCTGAGCTTCTCCCCCGTCGGGGAGCGCGTGGCCGACGACGGCACCGTGGGTCCCGCCGGGATAGCGGTGACGGTCGGCGTGGTCCGCGAGAGAGCCGGCGGGCGGAACGGGAGCGACGACGACGACAGCGGATTTTTTGCCGAAAGCGACTTCGAGGACGACAGCGATTTCAGCGACGACGAAGAAATCGACGACCCTTCGATCCGCCCCGTCATCGAGGCAGCCGACAGGTTCGAGACCGCGATGGACAGGGCGTTCAGGGAGGAAGGGATCTCCTCGTCTCAGGGAGGGAGAGGAGGAGGAGGAGGAGGAGGGGACGAAGACGGCGACGCCCCGGCGCTGAGGGCCGCACTCGCGCTCGGAGTCGATGTCTCAGCCTTTGACGAAAACTCCAACTCCGCTGATTCTTCTTCGTCTCCTCCTTCCCCGGCCGCGGAGTCCCGCCTCCTCTGGGGCGGGCCCGTCCCCGGGCTGACGGCGCTGCACAGCTGCGAGGAGGCGGGAGGGGACGCGGTGGTGCTGAGGGTGCCGCGGCGAGCGGCGGAAGCGGTGGGAGCGGGAGCGGAAAAGGAGGAGGAGGAGATAGGCGGTCGTCGTCGGCGGCGGCAGAGGAGGCAACGGAAGAAGCCTCTTCTTTCTTCTTCTTCTTCTTCTTCTTCTCCCGCTTCTTCCTCGCCTCCTCCTCCGACCCTCTTTGTCGACGGAGACATGCGCAAGCTGCAACTTCTCTCGTCTTCTTCTGCATCATCAAGCTCCTCCTCCTCGGAGCCCCTCCTCGGAGCGCGGGTCTTCGTAGGGACCTCGCTGTGGGCTCCGGGCCAGCTGCGAGAGGAGCTCGCCGCGGGAGCGTGGGTCCCGGCCTCTGCTCCGCCGCGGTCGCTGCTGGCGCTGCTGCGGGCCCCGAGGGAAAGGAGAGGGAAAGAGGAGGAGGAGGAGGGCGACGGGAGGGTGCTCTGGGAGAGGTCCCTGCGGGAGTGCGGGATGGGGTCCTGGGCGAAAGTGCCGGAGGTGGCCGTGGAGGAGGCGGCGAGGGTCGAGCTCTTGTAAAAGAAAGAAAAGAAAAGGAAGTCGAGTTTTTTTTCTTCTTCTTCATTTTTTGTTCTTTCCCGTCGTCGTTTCTTCAGTCATCATTCTTCATTCGAAAAAACCTTTCTCCGCTCTCTCTCTCTCTCTCTCTCTCTCTCTCACCCGGCACGCCATGCGCTCTGCCATCCACTCGGCCTACAAGGGCGCGGCCGAGAGGCTCATGCCGGTGCTCAAGGAGAGCGGCTTCGCCGAGCGCGGGGTGAGAGATTCGGAAAGGAAAAAGCCCTGGTTTTTTCTTTCCATGCGCCCCCCTCCTCGCTCTGTGTCGCTCGCTTCTCGACCTCTTTTTTTCTCTTCCCAACCTCAACAACGAATCCTCCTCTTCTCATCCACAAACAGGTCCTCACCCCGGACGAGTTCGTCAGAGCCGGCGACTTCCTCGTCCGCGCCTGCCCTACCTGGTCCTGGGAGGGCGGCGACCCGTCCAAGGCGAGGAGCTTCCTGCCCAAGAACAAACAATATCTGGTGACCCGGGGCGTGCCGTCGCGGAGGCGCGCGTCCGCGGTCGAGGGCTACGGCAGCGACGACGAAGAGGGAGAACACGGGAAAATCACGACCATCGAGGCCGGGGGGATGGAGGGGGACGAGGAAGGGTGGGTGGCGCCGCCTCCAGCGGAGGAAGCTTCTGCCCTCGACCTCGACCTCGACGGAGAAGAGGCGAAAGGAGGAGAAGAAAAAGAGCCCGCTGCCGCGACAACAACGGCAGCAGAACCCGCCGACCCCGAAGGCGACGACGACGACGACGAAGACGACGACGAAGACATCCCCGACCTCGAGGACCTCGAGATCGTCGACGAGGACGACATCGACGAGGCGGCCCTGCCCGCGGCCTCCGTCGCCGCCTCTGCCGCGGCGCGCGCCGCGAAGGAGCTAAGGGCCACCGCGGCGCTCTCCGAAACCTCGAAACCTCGGAATTCCAAAAACGCCACCAACTCCAACGTCGTCCCCGTGCGCACCTACGACCTCTCGATCTCCTACGACAAGTACTACCAGGTCCCTCGCTTCTGGCTAGCGGGCTTCGACGAAAGCAAACGGCCCTTGAGCTCGGAGGCGCTGCTCGAGGACGTCGCCGCCGAGCACGCGAGGAAAACTGTGACGATGGAGCCGCACCCGCACCTGTCCTCGCTGGCTTCGAGCTCCTCCCCCAAGGTGGCGTCGATCCACCCTTGCAAGCACGCGGCTGTGATGAAGAAGCTGGTGAGCATGGGGGCGGGCGGAGGAGAAGCCTCAGCGACGACGAAAGAGGGAGGAGGAGGAGAAGAAGCGAAAACGAAAACGGCGGAGCTCGACCCCGAGTCCTACCTCGTTCTTTTTTTGAAGTTCATCTCCTCGGTGATCCCGACGATCGAGTACGATTTCACGATGCACGCCTCGGTCGGGAGGTGAAAAGAAGGGGAGAGAGAGAGAGAGAACGAAAAGAAAGAGAGAGAAAAGAAAGAGAGAGAAAAGAGAGAGAGAGAGACAAGCAACAACAAGTTCTTCTTCTTTCTTCTCTCCTTCCTCAGCGGCCTTCGGCGCTTCCGCTTCCACCTCCTTGAGCTCCTCGTCCTCGGTCGAGGCCGGGGCCAGGGGCATCTCCTCCCCTCCTCCTCCTTCATCTCCTCGCCGCCAGCGACGGCGTCCTTCTTGACTTCTTCGTCGGCGGCGGGCTTGTCATCCTCCATCTTCTGCAGCAGCAGCAGCAGCAGGAGCAGGAGCTTCATCGGAAACGACCGCGTCACCGCCGTCGTCGTCCTCGGCGGGCTTGTCATCCTCCATCTTCTTCAGCAGCAGCAGCAGCAGGAGCAGGAGCTTCATCGGAAACGACCGCGTCACCGCCGTCGTCGTCCTCGGCGACGACCTCAACGGCAGCAGCAACAGCACCAGCAGGAGCAGAAGCTTCATCGGAAACGACCGCGTCGCCGCCGTCGTCGTCCTCGGCGACGACCTCAACGGCAGCAGCAACAGCAGCAGGCTCTTCGTCTTTGTAAAAAGAAAAAAAAACTTCGACAATTTTGCTTTTTCATTCCGTTTTTGCACTTTTTTTCACAAACCACCGCCGCCCCAATCTCTCACCCGACCATCTTCAGGCACCTCGTCTCGGCGTGCACCCCGCCGCACCTCCTGCAGCAGAACCTGGCCTTACAGCGCGGGCACGAGTAGGGGGCCCGGAACCCGCAGATCGAGCACCAGTGCCTTCGAGCCGCTGCCTTGGGAGGGGGCATCGCAGCCGAGAGCCAGTTGGCTGCGGCAACTTTCGATTTACTAGCAGAAGCAGAAGAAGAGGAAGAAGAGGAAGGCAGAGAGGGGAGGTTTGCCTCCTCGAGGAGCTGCGCGAAGGGCTTGGCGGCGAGGCGGCCTCCTCCAAATCCACCTGCTCCTCCTCCAATTCCACCCCCTCCGACGACTCCCGCCGCCTCCGCCGCCGCGGCAGCCCGCGTCTTCTTCTTGGGCGAGAAACCCGCTGCTGCCGCTGCCGCTGCCGCTGCTGCTCCGCCCTTTGGAGCGCCGAACTTGGGCGTGTGAGGGCGCTTTTTCGACGACTGCTGCTGCTTGCCTGCTCCCGCCTTTTTCTTCTTCTTCTGCTGCTTGGAAGCTCGAGCTGAAGTCCCCGCCTTGCCTCCCCTCGCGCCTCCGTCCTCCTCGTCGTCGTCGTCTTCGTCTTCGTCGCTGATGTCCTCCGAGGACACGTCCCAGTCCTCGTCGTCGGGGATAAAGTCCTCCGCGTCGCTCCCTTCGCCTCCTGTTCCTCCAGCTCCTCCTCGACCGCGAGCGGCGGCGGCATCGTCGTCCGCCTCCAGGGCGTCGAGGCGCGCCGCTGCCGCGGCGGCCAGCTCCGCCTCGGAGACGACCGCGACCTTGCTGGAGATGACCCTGGCGCGGCCCGAGCGGCGGGTGCCGTCTTGGGGAGTAGGGGATTGGAAAAAGAGGGAAGAGACGAAAGAAAAAGGTGAGAAGAGGAGGTCGAGGTCGAGGTCGAGGTCGTCGCCGTCGATCGAGAAAGGAATCGTCGCTGCTCCCCATCCTTCTTTCGCGCGCGAATCCACTCACCTCCGTCCATTTTCAGCGCGGTAGCAAACTCAGGGGGTCAGAGATCACACGCTTGCGGTAGCAGCCACGGTAGTTGAAACGGAAAGAGAGGAACGACGCGGAGACGAGAGAGAGCGAGAGACGGGGATTCGATCTCGTTTTTTCAGTCTTTCGCCGCCTTTCGTCGATTTTCTGATTTCGAGTTTTTTCTTTCTTCTTCGTTTTTTTGTTTTCTTCTTCCTCTTCCTTACACAGCCCCGCGCACAAACGCCGCCAGGCCCCTCAACCCCTCCCCTCCCTCCTCCAGCACGCCAGCCCCCCTCTCGGCGAAGCTCGGCCAATCAACTACTTCACTTCCAGAAGAAGAAGAGGAGGAGCAAGCTCCATCGTCCAGCACTGCGGCGAAAGCGTCGAGCACCCTCTGCCGCTCGTCCCTATTGGTCACCGGAGGCAAGCCCCCTGCCCCTCTCTCCGCGGCCTCCAGCGCCGCTCTGGCCCCTTTCCCGTCCTCGGGCAGACCCGCCAGCTTCGCGGCTTCTCTGAAACCGGATCCCAGGGTCCACCAGGGCAAAGACAGCGCCACCCTCGAGCAGTCCCTCGCCTCTTCTTTGCGATTCAGAGAAGCATAAATCTTGGAAACGTGCTCGTAGGGCCGGGCCCAGCCGGGGAAGTGGTTGCGGCGCATGTACCACTCGCCCGTGATGAGCGCGGACATCTCGTCGGATTTCCGCAAGTGAGAAGCCAGGAGGCGCTCGCAGAGCGCGGGGGAGAGCGCCCCCGCGGCGACGAGCGCTCTGTCGAGTGAAGAGGTCGAGACTTTCCCCGTCTCTCCTCCTTCTCCGTCGCTGCTGCTTGATTCCCCGTCCGTCGCTGCCGCCTTCGCCGCCGCTGCGAGCAGGGAGGCCGAGAGGAGGCCGTCGGCGGAGGGGCCCGCGGCGGCGGCGAGGGGGCGATTTCTTTCGCCGCCTCCACCTCCACTCAACGCAGACGCAAACGCCTCTTCCTCGGCGAGCAGGCGGATCAATAGTTCGTCGGCCGACCTCGCCAGCAGCTCCATGGCAGGCGCGCCTCGCGTGCAGGAGACCACCTGCAGGCCGCGCTGCTCGGAGGGGACGCGGAGGAGGCCGATGACGACCTCTTGTGTTTTTGAATTCGAAGAATTCGAAGGAGCGAAGGCGGCCGAGGTCGAAGGGAGCGGCATCAGCGAAGCCAAGAGCCGCCGCCGCCGCTGGTCCTCTCCTCCGTTTCCTCCTTCCATCCTCGAGACGCATCCCAGAGGCACGACAAGCGGGTGCAGCCCCCGCCTGTCCCCCGGGGCCAGCGCCGAGGCGCCGCAGGCCGAGAGCGCGGCGCAGAGCGCCTGCAGCCTCGCCGGCGGCTGCGAGAGCGCGACCGAAGAGAGGTAGGAGGCAGTATCGGCTGCTTGTTTTTTTTTTTTTTCGAGGATTCGTCGTTTGGATCAATGTTTTTAGAGTGAGCGTGGGTTGCGGGGAGGGACCGGAGAGCGGGTGGGAGCGGGGGAAGCGAAGGGAGACGGAGGGGGGGTTGCAAAGAGCGAGCGAGAGCTCTTCTCGTCCTAGTAAAAAAAAATCGTTGCTCAATCGACAAAGAAAAGAAACGGCATTGTCAGCTCGATTGAGCTGATAATTCTTCGCGACTTTAATTCGTAGGCATCGAAAGGACATACATATATCTCCAGCGGTTAGCGGATCAGCGCAAAAATGACCACGCGACGCACCAGAGGTCGACGACGATGCGACGACGACAGAAGAAGAAGCCGTCGATCTGGCCGTCGATCGAAGATTGCAGCCTCCGTTGTTTCTGCTTCTGCTTCCTCCTTCTCTTCGGCTCGCCTGACCCTGCACCCGCGGAGTGGAGAGTTGAGACGAGAGCATCGCCGCGTGCTTGTTGATTGAGAAAGGGCACCCTTTGAAGGAGAGAAAGTCTCGCGCTTTTCTCTTTTTTGAAAACGGAAAATTTCAATTTTTGAAAAAGCGAAAGAAAACACTCTCGGTTCAGTTTTTGAAATCGCAGCCATCGATGGCAACGCAGCCATCGATCGATTGATTCGTTTTCCGCACTCTTCTTTTTTCCTCATGGACGACCTCTCGTCCCTGGCCGATCCGCTCAGCGAAGCGGCATCTCCACAGGAAGAAGCCGCCCAGGGAGGCCGCCCCGCGACGGCGTCCTCTTACCGAGAGCGCCGCGAGCTCTTCGAGCGACAAATCTCGTCGACCTCGGCCTCAACCTCAACCTCAACCTCAACCTCCTCGACCCCTTCTTTCGACTCCATCTCCATGCCCAACCTCCGCGCGCTGGCCTCGGCGGGACTGCCCGAGAGCACCAGGGCCGTCGGGTGGAAGCTCCTGCTGGGCTACCTACCCTCCAGACGCGGCGAGTGGGCGCGCACGCTCGAGGAAAAGCGGCGACGGTACGCGGATTTCTGCTCCTCGTTCGTCGTCGCCGCGCCCGGAGAAGAAGCGGAAGGAGAACAACCGCCACCCTCGACCAACAACGATCACCCGCTGTCGCAGGCCCCGGACTCGCAGTGGGGCTCCTACTTCAAGGACGCGGACCTCATCGCCCAGATCGCGCGGGACGTGGCGAGGACCCACCCTGGGATGCATTTTTTCGGCGGCGGCGAGAGGAGCAGCGGCGGCGGCCCAGGCGCGAGAAAAAGAAAAAACAGTTCTTCACCTTCTCCTCGGGCCTCGCGGCGCGCGGAGATGGCGCGCGCCCTGCTGGTGTTTGCCAAGCTCAACCCGGGTCTTGCCTACGTGCAGGGCATGAACGAGGTGCTCGCTCCCTTGTACTATCACTGCGCGCTTGAAGAAGAAGAGGAAGACGAAGAAGGAAAGGAAGAAGAAGAAGAAGAAGAAGAAGAAGAAGAAGAAGAAGAAGAAGAAGAAGAAGCGACGACGACAACGACGACGACGGCGACGAAAGCAGCAACAACAGAAGAAGAAGAGGACGAAGACCCAAACCACCTCTCCTCCTTGCCCGCCCAGCCCTCCCTCTTCCCCCCTTCCCACGCCGAGGCGGACGCCTTCTGGTGCCTGGTCGCGCTCATGGCGGACTTCCGAGACAACTTCTGCGCCGAATTAGACAGGAGCGCCGCGGGCGTCGCGGGCTCACTCGCGCGCGTCGAGCAGGCGTTCCGGGCCGCCGACGGCGAGCTCGCCTCTCATGTGCTCGACCGCAACGGAGTTTCTCCGCACTTCTTCGCGTTCCGGTGGGTGAGCTTGCTGCTGACGCAGGAGTTCGAGCTTCCGGACGTGGCGAGGCTGTGGGACTATCTCCTGGCGGTGAGCGGAGGAGGAGGAGAGAACGACAACGAAAATGATTCTTCTTCCCCTCCTGCCTTGACGCGGCCAGAGGCGCTCGCTCGCCTCTGCGTCGCTCTCTTGCTCCGCGCCAGGGAACCGCTGCTGCGCGGGGACTTCGCCGCCAACCTGAAGCTGCTGCAGCGGTACCCGCCGGCCCTGGCGGACGTGCGGGAGCTGCTGGCCGTGGCAAACGCGCTGGGACCCGAGGTGGGGAGGGACGGCGGCGGCGGCGGCGGCGGAGGAGGAGGAGGAGGAGGAGGAGGAGGAGGAGGAGGAGAGGGAGAAGGAGAGTGAGAGCTCGAGTTTTTCTTTTTTTTCTTTCTTCCTCTTGGGAAAAAAGGCACACTTTTCTTTCTTTCTTTTTTCACAAGAGAGAATTGGGCGTTTATTCAATGTGTTTCTACTTTGGACTGCGGGGGGGGGAGGGCTTGGATGTGGATGGCGTGTGTGTATATAAAAAGATAAGGCAGGAGAAGAAAAGAAAGAATTGCAAAACAGTTTTTTTTTAGGGGAGGGAGTTTTTCCTAAAAAAATGTCAAAAACGGAATGCAAAAAGGCGCCACTTCCTCCTCTTCCTTCTCTTCTGTTCCTGCTCCTTCTCTTTCACATAAAGTCGTCGTCGTCGTCGGCGTACAGCGGCGATCTCGACTTCGACGACAGCGACTGGCGAGAGGGGCCTCCGGCGACGGCAGCGGTTGCCGCTGCGGCAGGAGCAGCAGCAGCAGCAGCGGGGGTCTTCGCCGTCGCAGCGGGGGTCTTTGCCGTCGCAGCGGCAGCAGGACCAGCGGCAGAGGCCGCGCGGGGCTGCTTGGGAACAGAAGAAGCGGGAGCATCTGGGGCTTCCCCGTTTTCCTTCTCCTCTCCCTCGCCCTCGCCCTCGCTCTCGCTCTCTTCTTCCTCCTCCGACTCCGACTCCTCTTCTTCCTCCTCCTCCGACTCGTCTTCGTCGTCGTCAGACATCTCCTCCTCCTCGTCGCTCGAGGCCGCCTTGCGCCCACGGCCACCCTTGGGCTTGGAAGCAGAGGCAGCAGCAGCGCCCCCGCGGCCGCGGCCCCTGCCTCCTCTCCCTCCGACAGAAGCGGCAGAAGCAGAAGCGCCGCCGCCGCGCCCGCCGCGGCCGCCGCGGCCACGGCCGAGGCCGCCAGCGACAGCGAGAGCAGCCCCGCCCTTGGCCTTGGCGCGCTTCGCGGCGGGGAGCAGTCCCGCCGCGGAGAGCCCCCTCGCCGGCGCGGTGAAGGCGCGGGAGGCTGCCGTCGCCGCGGCGTTGTTGTTGGTGGCGTCGCCGAGAGGCGGGCGCGAAGAGCCGCCTCCTCCTCCTCCGAGCCCGAGGCGCGAGCGCATCCCCAGAGCCGAGCCGCGCTGCAAGGGCGCGACAATCCCAGAGGAAGGAGGAGGCGCCGAGACAGCAGCGGACGCGGGAGCAGAGGCCAGAGCGGAAGCGGGGGGAACAGCCTTGGCGACTCCACCAACTCCTCCACTTCCGTTTTCTTCGTCGCCGTCGAGCTTCTTGCCGTCGACCTTTAAAGAAAAAACGAACGAGATCACGCCCGGGCACGTCGCCGCGGCCTCCTTCATCGCGTCGTCGTCGACGTCGAAGACTCTGGAGTGGCGGGCGTACCTGGAGATGTCCTCCTCGGAGGGCTTGCCGTCCTGCGGGCGGTCGGAGGAGGAGGAAGAGGTCGAAGCTGTAGCAGCTGCAGCAGCGGCGGTGGCGGCGGTGGCGCGCGCGAGCTCATCTTCTTCTTCGTCTCCTCCTCCTCCATTTCCATTTCCATTTCCGCCACCTTTCCCGCGCCCCTCCGACGCCTCGATCGCCTCCAGCGTGTCGGAAGCCACGTCGGCGCGCAGGGTGAACAGGTCCCGGAGCTCCTCGGTCGTCATCAGGGCAGCGTTCTCGGGAGCGGCCAGCCCTTCGTCGTCGTCGAGGTTGGTGTTGTTGTTGTTCGGAACAGCGGCGTCGGCGTCGGCATTCGCGTTTCCGTCCGGGTCGCCGCCAGCGCCGGCCGCGCCGTCGACGACGCACTTGAGCCCCTCCTTGGAGCACTGCCTCTGCCAGATCTTCTCGTCCAGCGTCCCCGTCGCCAGCAGCCTGTACACGTACACCCGCCTCCTCTGCCCGTCGCGCCACACGCGGGCCGCGGCCTGCTTGTCGTCGGCAGGGTTCCACGCCGGGTCGAACAGCACCAGCCGGTTCGCCCCGACCAGGTTCAGGCCGCAGCCTCCGGCCTTGCTCGACAACAGAAACACAAACTCTCGGCGCGTCGGGTCGTTGAACTGCGCGACGAGCTTGGTGCGCTTGGAGATGGAGGTGGAGCCGTCGAGCCTGAGGAAGGGGTAGTTGCGCTGGCGGCAGAGGGCGACGAAGAGGTCGAGGGTCTGCGTGGCGTTGGAGACGATGACGATGCGCTCCGAGTTGAGGCCGCCGAGCGCGGCCGGGGCAGAGAAGCGGGAGGTTGATCCAGCGTTTCCTCCTCCGTTTCCTCCAGCTCTACCTCCAGCTCCACCTCCGCTGCGGGCGTGCAGCGCCGCCAATAACGCGGCGGCGAGGGCGAACTTGCCCGAAAGCATCTCCCACCCGGGGGGAGGCCCCCCGGCGCCTCCGCGGCCCAGGATCCTCGCCAGCCCGCCGCCGCCATTGCCCCTTCTCCCTCCGCCTCCAGCGCCGCCAGCGCCGCCGCCGCCGAAGAACTCGGGCGGGAAGAGCTCCTCGCACCCGGCGAAGGCGTCGGGCACGCCCGAGGAGCTCGAGGCGGACCCCGCAGCCTTCCTGGCCGCGAGCGCGTCCCATATCAGCTTCGGGTGGTTGCAGAGCTTGCGCAGGGACGTGATCGCCGACAGGACCCTGGCCGTGCCCCTGCTGCTGGAGCCTCCTCCTCCGGCCGCTCCGGGCTCCTTGACCAGCGCCTTCGCGCCGGCCACGGATCCCAAAAAGTGGTCGTAGAGCGTCCTCTGCAGTGGCGTGAGCCTGCAGCAGATGACCTCGACGATCTTGGGAGGTAAATGGGCGGAAAGCAGCGCGTTGGTCCTTCGGAGGATGAAGTCGTTGACGACGTTGGACAAGGCGGAGGCTCGCTCCGCGCCCAGGGCGGCGTCCTCGGCCGCGGCCCCGGGCTCGCGCCCCGCCAGGATCGGCGCCTCGTACCTCCTGCGGAACTCCGGCAGCGAGCCCAGCACGCCCGGGTTGGCGAAGTCGACCATCGCGAAGAACTCGTCGAGGCGGTTCTGCAAGGGCGTGCCCGAGAGCAGGACGCGGGCGCGGCAGGGGAGGGCGCCGATGGCGCGGGAGGTGAGCGTCTCCGCGTTCTTGAGGCGATGGGCCTGGGGGAGATAGGGGAGGGGTTGGGGTTTTTGTTAAAAGGAGAAGGAGAAAGAGAGGAAGAGTGAGTTTTCGTTTTCGAGAAAAAAGAAAACTCGACAGAAAAAAAAACGAAAAAAAAAACTTCTTCTTCTCACCTCGTCGCAGATCAACAGGTCGCACGCCCCGGACTTGTTGAATTTCGGCGCGTGGATCCTGAATGTCTCGTAGGACACGACCAGCACCTGCTCCCCCTGCGGAGACAGGAAGCGAGACAGCGACTGCGCCGCCTCCTCGCGGGAGCACTCGCACAGCGCGAGTACCCTGAGGCGGCCGCGCAGGAACTTTCGCGCCTCGGCCTCCCAGTTGCCGACGAGCGAGGTCGGGCAGCAGATGACGGCTCGGCGCGCTAAGGGGCTCTTTCCCAGGAGAGCGTGCCCGGAGTTGAGCATGGTCCAGAGCAGGGTGAGGGCCTGGAGGGTCTTGCCCAGGCCCATCTGGAAGTAA
>Ga0210003_1001054_pt1 | contig 24543 bp, 14 predicted proteins | sample LantaG_FD_182804 | JGI IMG/M metagenome (GOLD analysis project Ga0210003, IMG submission 182804) | Deep subsurface microbial communities from Baltic Sea to uncover new lineages of life (NeLLi) - Landsort_02402 metaG (SPAdes) (version 2) | ecosystem: Environmental > Aquatic > Marine > Oceanic >... | reverse complement strand
GGGGGGGGGAGAGAGAGAGAGAGAGAGAGAGAGAGAGAGAGAGAGAGAGAGGGAATGGAGAGAGAGAGAGAGAGGGAACGGAGAGAGAGAAAAGAGAGACAAAGGAGAGGCGGGTTGCGTGCAGAGGGGGAGAGAAAGAGAGAGAGGGAGTGCCGGCTTAAAGAAGCCTTTCGCTTCTTCTTCTCTCCTCTTCTTCGCATGTTGTTGTTGTTCTTCCTCTCGAAAGCCAAGAGACTCGGTGTGTTTTTATTTGTCTTGTTCTTTTGCCCGCCTGCTTCAGTCGGAGAGTGAGGGAGAGAGAGGGAGTGCAGCGAGAGTGTCAACAAAAAACCAAAAAAATGAAAAAAACAAGGTCTGCCTCACGATCACAGTCCAACTTTCCCTCCTTGAGCGCCTGTTCACTCGTGCGCTTTTCTTTCGTTTTTGCATCTCCTCCATCCGAAACACGATGGCTGACGCTGTCGCCCCCGCTGCCGACGACGGCGCCAAGCGCCGCACGTTCAGGCGCTTCTCCTACCGCGGCGTCGACCTCGAGCAGCTGCTCGAGCTCAAGACCGAGGAGATGGTCCAGCTCTTCGGAGCCAGGCAGAGGCGCCGGTACGTTTTCTTCTTTGCATGCAAATGGAGGTGACGCGAGCAGCAGCGATCAGCATCCTTCCCTCGGGATGCGCAACGGCGAGGGAAAAAGCAGCCAAGGCGCACGAGGCGCGCGGCGTTCGATGGAACGCCGCCGCCGCCGTCGATCGGTCGACTTCTCTCGCTCGCGCGTCGAGTCGTCGTCCTCCATCTCTTCTCGCCGCCGGCCCCTTGCATCCGTGCTTTCTCTTCTTTCTCTCCCGGAAGTGGAGATGACGTCGCATCGGGTCGGATGCGGCAAGTTTTTGGCGAACCCGAGAAGAGGAAGAGGCGACGAGTCGACGCGCTAAAGCGAGGGGCGATGATCCTCGCGGCGGCTGCTGCTGCTGCTGCTGCTGCTGCTGCTGCGATTGAGGCGCCCGAGCTTTTCCCATTCCCTTGCTTCTTCCGCGCCCGAAGGGTGGTCTCTTGCTTTCTGCTTGCACGCGGAACGCATGCTCGCGATCTCTGCGGTAAAAGTCGCGGCTTCTTTCCACCGAAGGAAGCTCCCAAGCTCGTTCCGCGACGGAGGGAGTGATTTTTGCTCGTCGCGATCGAGGGGGGGGAAAATGACGGCTCTGCGACGTTTCAATCATTTCCCCGTCGCCGCGCCTGCTGTGGGCGGGTGCCTTGCTCTTCTGACCTCGGGAGATCAATCTCTGCGAGCCGCTTTCCTGCTTTGACGGAGCAAGAAATCAGGAGCAGCACTCCAGAAGCGCCAAAAGCGGCATCCCGCAGCAACGCCGGCCCTCTCGATCAAAGCCGTCGATCGTCGTCACTCACCCTCTCTCCCTCTTCCTCTCGACCTCGACCGCTTCCTCTCGACCTCGACCTCTTCCACTCCACAGCTTCCAGCGCGGCCTCCAGCGCAAGTCGCTCACCCTCATCAAGAAGCTCCGCTCCGCCAAGCGTACCGCCGCCGCCAACAACGAGAAGCCCGACGCCATCCGCACCCACCTCCGCAACACCGTCATCGTCCCGGAGATGATCGGCAGCGTCATCGGCGTCTACAACGGCAAGACGTTCAACCAGGTCGAGGTCAAGCCCGACATGGTTGGCCACTACCTGGGCGAGTTCTCGATCTCGTACAAGCCCGTTAAGCACGGCAAGGCCGGGATCGGGTCGACGACGTCGTCGAGGTTCATCCCGCTCAAGTAGAAAAAAGTTGGTTTTGACGACCCTCTTTCTTCTGTTTTTGGGTTTTTTGGAGTGAGAGAAAGGAGAGGCGGAGAATGGAACGAGGAAAAAGAGAGAGAGTTCTTTTATCGCCTTGTTTTCCCCCTCGTTCTTCTTCAATCTTTTGCAACAGAAAACCCCGATCAGTGCTTTCCCCCCAGTTTTATGAAACAAGGACTCTCTCCCCCGTTTTTGGATTGAAAGTGTCTTAGCGATTTTTGTTTTTATTTTTCTCTCGTCTTTACACTTTCTCTCTCTTCCCTTCCCCTTTCTCCCCCCAGCGTTCACGTCTCTTCTCTCCCACTCCGTCTCTCTCTCTCTCTCTCTCTCCTCTCACAAGTGATAGCGTTGTCTCAAGTGCAGAAAGGTAACTGAAAAACTCTCAAAATCTCCAAAATTCCAAAAGACAAAAAAAAAAAACTTTTTTTTCACCTTGTTCAAACAAGGAGCGCCCGCTGCTGCTGCTCGTTCGCCCCCGGCGCCGGCAGGGGGGCCGCCACCGGGGCCGCGGGCAGCGCGCGCAGCATGCCGTCGATCGACGCCGCGACGGCGGCGAGCGCCGCGGCGGCCCCGCTGCTCGAGTTGACCGAGCCGAAGGCCGCCGTGGCGGAGGCGACGACGGCCTCCCTGAAAACCCTCGAGGCTGCCGGCGGCGGCGCCCCCTCGCCGCCGAACGACGCCGGCGCGACCCGGACCCGCACGAGCGGCATCACAGAATTCGAAGCACTCGAAGCGGAAGAAGAAGAGCTCGAGTCCGCCTGCCTCCCGACGGGGACTTCGACCTCGACCAGCGCCCTCGCCCTCGCCGAGACGAACGTGAGCCTGACCCCGCGGCCGCAGGGCTCGACCGAGGCCGCCGTGGGCAGCGCGACGAGCGCCGCCGCGGCGGCGTCGAGCACCGCCGCGGCCGAGGCCAGCGTCGCGGCCGCGGCGGCAAAGGCCGGCGCGAACCCGCGCCTCGCGGGCCGCAGGGCAAAGGGGGCCCCGGCGCCGCAGACGAGCGAGCGGGCAAGGGCCGGCGCCCACTCGGGCGGCGGCGGCGGCGGGGGGCCGCAGTCCGCCGCGGCGTCCAGGGCGAGGGACGACGCTCTCCGGGCGCTGCCGCTGCCGCCTCCGTCGGCGCCGTTGCCCTTGGTGTTGCCGCTCAGCGCCGCGACGCGGGCGGCGGCGGCGCCGCCCTCGTCGACCACGGCCCGCAGGCCGCCCCCACCGGCGCGGGCGTCGGCGACCAGCCGCAGCAGACCCGCAGCGCCAAACCTCGCGGCCACCCTCCCCGCGGCGGCGTCGACGCCCTCTAGGGACCAGCCCAGGAGGCCGCGGAGCATCGCGAGCCTGTCGGCGGCGGCGGCGGCGGAAGCAATGGCGCCGGCCGCGGCCCTGGCGCGGGCGGCGGCGGCCCCCCTCGCCGCGCGGGCAGAGGCCTGGGCGAGCCTGTCCGCCGCGGCCGCTCGCTCCCCGGAGGCCTGGTCCGCGGCGGCCCTGGCCCTGGCCAGAGAGGCCTCGGCGGCGGCGGCGCGCTCTGCTCTCCCGGCGTTGAGCTCCTTCGCCCTTTCCAGCTCGGCGGCGGCGGCGGCGGCGGCGGCGCGCCGGCCCGCGGCCGCCCGCGCCCCGCTGGCCCTCGACCTCGCCTCTCTCGCGGCCCCGCCGGCCCACTCCCTCGCCGCCGCGGCCGCGGCCCTCGCGTGCGACAGCAGCGCGTCCAGCGCGGCCGCGTCCCTCCGCAGCAGCTCCAGGTGCCTCGCCAGCGCCGAGCTCCTGTCGGCCTCCATCTTGGCGCGCCACTCCTTCCACGCGACCTGCGTCCGCGCGCGGCAGACCCTCTTGAGCAGCGCGACCGAGCTGCGCAGCTGCTCGAGCTCGTCCGGGGTGGCGACCTGCACGGCCCCGAACAGGGGAGGGTTCCGACGGGCCAGGGCCGCCTCCTTGTCGACGATCGTCAGCTTGCGGGCCGCGACCTCGTCGCGCAGCGTCGCGACGCCCGACTCGAGCGCGCCGACGTCGGGCGCCGTCGCGCAGAGCAGCAGGTACGCCTCGCGCAGCGTCGCGGGCGGCGCGTCGGCGGCGAGGTCGGCGAGCGAGATCGAGGTGCCGCGGCGCATGTGATCGAGGAACTGGAGGTCGACCTCCTTCAGGAAGTCCTGGAAGGTGATCGGGGGCGGGGGAGCCGAGGCCGAAGCAGCAGCGGCGGCCGAGGGCAGGAGGGCGCCGCTGCCGCCGGTCGAGAGGCGGCCCGTCGCGGCGGCCAGGGCCAGGGTGCCTCCCGCGGAGACGCGCCCGGCAGCGAGGTTGGCTGCAGCGACGCTGCTGCCTCCCCCTCCGAGAGAGGGCCTCCCCGAGGAAAAAGGGCGGGGGACGGGAGCAGCAGCAGCAGCAGCAGCGGCAGTCGAGTTCTGCGCCGCGAGCGCCGCCGCGGCCGTCGCCGCCGCCATCGCCGCCGACGCTCTCCTCCTCTCGGCCAGGCCGACAGACCCGGGCGTGTAGCGCGCCATGCCCGCGGAGGGCGGGGGGTTGTCATAGGTGACGTGCGATGCGCCAGCTCCTCGGGAGAGAGGGGTGCGAGCTCCTCCTCCGTTGGCGAGGCCGCTCGCGGCGAGGCCGCTGGCGGCGACGGCAGAGCGCATGGCCGAGCCAAAGCCGACGGCGTGCCTCGGCAGGCCGGAATGCGACAAAGGGGTCCCGCCGCCGTTGTTGTTACGGAGCGCAGAGGAGGGCCCGCCAAGAGAGGGCCTCGGGGGCCTCAGCGCCGCGAGCGGGGTGCCGTCGACGACGATTTGCTGCTGCTGCGGGTGCGGCGGGAGGGCGAGCGGGCCGCCGCGGGAGAGGCCGCCCTCGGAGAAGCGGCCTCCTGCCGCCCGTCCTCTCCCGCCCCCGCCGCCGCCTCGCTGCGCCGGCACGTGCATCCTGCCCAGCCCGGCGCCCGCGCCCGCGCCGGTGTTCAGAGGGGCAGGCGGGGGCAGCATCAGCGACGTCAGCCTCCTGCTCCCATGGTTGCCGATTGCCGCGGCTGCGTTGCTGTTGTTCGCGACGGCGGACAAGAGGCGCCCGGTGTCGCTCTCGGTGTTGTCGTCATTGCCGTCGTTTCTAGCACTAGCGTCTCCGCCGCGCGCGGGGAAGGAGGGCCTGGGAAGCGCCTCAGGAGCAGGCGAAGAGGACACGCGAACAGCACCGGCGAGGGCGGCGTTCGCAGCGGCCGCGGCCTCGCCGAGCGACGCGCGCCCAATCGAGGGGCGGCCGGCAGCGGCAACGGAGGACCTCCTCCCGTCGCCTCCTCCCGCGACCGCCGCCGTCGTGTTTCCGCCTGCGCCGCCCCCGTAGATCGCGTGGTAGGTCGCGTCGCCCATCAGCTGCCTGCCGGCGCGGGCGAGGTCGAGGTCAGAGGTGTCCCCGGCCCCCGGAGCGACGCCGCCCCAGCCGCCGAGGCCGGCGCCGCCTGGGGAGTCGTCGCCGTTTCGAGGCAGCGGCGGGGGAGAGGACATGCGCCCCTGGGGCCTGCCAAAGTCGGTCGTGTCGGTGTTCCCGCTCCTTCCCTGCTGCTGGCGACTGCTTCCGGGCTCGAAGCGCGGGCCGCCGGCGCGGATCGGGACGGTTTCGGCGTCGGCGGGAGCAATCCCGGCCGTCGCCCCCCCAGTGGGGGTCGGGGCGGCGCCGGCTCTCCCTCCGCTGCCGCGGCGCCTCCCGTCGTCGTCGCCCTCGGCCGAAGCGGCCGCTGATGCAGCTGCCTCCTCCTCCTCCTCCTCGACGAGCGTCGAGAGGCGCGGGACGCCGCCGGTGACGAGTTCGCTGGTGTTGTTGAGAGGCGCGGCGGCGGCGGAGATCGAGCTCCGGCGGCGAGCAGGAGCAGGAGCAGAGCGCCCGTCGTCATCTCCCTCTCCTGCTCCCTCGTCGTCCTCGTCGGCAAGGTCAGCGAGCGAGGGGACGCCTGCGGTCACGTCGTCGTTGAGCGCGGCCTCGGCCGCGGCGGCGGCGTCTTCCTCGAACGAGCGCCGGTCGTCGTCGTCGTCGTCGTTGAGGTCGTCATCGACAAAGTCGCCGTCCTGCTCCTCATCGTTGTTGCCGACGGTCACTGCTGCGTGGGCATCGGCGGAGGGAGACTCGTTGCGCTGCTGCAGCATCTGGAGCTGCATCTGCTCCTGGGCGCGCTCCTCCTGCTGTGTGATTTTTTTTTCGAAGTGGAGTTTTTTTCGTCGTTGTTGAGGCGAGAGAGCAAAGAGAGAGCTGCGGCGCGCGCATCGCCGGCCTCTTCTTCTTCTTCTTTCTCTCCCTTCCATACTCACCATCGCATACATGTGCCTCGTCTCGAGTACGGCGTCGGGCGCGAACGACACGCGCCTGCCCATGGACTTGCGCGGGCGCTTGCTCGCGGCCTGGTGCTGGCGGAATTGGAGAGGCGCTGCTCCTCCCGCTCCGTCGTTTGCCGCCGCCGCCGTGGTCGAAGTCGCCGCATTGGCAACCAGGGAGACCGAGGCCCCTGCGTGGTTGTTGTTGTCTTCGCCGGGCGCAGAGCGCTTTAGAGACTGCTGTGTGTGCGTGTGTCGTCGAATTGGGGAAGGAGAATGAGCTATCGTTTGTCGCAGCGCGAGGACGGGCGCGGAAGCGTTTCGTCGAGAGAGCTGCGTGGCGTTTTTCAAATTCAACATCCTCATCGTCGTCGTCACCACGACCCCCGTTCCCGTTCTCTCCTACGGCGGTCCGTCGCGCGAATCGCACTCGAATCCCCTCTCACGCTCCAGAACAACGCACCTCGTAGCCTCCCTTGCCGGGAGAAGGGCCGCGGCTCTGCTGCTGCTGGCGTTGTTGTTGCTGCTGCTGCAGCACCGACGCCGACATCGCCGGGTTGTCTTCCATATTGAAAGAAGAAGAGAAAGCGTGTTGTGCTTGCTCTTTCTTTGTTCTTCTGCTTTGGCGGGGGGTGTCGAGCGGTCAGAGTCCCGAGATCGAAGTCAGAGAGACGCGCGCGCGGGACAGGGAGAGCGCGAGAAGGAAAAGAAAAAGAGTGAGTAGTGTCGCCTTTCTCCTCTGAGCAACGACAGTGGCAGCTGTCGTTGCTCATTTTTCGTCTCTCCAATCGAGTCGAGAGGGGAGAAGAAAGGCACGCAGCTCTCTCTCTCTCTCCGTGCCTCTGCTGCTCCTGAAAAATGCGACAGAGCACGCTTGGCTTCTTCCTTGTGCCCAAGATGGAGGCGGAGGACCGAGAGAACGAGGACGGAGAAGAAGAGGCGGGCGAGGAGGATGCGGTCGAAGTGAGCAGCAGCGGCGGCGGGAGCGACGAGAGCGGCGCCGAGAGCGACGGCGACCAGAGAGGCATCGAAACGACAGCACCACTGCTGCTGCCGCTGGCGCCTCTGGAGGAAAATGCTTCACAACGGCGCACCATGGGAAGCTGGTCGATCCCTCACCATCTGAAGTCGAGGCAGATCGGGACCTCGAGGCCGCGCGCGAAGAGGCCGATGGTCCAGTCTTCTTCTTCGCCGAACGACCCTTCTCGCCGTCGCCCGGCCTTTGCGTCCGCCTCCTCTACTTCCTTCTCGACCCCGGCGAGGCACCGCGCCGCGGCTGCATCTGCGTCGGCGCGGTCCCTGCGTCCGGCCAACGCGTCCCTGCCTCTTGTCGTGGAGACGGTGGCGAGCGACGCGGCGTTCCCGACGGCGGTGGCGGCGACGAGCGGAGCTGAAAGGACGACGACGGCGGTGACTGCGACCGCCGCCTCGCTCGTCCGCCGCCGGGACTGGAGGGTCTCCGACCTGCGTTTCGACAGCCGCACGGGGGAGCTCTTGGCCGTGGCGCTCCGCGGGCCGGGAGTTTTCTCTCCGGGGGACGGCGGCGGCCCCGCGCAGCAGCACCAGGGAGAGCTCCAGCTCTTCTCGGACTCCTCGCTACGGGCCTCGCTCTCCGCTCGCCCCTTCCCGACCTTGCGCCGCCGGCGGCCGAGAGGCTCGCGGGAGGAGGAGGAGGAGGAGGAGGAGGGGGGGGGAGCCTCGGAGGACGAGGGCGACGAGGACGAGGGAGAGGACGAGCCGCCGAGAGAGCGCACGGGAGCGACGGCCCCTCTCGCCACCGTGCGCTTCCCGGACGGTCCGTTGCTGGAGCTCGCCTGGGACTGCCGCTGCGGCGGCGGCGGCGGCGGCGGCCAGGAAGCGGGGGGAGGAACCGGAACCGGAGCCGCCGGGGGAGGGGGAGGCGGCGGCGTCGGAGGGAGCGACGTCGTCGCCGCGCTCGTCGGCGGGTCGAGGCTCTCGGGCGGGATGCCGTCCTCTTTCTCTGCTGCCTCGGGATCGAGGCGCTACCCTTCCGGCGCGCTCGCCCTCTTCGACCTCGACGACGAGGCGATATTTTGCTCCTCTGCTGCCGGCGGAGGAGAGAGGCGCCGCGCAACGGCGGTGATAGAGCCCAGCTCCTCCTCTCCCTCCTTGTCTTCATCCTCTTCTTCTTCCGCGACGCTCGCGTTCCGCTCTTCCGCGATCTCCCTCGCCGCCGCCGCTCCCTCGTGGACGACTCTGTGTCCGACGACTGTGAGCTCGGCCTTCGCGGTTGGCGACGCAGCGGGCAAGGTGCACCTCTGGGACAGGAGGGCGTCGCTGAAGAGAGCCGTCGGAATGCTTTCGGGCAGCGGCGGCTGCGGCGGCGGCGGCGGCGCGAGCTCCGTCTCTTCTTCCCTCCGCTCCCTGGCACTGCTCGCCGACGGACAGACGCTGGTCGGGGGCTGCTCCGACGGCACGCTGAGGCTCTGGGACGTGAGGGTGTGCCTCGGCGCAGGCAGCGGGACCGGAAACGAAGGAGGAGGAAGCAGAGGCAGGGCCGGGGTCGTCTCCCTGGGCGGCGGAGGCAGGGCCGGGGTCGTCTCGCTCGGCGGCGCCGCCCTCGCCTCTCGCCGCTGTCGCACAAATGACTCTGCTGCCTCCCACGTCGGAGGGGCCCTCCCGGCGGCGACAGGATGCCTCCGATCCGCCGTGCGCGCCGTCCCCGGGGTCCCCGCCGTCCTTGCGGGCACCCCCCAGAACGGCTTTGCCGACGCGGTCGCGCTCGGGGGCGTCTCGCTCCTGTGCCCCCACCCCACGGACGCCGCTCGGATGGCCTTCAGGCTCGACTGCGGGTGGAGCGGCGCCTACGTGGTGGGCGCGAGGGGCGCGAGCGGCGGGGAGGCGGGCGGGGGGGACGGCGTCGGCGCCGTGTCTCACCTGCACGCGCCGCCCGTCGTCGGCGTCGGAGGAGGGGGCGCGGCGTCCTCTTCTTCGGTCGACGCTTCTTCCTCTCCTTCGGCGCGCCGCCTCCTCCTCCTCCGCGGGGGGGCCTGGGGCTCGGCAGCCTCCCCGGCGAGCTTCGTCGTCAACGGGACGAGCTCGTCTTGCGCTTCTTACCTCGGGGCGGAGGCGGTCTCGACGCTAGCCGTCGTAGACTGCCTCAACGCCGGCTCGGCCGCGGCCGCCGGGACCAACGGCAACGGTGGCGACGGAGGACAGACCCCCGACCCCGCTGCGCCGCCCTTTCCTTCCGCCGTCCACGTCCCGATCCCTGCCGAAAAGGCCGCGACGGCCGTGGCTGTACACAAAGCTTCCGGGGAGGTTGTCGTCGGGACCGAGGACGGGTGTTTGGCGTGGTTTGAAGGGTGCCTGTAAAGTTTTTTCATCTCTCTCCGAGTGAAAGCAAAGCGTTTTTCTCCTCTTTTTTCTTTTCTTGCTCGTTTTGTTTTTTTCGCGCAGTGTGTTGAGAGAGAACGCAGGGAGCTGGGAAGGTGTTTATCGTTGTACCTTTGGCATGAAGGAAGCGAGAGAGAGAGAGAGAGAGAGAGAGAGAGTGGAGAAGAGAGAGAAAGCGCAAAAGAGAGACAAGAGAGATGCCTTTTCTTCTTCGAGAAAAACCTGCTTACTTTCAAAAAAGGAACGAAACAAAGACGAAAAAAAAAAACCGCATTCTAAAGAGCGAAGCGGGCGGCGCGAGCAGCGGCGCGCTGGGCGACAACGGCGGCGGCAGCGGCAGAGGCAGCAGCGGGGTGAGCGCGGGCCGTCACGCGGAGGGGCCTGGCCACAGAGCCGCGCCGCTGCCGCTGCAGGGGCGCCGAAGGAGGCGCCGTCCTCGTCAGGCGGCAGGCGCCCGCCGAGGCGACGGCCGCGGGACGCGTGGCCGTGGCGGCCGCCGCCGAGCTCCTGCCCCCGCCGGAGGAGGAGCCGGGGGCGCTCCTGCCGCTGACGATGCCGCACCCGCCGACAACGACCTCCTGGCTCGTCGCGCCCGACCGCGACCCGCACGCCTCGCAGGCCTTGACGACGCTCCAGCCCTCGACGACCTGCCCGAAGACGACGTGCTTGCCGTCGAGGAAGTCGGTGCGGACCGTGCAGATGAAGAACTGCGAGCCGTTGGTCCCGGGCCCGGCGTTGGCCATCGAGAGGATGCCTGTGTTCGATTTTTTTGCGTTGCGGACGGAGGAAACAGAAACCGGGAGGAAGAAACAGAAACCGGGATGAGAGGTAGCAAAAAAAACAGAGGAAGTTTTTTTTTTCTCGACCATTGACCTCGGCGCCAAAAGAGGAAAAAAAAAAAAAACAAGTCCCCTTCCTCCTCACCCGGCCCGGTGTGCCTCAGCGAAAAGTTCTCGTCCTCGAACTTGGACCCGTAGATCGACTTGCCGCCTCGACCGTCCCCGCGCGTGAAGTCGCCGCCCTGGCACATGAACGAGGGGATGATCCGGTGGAAGCGCGAGCCGACAAAGCCCTCCCCCTCAGGCCGGGTGGCGAGCTCGGCAAAGTTGGTGGCGGTCCGCGGGACGACATCCTCTTTGAGCTCGAAGACGACGCGGCCGAGCGGGGTGGCGGAGTCGCCGCGGCCGAGCTGGAGGTCGAAGTAGGCCTTGGGGTTGTTCTGACGTTCGTTTGGGGGTGGCGAGGTGGTGGTTTGTGGCGGAAATGAGGGTGAGAGAGAGAGAGACGGGTGAGAGAGAGAGAGACGGGGACGAGAAAGAATCCTCGTCGTGCAAAGGAAAAACCAAGAAGAACGATCGGCGGCTTTGTGTTTTTCAACGCACCTGATTAATTGCCCCCAGGGGCGGGCTGAAGCCGCCGTCGTCCCGCGCCGCAATGGCGACTACATCGGCGACTGCGGCCCCTCCGGAAAATCCGGCTGGAGAGCTGCCTCCTTGACCCATTTTGAAGCGGACTGTTGAAGAAAGCTGGGTTGGAATTGAGGAGAGGATAGAGGAAGGAGAGGTCGATCGATAAAGTGCGATCTCACGTTCTTTATTTTCCGTTTTTTTTCTGCATGTCTCTCAAAGCTGCCCTCCGAGCCGCGCACGCGGCCTTGGCTTCGGGACAGCTCGACGAAGCGCTTGAGAGATGCACAGAGGCCCTCTCTCTCGACCGAGCCAGCGTCGACGCGTACCTGTGAGCGAGGGAGGGAGAGAGAGAGAAAGAGTTTTCATCAGCTAGTTTCGATTCGATGCCTCTCTTCTCTCTCACCTTTTTTTTTTCAACCTCCTCCGAAAAACCAAAACAAAAAACAAGCCTCACCGGCAAGACTCTCTACAAAAGAGCCGACCCTGCTTCGCTCTCCAAGGCTCGCGCAGCCTACGAAAAGGCCGCTGATCTCGCTCTGGAATCGGAGTCGACCTCGACTGCCCCCTGGAAGGGCCTCGCCGAGGTGGCAGCGGCGACGGGGGACGACGAGCTTCTCGCATGGGCCCTGACTCGCGTCGTCGGCGCCTTTATTTCCGGCTCGAGCGGCAGCATCAGCTCCGAAAAGGAAGCCGTTTCTGCGCTGGAGAGCGCCGTTACTCTCTCCCGTGCTTTGGAGCGTCTCTCTCTCGGAAAACTCGGCGAGGCGGCTCCGAAACTCGCGGCGGCCGCCGAGAGAATCGCCGGTGAGCTCCCGAGCTTTTTTGCTTCCAAGGATGACGACGGCGGCGACGACGATGAGTCAAAGAGCAAAGCCGTTTTCGCCTTCCACGAGGCGGCCGCGGCCGCTTTTCTTGCCTCTGAGACCCCGAAAAAGGCAGAGAGCTCCCTCGAAGCCCTGCTCGCGGCGAGGAGGAGGAGGAAGAAAGAGTCAAAAGCATCTCCTCCTCTCTTGTCTTCGGTCGCTGTCGCCAACGCTCTGGCGTCCCGCCTCTCGGCCGCTGCCCGCAAGGAAGCTACTTGCTCTTCTTCTTCCTCCTCGGATTACTCGAGGCTGCTTGCGGAGGCCGCGGAGGGCTGCCTAGAGTTTGCCCGAGAGGCCGCGCCGGGAGGAGGAGAAGAAGGAGAGAGCGGGAAGACGGCTGCCGCTGGAGCGCTGGTGGCCGCGTTCGACCTCGCCGTCGACGCGGAAGCGGCGGCAGGATGCGCAGCAGAGTCCTCCAAGGCCGCGGCGCTCTGGAGGGAGGCGGCGGCGGCCCTGTCTTCTGCTACTTCCTCTTCTTCCTCCTCTTCGTCGTCGTCGTCGTCGTCCGTCACCGGCGCCGCGGCTACAGCAGCTGCGGCAGCGGCAGCAGCAGCTTCCGAGGCTCGAGCATTCTCGCGGTGGAGGGACGCCTTCGACGGAACTCATTGTTCCGACGCTTCTCCTGAGCAGCCGCCTGGCCCTCTCGACGCGGCAACGAGGGCGTCCTTGCGTGCGGGGCTCCGCGCGAGGTGGAGCCGCGTCACCGCCGCTGCAGCGGCCTCCTCTTCGTCAAAGTCGCTCGCGCGCTCCTCGTCGTCGTCGCCGTCTTCATCTTCGTCCCCGCTCTCTGCTCTCCCTCCGTCGTCCGTGCTCTCCGCGCTAGCGAGGCTTGCCCTCTCCGAGCGCGACGCCGACGAAGCCAGGAGGGCCTCGCGGGCGGCGCTGAAGTCGGCCAAGGTCGCGGGCCTGCCCGCCGGGAGCGAGGCGGCGCTCTCGGCGCGCGTCGCCGCGGCGAGGGCGGCCGCCCTGTCGCCCTCGCCCTCCTCCTCTCCCTCTTCTCCTTCTCCTTCCTCGGCCGTCGACCTCGGGGAGCTCGAGGCGATCCGCGCCGCAGCGCCCGAGGGGGCCCTCTCGACGCCCTTCAGCGCCGCGCGCGAGGCCGCCGCCCTGCTCCTGCTGGCCTCGGGGGACCTCGACGGCCTCCGCTCGCTGGCCGCGCGCGCCGCGGCCGCGGGGGGCAGGCCCGAGCCCTGGCTCCTCGCCGCCGTCGGCCGCCTCCAGCTCCGCTCGGGCGGCGTCGAGGGGTCCGCGGCGGCGTCCCTCGCGGAGGCCGCGCGGGAGGCGTCGAGCGGGCGAGGGGCCGCGGCCGACTCGGAGGTCGCGGAGCACTGGCTCGAGCTCGGCAGGGCCCTCGCCTCCCCGGCCGCGCCCGCCGCAGGGCCCCCGCCCTCCTCCGCGCCCCCGCCCCCGCCCCCGCCCCCCCCGGCCTCCGCCGCCGCGGCGTGGCTCAAGGCCGCCGCGGTCCCGGGCCCGGCGCAGGCCCCCGCCTTCGCCGAGCTCGGGGCGTTCTTCCGGGACGCGCGGGGCGACGGCGCGCGCGCGCTGTCCTGCTTCCGGCGCTGCCTCGAGCTCGACCCCTCGGAGGCGCGCGCCGGGGCGGGCGCGGCGGGGCTGCTGCTGCTGCTCGGCCCCGCCGCCGCCGCCGCCGCCGGGGAGGGCGGGGACGGGAGCAGCAGAGGCGGCGCGTCCAGGGCCAAGAGCCTCGCGAAGAGGGCCACGGAGCGCGCCCCGGACTCGCCCTGGGCGTGGAGGGCCCTCGCGGACGCCTGCCTCGCGCAGGCGCGAGGGGGCGGCGGCTGCGGGGGCGGCGTCGGCGGCGGCGGGAGCGCGCCGCCTGCCGCCGAGGCCGCCGCCGACGCGGCGGCGGCGCTCGTGGGACTCCTCCGATGCTCCTCGCTCCCCTCGCAAGGCGCCCCGAGGGCCTGGTCGGACCTCGGGGACTGCTACCTGGTCGCCGGGAGGCCCGGCTCGGCGCTCAGGGCCTTTGAGAGGTGCGTCGAGCTCCTCGAGGGAGGCGAGGAGGAGGAACGAGAGAACCGAGAGGCCCCCTCGGTCGTCCCCCTCCCCCTCCTCCTCCGAGCGCGCGCCCTGGCCTCAGCCGCGGCAGCCGCCCTCTGCTGTGGCGACGCTGTCGCCGCCGAGGCGTTCGCACTCAGGGCAGCGCGGGAAGCTTCGGAGGGGATCGCCCATGGCGATCCCTCCTCTTCTCCGACGGCCGCCGCCGCAGCAGCCTCGGTCGCCGCCGTCGCGCGGGCGGCCGCGGCCGACGCCGCCCTGCGCCGCGGCTGGGGCGCGCTCTCGGCCGGCTGCTCCGGGGAGGCCGCGGCCGCCGCGAGGCGCGCTTCGAGAGCCGCGGAGCTCGCAGCGAGGGCCGTCCCGGGATCGCGCGGCCCGGCCAAGCTCCTCGGGGACGCCGCGCTGCTGCGGTGCCTGTCGACGCAGGGGGCGCTCCTCGGCGACGACGGCGACGAACACGAGGAAAAGGGAGGGGAAGACGACGTCGATGCTGCTGCTGCTGCTGCTGCTGATGCCTCCGCGGCGCGGGCCCGCCGAGCCTACGCCTCCGCGCTCTTCCGCGGGCCCTCTGTTGCGTCGGCGTGGGGCGACGTCGCCTGCGCCCTGGTCGCGTCCGCCGGCGTCTCGAGGTCGAGGGCGGGGTCGACGGGAGGAGGAGGAGGAGGGGCGGCAGCGGGGGGGGGAGCGACCCGCTTCCTCGAGGCGGCGGCGCGCGCCGCGAGGGCGGGCCTCCGCCTCGACGGCGCCTCGCCCCGCCTCTGGGCCCTCCTCGGGAGCCTGCCCTCCTCGGCAGCCTCCGCCGCCGCCTCGAGGGAGGCGGCACTGTGCCGCTCGCTGGCGCTCGAACCCCGCGACGGGAGGAGCTGGGCGGCGCTGGCGAGGCTCTACGCGGAGACGGAGGGCGACGGAGGCGGCGGCGGCGGCAGCGCCTGCGCCGAGAGGGCCCTGGCCGCTGCCAGGGCCTTCGCGCCCGCCGCCGCCGCCGTGTGGTCCGCCGCGGGCCACGCCGCGGCGTGGAGGTCGAGATCGGAGGCAGAGCGAGAGGGAGGCGGGGGCGGGGCCGAGTCCTCCGCGGCCTCCCTGGCCGCCGCGGACGACGCCTTCGAGCACGCGCTGACCCTTGGCGGCGGCGCCGAGCCGTCGCTCGCGGCCGCCGAGGCCGAGGCGAGGAGGAGGGGGATGGGCCGGGGTCGGAGGGAGGAGGGGGCCGGTTCCTTCTCCCGCGAGGCCCTTGCCGCGGCGACCCGCGCGGCCTCGTCCGACCGCTCGTGCGGCGCCGCGGCCCTGGCGGCGGGCTCTGCGCTGCTGGCCGGCGGGGACGCCGCGGAAGCTCGAGGAGAGTTTGCGCGGGCGCTGGCGCTGCTGTCCTCGAGGGAAAAGGACGAGCAGGAGGAGACCGGGGCGCCGGCGTGTGAGTCCCGGGTCTTTTGCAACGGGGTCCCGGTCCCTCCTTCTTCTTCCTCCCTGACCCCCGCAGACGTCGCCGCCGTGGGCCTGGCTCGGGCGCGGGCGGCGCTGGGCTGCGGCGGCAGCGGAGGAGAGGCCGGCGCTGCCTCTCTTCCCCCGGTGCAGGCCTTCCCGCCGCTCGAGGCCCTCCCCGCCGAAGAGAGGCTCCAACGTGCCCGCGCCCTCCTCTCCTCGTCCGAGGACAGCGCGCGAGGGAAGGAAATCCTTCAGGAGCTTCTTGAAAACCCCTCTGTTGGAGGCGACGCGCTCGCGAGCCTCGCTGGAGCGGCCGCCGCCGCGGCCTCGGCCGGAGGAAGCCCCTCGGCGTCGTCGTCGGCGGCGGCGGCGCTCGCCGCCGCGGGCGGCGCCGCGGCTCGCCTCCCGCCCGACCTCGCCCCGGGCTCCCTCGACCGCGCTCGCCTCTCCGTCGTTGCGGCGGTGCTCTTGGGAGGCGCATCGCACCGAGAGGCGCTGGAGAAGGCGAGCGCGCTGCTCTCTCGAGGAGGGGGCGGAGGAGACGCCGCTCCTTTTCCTCCGCCTCCTCTCTCCGCCGCTGCGGCCGCTGCGGCGCTCGCTGCCGCGGCCGACGCCGCTGCCTCCTCCTCCTCTTCTTCCCCTTCGAAAACAAGCAGGCTCCTGGCCCGGGCCGCGTTCGCCGAGCCCAGCGAGAGGGGACACGTCGCCCGGGCGTCTCTTGAGCTGGCTGCCGCCGGCGCTCCCTCCGAAAAGTCGGCGCGGCTCGCTGCGCTCGCGCTGGGGTCGTCGCAGCCGCTCGACGCCTCGCTCGTGGCCGACGCCTTTTTGCTTTCGCGACCCTCCTCTTCTTCGTCTCCTTCTTCTTCGTCTCGTTTGCGCTCGGCCCGCTTCGCCGCGCACGTCGCTCCCTGGAGGGAGGACTGTCGTCGAGCCGCCGAGGCTACGAGGGGATGAAAAACATGTAAAAAAACGTATCTATGGATAGTCAAAACCTTTTTTTTTCTTCATCATTTTACACAACGAAAAGGCAAAACACAAAATCTCATAGTTAACGCTTCACCTAGTGTGTTTAACCGAGAACGACGCTGACCAGGTCGACGCGAGCCTCGAGTTGTACGCCGCCCTCCTCCCCGGCGTGTCTTGAGGCCCCCCTGCTCCGCCGCCGCCGCCTCCCGCGCTTGTGGAGAAAGCGACGGCCGCGGCCGCAGCGGCCGCAGCCGCCGCGGCAGCAGCCGAGGCGGCGACGGCAGCGCGCTCCGCCTCCTCCTGCTCGGCGCCCGTCGCGCCCCTCGCGGCCCTCTCCGCGGCCTCCGCCGCGGCCCTCGCGAGCCCCGCCGCCTCCTCCGCCACCGCCCGCTTCTGTGCCGCGACCTCCTCCCTCGCCGCCGCCAGGTTGCGAGCGACGACGCCGTCGTCCGGGTCGATCTCGAGCGCGCGCGCGTAGCAGTTGGCCGCCCGCGCCGCATCGCGGGCGACCTCGCGGTACCAGTGGCCGAGCCACGCGCAGGCGGCGGCCTGGCAGTCCCCCTCCTCGACGCTCGCGGCCTCGAAGTGAGCCCTGGCGGCCCCCGGGTCGTCGCGCTCGGCGCCGCCCATCGTCCATTGGACGCGCCCTAACTTGTACTCTTCATCGGCGATCTCCGAGTCGGTTACGGCGCATCCGGCGCGGCGCGCCGCGTCTAAAGCGCGCTCGAGCTCTGCCCGCGCCGTCTCGAGATCGCCGTCCTCGAAGGCGAGCCAGGCGTACTCGGCGTGGGCCCTGGAAGGAGAGGCGAAAGAGAATGGGGGAAGGAGAGCGGGAAAAGTGAGCAGGGTTTCAATTTTTTTGTGCGATCGAGGAAAGGACGAAAAGAGGCAACTTCTTCCCTCGCGCTTTGCTTTGCTTCGCTCGCTCGAAGAACAAAGGAAAAAAAACCTCTCCAACTCACCAGTGCTCCGCCGGCGCCCCGCGGCCGATCAGCGCCTTCCCCAGCACCCGCTCGTACGTCGCCTTGCACCCGGCCCTGTCCCCGCGCGCGAGCGCGATCTTGGCCAGCCCGCGCAGGGCCTGCTGCCTGATCTGCACGGGCGGCGAGCCCGACAGCCCGTCGAGCGCGCACTCGCCCTCCGAGACCCAGCCGGCCAGCACGCGCAGCGCGGCCTCGGCCTCGTCGAGCCTGCCCAGCCTCCGCAGCGCGCGCGCCAGGCACAGCCGCAGCGAGAGCGCGAAACTGGTGAGCGTCTCGTGGCCCGCGGCGCGCCTGCGGACGGACCACTCGAGCCCGCGGGAGGCTGTGTCGGCCGCGGCGGCAAAGTCGCGGTTCTGGTACTGCAGCTCGGCCAGCGCCTTCCACCCGGCCGCCGAGTCGGCCCCGGCGAGCACGCCGCGGCGCAGCGTGGAGGTGATCTGCCTGCGGCGCGTAACCGTCGACGGGGCTTCGGGATCGGACAGGAAGCGGCGGCGCAGGGCCAGCCCCACGGCGACGGCGGCGGAGGGGGCCCACGGGAACTGGTGCGCGAGCTTCATGCCAAACTGCTCGATGCGGATCACCGACGCCGACTGCTGCGTCTTTTCTTCCTCCTCTTCCTCCTCCTCTTCGATGGCCTCATCCCCTTCCTCCTCTCCGTCGTCGTCGCCCTCGGAGCTCGCAAGAGAGACATCGGCCACGGCGTCGCCTCTCCTCGCCTTCTGCTCCTCCTTCTCCCTCGCCCGCTGCTGCCTCCTGCTCTTCGCCACGGCCTCCCTCCGCGCCTGCGCCGCCAGCGCCGCCGACACGGCCGCAGCGTCGGCGCGGGCGCGGTCCGCGGCCCTCGGGACCAGCTGCCCGACGAGCCGGCGCTCGCTCGACGACACGACGATGGAATTGCCGCGGAACCAGCCGAGCTGCACCGGCGCCGCGGCGCCGCGCCCGAGCGCCGCCGCGGCGGCGCGCGCCGTCTGCGAAGAGGAAGGCGGAGGGGGCGCGGCAGCCGCAGTCAAGCTCGGGCCCTCGTGGTGGTACTGGTGGTGCGGCGAAGGAAGCGCGTGGTGGGTCGCCGGGATGACGGTCGAGTGCTGGAACACCGACGGCGGCGGGACGGCGGCGGGGCCGTTGGAGTTTGCGTTTCCCGTCGGCGTCCTCGGCTTGGCCGCCGCGGCCCCGTCGGCGCTCGCTGGTCTCCTCGGGGAGGAGGCCAGCTGCTCGATAGAGGAGCGGCGGGAGGAGTGGAGGCCCTGGCTGGAGAGGGTGCGGAGGTGGTGCTGCTGCTGCCACGCGGCGGCGGCTGCAACGGGAGAGACGACGGGGGAGGCGTCGGCGCCGGCGCCGGTCAGCGCCAGCGACGACCCGTACGAAGCCGCCCCGCCGAGCAGCGACGGCATCGAGCATGCCAGGCCCGCCAGGCTCGTCTTCAGCCTCAGCAGCGAGCCCGAGGACACGGGGACGTGCCCGCCACACAGCTCCTCCTGCTCCTCGAGGAGCCAGATCGCCGCCTCGAACGGGAACGGCGTGCAGCAGCCCCCGGCGCTCGTCGTGACCGCGCGGACGCACTCGGCCAGCGCGGCCTGCCTCGCGTCGGCGCGGGCCGTCGACCGCGGGGGGTGGGCCCCCAGCGCCGACAGGTACCTCTGCAGGTGCGCCTCATGGTATCGCGAGTAGCGCGGGCAGGGGAGCGTCAGGGCCACGATCGCGCGGAGCGTCTCGCCGTAGCCGCCTTCGCTCGAGACCTCGGCCTCGGCGCGCTCGGCGTCGACCTGCAGCCTGAGGCGCGAGACGGAGCGCGTGACGTGGGATGAGGAGGAGGAGGAGGCGGGGGCGGGGGCGCAAGGGGCGGCGGGGGCCGGGGCGGCCTTAGGGGGGGACTCTTGCGGCCGCGGTCCCGGGGCGGGGCCGTCTGCGGCGGGAGGCTGCTGATGATCTCGCCGTTCGGCTGCTCCTCCTCCAGCTGCTGCTTCTGCTCCTCCGCTGGCGGCCGAGTCCCTCCCCCCGCCGCCGCAGCCGCCGCCGGAGCCGCTCCCGGCCCTCTTGTCCGCCTCGTCCGCGGCGGCCAGCAGCTCCTGCACCCGCGCCTCCTGCCGCGCTGTCTCCTCTTTCGCCTGGATGTCCGCGAGGAAGCACAGCGCGTCGACCCGCTGCGAGCGCGAGAGCCGCTTGGCCAGGAGCGCGCGCAGGGGCTTGGCGGCCGGCGTCGGCACGGGCAACGGCAGCGCGGAGGAGCTCGAGGCCTTGTCGAGGGTCTCCGCCTCGCGCCAGAGGAACTCGCGCTCCTTGTCGATGGCGCCGGCCTCGATGGCGAGGTTGACCTGAAGTGGCGGTTGTAGCGTGAGGGGGTGGGGGTGGGGGTGGGGGCGAAGAGAGGGCGAGGGTGAGGGGAAGAGGAAGAAGAAGAAGAGCAAGGGGGGCGCCGTCCGTGGTTCTTTCGTTTCGTTTGTTTCAATGCCCCCCCCCTCTCGCTCGCTCGCGCCCTTCTTTCCTTGTTCTCTTTTCCTTCCCAAAGAACCCACAAAAAAAACTCTTACCAGCTCCTCGTAAGTCTTCGCTGCCCCTAGATAGTCTCCCGAGGCCACCTGCGTCAGAGCCACCCCTTCCCAGGCCGGCAGGCCCGCGTCGTCGAGCTGCGTCGCCGCGCGAAAGTGCAACGAGGCCGCTGTCGGATCGCCGCCGTAGTAACAGGCGCGGCCGGCGAGGCTGGTGTCGTGTTTTATTTTGTGTTGGTTTGAAGCTCTCGATGTGAGCAGACGTCGCGGGCCTACCCGCGGGAACACGAGCTGGACGCAACCGACGGGCGGAAAAGGCTCTCGCGGGGAAGATGGGAAAAGGTGACATGGACGACTTCCATTTGGTTTTGATGTCTCGAGCGGGGTCCGATCATTCACGCCTCTCAGAGAGCGCGCGCAAGCTTTCTCTGCCGCTCTTCTTCTCGCAGACGTCTAAAACGCACGCGCGCAATCCCTCTGAAAGCAAAAAGAAAAAGAAAGATCGTTATCTCCCCTTACCAGCGCGCGTCGTATTCTTTCCCACCGCCCGCTTCGAGCGCCGCTGCGGCGCAGGCTGCTGCGGTCCCAAAGTCGAGGCTGTTCAGGGCCTCCTGTCCCGCGTCGAGGTGGCGCTGGGCTGTGGCTTCTTCGGAAGAAGCAGCAACAGGGGGAGGAGGCGACAACGATGCCGCAGCGGCGGCGGCGTCGCCGTCGTCGTCTCGAGAAGCAGCGTTCGACTCCATTCCGCGTTTTGCTCCGCCAAGAGTTCTCACTTGTGAAGCGCTCACGGGGGGGACAACGAGACTTTCGCTCACTCCATTGTGAAACTCGGAAGGAAAAAAAAACAGTTGCCAAGTCCAATCGCAGCGCCGCTTTCCTCCCAGCAGAGTCCCGCGCTCTCGTGTTTTCTTAACTCGAAGGTACACTATACTTCCGCGATTGGAATGACGCGCGGTAGAGCAGCGGAGAGGTCCTCGGAACGAGCCACTCGCATCGGCGACGCCGCCTCCTCTCTGCCGCTAGCCTGTCGCCTCTCTCTCTTTTTTCCGCTCACAACTTCCCAACTCCCACACTACTCTCGCAGGCTCTTCTTCGTTCGTCTTCCCCTTGTGCGAGCAGCTTGCAGTCATGGGCCAGCGTCGCAACGTAAGGACGATGAAAGCTCTTCAGCGGTGGCCAATCCGCGGAGCGGCAGCTCCAATGCCGCCGCGAGGCGCGCCCAAAATTTCCGTCGTCGCCAGCCTTTCTCCCTTCGACCTTCTTCCTTCCCATCCTCCGACTCACTTCGCTCCTCCCCTTCCTCTCCACCGACAAACACCAGTTTTCCAACGACACCAAAAACCCGAGCAACATGCTCCAGAAGGACTGCGCCCTTGCCATGCGCATGCTCCGCCGCGTCGCGGGCGCCCCCTCGGCCTCGGCCTCGGCGCCGACGTTCGACGGCGGCAGCCGCGCAATGCTCCCGCGGGACTATCTGAAGTCCTGCTCGGGCCTCCTCTTCCAGGCGGTCAACACGGGCGGCTTCGGAGTCGTCGGCGCCCGAGGCCGAGGCTTCATCATCGCGAAACTCGGAAAGAGGGACGGGCTCACCTCGTGGTCGGCCCCCGCCTTCCAGACCTGCCATGCCGCGGGCGTCGGCCTTTCTTTCGGGTTCGACACCATCTACACCGTCGTCGTCCTGGGAACGCCCGAGGCCGTCCGCGAGGCCGCGAAATCGGGTCCCAACCTCGGCATCGAGGTCGACCTGGTGGCCGGGAGGGAGCGAGAGGTGGTGCAGTCGAGCGAGGACGGCTGCCCGACGGTGCCGTTCTCTGTCGCGGGAGGAGCGATGCTCGACGTCTCGCTCAAGGGAGGGGCGACGCTCGCCGCGGCGAGAAAGAACGCGGCTGCCTACGGAGGGCGCGGTGTCTCCGTCTCGGACATCCTGTTCGGCGAGGGCGCGGTCGACAGGCCCGCGGAATTCGAGCCTCTTTATGAGCTGCTCAGTGCGCTTTCGCGGGAGCACGAGGAGTTCAAAGTTTAGGTCGAGTTTTTTGTCCTTCATCTATATTTGGAGCCCTGTTTCGTGTCTCTCTCTCGGTCCTTTTTTTTCAGATGCAAAAACGTACGAAACGCCTCTGCCGAATACGTTGTAACGAGAGAAGAGAGAAGACGAAAAACGCGATGAAACACGAGGAGAAAGTTATAGAGAAGAGAGGGTCGTAGAGGGCAAGGGTCGAGACACGCACAAAAGTTTCAGCTCCACCTCTCTTCGCGTTCCTCTCTTTCCTCTCTAGGGGCCTTATTTCTGCTTGATTCCGAAATTCCAGAGGGATCCTCCTCAGTCTCCTTTCGTCAGCCATGCGCGGCTCGGCACCAGGAGAGGGCTCCTCGTCGATCGGCAGGGGCCACCGTTCGGGCTCGTCAATCGTCGCCAATGACGACGCGACCGATGCCTCCCCTTCTTTGACGGAAAGCGACGACGTCATCGCCGCGCTCGACCAGGGCACGCAGTCGACGCGCGTGTTCCTCTACCGCGCCTCGGACATGGCCGTGGTCGCGAGCCACCAGGTGGAGCTGACGCAGCACTTTCCGCGGCCAGGGTGAGAGCTGGTTTCTTTCCTTCGTTTTTTTCCGAGTTCAGTTCAGAGAGACGGAACGCGAGTCTCGATTCCTCGACCTCTGACCTCGACCTCGACCTCGAGAACCGACCATCATCCTTGTCATCATTCCCGTCTCCTCTCTCTCCCCCCTCCACGAAACAGTTGGGTCGAGCACGACCCCATGGAGATCCTGTCCTCTGTCGCCCTCTGCGCAGGCGGGGCCGTCGCGGCCGCGAGGGCCGCATCCCGCTCCAACTTGACTTCTTCGTCGTCGGCGGCATCGTCGAAGCCTCCGAGGGTCGTCGCGCTCGGGATCACCAACCAGCGCGAGTCCACGATCGCTTGGGACCGCTCGACGGGCGCCCCCTTGCACCGGTCGATCGTGTGGAACGACGGGAGGACGGCGGAAATCTGCGCGAGGGTCGAGGAGGAGCACGGGGGCAAGGTGAAAAGCTTTGTTTCTTCGGCTTTTCGTTTTTCCTTCTTTCTTTTCTTTCCTTAGCGCTCAAACCAGAATTGAAAAAAAAAACTTCAAAAAAACGCATCATCAGGACTGCTTCCGCGCCGTCACGGGCCTGCCTGTCTCCCCTTACTTCTCGGCCTACAAGATGCTCTGGCTCCTTGAAAACGTGCCCGCCGTCAAAAAAGCCGCGGAGGAGGGGAAGCTGGCCCTCGGCACCGTAGACAGCTGGCTGATCTTCCACCTGACGGGGGGGAGCAGAGGAAAGAAAGAGGGGGGCTCTTCTTCCTCCCCCTCTGCTTCCGACTCTGATCCCACTTTCGTCACTGACGTCACCAATGCCTCCCGCACGGGCCTGATGTGCCTCGGGACCCGGGAGTGGCACGCAGGGACGTGCGCGAAGCTCGGCATCGACCCGAGCTGGCTGCCTCGGATCGCTTCGAGCGCCGAGATTTACGGAAAGGTCGTGGCGCCTCCCGCGTCCTCTGAAAATATAGCGGAGATGGTCCGCGACAAGGCGTCGCTGTACCGCACCTACAGCGGCGAGTTTGGCTTCGCGTCGGACCCGAGCTCGAGTCCCTCTTCCGAGGTCATTTCTTGGGGATGCAGGGCGCTCGCGGGTGTGCCGATTTCGGGCTGCCTCGGCGACCAGCAGGCGGCGCTCCTGGGCCAGCGATGCCGCGTCGGGGAGGCCAAGGCCACGTACGGGACAGGAGCTTTCGTGCTACTGGTCACGGGGAGCAGCGACGGCAGCGGCGGGAAGGGAGGAGGCGAGGGGGCACCGGGCCCCGTGGCGTCGAGCTCGGGGCTGCTCACGACGGCGGCGTACCAGCTCGGCAAGGACGCCCCGCTCTTCTACGCGCTCGAGGGCGCCGTTGCCGTCGCCGGGGCGGGCGTGTCCTGGCTGCGCGACGGCCTGGGCGTTATCGAAAGCCCGCGCGAGGTCGAGGAGCTCGCGCGGTCGGTGGAGACTTCGGGGGGCGTCGTCCTCGTCCCGGCGTTCGCCGGGCTGCTCGCGCCGAGGTGGCGGTCCGACGCGCGCGGCGTCGTCGTCGGGCTCACGTCCGCGACGACGAGGGCGCACCTCTGCAGGGCGATGCTCGACGCGATCGGGTGGCAGACCAAGGAGGTCGTCGAGGCGATGGCGCGGGACAGGGGCTCGGCGGCGACGGCGAGGTCGGGGGAGAGTCCTTTGTCGAGCGATTCCGCCGCCGAAGAAGAAAAACAACAACCACAACAACAAACCAATCCTCCCTCTTCTTTCTCTGCCGTCGCGGCGATCTCACGCCTCCGCGTCGACGGCGGGGCCTCCCGCAACGACTTGCTGATGCAGATCCAAGCGGACTTGCTGGGCCTGCCCGTGGAGAGGCCAGCGCACGGAGAGACGACTTCGCTGGGCGCGGCCCTGGCCGCCGGCGTCGGCGCCGGGATCTTCTCGGCGGAGGAGGCCTTTACGGTGGGGGCTGACGACTCGCCTGCCGTGTTTTTGCCCAAGGCCAAGAGGGAAGACGTTAAGAAAGCGTATGCTAAGTGGAACGACGCCGTCGAGAGGAGCTATGGGCTCGCGTGATGTCTTGTTCTTTTTTTGTAAGGAGAGGGGAACGGTTGAAAAGGAAAAAATAAACGAAAAGAGAAAAAAATAGAAAAAGAGGAAAAAAAATATAAAACATTTTTTCTGTTTTTTTGTTGTCAGGCATTGATTTATTTCAGTGGAAGAGAAGTCGCCGTCACCGAGCTTCAACGATGGCGTCTTTCTTCCGCAAACTCTTCCACAGGCACGAACACAATGTTATAGAGTCTGCGGTTGAAGGTGAGCAGTACGAAGCGGTGATCTTTGCGTCTCGACGGAGCCGAGAAGAGAACGAGAGAGAAGGTGGAAGTCGCGATGCAATCGACCTTGCCCCCCCCCCCCCCAAAAAAAAAAAAAACCC
>Ga0210003_1001053_pt1 | contig 24564 bp, 17 predicted proteins | sample LantaG_FD_182804 | JGI IMG/M metagenome (GOLD analysis project Ga0210003, IMG submission 182804) | Deep subsurface microbial communities from Baltic Sea to uncover new lineages of life (NeLLi) - Landsort_02402 metaG (SPAdes) (version 2) | ecosystem: Environmental > Aquatic > Marine > Oceanic >... | reverse complement strand
TTCTGCTGAGTTTGTAGTGACCTTCGAGCATGACCCCGCTAATCCGCAGACCATTTCAATGGCGATAGGAACAGTCGGCCAGTTGGACGGTCTGACACAGTTCGCCGGGAACTCCACTGCCGTGGCAAGGGCGCAGGACGGATATGAGGCCGGAAGACTTTCAACCATCTCGGTTGACAATGAGGGAACCGTTATTGGCGCCTTCTCCAACGGTATTAAGAAAGACATAGCGACCATACAGATAGCGCTATTCCAAAACGCCTCGGCTCTCGAAGGAGTCGGTGGAGGTTACTACATCCCATCGGCCAACTCGGGCGAGGCTGTTGCCACCCAGGCTATGAGCGGCGGTGCCGGAACAGTCCACGGCGGCGCGCTCGAAAAATCAAATGCCGACGTGGCAACCGAATTCGTCAATATGATTCAGGCACAAAACGGCTTCCAGGCAAACGCAAGAACCATCAGGGTCGCAAACGAGATACTCCGCGAACTCAGCAACCTTATCAGATAACGATGCACCAAAAAAACAATGAAAAACGTGGAGTAATGAAGAACACGAAATTGAAATGCAAGTAATAAATCGCCAACAACCGGAAAATTACGGCAGGCGGCCGCAGCGAAGGGCGGTCGCCGACGTGTTTCATATTTGGTTTCAGGTTTGAAGTTATGGCTTTTGACCTCAACATTGCAGCTTTGGGCTTTTTACTGGCGCTGACGCCGGCTGAGAGATGGCGCGCCGCAGGGGAACCCTTTGACAGAAGCCTCATAACAGAGACCTGGTTCATTCTCACCATACTGGCGGTTCTCATCGCTTTGACCGCCGTCTTTGCATTGGTAAGCTGGCGAAAAAAGCAGCAGGGCAACAAGGTATCCGACCAATTGTTCCTTGACTATGCGCAAAGAAGAGGCCTGAGCCCGCGCGAACACCAAATCCTCGTGACCGTCGCAAACCTGGCAGGACTCAGACAAATCAACGCCGTCTTCACCACTCAGGACGCTTTCGACAGGGGTACGGGCAAAATGATTGAACAGAGCCTCGTCGAGCAACAGGCCGAAGAGGCTGAACAGCTCAGAATGGAACTGTCTTTCTTACGCGAAAAGCTCGGATTTCAGAAAAAGCCTCGTGCCTCTGTCGGCTCGTCCGCAAAGACCGGAAAGCTCAGCAGCAGGAATATTCCCATCGGCAGAAAAGTCCACATGACACGTCGGAAATCCCGCGACTCGGCCGATATTGAGGCGACCGTCACGGAAAACACTGATATGGAACTGGTGGTCAAATCGTCTGTACCGGTGAAAGTCACTTTCGGCGACCTCTGGCAAGTGCGTTACTCCTTCGGCGCCGCAATCTGGGAGTTTGATACCACCGTCGTCAGTTGCGAGGTGGATATACTTGTTTTGAACCACTGCGACAACGTGCGATTTATAAATCGCCGCCGTTTCCTGCGGGTACCCGTAAGAAAAACGGCCTTCGTTGCCCGGTTCCCCTTTCACAGGATGCTGTCGGCACCAAGCGCCGCCGAAAACCGAAACGCCAAGGCAAACCACGCTTCGAAGAATCTCTCGGCTGGCTCCTGTGGGCCGCCCGAGTTTGTCCCAGCCGTAGTTACTGAGTTGGCGGGCCCGGGCCTGCGCATTGACGTGCCGTTTCAAGTGAATATCGGCGAAAGAGTCCTCGTAGTGTTCAACCTGAACAACGAAGAAAATCACGGTCCCGACTCCAGGCTCGGTAAGACCAAAGCCGAACAGGAAAAAATAATCCAGGACATCGGCGAGGTCAGACACGCCAGCCCTGCTGAGGATGGTTTCTCAATAGCAGTGGAGCTGACGGGCCTGGGTGAGCCGGACTTAAATGAACTTATCCGGGCTACCAATGCCGCCTCAGTAAAAGCCGGCGGCCAAAGCCAGGAGATTTCCGAGCCGCTGGTACAAGAAGAAACAAAACAGCCTGTCACCGTCCAGGGAGCATAGGATGGCCGAAACGGCAGACCAAATCGCCTCAAGTGTTGATGCGTTGATGCAGGAATTCTACAGCATCACGCACAACCTGGCCAATGTCAGTACTGTCGGTTACAAAAGAAGATGCAACGCTTTCTCCAGGATTCTTGACAGCCAGTCACCGCAGGAAGAAACGTACTCTCCTGGTGTCATCGAAATCAATTCCGCACTCGATTTTTCCCAGGGAAGTGTTGTCCAGACCAACCGTCCGATGGATTTCGCCTTGTCTGGAAAAGGCTTCTTCGTAATAGAAACACCGCAGGGACCGCTTTATACCAGGAACGGGACCTTCTTCAAAAACCAGACTGGCCAGATAGTTGATACCGAAGGAAGGACCGTAGCGGGCCAGGCAGGCGCAATCACGGTGCCGAACGACGTCGCGCCCTCGCAAATCACCGTCTCCAGCGACGGAACCATCTCTGCCGCCGGTAACAACATCGGCAAATTCAGAGTCGTTAATTTTGCGGATGACCAGGAGAAACTCGTATCAGTCGGTGCAAATTGTTACCTGATGCCGGACGAAGATGTAAGCCCTGTCCCAGCCGAAAACGTGGTTGTGAAGCAGGGCTATCACGAGGCCTCAAACGTGAAAATAGTCGAAGAACTCGTCGATATGATAATGGTCTCCAGACTCTACGAAGCAAATATGCAGCTTCTCTCGGCGAGCAAGGAAACTACCGGAAGCATCCTCGGAGTGGCTATGGGATGACGAACAGGATACAGACTTTTGTGATGTATGTCTGAACCTTTGACGTTAAGGAGAACAATATGTTGAGAGCATTTTCCACGGCAGCCACGGGAATGACTGCACAGCAGATGATGGTGGACGTCATCGCAAATAACCTGGCAAACATCAACACCACCGGCTTTAAGCGAAGTCAAATCAATTTCCAGGACCTGCTTTATATTGATGTCGAGGAATCAGGCACAGAAGTTGCTTCCGGACTTATCTCTCCCAGCGGCCTGGAGATAGGCAGCGGCGTCAGGGCCGCATCTACCATAAAGGTCTTCAGCTCCGGAGAGCTCCAGAATACCGCCCGACCTCTCGACATAGCAATCAGAGGCGAGGGCTTTCTTCAGGTTTCTATGCCCGACGGAACTATAAAGTACACGCGCGACGGCGCGCTCCAGATGAATGCAGACGGTCAACTCGTCACGACGACAGGATACCCCATAGAACCGGCAATCAGCGTGGCTACCGATGCCGTTGCCGTCAGTATCGAAAAAGACGGCGGCGTTAACGTTACAGACGCCTCCGGAGCACAGTCTGTTGTCGGTATTCTACAAATGGCAAGATTTGCAAATCCCGCAGGACTCTCCAGCGAAGGGGACAATCTTCTGGCCGAGACCGGGGCCAGCGGAACACCGACTACCGGAAATCCCGGAGAAAACGGCCTTGGAACAATTCAGTCGGGATTTCTGGAAAAATCCAATGTCCAAATGGTAACCGAGCTGGTCAATCTCATAACCGCACAGAGAGCGTACGAGATAAACAGCAGGGCGATAAAAGCGGGCGATGATATGCTGCGAACCGCCAATAATATAGTAATGTAAGAGGCAATAATGAGCAAGAAGAGCACAAGTGTTTTGATTATTTGTGCAACTGCGATTTGTAGTCTTGCCGGTCGGTCATTAGCCGACGCCGATATCAGCCGGGCCGAGCACAACGGCCCGCTCCGAGTCCATCTGCCAAGAGAAGTCACGGTCAATGACAGCCGCTTTACACTTGGACAGGTCAGCATTATTCGAGGACCCGAATCATTTGTTGCCACAGCAAGCCAAATTGCCCTCGGACGAATTTCTGTCCCCAACCAGAAAATTATTATCGAAAAAAACGTTGTTCTGAGCAGACTGGCCTCCAGCGGTATAACCGCCTCGAAGGTTGTTTTCACCGGCGCAGACCAGACTACCGTAAAAAAACAGCACGAAATCATAAAAGCAAATGACTTCGTTGACCTGGCGAATTCATTCCTGAAGAAAAACCTGTCGCAAAGCTCTGTTTGTGAGCTAAAGCCGATACAAACTCCAGAGGACCTGGTTCTGCCGGGAGCGAGCCAAAGTATTAACCTGTCAACGAGCTTGCCCAGGGGCAGTGCTGTAAATAAGCCGAGGGTCCGAATTGATGTCTTCGCCGACGGCAAACGGATAGGCACACGCCAGGTGGTTTTCGCCCTGAAATACAACCGGCGAACAGCCATAGCGCTGGTCGATATACCGAAGGGCGCCGTTATAAATCCCGACGATGTAAATATAGCGACCAGAACCGCAAACTATCCCGAACCTGATAACTGGAGCCCGCCCTATGGTCATATCGCCACAAGAGCAATAGATGCAAACTCTGTTATTGAGCCGTATATGACAGCGTCTGCAAAGCCCCAAGTCCTGGTCAAACGCAACGAAACCGTTTTGGTGCGCCTCGAAATACCCGGTTTGCTCATCACCGCTGCTGCAACGGCGCTCCAGAACGGCGCAGCCGGCGACTTGATTAAAGTCCGAAACGTCGATTCGAAAATCATAATCTGCGTAAAGGTCAACGAAGACGGAACGGTAGAACCCGTTTTCTAAAAGCTCGAATAACCAAAGTAATAAGAATTTTCGAGAACACGGAGAAGAAAATGGAAACTAAGATGTCGCCGATGCTTGTTCCAACCATTCTTGTGCTATGCCTGGCTGTGCCGACGCAGCATTTGCAGGCCGGCTCAATCTGGGCAAAAAGAGACAGAAATATGGGCTATCTCTACGCCGATGACGTCGCACGCAACATCGGCGACGTCCTGACAATAAAAATAAGTGAGGGAAGTACCATCGACAACAAGGCAAAAAGAGACCTCAAAAAGGAAACCGACCGCTCGACCGCGTTCAACGGAGAGATAGGAGGCTTCGCCGACATCGGCGATTTCGGCCTGGCCGCCGAATCCAGCAACGAACTCAAAAGCAAAGCCGACTACAAGGACGAACGCAAGTATATTGACTCAATCACTGTAGTTGTCGTTGATATACTGCCGAACAGGAACCTCGTCGTAATGGGAACTCGAAACCGTAACATCGCAGGAGACGTGCAGAGCGTCGAGGCAACAGGCGTGGTAAGACCAAGCGATATCTCCTTCGATAACACAGTCGAGAGCAGGCGAGTGGCTGACTTTCGACTTGTAACCAGGCACACCGGTATCGCGGCGCCCTACACAAAACAAGGTTGGCTCGGGAGATTCTTTGATATTATTTGGCCCTTCTAAAAAGAATTGGCGAACATTATTTGCTCGAGAGTAATGCTTATGAAATCACGATTGATACCTTGTCTTATAATCCTGATAAACCTGACCTGTATAGGCTCAGCCGAGAGGATAAAGGATATTGTTGACATACAGGGTGTTCGCGGTAATCCGCTTTCCGGGGTCGGACTGGTCATCGGACTGGCAAACACCGGTGACAGCACACTGCCTTCACGTCAAATACTCACGAGTATTTTCAGAAACTCCGGACTTGTGCTTTCGCCAGGCGACCTGAGCAGCGGCAATATCGCCGTTGTTATGGTTACTGCCGAGTTAGGGCCTTTTGCCCGCGTCGGCTCACGCACCGATGTCGATGCCTCGGCGGTCGGAGACGCCAAGAGCCTGCAGGGCGGAATGCTTCTGCCCACACCACTGAGAGGTCTCGACGGACAGGTGTACGCCGTCGCTCAGGGACCGCTTTCTATCGGGGGATGGGCCGCCTCCGGTGAAAAGGCGTCAATCACAAAGAACCACCAGACAATCGGCCGAATACCGGACGGCGCCATCGTCGAAAAAGAAGAAATAGCAACATTCGTCGAGCACATCGCAGGTCGAAGATTCATCACCCTCAATCTTAGGAACACCGACTTCTCAACCGCACAGCGCATCAGCACCGCCATAAACCAGACATATCCACACGCTGCCGAAGTCGTCGATGCCGGCACCGTCATGGTCAAGATTCCGGGCCAGGTCAGCCGGGTCGATATCGCACGCTTCATAGATGATATCACAAAACCCGAAGTGACGGTTGATGTCCCTGCAGTAGTTGTCATCAACGAGCGAACCGGAACCATCGTCGTAGGAGAAAAAGTCGGCATATCACCCGTGGCAATCTCGCAGGGCAGCCTCGTTGTGAAAATCAAAGAGACACAGTTTGTCTCCCAGCCGACAGCTCCTTTTTCTGATGCCGGTACAACGGAGAGAGTCCCCGAGACAATGGTCGGCGTGGAGGAAAAAGAAGGTTATCTGATTCCCGTACCGAAAGCCGTCACCGTCTCGGACTTAGCCAGGAACCTCAACGCCATAGGAGCAACTCCGAGGGACCTCGTTGCGATATTCAACGCCCTGAAAAGGGCCGGCGCTCTCCAGGCCAGGCTCGTAATAATGTAAATCCCAGACCAGGGAGTAATTATATGGATGGCAAAGAACTGATACTGACCGAAGCCATTTCACCCCCGCTGCCGCTGCAGAGTTCGACAAACGCGGCCCTTCGAAGAATAGCTGCCAGCCGACAGTCGGGGCAGAACCAGCCATTCTCCGAAGAACAAAAAAAACAAATTGCCAAGGATTTTGAGTCGGTCCTGCTTACCAGGTTGCTCAACGAAATGAAAGAAACAATCGGCGACGGGGGCTTCGAAGCCGACGGCGCATCAAAGCAGGTCCAGGGACTTTTCTGGCTGCATCTTGCCAGAGACATCGCCGACAAAGGCGGCTTCGGCCTGTGGAAGGATATATACAAATGGCTGGACCAATCAAAACCCACCAAAACAACGGTGCAATCTCAGGACCAGGGCGTATGAGACCGACAACAGCCGAAATCCGGAACAAAGTCGATGAGCTGCTGGTCGTACTTGACAACGACATTCAGTATATAAACCGGAGTCTGTCACACCTGGACCAACTGCGCAGCTTGGTCATAAAGCGCGACCATGAAGAGCTGGGAATACTGCTCGAGAACATCCGCAAAGAGGCTGACATCGGCACTGTAAACGAATTGAAACGACAGTCAATACGAAAGCAATTGGCCGAGGCCCTCGATTGCCGTGCCGACCAGCTCAGGCTCTCTATGCTCAAGTCGCTGCTGCCTAAGGAAATGGCGGCTCAGGTGAGCCGGCGAAGAGAGCAATTACTGGACTTGACCGAGCAGCTAAGGCGGCAATACCAGAGCACCGCCATGCTTGTTTCCGAATGCGCCAGACTAAACAGAATGCTTCTGGACAGCGTCTTCAACCTCCGAACAGCCGACGCAGTTACGTATAACGCCAATGGTACACCTGCACGACAGACTGATACTGCTTTTGTGAATCTGCATTTTTGACTGGATGACACCGGTGAGCAGGACACAAACACAAGACGAGACTTGTCCGCTGCCGAATACAGTAAATGAGAAACGAAAAAAGTGAATCCGGATGGAACTGAGAAATGGACAGCTACTCGATTGGACTTAGCGGACTTGGCGCAGCCCAGAAGGCGCTTGATGTAATCGGCAACAACATCGCCAACGCCGCTACGGAAGGCTACCACCGACAGAGAATAGAATTGGCTCCGGCATACTCGTCTCAGGTCGGCCCGGTCCTGATAGGTGGAGGGGTCGAGGTCGACCGAATCACCAGAATCATCGACACATTTCTCGAACAGCAAATCCTCCAACAGCAGTCCTCGGCCGGACAGGTCGGCTCGGAGCTCTACACACTGCAAACAGTCGAAAATACCCTCGGAGAGCTTTCAAACGACAGCGGCCTCAGCGCAGCAATAGACAAATTCTTCAATGCACTCCAGGACCTAAGCGCACATCCGAACGAGGTTGTCTGGCAAAGCCAGGCGGCAACCGCCGCCGAGACTATGGCCGGTCAGTTCAGAGCATTGGCTGCTTCACTCGCTAAACTACAGCAGCAGGTCGTCCTCGACGCCGGCAATACCATCGACCGCGTAAATACACTTACAAATCATATCGCCCAGCTCAATGACACAATACAGAGAGAGGAAATGCTCGGCGGGCAGGCAAACAACTTGCGCGACCAGAGGGACCAGGCCATAAAGGAGCTGTCCGAATTGATGACGGTCGAAACTCAGGAACGCCGGTTCGGTGCGGTGGATGTTAACATTGCAGGCTTCCCCGCCGTCTCAACAGCATCTGCTATGGAACTGGAGGTCGGCTTTGACGAAAGCGGCCAGCTCGGCATCGCCGCCGCCGGCGCTGGTAATTACTACGCCGACATACAGGGCGGCAGAATCGGCGCCTTGCTCGCCCTGAAAAACGATATCCTGGCCGATATTCAGAGTGACTTCGACGCTCTCGCAGCCGCAATAATAACACAGATAAACCAGAACCACGTTCAGGGCGTAGGCTCGCAGGGTTCATTTACACAACTGACGGGCCGGCCAATGCTGAGCGAAAACCTCGCCGATTTCGACCCGCCTGTATCCGATGGAAAGATATATATCAGGGTCACCGACACCACGACCGGAACCGTGACGCGTCACGAGATTGATATTGACGCTTCAACAGATTCGCTGACCACGATTGCCGCCGACATCACCGCCAACGTTCCGGGCCTGACCGCCTCGGTAGGCGCTTCGGTGTTGACCATAACAGCCGACGCCACGCACAAATTCGATTTTCTGCCCGCCGTCCTGCCGGAGCCTACCGCCAGTACCCTGAACGGCTCGAGCCCTCCGACCATATCCGTCTCAGGCATTTATACCGGCCAGGTCAACGATACCTTCGTCTTGACCATATCCGGTGCTGGTGCGGTAGGAAACGGAAACCTCCAGCTTGAAGTCAAAGACGCCGGCGGTACAGGAGATGTAATCGCCACCCTCAATATAGGCCAGGGCTACGCAGCAGGTGACCCATTAGACCTCGGAAACGGCATCAGAATATCGCTCAGCCACGGAGATTTCGCCGCAGGGGACAACGTCGAAGTGGATGCCTTTGCCGATACCGACACTTCGGGAGTCCTGGCGGCGGCCGGCATTAATACCTTCTTCTCCGGCAGCGGCGCCGCTAACATAGCGGTTTGTTCGAGAATAACCGACGAGCCAGCGTGGGTCGCCACCGCCCTCGGACCAGATATGACCGACAATACAAACGCCCTGCGAATGGCCGCCTTGAGAGACCAGGCCCTGGGCGACCTCGACGAGTTAACGCCGGGCCAGTTCTACCGACTACTCGTCACAGGCGTCGGACAGCAGGTCTCAATCAGGCAGATGCGCCAGGATAACGTTCAGGTTATCGCACAGAGTCTTGCAGACCAGCAAAGCCGCATAAGCGGCGTTGACATCAACGACGAAGCGGCTCGGATGCTGGTTTTCGAACAGATGTTCCACGCAATGGCACAGTATATTAGCACGGTAAACTCGGCTATATCCACGCTTATGGAGCTATTGTAAACCACGTAGATTACAGATAGGGTTGCCGGCCCGTCAGAAGCCCGGTCTATTTGAGAGATACCGATGAGTCAGACACTAAACAATGTTTATAATGATGTCAGCTTCGCGCTCCATTTGCACTCCGAGGCGATGGCGCGCCTCCAGGAACAGATGGCCACCGGCTCCCGTATAAATCGAGCTTCCGACAGTCCCTCCGACGCGTACAAGGTCCTGGAACTGAGCTCCCAGAAAAATGCCCTGGAAAACTTCATAGACAGAATTTCAGAAGTCTCCGGTACTTTACAGCTTTCTTCCGGAGTTATTGCAGATGCCATGTCTGAGCTTGCCGAGGTCAGAACCCGTATGACGCAGATTACCAACGGTATCTACACCCAGGAGCAGCGGGAACGAGCGGCTGAAGGAATCGATGACATACTGGAACACATCGCCTCATTGGCCAACACAAAGTATATAAACCAGTACATATTTGCGGGGTCTGATACGGATTCGCCGCCCTACGTGATAGAACGCACCAACGGACAGATTACAGCCGTAACTTACAAGGGGAGCTTCGAGAACCAAATGGTGGAAGTCGCACCGGGCGTGCAGGCAAGCCAGTTTCGAATAGGACAAGACGTCTTTTGCTCGAATGACCGCAGCGAGCCGGTTTTTTCCGGAGATACCGGAGCAGGGCCCGGCACGGGAACCGCAAGTGTCTGCGGGGACGTCTGGCTCACGGTAATACACGACGGCAGCAACTACAAGCTCTCAATCGACGACGGAGCAATCTGGGTAACCGTCCCTGTGGGCGGAGACGCGAATCAGGCCGTTACCGATTCGAGAACCGGAAAGGTCCTTTACGTTGACTCGACCCAGATAAACAGTACCGGAGTTGAACTCGTGCGTGTGCCGGGAACCTATGATGTGTTCAGCGCCCTTATCAGTATCCGGGACCTCCTGACCAATGAAAGAGGACTCTCACAAGCACAATTGCAGGAACTGGGGCTCGAATCCATCGCTTCTATTGAGGAGTTGGACAACCTGCTGGCTCGGGCGCAAATCTCGGCAGGTTCAAAGATCGGTTACCTCGAAAATCTCACCGACAGCCTCAAAAACCTTACGTACAGCGCTGAAGACGAGGTTGCCCGTCTCGAGAATGCAGACATCGCTCAGGTGGCAATGGACCTGGCAAGACAGGAAGTCCTGTACCAGATGTCGCTGGCCGTAGCCGGCAGAATTATGTCCATCTCGCTGCTCGATTTTATCGGGTAGGTGTGCATCGTCTGCCGGAACGCTTCGCACCGGCGACAAGATACCGAACCGACACTTATGTGTCTGATATTTATACGCGTTCGGAGAGCTATGCAGTTAAATCGTAAGTGTAAGCAGTCATTGAGCTAACGGCACGAGATTTGCAGTAATTAAACCGGGCTCGACTACTCTAATGACGACTTCTTGAGAAGTGGGAGTGGAAGCAGATGATGCATTCAGAAAACCACCGCGAGGCTCTGAAACTCGCCGAAACCGGCAACTATCAGCAGGCGATGGACTGTATTAACAGGCACCTCCAGACCTCGCCGGATGACGCCGAGGCCCTGAACGACGCGGGCGCAATCCTGCATTGTCTGGGGCGCTCCGCCGAGTCAATCGAGCACCTGGTCAGGGCAAAGACCCTAAGGCCGGACTCGGCCGAAATAATCTGGAATCTGGCTGAGGCCTACCTCGACGACGGCAGGGCGGACCAGGCCGTACAGCTCTTTGACCGTATGGAACAACAAAAAATACTGAACCCCGACCTGCTTAACAGAACCGCAAACGTCCTTCTAAATCAGAACGATAAGGCCGGCGGCGTCGAAATACTCCTGCGCTCTTTAGAGATGTCTCCGAATCAGGAAATTCTCAACAAGATGATTGAGGTAATACAGACACAAAGGCCGAAGGTCGCTTTCATTTGCGGCTTAAAAGGCGATACGAAGTTCCTCAACGATATCTACGAATACACCAGATATCGATATCTTGCTCAAATGCCCGAGATTGCTGACCTTGACCAGCTCCACGAAGTGATGAAGACCAGCGACATATCCTGGTTCGAGTGGTGCACCGACCTGGTAGTGCAGGCCTCAAGACTGCCGAAAGTCTGCCGGAACATCGTCCGACTTCACCGCTTCGAGGCCTATAACAACTGGCCGGGCCAGGTGCGGTGGGAAAATATCGACACCCTTATCCTTGTCGGAAACTCCTTTGTCCGAGAGGCCCTGCTTGCACAGGTGCCGGACATAGAGAAGCGGACACACGTTGTTACTATTGCCAACGGTGTAAACCTCGACAGGTTTCAGTTTGTTGACAGACAGCCGGGCAAAAATCTTGCCTGTGTCGGATACCTCAACATGAGAAAGAACCCTATGTTCCTGCTGCAATGTATGCAGAAGCTGCACTACGTTGACCGCGAATATAAGTTGTTCTTTGCCGGCGTCTTTCAGGATGCAATGCTTGAACAGTACATCAGGCATATGGTTCAGGTCCTTGAGCTTCAGGATGTGGTGTTTTTCGACGGCTGGCAGGAAGATATAAATGCCTGGCTCAGGGACAAACACTATATTGTTTCAGCCAGTATCGGTGAAGGCCACCCCATGGGGCTTTTGGAAGCTATGGCCTGCGGATTAAAACCTGTCATACACAACTTCCCGGGAGCAGTTGAAAATTTCCCCGCAGAATTTTTGTTTGATTTTTCAGAGCAATTCTGCGAGCAAATTTGCTCCGGACCCTACCAGAGCCAAAGATACCGAAGGTTTGTCGAAGAAAACTATTCTCTCAAAACACAGCTTGGCAGGATTAACAACATTTTCACGAAATTAGAGGCCGAAATCGAGTCGCAGAAGACACAGCCTGATTTTGTCAATCAGCTATAAGTCGCCGGCGGACGGCCGCTAAGAATACTTGTTCGAAGATAAAGATTGTGGAAAGCCGTGAAAAAGACGTCCAGTCGGGGCCGGGTGTGTATAAGCATCTCCCCGTCGCTGCAAAGCACCACGACGCGCCTATGGTCAGCGTGCTGCTGCCAACCTTCAATCGGCCGAAATACCTGGCACAGGCGCTGGCCAGCGCCGTCAACCAGACCTACCGCAATCTCCAGGTCATCGTTGTAAATGACGGCGGCGAGGACGTAAGTGATGTCATCGGTTCGTTTAATGACCCACGTGTACTATTTATCGACAGAAAAGAAAACCACGGAAAGGCCTTCTCGCTGAATCAGGCCCTCGCCGGAGCCGAGGGCAAATACATCGCATATCTCGATGACGACGACTTATACTACCCCAACCACATCGAAACGCTCGTAGATGCTCTCGAAGAGAAGCCGCAGTGCGGCGCCGCCTACAGCGACCTCTATAACGCACATTGCGAATTAGCGCCGGACGGCAGCCGGATTATTCTGAGCAAAGTCGTCGATGTCAGCCGGGATTTCGACCGCTTTCTTGTTCTCTATTTCAATAACGTCCTGCACGTAAGCCTCATGCACCGAAAAGACCTGCTCGAAAGAACCGGCCCATACAATGAAGCACTCGATGTCCTTATCGACTGGGATATGACCCGCAGACTGGCTTTCTTCACCGACTTTTGTCACCTCTGCCAAATCACCGGCCAGTACCATACCACGCCAGGCCGGTCGGACCGGATATCCGTCCGACAGCGAAAAGATAAACGCAAATACCTCGGCGATGCGCTCAAAATAAGAACCACCAGACCGCCCAAGCCCTGGCTAAAGATACGGGATTTGTCTATCATCTTTACGGCCGCACAGCCGACAAGGCAAACCATAGAAACACTTGCTTTAATCTGGCGATATACCTTCTATCCTTACAAGCTTTATCTGCCGATGCCACAGACACAGCTCGACAGCCTCCAAACGCAAATGCCTAATATAGTACCGATACCCGTGCAGCCGAAGGCTTGCGAGGCTGAGCGTATAGACGCCGCCCTGGCAAAGTGCGACGGCGAGTATGTCGCCGTAGTGCCCGCCGGCTTCGAAATACGAGACTTCTGGCTGGAGGACTCGCTTTACGGACTTATTAACAGCCAGGGCTGCCGAGACGCTTACGAACTCGAAGCCTCATCCGATGCGCTCTGGGCCGTCGTGCTTGAAAAGAGCGACCTCATGCGCGCTCGCAGCAGCTTCTCTCACCTGCCGCTGCGCCAATCATTGGAGGCTGCAAACATAAGATTGAGACGATTGTGCCCCGAAGAAATACCTTTTCAGTTCGACCAGTTGCTGGAACAGGCTCGCCGGACGCAGAAAGACGGAAACTATGCCAAAGCGGCCGTGATGTTTCAGTACATCGCCGAACATTACCAAAACGAACTGTGGATGAAAACACTGGCAACCGAGGCCTTTTTCAAGGCCGCAAATCTGACAAAGGCAGCCGAGCTCGCCTGCGAACTAAACCGGCAAAGACCGACCGTTGATACCCTTTTACTCGAAGCCAGAATAAAAAGGCAGGAAAAAAACTTCAGCGAAGCAATCCAGTTGCTCGAAAAAGCAAAACAATTTATTGAAGCAAGAGAACTGATATGGACGTAACAGAACAGGACTCATCGTTTGGCGGCGGCGCGGAAATACACTGCCCGCAGAACAAGCTAAAAGAACATAACACAACACAGCATTACGAACTGCTGCAGCAGCTCGGTGATTGTTACACCTCCGTCGGCAGCTATGACCGGGCAAAGAAATCCTACGAACAGGCCGCGTCACTGGGACCTGACGAACCGGGTCCTTACATCGGATTAGGCGTGGTCGAATTGCAGCAAAACAACCTCGATGATGCGGAGCTTGCCTTTCGAGTCGCCTTGAGACTTGACCCGAATTGCGCCAAAGCCTACGCCGGTCTTGCAATGGCCGCACAGCAAAAAGCCGATTACAAACAGGCATTCGAATTCTACCTCAAATGCCTCGAGCTGGACGTCGACAACCTTACTGCTCTTCTGGGCCTGTTTCAGACATCCTGCCGGATGGGTTCATTTGCAAGGGTCATCTACTATCTCGAACAATACCTCAACACCCATCCAGGCGATAGTTCTGTAATGTTCTCTCTGGCAGCATTGTATATGAGAGAAGGTCGTCTGCCCCTGGCCGGAGAAACCCTCAGGGACGTATTGGCATTGGACCCTGAAAATAAAGACGCCGCCAACCTTCTCGAAGAAGTCGAACACTCCCTCGCGCAGGGACAACACTAAACGGCACGTTGCACAAAATGAAAAGAGACACACACAAAAATTCGGAAGATGCAGTAAAAACAAAAGCCGCTGCTCGAAGCGCAGACCTTACTGAACCGAAAAACGCCGGGCACGAAAGTCTGCTCGATGCGCTGGACGTGCTTTTGCAACAACAAATACGGATGGCACAGACCGGAAATATCACAAAACTTGAGAGGCTGGCCCAACGCGCGACGCGTCTGGTTGAACAAATTGCTCGTACAGAAATGCTTGAGCAGCCTCAATTCAGACAACGGCGAAGCCTCCTGCAGCATTCATACGAAGATTTGTGTCTGGCCGTCTCGGCGCAGAAACAAGCTGTCTGTCGGGACCTGACCCGGGTTCGCAAAGGCAAGCGAACCATAGAAGCTTATCGCAGCAATATCTAATTACAGGCAAGACTAATGGTAGATATACAGGCACCGGTTAAAGCGGCTGTACGCTGCTCAATTATATTGCCGGCGGGCAGTGCTTTATCGAAGCTCAGCGAATACTTGCTATATCTAAGCCGGTTAGAGCTATCAGCGGAATATGAGTTGATAGTTGTCAATGACCACGGATTGAAAATTGACCGAAAACACTTGGCAGGGTTGCTGCCCGGATTGAAGGTTTTAGATGCCGAGACGGTGCCAAGGCAAGAGTTGTTATTCGATAAGGCGGCAATGGCTGCAAGCGGAAAGTATTTATTGATGATAAGGACCTTTATCAATTTCGATAAGCTGGTGTTGGAACAATCCATCGATGACCTTGAGGGTTCCGCCAAGAAGACGAGCGTCTCTGCCAATAGAAATTTTGTGCTGGCTGAAAGCCTCTATTACAGGAGCGTTGGAGGGTTTGCAACGTCATGTGAGAGCTTCAACCTGGCTGCGGTCGGAGCGGAATCTGCACCTTGTGAAGAAACAGCCTATTGTAGAAACCTGTGCAATGAAGTTGTCCCCGTGAGATGTGGAAAAGGTAGTTTCATTGACCCTGATGTTGTTGTCGATTCACCTGCGCTTATCAAAATCGGGTCCAATACTATAATTCGAAAGGGCGTGGTTCTCAGACCAGAGAATGGGGAAATCATAATAGGGGATAATTGCGTAATAAATCATTACTGTATATTCCACGCAAAAGGTGGCATATTTCTTGGGGACTGGACAATTGTTGCGCCACACTGCGGTTTTTACGCACAAAATCACACCTATGCGAGGTTTGATATTCCCATTACCAAACAGCCGAACATTGGTAAAGGCATTTATTTGATGGGTGACAATTGGATAGGTGCAAATTCGGTAATATGTGACGACGTTACGATTGGCAAGGGAGCCGTCATTGAAGCAAATTCAACTGTAACAAAATCAATACCCCTGGCTTCGATAGCTGTCGGAACTCCTGCGAAAGTGATTAAGAAAAGATATTCAGGGGACTGGGATTTTCACAAGGTAGAAAGAGCTTCGTTTGAGGGTATGCCTCGGGATGTGTCTGAACACGTCAGAAGAAGAGGGATGTTAATTCGGGAATTAATAAATGCAAGAGATTGTATTCTGGATGTGGGGTGTGGGGAAGGAATTATAACAGCTATCCTGGCAGAAAAAAGTCAAAATGTGGTCGGCTGTGATTATTCAATTGAAGCCTTGGATATCGCCAAAACCATGCATCCTCATATAAAATTCGTTTATTCAAATTCAACAAATTTAACATTTAATGACGAGTCATTTACAAAAGTAACAATGTCGGATGTGGCTGAGCATCTGCTCCCGGTTCAATTCCTTAAGACTCTTGGCCAGATAAACAGAGTCTTGAAGAAAGGCGGAGAGGTTATATTGGCTACTCCTATTACCGGAAAAGGCAAAAACGTTTCGACTTATGCCCATATATACGAGTATTCGGCACATGAGATGAGAAATATTCTTACTAAAATATTCAGTAATGTCAAGTTGGTCAATGAGAAATTCGGGCTTTTTATTGCAAAAAAAAGGGGTTATTGATAACATGGCAGAGAGAGCACATCCCGAACACCCTGGGTTTCAAGAGGGAAGCCCCTATAGAACAAACTTGTTCAAACGGTACACATTTGCAAACAAATTCACGGAAGGCAAAACGGTTTTAGATATTCCTTGTGGAGTAGGATGGGGTACTTCGCTATTAAGAGCGAAACATAGAATAGGTATAGATATCTCGGCAGATGCTATTGCCTATGGACGAAAACACTATCCGGGTATAGATTTTTTAATTGGGAATATGGCAAATATACCTCTAGAGGACAATAGCGTCGATGTAGTAGTATGCTTGGAAGGCTTTGAACATGTTAGCAAAGCCGCCGGAATGCAATTTTTAGAGGAAGTAGTAAGAGTTATTAAGGACAAGGGATTACTGGTAATGACCGTTCCGGTTATATTGCCTGGTGGTAAGCATTCGGGTAATCCTTATCACCTTCATGAACCTGCTTTGTCTGACCTAAAGAATATCCTGGCCCATAGCTTTTGCACACAATCTATGGAGATAGTTAAGGGTCCCGATGGTGCCATAGTTTATTTCGTGGGAAGTCCAAAGGATAAGGCAAACACGCCTAAATTTTCACATGAGCAAAGGAGCGTTAAGTATCCAAAAGAAAATACATCTAATATTTTGCTTACGACCTCAGCGGCTCCAACTCAGTCGTCCTTTTCAACCACAGAAAAAAGGGACAAAAGTCACGTTGACAAAATTAAGGCTCTATATCGCCAACTGGCTAAAGATGCACCCTATCAGGCTTATCAGCCTATTCCTTTTGCCGGTTTCGAAGATATTAAATCCGATATTTACAGACCCTGCTTTGACAGGTTGGAAATGATATTGCATACCATTGGTGACATAAAAGGCAAGCGAATCCTGGATATAGGTTGTAATGTGGGTTTTTTCTGTTTTGAACTGGGCAAAAGAGGTGCAAAAGTATTGGGTGTAGATAGTGATTCCAGGGCTATAGCCATAGCTAATATGGTCAATGATTGTTTTAGTATGGGGGTTGATTTTCAGACAAAAAAGATTTCAGACGAACTTCTGCAAAACAGTCAAGTACACTTTGATGTAGTCCTTTTTCTAAATATTTTCCATTGGTATGTTCGGAACAATCAGCAGGAAGAAGGATACCATCTTGTGCAAGCTATCTCTGAGATGACAGATACGATGTTTTTTGAAACCGGACAGCATGGTCCTGATGGATGGCAATCTCGCATACCTCCTATGGAACCCTCTCCGGAAATATGGATACGAGAAGATATTTTGTCTCATAGTGCCTTTAATGCCTGCGAGGTACTTGGTCGAGCGGAAGACAGAGGGCGTGTGCTGTTTAAATTTTCTAAAGAGCACCAAATGGTAAAACCTCAAAAGAACCCAGACGAATACCTGTGTTTTAATGGCCAGCAAGTTAAGCTTTTGGAAATGTTTAAACCCGGCTGGGAAGCCCGGGAACGGAAGAAATTTACTCTTCTCGGTCGGTTCGTACACACGAATCAAATGACAGTAGTCAAAGGTGGCATATATGCCGGTGCAGAGTATAATTTTATGAAACGTATTAATCATCCACTTGTCCCCAAAGTATATGATTATGATTCTGCTCTCAGTGCTTTCGCTATGGAAGTTGTTTCAGGGAAACCGTTAAACGAGATTTCCTTGCAAGATACCCCCTTTGCTGTCTTATCTAAGCTTTTTTATAATGTCTGTGACCTGATGTGCTATTTGCGAAATCTAAGGATTTTAACTTATGACCTCTGGGCAGGAAATGTCATATTTCAGCCGCGTTCGGAAAGAGTATTTTATTTGGATTTTGAACGAACTGAGGATTGCGAAGATATTAATCAAATCGGCAGCTATTACTGTAAGGCCTTACAAAATCTTTTCAAATGTATAGTATTAAAAGATTTTAGCACGGGTGGTGCTGCTAAAACTGCTGTTATTGAGGTCCCCAAAGATACAGTTAAACAATTGCCGCCGGATGCTCAGCGGTTAGTAGAAGAAGATTTTGCATCTCTTGATGAACTGACAAAAACAGCACATAAACTGTCAGAAGATACCAAAGAAGAAAAGAAGAGGGTCCTATTGGTAACCTCTGCAGCTCCGACCCAGTCGCCCTTTTCGACGAAAGAAAAAAGGCCGCCTATCGGAATCGGGTTCCTCATTTCTGTATTGCGCAACGCAGGCCATCAGGTCTTTTTCATAGATAACTACTTACAGCCCAGCAACTTTCTTGAGACAGATTACCTGCTGGAAAATCAAATAGATTATGTGGGCATCTACGCCAACACAATCTGCTTCCGTGACACACTGCGAATGCTCTATAAACTCGAGCATCTGAGGCGAACACGCCGGTGGAACGGAAAAATAATTGTCGGTGGCCCTCATGTCGCTGTGGCCCCGGATACAATCCCCCATTTTGTTGATTACCTTGTCCAGGGAGAGGGTGAAGGCGCCATCCTTGATATTGTCGAAGGCAGGGTGACCCAAAGAGTTGTCCGTTACCCCCGGATTAGCAATCTTGATTTGCTGCCAATGCCCGCCTGGGATTTTTTCGCCCACCTTCCCTATGATTGGACCGTCGAATTTTTTGACGCTCAACCCGTGTTCACGATGAACACAAGTCGCGGATGTCCGTTCGGATGTACATTCTGCTCGGTAGGCTCCATCTGGGGCAAGAAATACACCTGTTTCACTGCCGAACGGGTCGTTTCTGACATCGAGTACCTTGTGAAACATCATGGGGCAAAAGGAATCTACTTCAGAGAAGATAACTTCACGCTCAATGAAAAAAGGTTAAGAGACTTCTGCAACTTGTTGATTGAAAAAGACCTGAATGTGTTGTGGGCCTGTGAGTCAAGGGTCTCCAACTTGAGCAGGGACTTGTTGGAACTGATGGCTCACGCCGGGGCGAAAGGACTCTATTTCGGGGTGGAGAGCGGTTCCCAGACAATTCTGGACTTCTTACATAAAGATATTACCGTCCAACAAATCAAAGACGCTTTCAAGTGGTGCCGCCAATCAGGTCTGAAAGCAGCAGCCAGCATCGTTGTCGGTGTGCCCGGCGAAACAAAAGATGACCGCCGCAAGACAGCCGAGCTGCTGGATGAGATAAAGCCCGACGTGATTTGGCCCAATATATTTGTCGGCGTACCTGAGAGCGACCTGTATCACCTCACGCTAAGCAAAAGACTGTATGAATATATCGACGACAGAGGGCTTGTTTACCTGCAGGGGCACAACAGCAGAGTCAAAGCTTATTATGGTAACAAGCCGAGCGCTTGTATCCCTGACAAAGAAGAGAACAAGGATATGACTGTTAAACCCAAAGTAAGCGTGTTAATGTCCGCTTACAATGGTGAAAAGTTTATCGCTCAGGCATTGGAAAGCATATACAAACAGACGTACCAGGATTTTGAAGTGGTCATAGTTGACGATGCAAGTGCCGATGAGACTTCAGATATAATTCGGAAAATGAAAGACTCAAGAACCGTTATTTACAGAAACTCCGAAAATCTGGGTCTGACAAAATCCTTGAATATCGGGCTAAGGTTGTGCAGGGGCGAATATATTGCTCGAATGGATGCGGACGACGTTTCTTATCCTCAACGTTTCGAAAAACAAGTAAAGTTCCTGGATGAAAACCCGGACGGCACAGCTTTGGGATGCTGGTGTCACAGGATTGATTCTAACGGCGAAATACACGGCGCTTATGATGGACGGCCTACAAAGAGCGAAGATATTAAAAAGGGATTGTTAGTCGGAAACTGTATTGCTCACCCAACAGCGATGATACGAAGAGCCTCATTAGTTGACGTCGGAGGGTACGACGAAAAATACGCTTATGCTCAGGACCACGACCTGTGGTTACGATTATCCGAAGTCGGCAGGATATATAACCTGGAAGAATATTTAGTTGGATTAAGATATTGGCCGGAAAATATTACCGCTAAAAAGAGTCAGCAGCAGGATAAATGTTCCGAACTTGCGATACAGGAAGCGCTTCAGCGCAGAAAGGGCGCCGAACTGGCGACTGCCGGCAAGTATCATGAGCAGGAATCAGATTGGAAACCCAGGTTCTCCATAGTAATGGCAAATTACAACAATGCCAAGTACATCGCTGAGGCCATAAAATCAGTGATGAGACAAACATTCAGTGATTGGGAGCTCATCATTGTTGAAGATTGCTCGACCGACAATTCTCTCCAGATAATCGACCCCTATCTCGATGATAAGCGCATAAGGATTATTCGGCATGAGAGAAACCGTGGTTATACGGCTGCGCTAAAAACCGGCATTGAGCACGTTCGGGCAGAACATTTTGGCATCCTGGACAGCGATGACTGCCTCACAAAAACTGCCGTCGAGACGATGTACTTAAATCACGTCAGCTATCCTGACTGTGGACTTATATATTCACAATTTGCGTATTGTAACGAAGACCTTGAGCCGAAGCGAATTGGATACTGCGCAAAAATACCGGCTGACAAGACAAACCTTCAAGTAAATGTGGTAAGTGGCTTCAAAACCTTCAAAATGAGGGATTATCTGAAAACCTCGGGATACGACGAAGATATTCTATATGCTGAGGACAAAGATATCATCTACAAGATGGAGGAAGTAACAGAGCTTAAGTTCGTGGACCAGTGTTTGTATCTGGCCAGGGAGGTGCCTGATTCACAGAGCCACGACCCCAACAAAACACTTATCGGCAGACAATTGCATGAGAAAGCAAAAATGAAGGCTCAATTCAGAAGAAGCCAACTGCCGGGGAAAAAGCAGTGCAGTGGGACGATGACCGCTAACCTCATAGCTCGTCATGCACTTGGCTTCTCGTACTTAAAAGCTGGAAAATACAGCGAGACTCAAATTACACTTGAACCAATGTTGACGTTATTGACGCCGATGTTGGAACGGGGCCCATCACAATTGTCCGGCCCGGAACTTGAGAAGTACAATATAATGACAGAGTGTTATCTGAGAATTTGTACGACGCTTGCTCAGTGTTATCTGAAGCAGGAAAGATACGATAAGGCCGAGCAGATTTGTTCGCACCTGTTAAACAATCAGTATTTGGACTTACCCGAGGAGCGAAAAGCCGCTATTAACGATGTGCTTGCAAAACTTGAGAACATCCAACCGACTGGTCTCAGCACAGAAGATAGCCGGGTTCGTCACAGCACAAGTGGTGTTTTGGAATCCAAGCCGTTGGTTTCTGTCTATATGGTTACATACGATATGGAAAGGTTTATCCGCCAAGCCATTGATTCGGTTTTGGCTCAGACCTATCGGAACTTTGAGTTATTGATAGTCGATGACGGAAGCACGGATAAAACGAAAGAAATAGTTGCAGCATATTCGGACAACAGAATCAGGTATACTCGTAAGCCGCATAAGAATTTTGCTGCCGGAATGAATACGGCGATTAGCCAGGCAAAAGGCGAATACCTTGCGGGTGCTGATGCGGACGATTTTTTGGCGCCGGACTATATCGAGAAACTCCTTACCTGTGCTCAGCAGCACCCGGAGACCGACTATTTTTACCCGGCTAAGCTTACTCTTGTGGATGAAGCGGGCAATCCTACGGGAGTGGAATGGGAATATTTGGACCTTTCAGATAATAGGCTTCTTCCAGCTTTTCTTTTTGCCAATGGATACTCGCCGATTCCAAATTCTCCGTGTCTGAAGAAAAAATCCCTGTTTGATAAAGTGGGATTATACGAAGACCTGGACACCGTTGAGGATTTCGTGTTTCTGTGCAAAAATGCGCTGAAAATAAATTTCAAAAGGGTCAACGAAAGCTCAACATATTTTTATAGAAGACTTCCTCAGGGCAATTGCTACAAGTTCAAGGCAAGGAATCAAATCATCGCCCGGGCCCTGAATGACATGGTTTCGGCCTACCCGCCGGAGGTGCTGTGTCCCCGGATTGCAGACATAGACAGCCCCAGTTTGAGGCGGCGTCAATACTATGAATATCTTATGACGACTTTCTACAGACACGTCAATGGTCACATGGTGCGGTACGGTGAATATTTTCAACAGTATGGGGATTATTATAAGGAAAAACTGCTAAACTGCACAGCAAAGACCGACAAATCGTTAAATTCCGTTGAACAATTATCTGTTCAGGATGACTTGTTGACTCTGTTTAGAAAGGGCGTTGGGCATTTAAAGACAGGCAGGCCGGCAGATGCGCTAAGCTGTTTCGACAAGGCTTGTCACTTCGACGCAGAGGTCAACAATTTGCAATATTTACGTGCGGTGGCACTTATGCAGCTTGGCAGAGGGCAAGACGCCCGGCAGGCGTGCAACGCCGAGTTGGTGGTCCAGCCGCACCACAGAGGGGTCGAGAATCTTTTGAGCAAAATGTCCGGTATGTTAGCACGGTGAGTTAGTTCGCAAAACATATAAACCTGACGTAGTTTGGGCGATAATAAAGTGTGGAATAGGTCGCGTTGCAGGATTTTCCGAAAGTGGGTCCCTGATAAAAACTGAAAAGGCAGGTAAAAATGCCAACTTTGAATTTTCCAGGCCTTACCACCGCTATTGATACGGGTAAAATCACTGCACGGCTTATGGCGGTTGAAAGCCGAACGCTCAATATGTATGAAGAGCGCAAAAGTCAATGGGAAGAAAAACAGGTTCAATGAAATCAAAGAAAACCATTAAGCAATAGAAGTCCTTTAGCGATAATAAGGTGTGAAGCTTAAACCCAGGCTTGAAACCGAAGCTGAGAATTAAAAAGGTATCTGAAAATGTCAACCTTGCGTCTTCCTGGCATTTTGACCGGTATTGACACCAATCAGCTCATAGCACAGTTGATGGCTGTCGAACGACGAACACTAAACGTCTACCAAGAACGGCAGGAAACGTGGCAGGGTAAGCAGGATGCACTTGGCACGCTCGAGACAAAACTCGATACCCTGCGCTCCTCCACGCAGGCGATTTCCGATGCACAGCAACTGCAGGCCTTTGCCACCGCCTCCAGCGACACCGACATCGTCACCGCCAATGCGTCCTATAACGCCTTCGAGGGTAACCACACCATTGTTATAAACCAGTTGGCAAACGCCGAAAGACATGTGCACACAAACGGCATCGAGTATGCCGAGGATTACGTCGGCGAAGGGACCTTCATCTACTCCTACAATCATCAGGAAACAGCCATAACAACTACCTCCACAACAACGTTGGAAAACCTGGTCGGCTTGATAAATAACGATGCCGACAATCCCGGCGTTACAGCTACTTTGCTGTACTTCAACGACGCCTACCATCTGGTCCTCAACGGCAATGACGCCGGCTCCGACTACCAAATCTCCGTCAACGGCTACAATACCGAGCTGTGGCGGACCGAATCCGCTTTCACGGTCAACACCGACAATGCTGCACTGAGTACAAGGATAACCGAGCTTGACCAATTTGACGGAACACTCGTAGGGGGCGAGTATATTACCATCGGCGGAAAACAACACGATGGAACTGTTGTAAATCAGAACTACAGCATCAATGCAAATACCAAGCTCAGTCACATTATCGCTGAAATCAACGATGCATTCGGTGATACTGCTACCGCAGTTTTGGTCAATGGCGAAATACGCCTGACAGACCATACTTGCGGCACAAGTCAAATGGGGCTTACCTTAACTTACGACCAAGGCTCAACCACGCTGGATATCCCAACTATCAGCCGAGCAGTAGAGGGCGGCACTGTACCAGCAGACCTTACAGGTTTTACAGAAGCGGACTTTGCCGAGACTCAATCAGCTCAGGATAGTGAAATAAGGGTTGACGGCTACCCATCAGAACCGGGAATTGCCGAGGTACAGACGTTGTCTGAGACCGACGTGGCGACGAGTGGTACTTATACCCTGACTTATGACGGCGAGACGACTGCTGCGATTAGCTATGATGCTGACCTTATCGCTATTCGAAGTGCACTTGAGGCGCTCTCAAACGTAGAAGCCGGCGATATAACGGTGAGTGG
>Ga0210003_1001052_pt1 | contig 24568 bp, 46 predicted proteins | sample LantaG_FD_182804 | JGI IMG/M metagenome (GOLD analysis project Ga0210003, IMG submission 182804) | Deep subsurface microbial communities from Baltic Sea to uncover new lineages of life (NeLLi) - Landsort_02402 metaG (SPAdes) (version 2) | ecosystem: Environmental > Aquatic > Marine > Oceanic >... | reverse complement strand
TCGTTCGATTAGGGTTTGCCGACGGTAGAAATAAATCGGGTTGAATTGCTAGACAATGCTCGTTCCAATAAGGAACCAACTTTGTGTCTTTTGCAAGTTTTTCCAAGTCTAAAACTACCATATCATCTCAAAGTGCTTGTTTTGTTGCGTTTGTTTCGTTTTTATGAGGCTGCTCCTTCAGGCGAGCCACCTTTGCTGCGGCGAGACAGTTGTCACGCCTGTCACGCCTGTCACGCCTGTCACGCCTGTCACGCCTGTCACGCCTGTCACGCCTGTCACGCCTGTCACGCCTGTGGCTCAAATGCTTCGTATGTAGTGAACAATGTTCGGGATGTTAGTAAACAGAATGATGAGGGCCGCGATAAGGTAAATAATATCCCCTGTCGCCCAGAACAGAACTTCACCGACAGTGACGCCGATTATAGCGGCCAACATAACAGCTACTCGAAAACTCATGATACCCTCGGCCTAAGACAGTAAAAGCCCATTACAAGGATGCACGCAATGTTCATAATATAATTTGTCATCATCCAGGATACCCACCCGAACTGAAGTAGCACAGCGGCTACGTAACAGATTTCACCCGTGAACCACAACGCTAAGAACCATGGTGACAGTCCCTTGGCATGGCCTTGACGCACACATTGCAAAGCTTGCGGCACGCCCGCAAGAGCAAAGCAAATTGAGCCAATCCATCCAAGGGTAAGTGCTGTCACGGTTCACTTCTTTCTCGCATCTCTCGCTGGATACAAGTAGCAGTTTCCCAAGCCATCCCGATGCACGTATGCCCGTTACCATGCCAACGTGTGGCGTGCGAAAACTGGGTAGGTTGTGGGTGTCCGATTCGCATACCTGCCAAAATGATATGGTCAAACCGACTGAACAATTCGTCGACCAAATCATTGGAACTCTCTAACGATAAATCTACGCTTCCCGGTGGCACTGGGATAACCATCTCGCCAGCCGAGAGCGTAGTTAGCAAACCTTCCGGAACTTCCAAAACTGGAATCTGTCCAGGTGGTGTATTTATCACGTGAGTGTCTACGGCGTGCAGCTTCATAAAGGTACGACCTTGATGCTTAAAACGATGCCCGCTGTAGTTCCCCAAGTTCGTTAGTGTCACTGGTGGTGGTTTCATCGCCTAACTCTTTCTTAACAACGGATAAAGCCCAGCCCAACTCAGGTCAAGGTCTCGTTATTCGTCTTGCTCATCTCGTTCCCAATAATCAAAGTTATCGTTCATAACGGGCGCTGTTTCCCCTGTGCAAAAGAAGTCAAGAGCCCGGCTAGGAGTTTCCCCGTCCATGTCTTCGTCAGTCCAATCTGTCCGAGTGTAGAACGGATAGAACACGGCACGAACAAATGCGAGCAGTGCGATATCAATACTGAGGCGATAACCCTCTGGCAAGGTGGCAAATTCGTTCCGCACAGCAACGATAACCTCATGTGCCTCCCCCTCATCAACCATCACCGCTGTGTTTAGCAATCGGTCAGCTACGAGGGCCGCAGCCCCTAAACATTGTTCGCTACCCCTACCAGTCCACCAAATGTCATGTATGTATTTGGTATAGGTCCCCTCACCAAGCGGCGAGGGCTTAGATTTCAACCACACTCGCACGCCGATAGCCTCACCTAAATCTTCATTACTGCAATGACCTGTGCGGGTTGGTTTCTCAGGGCCGTGTCCAAAACGGGACCGATTTTTACTATACTCCAACAATCGAGCCGTCAGCGCATCGCTTTCCATAGTATTTACTCTCCGTCTTCATTATGAAGCCATAAGGCTTTAGAACGTGCATCACAGACTGCGGCTTGAATACAGCAGCGTGATATAAAATCCTGTCGCAAACGTATAACAAAAATGTCCCGGAAACCCAAATCGCTTTGCCAGGTGGTCCGCCTATGAAGTCCACTCGAACATCTTGAGCAAAAGCATAGCAATTCCAAACTACATGGTACTCGGCAGCGGGTGTAGTTGTTCTACGTACTGTATGAGCATTCCAGTCAATAGCAACAATCTCAGATAGCATGTACTCAAGAGTCAACGCCTCAAGTATCTGTTTGGCCTCGTATATCGTAATGTCAGCCAATCGCCGTATTAGACGATCAGGCACCGACAGCTTTGGTTGATTCACCATAATTCTTCGCCATGCTTAATGCGTTACAAATTTTCTCAGTTGAACCTGATTCCATGGCAAACAAACAGGTATCCACAACAAGGGCTAACATGGATGCTTGAAACCATCGACCTTTTCCCGGAGGTCCGCCGTACCATTCCAATACAAAACTCTTTGCCGGTAAATCGAAAACCTCTTGGTCACAATACAAATCAGTGATTGGACACGGGTCTCCCCCTTGCCTAAAAGCAGTTTCGTCACTCTTCAGGGCCACACATAGGATATCCAGCGAGTCTAAAACAGTAAGACCTTGGAAGCCACCGTAAAAACGGTTTAGCCAATCAAGTCGTGTGTTGGGTGATTTCACGATTCAAAGCCGCATCATAAAGTATATAGTCAATTAAACACATCAACATCGTTCCTGTATATACCTTCTGGTGCCTTGGTGGACCACCAGCCCACCGAACGCGTAAATCATTAACTTTCAGGGCTCGTAGATTCACGTAACACCCCATCCTCGGGTGATACACATGCGTTGCTTCGCATAGCGTCTTCATCGTCCATTTACGACGATGATCGTATCCTTCAAGCTCTAAATCGGACGCTTTGTATCCCATGTCACAAATGCGATCTGCCGCATCGCGAACACTCCCACCGCTGTGCTTATCGAATAGCACTTCTTGCAGACGGTGTAGTTTTTCCGCTGCTGTCGTAGGCATCACACATTGAACGGACATTTGCCACCCCACTCTGAAGTACCCATTATGTCTGTGTACTCGACATTGTACGCTTGGTGTCTAATAGCGTCGGTTGTGAACGCGCCGCCCGGCAAATACATGTTTTTGTGCCCTGTGCTCGCGCGACTTGAAACCGTCGCAGTATTGTCTAAAGCTAATGTTCGGGCCTCTGTACGTTTCAAGGCTTTGAATCGTTTACTGACTGCGATAAAATGATTGACCCCATGCTGTTTCACCTCCGTCAAAATACGATCCATAAGAAACTGCATCATGTGCCCGTTGTAGACCTTAATGACACGAGGGCCGCCATACCACTTCGCAGGTACATTCTGTGCTAAAACATGAACGATGACGGAAGATTTCAATTCCCATATCCGCACCGGCCCTCGCGAAACGCTGGGGATGGTAACGGCATCGAAACCACAATTAAGTTCCTCGAACCACCAAATAATATCCTTAACAGTATACCGACAAGCCTGCTTCGGAAAGACTCGTAGTATCGCTCGCATATAAGCGTTACGTTTCTTTCGCAAGTTATCGTATGTCTTATCGTTATTCGGCACTAGCATCTTTTTTGACCGTAATCTTTAGTTGACGAATTACAACTCCGACGCGGGTGGCCGCGATAGCCGACATTATACAGTCGAGTACATACGTATACAGTGTGTCATTAAACCACTCTCGGTTGTCAGGTGGTCCACCTAAAAACCAAACAGGCACCGTCGCTGCATGATGTTTACTGAACAACTCGCAACAAAGGTCCACCACAAGGTATTCCTGATTCTTGAAGTACACTGCGTCCTGTTCTACTTCAAGCAAGTACACAATGTCCAGCACACGAGTCATATCCAATGGCTCGAATCGGCGGGCAAGGAACTTAGCTTGCGTCAGCAGTTTGTTTCTGGCTTGTAACTTCACGGCACATCCCATTCAGGGTTCTAAGATGGGAAGCATCGTGATGGATAAGTTCCCATAGCACACGGTCAATAACGTAGTTCCAAAGGGTTCCATCGTAAATGTTGTAGGCCCCAGGTGGGCCACCAATAAATTTGATCTTCAGCATGGTCGCTGGTCTCTCAGCTAGCTCGGGATGAGCCCCTAGCTCCCATAACGATACTTCCTTGCCACCAAATTTGACGACTTCACCGCCACTCTTGAGAGCATACGAAAGGAGGTTGCAAGCCCGTTTAACGGTGATATCACCGTGAGCGTGCTTGACATACCAATTGATGATATTGATGGGTTTCAAAAAAGACATTTTTGCACTTCGGGTTCTTCAATCTCAATTTGCAACATCCTCTCAGTTTCTCTGATACCGTAGTTGTTCAGATAGTCGAGGACTCGATCTTTCAACAACGTTTCCAGAGTGCCGTTATAGTACCCAAGTTTTTCAGGTGGACCGCCCCAAAATTTGAAGCGTATATTCGCAGCCATGCACCAGTTGACTTCGTCATGCTCAAGGAACTTTTTCAATACGAGTTCGCGCATTTGATTACCCGTCAGGGGCCAAATGACTTCATTCGGACCACTAAAGAGTTCAATGTGGTTATAGGCACCCGGGGCTGTCAATCCTTCACAGTGTCGAAGGAGGTTCCTAACCCTCTGGTGTGGGGCAACCTCACCGGGCTTTTTGTCAAACTCTTGGTGCATTTTCGTCGCCGCGTGAGGGACACATACTAGGTTTGTTTCGTCAAAATGGCAGCCGTGCGGCGTACCGGGACAGTCATCGCATGGGTGTACTTCAGTGTTCGTCATATTACAAGTATACCCTTCAGACCAACATTTGTCAAGCCAGCGCATCGAAAATCGCCCAACTAGTGCCCCGGTCCTGAAGAATCAGTGTTACTAATTCCTCAAAAGTCGCGTCAGGATTCTTTGTTATATGTGTTATAACCAGACCTTCTAGGTCCGGGGCAAGCTCATCCAGGTTCTCTCGGATACTTAATAAGACGCGCGCGACGGCTTCATACCGTACCGTCGTCGCTCGAAACGCTTTCTTTTTGTCCGCCATTAGCAATCTCCTCAAGTTCCTTAACCATAGTGACGCGGAGTGAATTCATATCCGATGTAACGGGCATCCATTCGCCACCCGGTGCGCGGAATTGGGTGACATTCATCCATTTGTTACAGAACTCAGACAGTAAACTTTCACGAACGCACATATTGGCAGGGACTCCGGCAAGTGGGGCATCACCCACTTCGCAACGTTGCAGAAAGGCTCTTACCCCATATTGCTGCCAATCAGCGCACGACCCCTCGTTCCCAGCCTTTTTGATATCGTTCCCAATCAAATCTGCAATCATGTAGCAGAGCCTTGTACGAGCCGATTCCGGGACGAATCGCTTCGCTTTTACAAGCAACCGTGCAATATCGAACATATTCATAGTCTTACCTTACACCCAACGGGATAGGTAGTATCACGTGGATACCATTTCATGTCATGGTGAGTTGGGCCGAGTCGCTTGCGTCCCAACAGTGTCCAAATCTTGCCGTCGCGAGAAAACAAAGTTTCCCTCTCCAAGAGTTTCTTTTCGTCCAAACTCTCACATTCTATGACAAATCCAAACGTAAACTTAGCCACATGAAACACACGTTCCGTATTCCACACTCGTGTATATTCGCGAATCAATTGCTCCTTATTCAAAAGCAAAATTTCGCCGTAAGTGCGAGGTTGGCGTTTCTTGCGTTTCTTAGACTCCTTACGCTCACTCCGCGTTGCGCCTGCATTTGCAGCCATTCTACGCTCTGTGTTGCGAAGTCGACGGTTCTTTCGCTTTTTTGTCCTTCGTTTCATATGACTACCCATCAGTGTGGTATCTCGAAAGTAGCTGTGGTTCCGGCGACACCGCTGCCTGCTCCAGGCGGTAACTACAACAGGAAACACAATTACAGAAGGAAGGAACTTCCCCTACCTCATTGCAATTCAAGATGCCCCAACCCGACACGTCCTCTTCGTCAAGGGTATCCCGGACCATTTGAGCTTGTGACGCCCAGTGTTGCATGATTCTTGCGCGGGCCTGATTACGCCGGTTCTCGCAGGCGGAACATGCGCAACCAGCCATGGCACCCTCAGCATTATCAACTCGTTCCTGATATTCAGTCGGCAGTGACATATCGGCGTATTCAGTAATGCTTACGGGAGCCGCGTACTCAGGGGCTCGTGGCTCAGTGGATCGTGGCTCAGGTGATCGTGGCTCAGGTGATCGTGGCTCAGTGGATCGTGGCTCAGCGGTATAGGGCTCAGCCCACCACTGACCAATAGAGCGTGGATGAGGGGACAGGCCGCCTACACGAGTGATACGGTCTTCAGACTGGCGCTGACTCACGGGGCGTCCCTCAGCGACACGGGGATACGTGGTACGGCTTGTAGGGCTAACCTCGGGCTCTACGTCGGCATCTTCTGACTGGGGCAGATTCAGAATTACTGCGACATGCATTTGTAGCAGGCTACGGACCCAACTCTCTTGGATGCTATGAGTACGTCCACAAGCACACTTGCCAACCAATACATCACAACGAGTGCGATTCCAATTCCAGCCCTGTTTCCAGTAACCGGGAATCTCTACTACCATGCCCCGCTGTTGCTTCTCACCCCATAAAATAAGGGGATCGAAACGGAGATTTTGGTATTGCAAGGTCTCACGTACCCAGCCTTCATGTTCCTGATGAGTGTACCCACAAGCACAAGGGCCGACCATCATGTCACACTTGGTCATAAAGCGTGCGCGACCGTCGACCATTCGTTTGGGGATATACTTTGGATAGACAACGAAACCACTCTTAGGGCGTCGTAGCAATGTAATGATTTCCTCGGCTGGTGCAGGACGAGGCGGCAAACGATCAGGCATCAAAAAGCTCCGAGGTTAGAATTACGAATTCGTTGTCTATCTCAACTATAGCTGGAAACGCATCAAAAGTCAAATTACTAAATTACATCTGTCCTAAGTTACGAAGATTTATCACGTTTCTACCACCGCTGTAACGATATTGTGGGTTATGACACTTGGTATGCACCACCCGGAAGTCTTCGTCCCCGGCCTCTTGTGCCCCGTATATCATTCTATTAGTGGGGCTGTCCATATAATCGAGAAAGTCTCTGATCAAGGCTGGAATCATCTGAAAGGTGGGTCCAGCCCGCCAGAGACGGGTACCATCTCGAAATTGAAGTTGGTATGTCTTCATTCTAATGTCTGTCCGTATTGGTAAGAAATCCGTATCGAAGCAACCGACAGACCATCTTCGCGTCTTCAACAGCCGTATGAGCGACAGAACCGTCGATTCCCGCCCGCCGCATACACTCCTCTGTCCCTGGAACCTCGGTATCACCAGGCCGCAAAAAGAGGGTGCCTGGCTCAAGGCTACGATGATGTAGTTTAACATGGTCATTAAACTTAGGAAGCCTCTGTAAGAAAGGCTTATCAAATCCTGCGAAATTCTTTCCGGCCACCGTAATCGCTACATCGTGGTTAAAGTGACCACGTAAATACAACCATTCCGCAAGGTCAGGAATAACGTCACAAACCCACGTAATGTCTGGATGTTCACCCGCTGCCAAGATGTATAGAATATCCTGATTCAATGCCAGAGCATAAGGCTGCCCCTGATACTCAGGGTGGCGCACGTACCGGTGAAAAATATCACACGGTTGGGGATTAAAGCATTGGTTCAAATCGGCTATCACTGCACCAATTTCGAGAACCTGACAAGTCCTCGCATCCAAGCCGGTTGTTTCAAGGTCAATACTAACGTACTTCATGTCATTCCCATCGAAAAATATACAAAACTGTCCCGCACCAATCTGGCAGAGGCACATACACATAAACAACACACCACAAATCCGGCGGACCTAAGCATATTGCATCCGTCACACAATCACCGAGACCGTCATCAAACAAACCATCCATGTCTTCATCTAACAAATCTTGTAACCAATCGGGATTCTCTTCTACCGTTGCCAAAAGTTCCGCATTAGTTGGGTACGTCATTGAATTCTACCTCCTTTAAGTTTTGAGGGTATGAACCACCACGAGCATCCAACCAAGATTGTTTCGCCCATCTGTTCGTCACGGTGCAGCCAGCACGCCGCATACCCTCATCCCACGGTGACATACGTTCGGCTTCAAAGAACTTTCGCCCCTGCAAGTAACAAGCCTGCCAACTATCGTCAGCAGTCACAATAACCATTGAGACCGGCATATGCACCTTTCCTCGTATTACGTCCCGTATGTAGCATGAGAAGTGCATGTAGACCTTGAAAGTCAGCATGACTCGCTTGAAGCACCATAAGGCCAGCCCGCAGAAGATACCCAGAGACGCCACAAACAAAGCAACTACTCCAATAGCCGTTGCTACAAATTCTAACGGTTGGATTAAATCTATCATTAGATGCTCCATCGGGTCAGAAAAACCGCTACGTAATTGAGAAACACAACGATCGCTGTACAGACGAAGACAATGAATAGCCAAGTAAACACTGCCGCTTTAATAGCAACGTAAAGGTCTACCACCTGCCTCAATGTCCACACGGTTAGTAACCATAATAGTTTCTTCATTTTGATCTCTTCTTTCTTGGTCGTCGGACACTTTTTGCTGCCTTGGATTTCGGCGGGTTCTTATGATCGTCACAAGCCCGTTGTGCGGCCTTGAGCGTCCTGTAAATTTTAGTTTGCGGAGTAATCCGACACCAACCAGTCTCATCTTTATGTTGTGGGCGGACAGCGGCATGATATAACGCACCATAGTACGCTGTAAGGTCAACGCCCTGATATTCAGCGTTCCAAACAATACGATACCGTTTGTCTTCGCTGTACCATTCTTTTCGCTTCTTTGCACTGATATCTCGAAGCTGTTTTCGCTTCCATTGCATATCTTCTCTTTTAGGGCTTGGCATTCAGCAAATCCTTAATGCCCCCGACCTCGATTTGCTCGGGGGTTCATAGGGCTATATCGTGTGTGAAATGCCGGGCATGGAAAAAGTCGTCGTAAGGTCATCTTCCCGCAGTCTGGACATTTCTTTTGATAGTAGGTAGGATCAGTTTGTGTATGGGCTCGAAAATACCCACACGTGTCACATTCGTAGTCATACGTTACTGTTCGGGCCATCACTCTTCCCCTCTTTCAAGAATAACACAACGTCCTAGATTCTTAACAATACAGCGATTCCCGCGTGCATTTGTTCCTAATAGTTTGAAGGGTCGCAAAAAGGAACCATCCTCTGTAGCGACAATCTTCTCTACAACCATATCCGTCAACCACAAACTGGAACCAGATCGCACAGGATATGCAACTCTGTCACCTTCCTTGATTTCACGTCCGGTATAGTCTGACGGCATTCCTAAATTAGTCATTCGTTTACTCCTCATCGAGGGAATCTAAAGTTTCGCTAATAAAATCGGTGATACGCCTGACGACTTCGTCGTCTGTCCAGTATTGAGTATGACACAGGGGATTCCAACTTTTAGATAGACCCCCGGCGTTAATCTGAATATCCTCTGTCACAGCCTTGTTGTAGGCACGGTTAGTTGGTTTCAACGGCCAACCAAGAATGTCATCCCGGTCATAGATATTATACCACTTCGCCTCCGGTGGTAATTGAATTGGTTTGACCTTGGCGTTCGCAAAGGTAAATAGTGGTAGGGTTGCCCCGGTCGTAAATACGCCGCGAATAGTCTGTTGTCGTAAGAAACTAGCATCGTCGCTCACGTCGGGAAAATCTCGCATGGTGTCCCAAATGAAATTGGACATGACCTGACAGCCAAGTGAGTGGGCCACCCAGATTAGAGGTGGATTGGTGTACTTAAAGTCCGCTCTCCAGCTTGTATGGAAAGATTTCTTGATTAGATAGCAAACCCTATTGTAAACAGAATCCAGACCATCTGGTGTTTCCCGATAGGCTATCGCGTCCCCGAGAGTGTTGACAACAAACTCACGACAGTCTTGCCAATCGAGCCTAGCCGATGCGTTTGCTCGCTTCCAGTATCTCTTTTGCCGATGGTCCAGGAGGTTGCCCCAGTGCAACGGTATCCAGCCAACCGAGCCCGCAAAACGGCTGGCAAGGTTTTTCTCAACAGCGTCCATGAAACCATCGGCAAAATCCTGGTTATCATGTCCCATACCGTGAATAACTGCCACTGCTATTTTCTTCATCGTTTCTCCACGCCTGTCGCAACAAGCTCGAATTCAACAATTGTCATGTTTGGAACAACCCTACGCCTTCTGGCATGGTATCGTTTGATATTTCCCTTGGCCCCGCCTGGGCCTCGCAAGTCGGGCCAACTCGTAGCCCTTTCTGGTGTTGTCCAGTTACCTTCAATCCCGGGGGCTCGTCTGTACCACTTTCCAGTATCGTCATTTCGGAGCATATAGACTATCATATTTCTCCCTCACCATATCAATAACACCTGCGTCCAAAGTAATTTGACACGGCTTAGTCACGTTAGTAGGCAAGTTATCACAAGGAACCCATCCCAATAGTGGATGTTTATCAGGTTCCATGATGGTGGGTTGACTCTCCGTAACATTCAGCATTGAGACATGAAATGCCCCACACAACCAGTCATCGTCTTCAGTATAGAGCATGAAGTCAGCTTTCACTGCGGTTAAGCCCACTTCTTCTTTCAACTCTCGCTTAGCACATTCCTCAAGAGTCTCAAAACCATCTAGACCACCCCCTGGAAATTCCCACTGAGCAAACTTTCTCTTCAGTTGCATCAGAACTTCAAGGCCGCAAGCGCCGAGCCTGGTACACACGATTGCTGTACTTAATCGACGAGTGGTTTGTTTGGTCATTTTAAGGTATCCTTATTTTACAAGGTCGTCCTCTTGGCCGCTGGCCAATAGGACCAGCCACATGTTGCCAAGTTCGTAGTTCATCATCCTGTGTTAAAGAGGGCAGGGGAAGATTATGTCGCATATTCGACCTCCAAATCATGTTCGCCAGCAATTTTTTCACAATAAAAAAGATCAATTTCAATCGAGGTCACAAGTCGATTGAGACCATTTTTACATGCTCGAATTACAGTACCCGTACCTGAAAAAACATCTAAGACAGAATTTCCTTCAGTTGTGCTCAAATTTATACATCGCTCAACCATACCCTCATGTAACTGAGTAGGATGATAATTACGACGTTGTTTTGAATTTCCTGTGACTCTAGGAAATTCATTCCAATGATCTAAAGGAACTCTGCCACCTTTAGCAGCACGTTTGTCACCATTTAATTGTCGCCAAGATGCCACTTTAATTTGAGTCGGATACAGCGGCGCATTCTTATGTCGGAGACGAAGCAGGGGTCTATGTCCATTACCACAATCCGTTTTTCTATTTTGTCCAAATGTGAATGTACAAACAAATGGTTTGGCTTCAACGTTAGGGTGATTCATCAGAAGTCGCTCAACTAAAGACCCCATCATAAAAGTCCATTTAGCATTGTAACTAATCCAGGATATACTCGCATGATTTACAAATAAATTAAGACAATCCCAAAGAAAATCTCGATATTCAATTACGTTCATGTTATCTTGAAAATCCCGATATTCCAATCCAATAGCATCTGGTGGATCAGCTATCAAACAATCAAACATTCCCAGTTTGGGTATCACATCAAAACAATCGCCACAAATTAGTCTATATTGACTCATCCTAATCTGCTATCCGTCCGTGGGTTAAAGAACAACTCAGCTTCTCTAATTACCAGTTCTTCAGTATCCGCCGCATGAATCAAATTCTCATAAATTGGCAGAGTTCCGAAGTCACCACGAATAGTACCAGGCCACGCCTGTGTGCTGTCTGTGGCACCTATCATTCGCCTCACAACAGTTACCGCTTTTGGCCCGTCAAGAATAATACCAACTAACGGTTTATTTGTCATCGCCTCTTGAAGATTGCGATAAACTCCCGTGGGTAGGTCAGGGCTCGAATAATGCAAAGCACACCATACGCGAGTTTTGTACCGCTGTTCTATCCGTAGAATGGAGAGACCCTTCTGCTCAAATCGCTTAATGATTTCACCAACCAACCCTCGTTCAACAGCGTCGGGCTTTATGATTACGAATGTCTCCATTTATGCGCCGCCTGGCAACGCTTCTAGGAAGAGAAGCTCGCCTACGAGATACACCGTCGGCCCATTCGTGGTCACGCGATCAATGTTGGCGTGACGCATTGCGTTCGGCTCTTGTACAACCATCTTAATGTAATCGCTCGGGGTATGCTGCTGCAATACCATGATTAAATCCGCTACCGTCATCGTTACTCCTTCGCATTTCTGCGTTCATTACCTTGAAAACATTCAAACGCTCGTTGCTGAGCTTTAGTTAATCCATCTGCATTGACAATCGTGTGACCCAGCTTCAAATGAGCCGGGTTGACACACAAGCTGTTACCGCAAATGGCATAGACATACGAACCCATTGGGATCGACTTCCAGCCATTAGCTAGTTGGTATGCTAAACCACGGGCCTTTTGAGATAAAACAACACCTGGCTGTGGTCGGTACGCAAACTCGGGGATTCCACCCATTGGGTTTACATCTCCATCCCACAACCAGCATTCGTCGTCTGTCTCACAGATTACCTGTTCCCAGAATTCTCGAATCTGAACTTTACTTAGCATATTACAAGTCTACCATGAAAAATAGATGTTGTCAAGCGGGGCTGGGTGTTTTCTCTTCGTCACCCCAGTAATCCAAGTTTTCTTCTGTCACTCGCGTACAGACTAGTTGAATTGAGGGGATATACTCCCCCACCTTAGCGGTACCGTTCGTCTTGTATCGAAGCACGGCTGCTGATTCTTCTGAGTCTACGAGTGAGGCATTTTGAGCGACCAGCTTAAACATGCCAGCTAGTTCGTCACCACTGAGCTTTTGTAGCCGAAGATTCTGTAAGGCTACGGGGTTAAATTCAACCTTGGGTGGTTCTATCTTTGATACTTCATCCATCGGGTTACTCCGTTTCTACGAGTTTGATTTCAATTCCTTGTGGTAATCTCTTTTTCTTAGATAATCCAAGTTCCTTCTTTATCGCGGCTCGAACCTCACCTTTAGTGAAACCAGCCACCACGCCGCTTTTGTCACCTAGCTTCCATTTCCAGTTAGGTGGTACACGATTCCCAATCAAACCCGCGTTCTTTAGGGTCCGTACCTGAGCACTCATTGCCTTGTCCAGTAGTTCCTGGGGTGTCAGTGTTCTTCGTATTGGGCGAAAGTCGGGACGTTTCCCAATCCAGCCCCAGCCTCGCTGGATTCTGTTACTACTCATAATCAAAGTCTCCTCCGTCAGCGTTGGGTGGGTCGTTAGGATTAAATGGCCCCTCGCCATCTGGCCCCACCATTAACTCTGTAAATGGGTCCATCACGTTGGATACATAGCTTATATTGATGAACGGCGTAGCCGGTTGCGTCACACAAGCTAACATCCAAAAAGTAGCAATACACAAGATTGCTATCGTCAGCGCAATTGGTGTGTTAGGCAGACAGACCACTAACAACAACATACAAATCGGTAAGTATCTCATAGACGCTCCTTTATCGAAATCGTATTGGTCGACATACTTTTTTGAACCACTCACTGTTCTCCGTACCGTCCCCGACTAAAGAAATGGCTTCACTGTCTAATTCTTCACAACGTTGCGCACTTTCTTCACGGCTCATACTATCAAAAATGTACCCAGTGGTAACACGTTTCCAACAGTGCTCCAAACGTCCAGCCAATGTTTTCTGGTAGTCTTCAGAGATGTTGGAACGATGATTAGCGATACGTAGCAAGGGACGGTCGCCAGGTCTAGGCTTACTTACAATTTGGTCAATCCCGATTAACGTGTTTTCGTCACCTACCGGTTCTCCTAGCATCCAGCTATAGATAGACAATTGGTCAGCCCAATCCGTGCTAGCCTCTTCGAGATAATGACCTGAAATAGTTAAGTCATTGAGTTGAGTAGGATCAAATTTAGGGTGTGCTTGATTAGCGCCGCGTGATTTCTTGGCAGTTTCTTCTGTCCAACCATCCCGAATCAAAGCATAATACTTGTAAGGAGTCGAGCCATGTTTTGAACAATAACCGTTGACTTTCCAATCCAAAATAACATGCGTCCCATTAGGGTGTACAAATCGGCAGTCAGGTTTTCCTAACAATGGAACACCGTTTACATCGCCCTTGATTGTGAATTCAAATTGAGGTTCATACTGACTGGCTTGCAGCAATTCCAACAGGTCGCCATAGGCTCCCGAGGTCTTGTAGCAATCAAACACATACTGACCGTGCGTTAGAGCCCAATCACGGTTATGTTTTTCAACTTGTTCCACAAAGATTGTATCAAATTCAAACTCTGGATCAGCACCGGGGCCAAACAAAGCCGCGTGTAATTCAGCTTTGACATACGCGTCAAAAGCTGAACCAATCGACATATAAATGGCCTGTGGAATTCGAGGGGCTCGAATCGGGGCCAAATGTTTCATATAGTATTCTTCACGGTCGCGTTCAAATAACGACAATGATGAAGGGCTTAAATACTTAGGAGTTCGCATACGTGGTTCCAATTTATAAAGGTTATAATTCCGTAGACCAGAGTCAGGACGATAAGGAAGCACCATATGGCTCGTCTACCATATCGTATGTCAGCGATATGCTGAATACGAGGTGCATCACAGATAGTATGTATCCCAAGGACAGGGTGACACCATAAGCCTTTATCAGTTTCGTCCCACCCGTCACGACGTAGCTCAGAGCTATACTCAGCACGCATTCGTGCCTCGACTTTCCATTGTAGCTCAGTCATTATAGAGTCTCCAGAAACGAGGTTCTTTTGGAATACCGTCATCTGATAGTTCTCGATACTTAAACGTAATTCTAGTATTGTCACCAAACGTTGCATTGAAGAGGCCATTCCAATCACGAGGCATAATATCCCATACCGGGATTTCCTCCCCCGGGTGATTGGTAGCCCACTCTGCCAACCTCGGATGTAACTCACGTTCTTCCATCGTGAGGCCCGCACCTACCTCAAATGAGATGTATTCCCGAGAGGGACGAATACGAGCTTCGCACATCAAAGCCCCAATCTTACCAAGCGTCTGACCTATACGTCCCTGTCGACCAGCTACAATCCCCACAATAGAGGCTTCCGCGTCTTGGTACGGTTTGTATTTAAGTGTCGTGGCAAGTCGCTTGGGTTCCCAGAGACCATTAGGATCACGGAATATCAAACCCTCACCGCCGAACCTTAAAACATCTTCCAACTTGTCTTCAATAGTCTGACTCCAATCCGAGGTCAGCTTTGTTTGTTGTGTGACATAAATGCGACCTTCCTCTGGCAACATTTCCTGAAGCCATTGTAACCTCCCATGGAAGGGCATCTCTGCCGGGGTGATAGCCTTGAAATCTTCCATCATGGTATTAGATGATGCAGTGTCCTTGAACCATTTCTTAATTTCGCTGTTAGAAATCTCGCGGTGAAAATTCGCGTTCTTAATTTCACCATCTCGATAGATTGCTTCTAATGGCGGGGTATCAAATACGGCAAATTGAATCTGCTTGAATCTTGAATCAGGTTGATCGCCAGCACAGATGGATCGACACAGTTGGAAATTCTTGCGACCAGCCCATAGCTCGCCGTCCAAGGGGCAGCATGGTAACTGGTTCAAAAACCAATCAGGTACTATAATAGGGTTGCCATAGCGTGACCATAATCCCGTGGCCACAGGCTTTATCTTCGGTTTAGACTCCCCTGTCCGTGGGTTAATAAGACTCGCCCATGGTACTGTATCAGTAGGGACGCCCCGACTAACGCCGCCGTCCCAGAAGGCTCGCGTGCCATCTAACTTTTCAGATACAAGCCAGCCCGCTAAATCATGCTTATTTGAATCAAACGTCTTAGCGAGCATGAGTAACTCACGCCTGGGTAATGTCATTTTAGTTCTCCAACGCGGAAGGGGGAATCCATCCTTGGTTACTGTCCCCGAGAGTAAACGATGTTCTATTGTCTTCAAGCAACGCCTCTAATAACGCTTTCTCAGCCTCACACTGCTCCAGTGCTTCTTCAAGTTGAACACACTCATATTTTGTTACAGCGTAGCTGTACCCTAAAGTACCAAGAGCTACCCCTGCCCCGATGAGCAGGGCTATAGCCACTACGATCAAACCTGAGTCACTAACTTTCATATCAGTTTACCCCTACTTCGACCGTAGTCTCAATAAAAGGATTACGAATTCGTTGTGGTGGTACAAATGCAGCTTCGTCATCTACATCAACCTCCTTCAGGGTACCAGCGTCCGCCATGTCGGGATCGACTAAGTCTGGTTCAGGGGGGTATACGTGATTACCTGTCTCTACGTCAGGCTCGGGGCGCAGGTCTTCTAACTCTTCCCGTACAATTGCTAGCTCCCGTTCCCGGTCTGCTAGCTCAGTTGCAGTCTCCGCCAACTCGATAGTTTTATCATCGAGTGCTGCCAAAGCTGTCTCTAGGTCACGCTTTGCACCCTCTAATTGAGCCGTGAGTCGCTGAATTTCTCCATCCATCCATTGGTTGCCATTTTGAAGTTCAGAATTCTGATCAATCAAATCTTGAATTTCTAACGCCTGTGTTTCAACCGTGGCGACGGCATTTGTCAATTGCTCCTCCAATGTGGCGACCATTGACGCTGCTCTAGTGAGTTTGTATGCTAGTTCCGTGGCCCTTTCCTCAGCCATCAACGCAATATACTGCGTGTCTCGTGCAAATACTAAAGCACTTCGTGCAGTCGCATTCGCCGCCCTCGTTTCCACATTGAATTTTCTAGCTTGCCGAATTTCATTCATTTCATCTTCCACAATGTAAAGATGAAGCCCAACGCAACCCACGGTCAACATTGTGACCAATGCCAGTAGTAAATTCAGAATTTTCATGGGGTCTCCTTAATAGCAATGTCTCCTAGTACCTTCTCATCTCTGATAATAGTGTGAATTTTCAATCGTCCTTTGGGATCAGGCGTAGGAATCTTTACATTCGGAGCCCCTAGTATAAGCTGACACTTAGGGTGTACAGCATCCCGTAGGAATACATTTTCTTCAGTGCTGGGTAGTGTTCCGTCAGCCATACCTTTTGTAAGTGTCTCACCCCCTTTAGCAACTGTCCGTGTCAACACTCGCAGCGACGGTACCGTTTCAAATCGTCCCGTCCAAACGCCGCCCGTATGACGTGGACGAAAATACGGTGTGATAGTTATATCAAACATCAATTTCTCCCTTTACTTTTTCCAAGTAGCGGCATAGAATGTCTTGCAAGACAAATCGTACACCAAAATCCGAGATTGTTCTATTATCTGGGACAAACGTAGGGTGGTAACAATCGTTGTCGCGACAGTCCTTAAACATCTCTGTAAAGTTGTCAGCTATCTCCTCGTACGTATCACCCACTAACCGACTCTCGATGATAAACCATTCCTCCTCCAAGAGGTCTAAAGATTCCAAAGTATCCATGACTTCCATATAGCTATGGTCGTCTTCAATGGCTGTCCAATCACCCTCGTCTTCTAACCCCACGGAATTCTCGTCACCGGCCCAATACGCCTCATCGTTTGCCGAGGATACCGCAGGGTTTAGTTGCTTAAAGAAATTCCTGGCCATCGTACGGTTTGTAATCCAGTCACCAAGATGACGCCAGATTGTGACCCGTACGTACCCAGTAATGTTATTGTGATCAGTCATTGCCCCTTTTGCTATACGATGCACAGCATAAACAACTGCCGTTACGGCGATGGAAACAAGATCATCTATCTCATGTTGCAACTGTGGATAATCACTCAAAAAATCCTGCACCTTTAACTTAGCGAGTAGCATATGTTCTGTTACCATACGCTGACATGCTTCAGCATCACCGCCCCTAACCTTGAGGAGCAGTTCTTGAATGACTGTCTCATTGGATAGCTTTGGTAGATCAGTGAGTAACGGATGCTCTATCTTTATCTTATTGTGCTTCCGTTTATTCCAACGTTGTTTCATCCTTGGAACCTCCGTGTTAGCATGAAGAAATTGTTAGCAAAAAACTTGTGAGGTTCCTTTGCAGCATCCTGGTAGTCATACACGAAACCTAGCGGGTCGTAAATGGCTCTTGTATCCCAAGCCACGGCGTGACCGATAGGTAGGTGCGTTGGTCCCTTGTCTCTGATACCACCTAGAACTCCTTTTTGAGCTTTAAGGTAGTTCATGAATCGCTTTTTATTTCCTTCAGGATAGGTTATAGCCACGGGCGAGGCTTGTAAATCATCGTGAGGTATAATACGGGGGTCTCGTTGGATAATAGTAGTCGCGTAACCGTATTCCCAGGCCACGTCCATGCACTGCTGTCCGTGATAGGTACCCATAAACTTGCCACCCATAGCATCCAGGCGAGCGGTAAATTCATTCACAGGCACCCCACAAACAATAGCAAAGGCTACCGCCACGCAGGATTCGTATCGTGCTGCCTCTGGGATGGTCCACGCCATTTACTTTCCTCCCTTGTAACCTGAACGTTCGGCAGCGGCACCTTGTACGTGAGCCTTCTGCTTAGCTTTCTTTCGGGACACCTCACTTCCAGCCGCATAGTGATATTTAGTCTGGCTACCCCATTGGTAATAAGGCCCCTTGCTATCTTGCCCTCGTTTTACTGGCATTATACCCTCCGTCGCAAATCGCGAGGTTCTTCTTCTGGTTTATCAAGGCTGGCATCTTTATCCGCCTTCATCTCACGATCATGAGAATTGTCCAAGCACTTGAAAACAATCAGTGTGAAACACAACACAAAAACAACCCCTAGTACAATCAAACCAAAAGGCATATTATTTCTCCTGTAGTTTGAGACAAGTATACACTGTGATACAAATAATTAGTGTAATCGCAACTAACGTTTCACCCGGTCCCATCATTTTCGTCTCCTCGCGGTTTTATCTAAATCGTCTAAAAGTCCGTCAATGTCAATGTCATATTTTGGTTTCCAATAGTCTCGCAGGTTGGGCGGCTTAAAGAGTTTGTCGTACTCTTCGTCAGTGGCCCCCACCATAATCCAGACTCCAATTCCTGCCGCTTCCCAAATCGGCCATTTCCATCTTTGTGCTTTAGTGTATTCATAATGCACCGGATTCTTAATATCAATCCAGCGTTCGCCCCATTTCTTATGGTAGCAATAGATATCGGGTATCCCCATCTGGAAAGCGTTGCCGATCATTCGCTCGACATGCCAACCACGAGCTTGAAGAAACTGTATAACATCCGCTTGGATGCTATACTCAGGTCCATGCTTATTCCTCCACTTGGGTTTATCCATTAGTCGTCGTCATCGCTGCATCGTGTGCAACAACCCTTATAGATATTCCAATACATCGGTCTATTCCAGGTCCAGAGATTACAAAGCGGGCACCGCTCTAGCTGCCTATGAAGAATTTCGTCTTCAAACGCTTGAATCTCTTCTAACGTGAGTCCTTGCCTATCTAATGTCACCAGGGCGTCCCCTACTTCCAAGTCAGTATGCACGATGCACGCACAAATATGATCGAGTAACAATGCGTAGAGTATATCCATATTACACCTTTACTGGTTCCTGAATGTCAAGTTCTTGGGATAGCTGCGTAATCAGCGCCTTAGTCGAAAGCGTTGTCCACTTACGAATACCTCGCTGACATGCCAGGGAACGAAGTTGTGGTTCAGTAAGCCCACGCAACCAAGTTCTATTTTCACTAGTCTTCTCTTTAACTACCACACTTACAGTCTCAGGTTTCATAGCATTACCTCATAGATGCACTATTAGCGTCACAAAATTCAATTACGTCGTACTGTCCATCCGTGATTGTATTCTTTACGATTACCTCCGTCTGTTCGTCTTCTGATTTTCCGGCCCAATTATTCATCGTTTCTTCCCACGTGATACCAATCAATGGGACTTGCGGACGGAACGATTCGACCACGTCCCGCACCAAATGCGTCATTTTCTTTACGATACTTGGGTGTGTTACGCACATCACTTCATCGTGAATATTCATCGGAGCTACCAACCACATATTAACACCGTGAGGTTGTAAGTCCCAAATTCGACGTTGCATTCGTTTTGTAATCTGAGCACCAGGCGACTGTATAAGGTGGTTGTTAGCCGACCTCATGTTACGAGCTTGAATCTGAAAAGCTGCGCCATAAATGGCTGATTGTACAGCGCCACCAGCAGTTTGCGTACGATCACGTCGGACAACTTTGTCTGTACACTCTCGCCAGTATTTAGGCGGTGCTTGAGCTAACGTAAACAGAGCACAACAAATCTTGTTCTCAAGAGTATAGTATCTCCGATAACCCAGGAAGGTTTCACAAAAGTCAGCGGGGTCTTTCCAAATAACGGCTTTTCCGATTCCTTCTGGCTGCGTCATTGAGCAGAAATCATTTTCAATACGCTCACGAGCTTGCTTAATGCCAGGATATCGTCTCTGTAATCCATCGAATGTCTGTTCTGCCCGAGTCTCGTCCCAACCAAGGCGTTTTGTCCACGTTGTATGATCGCCGCCATACATAAAGCCGAAGATACCAGCCTTACCCCTACCATACATTTGACCATTGGCAACCTTGTCTGCTATAATTTCCTCATAAGTTTTCTCATAGTATCGTTGTGCCAGCAGTGCATGGAGTTTCTTACCAGACCGAAGGTCAGTACGTAGATTCTCATCACCGAATACAGCTTCAGCAATTACGACTTCAAAGGAATTAAAGTCACCACCACACAGGAAGTAGTCGTCCCACTTCAATGGGAATTTGTCTCGCACCCATGACTTTTTCTTGACACCTTGAGGGTTCAAGCCGTCTGCGCCAGACATTCGAGAACTTAGAGTACCTATGACATTAAAGCTAGCATGGAATCGGCCAGCTTTTAGAAGCTTAGAGTACAACTCGACTTCCTTTGCAGCCGTCTTTATATCCATGATAACAGATGCTCGTTCAGCAGCAGGGTGCAGCCCCACTTTCATGACACCGTTACCACCGCAACGAAGACATGGCTCGCCATCATCGTCCTCACCAGTTGCTAAACACTTGACGCAAACTTCCCCCTCCTCTTCGATAATCCAGGATTCAATTTTCTCCAGTGTAGCTTTGTTCGTAGTCTCGTCGAAATGGGTTAAAACAATCTCCGACTCAGCCATGTACGGCATAATGTATTCGCGAACCTGCCAATGCTTATTGATGTTGATAGGCGATTTGGCTACCCGAGCCTGGGCCTCAACCATCAACCCCTTAATGCCCTCGATATCAATAATAAACCCGTGCCAACGAACAGCCCCTACCATACAGGCTAGTTCGCTATCATCGTCGCCACCGGTTGGCATGTCAAAGTATTTCCAAAGGTCACGTGTGATGACAATGTCGTCGTTGGCGTACTCTCTGGCGGGTACGCTGTCATGCCAGTGGTTGATATGTTTTCTGACAACGCCAGGCCATGCGTATCCTTTAAGCTTCGGCTTACCCTTCTCATCTTTCCCCCAGTCTTCCCAATCCTGCTCCACGCTGGACAGCGCCATGGCATACGGGGCGTAACCCAACTCCCTCGGTCTGTACGATATATCAAGTTCCACGTCTTTGAAATGATACTTTGGTTTACGTTTCAAAGCATGTTCGGCCAAGAATTTCAACCCACCGGAAGGGTTGAACTTTAGAACAACATCCTTGAACTCAGGGTCCATGATACCCTTCTTCTTACGGTCGAGAACGCGCCACCTGGGTGCGTCCTTATCTTTACTTTTAGCAAAGTAAATAGCATCAAACTCAATCCGGTTCTCAAGTTCTCTCGCAAGTGCGTATGCCAAAGCATTAGGGATTTTGTTAAGTCTAACATCGTCCCGAGACATGAGTGATTGGAATGGACCGTTCCGACTATGCAGAAGCAAGTCACACGCCTTACGTGGTTTAAGACAAGGACCATCCATAGCCTCTTGTTCTTTGATAGCTATCGCATTGATATGCTGTTCTGGAATCCAGTCGTCAGGCAAGAGATTCCAGAGTGTGTAGAGCTTACACAGATGGAACCAATCGAATACAAGATTGAAACCTACAACCTCGTGCTCGCAAATATATTCAATTAGCCGCTTAGTCTCGCTTACCGGCTCTTTCCAAACCTCATGTAAATGAATCTCGCCATCGTCCAATGCCCACTGCAAAAGAACGATGACACCGTGCAAGCCGCACGTCTCAGTATCGACGAACATTCTCGCCCCAGTTACTTTACCAAAGTCTTTCATTATATTCCCCCTACGTTCGGTGGCCGAGACAAGCGATACCCTGTCAATTCTTCAAACGCCTCTTGACTACCAACCGGTAGTACAATTCGATATGAGACAAGTCGTCGTCCGTCAGCCTCCGTTGATTCCCCTTCAATCATTGAATCCGTAAATCTACCATCCAATTTCAAAAGAGCTTGCATTACACACGCTGTCGACGCTTTGCCTAAGTTAGGCCAGCGGCGTCCAGTTTCGTCTTCTCCCACGTCCCAATATTCAAAAAGCTTGGCCATTATGAGCATCCCACCCATATTCATTACCCTCAACTTCGTACAATACGTACTCTTCGCTACAAAGATCACACAAGACGCCCCACCCAGGAACGGAGTACGCATACACATCAGATGCCAACCCCCACGCACTGTGGAAGTATCTTACTAGTTTCTCGCTGCGGTTATGCTTGAGATGTTCTAACTCCTCAGCAATCGAGCGTCCCAGTGGTTCGCTTGTACAATCGCCAGGTATTACAAATGCCATGTGGTCCAGGTCCATCTGATCGGAAATTATCCCCAAGAGATCGTCCCAGTCATGGTCTACACTTGCTTAAAAACACAACAAACGAAACATCGTTTATTGGGATGTTTACGGGGCAAGTTCCCTAGTTATGGCTCGTAGAAAAATTCCACGAGCCCCGTTAATATCTCGATCAACAATCATAGAACCATCTGAAATTGAATTGGCTTGATTCACTTCTTGTTGCTTGCCATCCCATGATTGAGTACGTGTAGTATAGGATTCATTCACAGTTATGAGAGTCTTCCCATACTTTCTACACATCCAGGCTAACATTTGTTTGAATTTGTAATGACACAAATCCATCATGGCTCGAACCGTTCTTGATCCGATTTTTCTCTGTTCTCGACATGTCATTTGTTTTACTTCAAATGTTGGGAGAAAGATAAAATCATAATTCGTAACTAACCAATAACAAATTCGACGATGTAAATCTCCAATTAAATCTTGTCGTCGTTGTCTAAGCTTGTTGATCCGACGCTCAAAACAACGTAACAAATCTTCACGTAATTGATTAGGAAGAGTCTTCCACCGCTGAAATAACTTAACTCGCTTAGAATATAACTTGTCCAGTTGAATTCCAAGCGGCCGTAAGATTTTCCATGAAAAACTCTCGCCTAATTTATTAGCTTGTTCGGGAGCATAGGTCGTTGCAAATGTTCTCACGCCAGGATCAATCCCAACTGCATTGCCTTGGATTTTGGCCGCAGCAATTGCTATTGATTTCTTAACAATGAGAAAATAACGTCCGTACTCCCGAACAAGTCTTGCTTGCTTTTTTATAGACTCTTGGGGCAAGTCTTCAGTTAAATAAACATCACCCAAGACTCGTGGTAAACCAAGAGTTGACATTTTTTGATAGATAAACCCTTGTTTTGTAGCAATTTTCTTACGAAATTGCAATTCCGATTTCTTACCACAAACTCGATTGCGTATAACTGCTTGATTTGCTCGTTTCGCTTCTTGACAAGCTTCATCAAGAGAAGCGGAAACCACCTCACGACCATTTTTAAGGGATTCTTTTTGAACTAACTCACGAACTCGACGCCTCAATTCCGTAAACTCTACAGGGCAGTCTCCCTTCTTCCAAGCTCGATACCTTGCCACACAAAGATTGTATGCGCGACGACAAGCATCAATCTGATAATCCACTTTCTCGGGTTGCTCAGGATAGATTCTAATCTTTTGACAAGCATTTTCTTCTATGTGATCGTTTTCCACTTTGGGAATTACAAAAACTGGTAAGAAAACTAATGAGTGTTTGCACATCAAAGGTTTCGGAAGATATGTCTTCCTCCAGAAGCTCGATGCTTCCTCCGTGTAATTCAATAATGCGTTTAACGAGTGGAAAGCCTGATCGCGTAATACGATCTGATGTGGTAGAAACAAGTTGGATTGCAAGTCCTGACATTGCCTGTTCCAGTATGGAGACAAAGCCATGTCTTTTGAAATTGAATCCAGAACCAATGTCCGCAATAAAGTTCCCGGCAGGGAATTCTTTGAGTAACAATTTTTGTTGGGTTTGGAGGGAACTTGCCTGTTTACTGGAGGAGATTCTGGCATAGAGAATGAGTCTTGTTTCGGACTCATTTTGAATGCGGAAATGTCCGCCTCTCGTTTTTCTAACAGTAAATTCACCATCTTGTATCCATCTCAAAATTGTTGTTCGAGAGACTCCATAGTCTCTAGCAACTTCTCCCGTTGTCTTCCACATACCCTATATTTTGTTGCAATTGTTTCGTTTTTATTGGTCAGCATACCACCAATCTTCCGCTTTATTGATTTCAGGCATTCTTTTTCTTTCTTTTTTGGCGAAGTTTAGGAACTGGAATCCACGCACGTTCCAACAAAATTAAAACCGCCAACCCTGCTGTTTCACCGCCGCCGCCTAATTGAGACTCACGTACGGGTTTCCACCCTTGTTTCAGTATCAAACTAAAACTCG
>Ga0210003_1001051_pt1 | contig 24569 bp, 14 predicted proteins | sample LantaG_FD_182804 | JGI IMG/M metagenome (GOLD analysis project Ga0210003, IMG submission 182804) | Deep subsurface microbial communities from Baltic Sea to uncover new lineages of life (NeLLi) - Landsort_02402 metaG (SPAdes) (version 2) | ecosystem: Environmental > Aquatic > Marine > Oceanic >... | reverse complement strand
GATCGAGTCCCCACGCCCGCAGGCGGACCTCGGGATTGTTCGGGTCGTTCCGCCATGTATCGTACATCCGCCCGAACGGGCAGGTTGCATGATAGATCGCCTCGCCGAAAACGAACTCGCCCAGCGTGCCATCGCGCAGGCGTTTGAGCGCCTCGATGTAGAAGGGATCGGCTCGCGTCTGGAAGTCAATGAGGAAGCAGCGTTTGTTTCTCGCGGCTCTTTTGCCGCTCTCGCCGATACTGTTACATCCGGGCACGTCCACTGCAATCGGCTTTGCGACATAGGTGTGACATCCGGCTTCCACCGCCATCGCGGCCTGCTCGGGATGAAAGTACGGCGGGCTTATAATCGCTACAGCGTCCACCTTCTCCAGCAGCTTTTTATAGCCAAACAGGCCGGGAAAACGATTTGCCGCCGGTACGCCCAGTTTTTCGCCGGCGCTGTCGGTTCTGTCCTGGAAGTAATCCGCCACGGCCATGACATTGTATCCGCCGTGCTGCTTGAACAAATCGGCGATCCATGTCCCCCTGCCGCCGCAGCCTATCAGGCCCAGGTTGACTTTTGAGTTGGCGGCAGCTCCGCGAACCAGCTTCGGCTTGACAATTGTAAACGACAAGGCGGCCGCACCGGCCCCCGCCATGAACCGGCGACGATTAATCTGTCGTGAGTTCCTGCCGTCGATTGAAGTTTTTTGATCTTCCGACATTTCGTAATCCTCCCTTTCAGGCATTATGTAAATATATTTTCAACAAACACGTATAAAATACAGTGCTGGCGATTGATGTTTCCTTTGCCCGGTACACAATTAAATTACTCTTTTCATACCTTCATGTAGACTTCCCGCCTGATCTTTCCGGTTGAGGTTTTCTGGAATTCCTCGATTCTGATTTCAAGATGTTGTGACGATATCTTCTCGTAGCTGGAAAGCTGCCGGCTGTTCTGTTGATATTCATTGATATTCCGCCAGATGAGGTTCTTGAGGACCTGGGGCTTATCCAACAGATCCTCGGAAGAATGATTGGCATGGATCTGTATCGCTTCCCATGCCGGCCGGACGATAGCCCTGACGGTTTCCTCCACGATGCCCGTCGGGTCCTTCCGGAAGCCGGGGACTACTAAAACCTCTCCGACAAAACGGGCCTCCGAAAGCGCCGACTCGACATGCTCGGGGCTGACATTTTTACCGCCGGGCAGCACAATTACGTACTTCTTCCGCCCGGTTATGGAAAGATTTCCGTCTTCGTCCAGATGCCCCAGATCGCCGGTGAGCAGCCAGCGGACGCCCTGGTCGTCGGTTTTGATAACCGCTTCTGTGGCTTTTGGATTCTTGTAGTAGCCCTTCATTATGCAGGGCCCGCCGAGTGCGATTTCGCCCTGTTCGCCGGGCGGCAATTCCTGATTGTCTTCGTTAACTATTTTGACGAATATCGTGTTAATGGGTTTGCCTACCGAACCCAATTTGCCGGCTTCCTCGTTGAAGCCGTACACGGGCGAATTCTCCGTCGTGCCGTAGCCTTCGTACAGCAGCATTCCTCTTCGCCAAAATACATCCAGTACCCACTCCGGCATCGGCGCAGAGCCTGAAAGGAAAAACCGGATCTTGCTCCAGCCGAGCTTCTTAATGATTCTTTTCCCCACAAGTTTAGGTGTGTGACGGTCGAGCAGTTTGACGAGCGGCTTTTTCTTTTTCTCTTTGGCAAGGCTCTCTTCGAAGTTCTTCGCGAGCATCGTATAAAGAGCAGGTACAGCCACAAAGATTGTGATTTCTTTATCCCTGATAAGTTCGGCCATCTGGCGGTACTTGTTGATGTAAACATTGGTAGCACCGACACTGAAAGGAAGCAGCTTGCCGACCGTCAGGCCGAACGAATGGTGCGGCGGCAGGATATGCCCGAGCATATCTTTGTGACTGATTTTTACCTTTTGCACTGAGCCGAGTAGATTGGCGCCCAGATTACGGTGGGTCAGTTCGACTTCTCGCGGGTCGCCCGTAGTGCCGGACGTGCATAAAATCATGGCGGTGTCATCAGTGTCTACCTCGGCGGGGATTTTGTTCAACAACTCATCTATTTCGCTATCGCTGAGGCCGGTTTCTTCATAGATGGTCATTTCGATGAAAACCATCCCGTGGCCGGCGGTAAAATCCTTCAATTCCTGCTGGGATTCGGCATCCTGATAGTCGTCGGCCATAATAATCAGCCGGCTGTCCGTATGTCTCAGGTGGTTTATCACGCCCTCGACCGGTCTTTCCGGATCGATCAGGACCGGGATGGCCCCGGCGAGTATCACGCCCCACAGGGCTATATCCCAGTCGGCACGGTTCTTGCCGAGTATCGCCACTTTATCCGCGATCCGGATGCCCTGAGATTTTACAAGCCATACGGCAAAATCCCGCGCCCTGGCTTTCAACTGCTCGAATGTAAGAGATTCCTCACGGTCGGGCCTGATGATTTCCAGGCATTTTTTGTCCAGGAACTTGATTTCGGCAAGAGACTCGTTGAAAACCTCTATCAAGTTTCGGAACTTAAGTTCTGTCTGCATCTGTTTTTGGTTCTCCACTGGACGCTTTACAGCGTTGTCAAAGAATTCGCCCTTCGCAGCCTTTTGGCCGCCCTTCCTAACAGTTGCTCTTCCAGGAATTATCGTTTGCAGAACTTTACACGCCACCTTACAATATGGCAAGTCTTTTCCTTAATGCGGCGCAGATTTTATCAAGAACTGCCAGGCAGCGATCCACGCCAGTCTTAAAAATGTTACGTTCGTCGTCTTTTGTGCCTTATATATGTGTGGCTGGGGCAGAGAGTGGCCCTTCGAGGTAACTAAAAAGTGGGGATAAATAGATTTTTCTACTTGTTTTTGGCGTTAATGCTCATTTCTTCCGGGTGCAGGAAGAAGCCGGCTCCGACTGCAAATCCGCTGCATAGTGCCGCTAAAGCCGGGAATGTCCAGCGACTCGGTTCGCTGCTCTCGATCGGTGCCGATGTCAATTCCACAGATGAGAACGCCTGGACACCTCTGCACTGGGCGGCCCACAAGGGCCATAAACAAGCCGTTGAACTGCTAATTTCCAAAGGCGCCGATGTTAATGCAAATGAAAAAGATGGCTGGACACCGTTGTTTCTGGTATTGCCCAAAGGCGGCAGCGATTTGATTGAGTTGCTAATCGCCGGGGGTGCCGATGTAAACATAAAATGCGGGAAATTGGATGAGACGCCGTTGCACTATGCGGTTCGGGAGGGATTTGCGAATCTGGTCAGGCCTCTTCTTGCTGGCGGTGCAGACGTCAATGCAAAGAACGGACAAGGTCAGATTCCGCTGCACATTGCAATTCACAGCAACCAGCAAGATACAGCGGAATTATTCATTTCCAATGGAGCTGACATCAATTCGGGAGCCGGTTCATCAACCTACACACCGCTCAACGAAGCTATCGAAGCTGGCCACAGTCACTTGGTTAGAATGCTTCTATCAAATGGGGCCGATCCCAATTCAATGAGCGGTGGGGATCGCTGCACGCCGCTCCATTTAGCCGTTTACTGGGGTGTTCGCGATGCGGCTGAAGCCCTTCTTGCCGCCGGCGCTGATGTGAATGCCAGAGACAAATCCGGAATGACACCGCTGCAAAAGACAACCAGATATGATGGCTACTGGTCTGGTACAAGCGGTGACTATATAGATTATGACGGCAAGGATATGGCTAATCTGCTTATCGCCCACGGCGCCGACATCGACGCTAAGGACGATAAGGGATCTACTACCATGCATTACGCCGCCGCCAGTAAAGATATTCGTATTGTCGAACTGCTTGTTACCAAAGGTGCTGATATCAATGCCGAAGACAATGATGGTCTTACGCCGCTTAATGTGGCGCTAAATTTGTTGCGCACGGATGTAGCCATTTTTCTTTACGGCAAATCCGCCCATGTAAATATCACCGAAGAAAATAAGGAAGAATTGCTGTTTGGCGCAGCCATAGTCGGCTTCGTAGATCTGGTCAAGCAGCTTATTGCAGATGGAGTTGACGTTAATGCGAAAAGCTACATCTCCTCTTACTACTACAACTCAGGCTACAGCTACTACTACGGTCCCAACCCATTGTTAGCAGCAATTCAGAGCGGACATGAAGATGTAGCAAAACTTCTGATTGCCAACGGCGCAGACGCTAACAGTATCAACTTCAGGGTGTATAATGGCAATATGCGCCTGCACAAGGCTGTTCATGAAAACAATGAGATACTTGTCAAACGTCTTCTCGCATACGGCGCAGAGATTAATGCAATAGATACAGCCGGCAACTCGCCGCTACACCATGCGGCCCGGGAAAACTATTCCGACCTGGTCAAACTGCTGCTTGCCCACGGCGCTGACGTCGATCTAAAGAATCGTGCCGGTACACCACCGCTGCACTATGCGGCCTCCCGCGGATACAAGCTAATCGTCGAACTGCTTCTGGCAAATGGCGCCAACGTGAATATGAAGGATAAAGGCGGCGACATACCTCTGCACAAAGCAGCGTTCAAAGGCCGTAAGGAAATCGTGGAACTGCTTATAGCTCATGGAGCGGATGTCACCGCAAAAGACAACACCGGCCGGACCCCTGCGGACGAGGCCGCCCGCCGGGGTCTTAAGGAAATAGTCGCTCTGCTCAGGGGCGAGAAGCCCGGCGTCGGCCGTGCGGGTGATTAGAAAATTTTGGAGCACTCAATATGGGGATAAATCGAGTCTTGTGTTTGATCTTGGCGATGATGTTGTGTGCCGCCGGGTGCAGGAAGAAAACCGCTACAGCTACGACACCGCTGCACTGGGCCGCCAAGACCGGAGACGTCCAGCGGCTCGGCTCGCTGCTCTCAAGCGGCGCCGATGTCAACTCCAGAGATGCGGACACATGGACGCCTCTGCACTGGGCGGCGCATGAGGGCCATAAACAGGCTGTGGAGCTGCTAATATCCAAAGGCGCCGATGTTAATGCAAAAGACAAAGACGGCTGGATGCCTCTGATGCTGGCTTTACCTGCCGATAACATAGATTTGGTAAAGCTGCTCGTGAATAAAGGGGCCGATGTTAACGCTAGGGCCGGCAAATATGATGAGACGCCGTTGTTCTATGCAATCGGAAAGGGTCGGAAGGAACTGGTGGAACTACTCATCGCCAACGGCGCGGACATCAACGAAAAGGGTAGAGATGGCGATACGATGCTGCACTTTGCGGCCTTAAAGCAAGATGCAGCAATGGCAGAACTGTTTATTAACCACGATGCTGATATAGAGGCCGTGAACCGACATGGTAAGAAGCCTTTACATTATGCAGTTCGCAGAGGTTCTATGGAAGTAGTTAAATTGCTTATCGCCAAAGGCGCCGACTTAAACGCAAAGGACGAAAACGGTGAGAGCCCGCTGCATGAAGCAGTAAATGAAGATAACAAAGACATAGCGAAGTTACTTATAACGAAAGGCGCCAATCTTGAGGCAAAGAATAAATACGGTTTTACGCCTTTACTTTATGCCTTAGGGAAAATGTCGTTTATACGGAACAAAAGTCGTAAGGAAATAATAGAGCTTCTCATTAACGCTGGAGCTGATTTCAAAGCCATAGACAATAGCGGATCTGTAGCACTGCATTATGCAGTCGACGCGGACGATGTCGATATAGTTAAGCTACTTCTAACCTATGGCGCTGACATAAACGCTGAGGACTCGATCGGCAATACATCGCTGCATACTGTGGCTTATCGGGCTTCCAGGGACATGGCACAGTTTCTCATCGACGCCGGGGCAGATGTAAATGCAAAAAATGAAGCCGGGCGCACGCCACTGCACGAGGTGATTCCAGATATGGTGCACGAGGTCAAAAGATTATTCATATACAAAGAGGTGGCAGAACTGCTTATTACCAAAGGCGCTGTTGTCAATGCAAAGGACAACAGTGGCCGTACACCACTGCACGAGGCTATTAGAGTTACGGGTGTTAATGGGTTCTTCGGCCCATCTGCATGGTCCAATGCATTAGCTGAATTGCTTATTGCCAAAGGTGCTGACGTCAATGTTAAGGACGTGAATGATAATACGCCATTGTTAAATGCACTCGATGCTGGCAACTGGGATGCAGCGAAACTGGTGATTGAAAAAGGCGCCAATGTCCGAACCAAAAACAAAGCTGGCGATACACCACTTTCATTTGCACTACGTGACCAAGAATGGGACATGGCGGAGCTACTTGCGGCCAAAGGTGATGATGTCAATTCACAAGGTCCATACGGCGATACACTGTTACACTATGCGGCTTCCCAGGGCAACTATGAGCTGGCCAGGCTCCTGATTTCCAAAAAGGCTGACGTTAATAAGAAAAACCAGGGCGGGCGTACGCCACTGCACTATGCAATACGCGGCCATAAGAATATTGTAGAATTGCTTCTTGCTAACGAGGCCCAGGTCAATGTAAAGGACAATAGTGGTGAGACACCATTGCACAGGGCTGCCCGCCGGGGATATCGGGATATAGTTGAGCTGCTGCGCAAGCACGGAGCAGATGATTAGAAAATTTTGGAGTACAAGAAATGAGAAAGAATGAACTCTTCATCTTTTTGCTGACGTTTATGCTTTTTGCCGGCGGGTGCGCGAAGAAGCCGAGCGGATCAGAGGAAACACTATTCACCGCCGTCAGGGCAGGCAACATTGAACGAGTGTGGTCGCTCATCTCAAACGGCGCCGATGCGAACATCAAGAACGAAGTACACTGTACGCCATTACACTATGCGGCTGAGCATGGGCACTTAATTGTAGCAGAATTGTTGATTTCCAACGGCGCCGACGTCAATGCAAAGACCATAAACCATGTGACGCCCCTGCACATGGCGGCCCGCCGCGGAAACTATAATGTTGCCGATCTGTTGATGGAGAAAGGCGCTGATATAGATGCGAAGACCAAGAAAGGTCAGACTGCTCTGGACTATGCAATGCGTTCAGGCTACGCGGACATTGTTGGATTACTCAGTGGCGATAGTGGCAATATTGAAGCACAGCAGCGACAAGCCACTATACAACCTGGTTTTGTCCAGACTGATGAATCTCAAAGTGTTGCCGAGCCGCTCTCGGACATTCAGACCGTTGTTCAGAGCAATTCAGCCTTTGCTTTCGACCTCTACCAACAACTGCGATCTTCGGAGGGGAATCTATTCGTCTCACCCTATAGCATTTCTACAGCCCTGGCGATGACCTACGCTGGTGCTCGAGGTGACACGCAGAAACAGATGAAAAAGACACTACGGTTTTCGCTGGATCAGGAGAAGCTCCACCCGGCATTTGCCGAGCTACAAACCGGATTGAACGAGCTGCAGGAAGCAGGCAATTTTGAATTAAATGTTGCTAACTCGTTGTGGCCGCAGCATGATTACAAATTTCTGGATGAATATCTATCTCTTACTAAAAGGCATTATGGAGTCTCAATTACCCCAGTGGACTATTCGGTACTCGCAAGGGAAGAGACTCGCAAGCTGATCAATAAATGGGTGGAGGATAAGACAGAAGATAAAATCAAGGATCTGATTCCACCGGGATCTTTTAACGATCTTACACGGCTTGTGCTGGCCAACGCCATCTACTTCAAAGGCATTTGGGCCCATCAGTTCGATCCCGTCAAGACAAAAGATGTTTCCTTCTATGTTTCACCACTCGAATCAGTTAAGACACCTATGATGAGGCAGGAAGAAGACTTCAGATATGCGGAATTCAAATCGCTTCAAATTGTTGAGTTGCCTTATCTCGGAGAGGGCCTTTCGATGCTCATATTGCTGCCACGAAGAATCGAGGGCATAGAGAAGCTCGAGGAGAGCCTATCCATTGAGAACCTCAATTTCTGGAGGAACGGCCTGGAAGAGAGAAAGGTCATAGTTTTCCTGCCGAGGTTCACGATCTCTTCCAAATTCAATCTCGGTAGAACACTTGGGGCGATGGGTATGCGCGATGCCTTTGTCTTCGGAAAAGCCAATTTTGCGGGGATGGATGGCCGGTCCGACTGGTTGTTTATAGGCGACGTAATTCACCAGGCGTTTGTCGACGTGAATGAGCGAGGAACTGAGGCGGCTGCAGCAACCGTTGTAGTAGGACTTGGAGGAGGTATGGCCCTACCTCCGACCTTTCGGGCCGACCATCCATTTCTCTTCTTAATTCAGGAAAAAATGACTGGGAGTATTCTCTTCTTCGGTAGAGTCACTGATCCGGCCAAGATTGCTGAATAGAATCTAAAAACACGAAATTTGGTCAACTCTGAAACGGTCTCGGTATATTGACGAAGCGATTGATTCATTGTATTCACTGCGAAACGAACAACGGGCAACTCTGTTATTATTGTGGCTTGCAGGATATTCTATAGCGATTTTCTTGTTGTTCGATGGTGAAATTTACCGGCAGGAATTTCTTTATGGTTTCGATGTTTGTTGTCAGGTGGGTGGTCAGGTTGTTGGTTGTGTAAGAGCCTGATTTTGAAATGACCATATAGATTAGAAGCTGGTCGGCTAAGAAACGGTCCACGGAAGCACTGCTGGCTAAAAAGTTATTGGCCAAACTTGTGACTTCCTCTACTACCTTCTCCGATGGCTTGCCTTTCTGCCCGAATGCGGTAAAGACCGTGGTCCGGCGGCTGTTGCAGAGCCTTAGCATGATACAATTACCGGGGCCGTTGGAATCGGTTACTTCGAAGTGCTCGATATTTTGGAATTTCAGCCTGGTTTGGAGTAATAGCTTCTTTTGGCGCTGGGCGATGTGGTCAGGAAGTTTGGCCGTATATATTCGCGCGTGAATTTGGATATTTTCAGCGGGCTCGCAGAAGTTAATTATCTGGTTCGGTATTCGGTGCCATGGCTGGATGTCGAGAGCGATTTTTCCACCGCCGGCGGGAAAGAAGCCGTGCTTTACCAGTTTGCACTCAGCGTCGAAACCGGCTGTCTCAATCGCGGGCAAAAAGGTCTCGGCGAGAAAGTCGAACGGCGGCGCCCAGGGATTATGAGTTCCGCCGGTAACGGTTACGCTCGAAGGCTTTTCTGCTAAAAATAATGCAGGAAGGATGGTTTGAATCACCAGTGAAGCCGAGCCGGCTGAGCCGATGTCGAAAGTGAAATTTCCGCCGTGTATGTGGCCGGGCTGAAAGTCCAGGACCTGTGAGTCTATGGCAGCACCCTTGCATTCTCCGCCGGAAATTTCACACGCGGCCCGGACGCAGATTAGGTGCTGCTTGGCCAGGCCCGGCTTACGTCGGGCGGCGCGGATGTTTTCGATGTGCAGATTCCTGCCGGTTATGCAGGCCAAAGCCAGGCTCGTGCGAAGTATCTGCCCGCCCCCTTCGCCCATACTGCCATCGATGAAAACTGTTTCCATATATACCCCAGAGCTTCCGAAAAGTCCGCTCATTGCGCGGGACAATTGAGAATATACTCGACCAGTTTGTCCAGATCGGCCGTAGCGAGGCAGAGACGTGAATCGGCGGCGCCGTAGTATATTAAAACTTTGCCGTCTTTTATCACCCAGCCGCAGGGAAACACCACGTCATCGACGTCGCCCTCGCGCTCATAGTGCGCCTTCGGGCCAAAAATCCATTCATCCGTTCGCCGAATCACCTTAAGCGGATTTTCCAGGTCCAGCAGGGCAAGGCCAAGCCGGTAAATCGAGCCGGAAGCCGTCGTCTTGACGCCGTGATATAGAATCAGCCAGCCGGCCTTTGTCTCTAACGGCGGCGCGCACAGACCGATCTTGTTGGCATCCCACCATCCGCCTTCCCTCGCCTGGATTATCTCCTGGTGCTCGCCCCAATGTTGGAGATTGGGAGAAAATGATATCCAGATATGAGCACCAAGCATCGACGACCTGGGGACCGGCCGATGCAGCATGGCCCAGAGACCGTTGAACTTGACCGGGAAAAGGGCGGCGTCTTTGTCCTCGGGGGGCATAACCGGTCCGAGTCGCCTGAATGTTTTGAAATTAGTCGTCAGAGCCATTGATACAAGCGGCCCGCCTTTTGAGTAGGCCGTATAACAAATCGCCCATTTGCCCATGTCCTCGATCCATGTGATACGCGGGTCCTCGATGCCCCAAATCTCCTCCGGATGTTTTTCAGGCTCCGGTTTCAAGGTCGGTGCGCTGTCGATTTGCCAGTTGGAGATTCCATCTTCGCTTCTGGCGGCGGTCAAATGCGAAATCCCCCTGTAGTCTTCGACGCGGGCGAGCAGGAGAATTTTGCCGTCGACTTCAGCCGCGGCTGCGTTGAAAACTGAATTTGCCCTGTACGGCCACTTGCTCACGGTGAGGATGGGATTGTTGGGATACCTTTGAAAAAGCTCGCATTCTTTATACTGTTTCATTATTACCTCTCTTTAAAGTTTGACCTTTCATTTGCCCTTTTGCAAGGATCGGAACACACTACTAAGCCAGTTTTTTCTTGCTGGAAAGATTCCCTCCTCCACGAATCCGACCTCTTCGATTGTGTAGAAGGCTTTTGGATTGAACTGCTTGATAAGGTTTACCACTTGGTTGACTTCACGTCTCGGGACGATCGTAAAGACGACCTGAACCTTTCCCGCCGAGCCTTGTGCGTCTACGCTCGTTACACCATAGTCGGCAGACTTGAGATATTCGAGTAATTCCGATGCCTCTTTGCTCGTGATGACTCTTATCAGGACTACCCCCAGCGACAGTTTCTCGGCGATCAATATTCCGAAGTAATTGCCCGTGGCAAAACCGCTCGCGTAAGCAATGTAGCAGAGCGGGTTCGAGAGATTCCGCATTATCTGGCCGATTGCCAGCAGCCAGATTAGGATCTCGAAAAAACCAACGATGGGAGCTAAATACTTCAGGCCCCTGGTGATGAAGATAACTCGAACTGTGCCCAGGCTGACGTCGGCCACGCGAGCGATAAAAATCAGCAGCGGCAGCAAAATCCAGGCGAAAAATGCAGAATTCAAAAGCAGAATATCCGACATTGTTGACTTATTCCTCGTTTTCGTAATTTATATTTTTCAGCAAAATTTATCTTATACGATCCAGTCTGTAGCGAGTTAATCGTACTCTTACCGCCCTGATTCAAGGTTGTCTGAGCCGTAATGTTACGCAGGGAGCTATTATACAAATAAAAGCCGGAGATGCACCAGATGAATTTGAACGTTTCGATATTTGCTTTGTAGTTAAGGTTTTTTCAGAAATGAAAGGATTCGCAGGATTTCCTCGATTGTCTTATCGCGATTCTGATGGGTCAGCTTGAACAGTTGTGTGCCCGGATGATTTTTTACTTCGGAGATAAGGCCGGCACCTTTTCGTGCTACCGTAGCCAGGACGGATTTATCGGAGGCAAAAAGTATGCGAACCGCAGCGATAAATTTCTCGCTGAAACACTCCATCTTTCCTATCTCGTCGATTATCAACAATTCAGCGCCGGTTCGCTCGGCATCGAGAATCGGAACCACTGTTTTTTCAAAGCCGGCAATGTCCACGCCGTACTTGCCCACCTTGAAACGGTTCTTAATGTCAACGTGAGCAAGAATCCCGGCGGCACCATCAAGACGCTTCCAGCGAAAACCCTTGCGATTATGATTATCGCGAATCTCCTGCGTGTAAAAGCCTGCGATTTTTTCGCAGTCAAGATTCGCGATAATATTCATTATCGAGGTAGTCTTTCCACAGCCCGGCAGGCCGGTTAGCAGGATTTTAATTGACTTAGATGACATAGCGATACAGTGTAAACTAACAGCTAACGAATTGTAAGCCATACACCGGCAAATTTCGAATGCAGAATTTAAGAAATTCGCCGGTAAGTGTCCTTTAGCGTAAAACCTTTTACTTTTTGCATGGCGGATCATTCTTCTTCAGCGGTTTCCCACCAGAGGCGTGGGTAGTCCTGCCCTTCGAGAATCCTCCAGATATCTTCTGCGCCGTTAACGGATTCATCCACGAAGTCCCAGCCAGCGTCCAGAAACGTGCCGGCCGACTGCATCTCGGCTGTGGTCTTACCTGTGCCGCCCTGGCTCGTGGTTCGGCCGCTGGTCTCGATATCCCAAAAGCAATTGCTGACTTCGCCTCCCCAGTCGGCTCCCAGGAGCCCTCCTTTCTGAGAGCCCCCCAGGATAGCTGTGGCAGAGTAGCAATTGCGGATGGCGCCAATGTTGCGGCTGTGACCACCTGTGCCGTTGCTGCCCACAAGGCCGCCAACGTACCATTGGCCGGCAACATCGCCTCCGGCATAACAGTTTACTGTCTCGCCGGGTGAGCATCGTCCCACAAGACCGCCCACTGCGGTTTGTCCTTCAACATTGGCATACGAATAGGAGGCTGCGATGCTTCCTGCGTTCTGTCCCGCCAGGCCGCCGACGTTGTCTTTTCCGGCCGCGGTTCCCGTGAAATAGCAGTTCATGATGGCCCCGCCGGAACCAATCTCTCCGACAAGCCCACCAAGAGAATCTTGTCCGGAAATGCTGCCGGATTCGACGTAGCAGTCTGTTATTATTCCTGAGACTAACAGCCCAACCAGACAGCCTTGGAAGTCTCCTTTGTTCACGTTGATATTGGGGGCTATCAATCCTAAATCCTTAACCTGGCCTCCAGCCACGTACCCGAAAAGCCCAACGCCGGTAGCTTCCGCAGAAGTGTAGCTGAAATTTGAGATCGTATGATTGTTGCCGTCGAATGTACCGCGGAATGGATAATATTGACTCGTTATCATATAAAAATCGATACCGGTCAGGTCGATATTGTTGACGAGCTTGAAATGTGCGGTCATTAATCTTGGATTGTGGCCGATGCTGTTCAGCTCATTGGCTGTCGAGATCAGGTAAGGGTCGTCAGGCTCACCCGTTCCTCCTGAGAAAGCGGGCAATTTCGGTGGAGGTGAAACCTGCCACCAGAGAACCGGATATCCACCGCCCTCAGGCTCTGCCCAAGTGTCACCCGGATTACCCGGCGCGCCGACAAAGTCCCAGCCTGCATCGATGAACGTGTTGGGATCCTGCATCTCAAGCGTGGTCTTGCCCACGCCGCCATCGCTTGTCATCAGGCCGCTCACTTCGATATCCCAGAATGAATCACTAATTTCATCTACTCCATCGTGTCCTACAAGCCCCCCGACGTTCTGGTCTCCGTCTCCTGAAACAAGTGTAACAGAATAGCAGTTGCGTATTGTACCCGAGAGGATAGCGCCAGCTCGCGGAATGGCTGTGACATTGTTTCCCACGAGACCTCCAACATAGCTTTGCCCGGTCGCATCCCCGTTGGCATAGCAATTGACAATCTCGGCATCGTCCGTGTTGTATCCAACTAAGCCGCCAATGTCGTACCGCCCCTGGACGCTGGCTGATGAACAAGATGCTGTGATGATGCCGTCGTTAATTCCGACCAGGCCGCCAAGTCGGTTCCGTGCCTCGATACCGCTATTCGAATAACAGTCGACTATCTGGCCAGAATTTTCACCCACCAGGCCGCCGATATTATTATTTCCTGTTATAGCAGTGGTTGAGAAACAGTTCGAGACGATTCCTTTATAATTGTATCCCACGAGGCCGCCAATGGCATCTTGCCCCTCAACACTGGCATTTGAATAGGAGTCAACAATTGAGCCGTTGCTTGAACCGACCAGTCCGCCGACACGATACGAGCCTGTGACGTTCCCGGTCGCATAGCAGTTTATGATTGATCCACCATTGCTCCCGGTGAGACCACCGGCGGATCCTTCTGCTGTGATGTGATTACCCACGGCATAACAGTCGGTTATTATTCCTGCACTTGTCCCGATAAGTCCACCGACTAGTTGTTTTCCTGTTACATTGGCACCGGTGACGTGGCAGTTCGTGATCGTCCCCATGTCAATCCAACCTGCCAGCGAACCGACGCCTGCGCCCGTTCCACCATTCACGTTAGGATCGATCATGCCCAGATTGCTGATACGGGCGTTGGGACCATAAATGTAGCCAAAAATCCCCACACAGGGCTCACCTGTAGATGCATAGGTAAAGTTGGAGATCGTATGACCATCGCCATCGAACACGCCGGTAAAAGCAGGGAACAGACCGTTTCCAATAATGTTGAAATCCGTTCCTGAATAGTCGTTCAAGTCGATATCGGCCATTAATTTGAAGTGCTTATCCCAGTCGTTGGGTTCTGTACCGATTGTGTTCATCTGCTCGGCTGTATTAATCAGGTATGGATCCTCGGCTGTTCCGCTGCCGCCGCCGTATTGTGCCTGAACCGTGCAGGTTAGAAATAGCACAAACAGCAGCAATCTTATATAATTAGCTTTTCCTCTCATTTTCCTGTCCTTTCAATATGATGTCAGCGCGGTGCGCATGGCAGCGTTTTGAATCAGTTCATTCCGCGACCATAGACTCAGGTTGTTCCAACAAGGTGACCATGATCTCCGGCGAGATAATTGTGTCGTTTTTGTCATCTATCGCTTCGACTATTATGGTGTACTGCTCCGGTCCCATCTGATTTTGACCGTTGTAATCCCATTCCCATTCAAAATATTCCACAGGCCAAATACTTGGCTCCTTCTGGATTGCCCCCCTACGTGTATTCCAAGAGGCGCCGTCGCCATAAACATGGATGCTTACGTTCTTAATCGAGTTGTCAGGATCGTACACTCCGGCACGAATCAAGATCGGATCGAGGGATATCTCAAGCCTGGCGCCATCCAGGGGCTGGTCAACGACCAGTAGGGGCCGCTCTTCAAGGATTGGTGGAACACCATTCGTCCATTGCGCAATCACGGTCAGAAGGTCCACAAGGTCAACCTTACAATCGCTGTTGATGTCACCGTTTATGTTGTTTTCACCGACACGCTCGCCGAAGCAAGACTTACTGGTTTCGGCCGTGCCACCGTAGGCTCCCATGTTGATGATACCGCCGTTGGGGAATGGTTCAGAGGCAACCGGAGTGTTTGGATCGCCTGCATCGATGCAAGGGCTTGTGACATCATCGTGTACCCAGCTTCTGCTGACAGGGTCCCAGCGACCCACCTGCGATTTCAAGTGGTAGTCGCCGTCGACCCAGACGTCGTCATTGGCATCTGCCGGTGTTCCATTCGGTTCCCAATAGCCCAGTTCGGCAAAACACGGATCGAGGTTGATATTACCTTCGCCGAGACAGCCGCCCTGGATGTCACTATAAACGATAGAAAGATCCGCGAGTTCCTCTCTCCACGTGCCAATCTCGCCACCTCCATCCCACAGAATACAATTACTGATAGTCATGCTCACTGGTGCTGGTCTACGACCGCCCGGACCCCAGTTGATGGCGTTGCCGTTCTGGGCGGAATTGTCTGACAAGGTACAATACATCAGGCTCAAGTCGAGCCCCCATGAATATAACACTCCGCCTTCCTCGGCCCGGTTACCGGCAAAGACGCTATTTCTTATCGTCGAGCCTTGCATCCCATGGAGGCGGAGGGCGCCGCCTCGCTCTGCTGTATTGCCGGTGAATATACAATTCTCGATACTCTGCGCGTCACCGTATATTGCTCCGCCGTCGTCTGCCCAGTTCCCACTGAAGATGCAATTATTTGCTGTTGCTTCGCTTGTGTTCACAGCACCGCCGGAGCCGTACCAGTTGTTCGAAGACGAAATAGCCGAATTGCCTAAAAATGCGCAGTCTATCAGTTCTATCTTTCCCAGTCCGAGATCTCCACCTGTATGCGATATGCCACCACCACTTTGCGAAGTGTTGTCGCTGAATACGCATCCGGCCAGCACGGCATTGCCATGAATCAACGCGCCGCCGCCTATCGATAAGGCCCGATTCCCGGTAAAGCTGCATTCGCTCAACGTAAGGTTGGCATCCACCCCGCAGATCGCACCACCAGTCCCCGCCAGGTTTGAAATGAATTTGCAGTTTCTCAATAGACTTTGGCCCGGCCAAATATTGATTGCGCCCCCTCCGCTAGCGCTATTGTGTCTAAAGACGCAGTTGAGTATCGTAGGACTGCCATCGATAATCACCATGCCGCCATCGACGCCCCCGGTCACAACAAAGCCGTCAAGGACGGTACTTGCGTCGTCTGCAATGCTAATTATTACATTTACGCTGTTGTCTGCGCGGGTTGGCTCATAAAAAAAATCAGGGGGATTACTAACATCAGCATCATCGCCATTCAAGTCGCCGCTCAGGATTGTCTGGTATGCTTCGGTGTCACGTTCGTTTGGCTCCGCTGCGTCAAACCCCGCAAAGCCGCCTTTGACGGTGACGCCGGACTTCAGTTCAAAGGTCGCCGACCGACCTTCCTCACCTGGTGTCCGGGGCCCTCGCTCTCGGCCCGGCAGTGGAAGGAGCCCTTGATTTGGTCTATATGTACCCTCAGCCACCCGGATTTCGTCCCCGGCAGAGGCCGTAATCAGAGCGTCTTGGAGGTAGTTGAAGGCCTCTTTCCAGGATGAGCCGTCATTGCCTTCGGCTGCACAGGCATCGACGTAAATGACCCGCCCTGCCGCTGCCGTGCGTGCTGCCCCCAATATAAACAGCAGGCACAGCAGCCATCTGGTGTGATTTGTTTTTCCTCTCATTTTCCTATCCCTTCCAATATAAATATATAATGACGCTACGGCCAATATAACCGCAGCATATTTCCGCTATCAAACGCATCGCCGGATAGTATCTATTCGATACCGACATTGCGTTTTAATAATCGCGCACGATGACCGCGTCTTTACCAACGAGATAGCGGTCTGAACCTGCGATTTTGAGATTATAGACCTTGTCTGTATATGGTATTGGTCTTTTGGTTAAGCTTATAATCTCGATTGAGCCTTTCGGCGTTTGAAGTTTTGTCCCTGCTCTTAATTCCTGCAGCGATATCCATTGCCCGGATTCCGCCATGAAGTAATGATTCTCTGCTACGCTGATACTATTTCCGCTTTCAAACAAAACATCGTAGCAGGCGAATGTTCCGTTGTGCTCCTGGACTTCCTGGATTTTGCTGAGGGTATTCATGCCGCAGATTCTTTGCCCCAGAGCCACCTTTGATATTGGAACAAGCGCACCATTCACCCACACGTCAGTTTCAGCAGTGAAACAAGCCCTGCCTTTAGGCGGTGGACCGACTAAAGTAAATGTCCAAACGTCACCTGTTGTCTTATTGCCCTCGCCATCGATTTCATCTATCCGCCAGTAGTAATACGGAGAGCGCCATACAGCATCGAGTGGTGTATAGCTGGTGGCAGACTGGCGGCCTCGATATGTGCCGGTCGTATCGGATGTGTCGGCATTAGCAACAACGTCTTTATCAGTGCCGAAGTACACATCGTGGTAGACGGCGTTTAAGCCCGGGGTCCAATTCAATACAACATCTCTGTCAATATCGATGGCACCATCGGCAGGATATGGATTCGAAGCCTTCTCAGACGGTAGACCCGGTTGTTCGCCTGGCGACAGGCTGGCTTCTGTCGTTCCGCCGTAAGCACCAATATTGATCCGACTCCCATTTGGCATCGGCTCATTTAATACATCAACGTAAGGATTGCCGCCGTCAACACAAGGGCTGGTAACCTTGTCGAGCACCCATATATCATGCTCCGGCCAATATCGGCCCCGCTCGGAACGTATATGATAGTCGCCGCTATTGGGATCGACGAAGATCGGATCGGCCGTAATATCACCTTCGCCTCCTCGTTCTATACAACTGTACCTTGCCCGGCATCCGAACAGATCGCCGTCAGTATTATTCCAGAGAATAGTGTTGCTGATATCCGGCTCTGAGTCGGCATAGGCTTCGATGCCGTACTTATTACCCACTATCGTCAGATTGCTGAGAGTCGGTGAACCATCGGCAATGAAGATACCCATGAAGCTGTCCCTGATGATGAAATTCTTCAGGATACTGTCGGGGCCTTCGCCATAGTAAAACGAAACTGCAAAATCGCCGGGATTCTGGAGTACAGGCACACCCGCGGGACTCACAAGAACGCCCTGCACTGTCAGCGTTTTACCCAGAAAGTCGATTTCTTCCTGGTACAGACCCGGATAGACCAGAACTACTTCACCGTCCGCGGCTGCATCGATACCCTTCTGAATGGTCGCGAAAGCTGCTTCCGGCGTCAATCCACCGTTGTTATCGTCTCCATTAACTGCATCGACGTAGATAATTCCTTCCTGGCCATCGGGTGGTACCCCCGCCCCGACGGTAAAGCTCCAGACATCGCCTTTATGCGTGGCGATGGCATCAAACTCATCAACCCGCCAGTAGTAGGTCTTCCCTATTTCAAGGAGGCCGGGGCTATAAGCTGCAGTTCCCTGCGGGTGTCCTGCGGAGGCGTTGCTCACCTCGGTAAAATTATCGCCGAAGTACACAGTGTGCAGTTTTGCACGATAACCCGGCTGCCAGCTAAGGGTCACATTTGGATCTACAAATTCGGCGCCATCGGCGGGCTCAGGGGCATAAGCCGTACTTGGTGGAAAAATAAAACTCCAGACATCTCCTATCCACGGACTGTCCGGGTGCAGATCATTAACCTCATCGATTCGCCAGTAATAAGTTGTCCCTGGAACAAGACCATCCGGATAAGTAAAGCCGGGGAAGCCAAGAACAATAAATGCCGAGTTCTGGTTGCCCTGGAACGTACCCCCGGTGCCGTGTTCCACATCGTCATAATTCTCGCCGACATATATATCATGCGAGATCGCCTGATCTCCCCGTTGCCAGGAAAGATTCACCCATGTGTGCTTATGTATGGCGCCGTCAGGCGGGCTCGGATGCGAGGCATATGACCATACCTCGCCGGCCAGGCTAAGTACTAAAACAAAAGAAGTGAAGTAAGTCAGTTTCTTAAACATAATAGTTCTCCTTCAAATAAAATTTCCGTTAAAAATTACCACATTGACTAAATGCTTTTCCTCTCATTTTCCTATCCCTTCAAAAAGTAAAATAAATATATAATGACGCTACGGCCTACATAACCGCAGCATGTTTATCCTGCCGGGCAAATCATTTCGTGAAACGTTCCTCCATGAACGGAGAAGATGGAGAGCTGGCGCAAAATGCTTTTTCTGCCGATTAGAACACCGCAAATTGTGCCAATGAAAGCACATACCGAAGTCCCTATTGCGCATGATCAGGCTTTTCTCAGGAAACATCCGGACAAAGCACAACCATGCCGCTACAAAAGGAAAACCTCTACGTTGTTAAAGGCAGTGCCGGTATGAATTAAAAGTATGAAATATGATGGCACGGACAATTATAATAGTTTTTGGCCTGCCTGTATTTCTTTATACGATCATATCGTTAATGTTGTTCTTTTTATAGGTATTTTTTGCAAATTTTTTACAGGTGCCGGGATTGAATTGGATAAATCTATGAAAATTCGGAGTACATCACATCAGTTTGAGTCGGAATTGAAGTTATCTGGGCCTCTTAGTCTTTATCCAGCTTTTGAGTTTGGCGAGTGAAAGTGTATTCAGCACATCGGATTTTGTTGCCCAGCCTCGCCCGGCGGTGGCGACGCCGTAGCCCATCAAGCCGAGGCCGTTTGTGCTGTGAGCGTCGGTTCCAATGGCCAGCTTGACTCCCGCTTCGATTGCCATCCGGCAGTGAATATCCTTCAGGTCCAGCCGCCACGGATTTGCATTAATTTCCAGCGCGGTGTGCGTCTGAGCGGCGTGGCTGATCACGGCGGCGATATCGAGGTCCATCGCCTCTCGCTGGCCGATTAGCCTGCCAGTCGGGTGGCCGATGCAGTTGACGTACGGATTGTCCATTGCCTTGAGCGTGCGCATCGTTACCTTCTGGCGCGGGCTGGCCAGCCCCGAATGGATCGAAGCGATGACGTAATCCAGCTCGGCGAGCAATTCGTTCTCGAAATCCATCGACCCATCGGCAAGAATGTCAACCTCGCCACCCGCCAGAATTGTGATGCCTTTGATTTTTTCGTTGATTTTGCGGATTTCCTTAATTTCCTTAGCCAACTGCCTGGCCGACAGGCCGTTGGCGATTGCCGAGGACCGTGAGTGGTCCGTGATGCAGATGTATTTATAGCCCCAGCTTTTCGCGGCTTCGGCAAGCTCGGATATGGTGCAATTGCCGTCGGATGCGTTTGTGTGCATGTGAAAATCGCCGATGATATCTTCGGCATCAATCAGCTCGGGTAGAGAATGGTTCTTCGCCGCCTCGACCTCGCCGCGGTCTTCACGAAGCACTGGCTGGACATAATCGAGACCGAGCTTCTGGTAGATTTCCTCTTCCACCGGACCGGCAATGATTTTGTCCCCTTCGAACAGGCCGTACTCGTTCAGTTTCAGCTTAGCCTTTACGGCGATTTCCCGCAATCGAACGTTGTGCTCTTTTGAGCCGGTGAAGTATTGCGCCGCGGCCCCGAAACTCTCCTGCGGCACCACGCGGACATCGACGTGCACAGCAGCAGACGGCGACTGGATAATAGCAGAACCTTTTGTCGGGCCGGAGGCGAGTACTTCCTGTACGAAATCGGCACTCGTGAATGCCTGTATGATTTGCCCCCCTGCCTGGCCGGAATCTTTGTCCTTCTCCGCGGCAACGAGTATGTCAACATCGCCGATAGTCTCGGCGCAGCGTCGCAGCGATCCGGCGATTTGCGTTTTCAGAGTACCGGCGACATCCCGCAGAAATCGCAGAACCATATGCGAAGCCTCTAATGCCAGGTCGAGGCGAATCCGGCCGGTGGATTTTTCCAAAAACGCGATACCCCTTGCGATTGCCGCTGCCTTTTTATCGCCGAAGCCGGGCAATCCGGCGAGTGAGCCGTTTTCGATTGCAGCTTTGAGTTCGGCGATACTCGTTACCTTCAACTGTTCGTAAACCGCCTTGACGCCTTTCGGTCCTACGCCGGGGATGTTTAGTAATTCAAGCAGTTCCGGCGGAATCTTTTTGAGCAGTTCCTGGTGGGCGGTTATCGTGCCGGTTTTGAGAAATTCTTCGATCTTGGCGAGGCTCGATTTTCCGATGCCGGGCACCTTCGCCAATTGCCCGCCGGCCAGCAGATCCTCGACGCCGGTGGGTAAATCCCCAATGACGCGTGCAACCTTGCGGTTGCTGTTAATGCGGAACCGATCCTCGCCGAGAATCTCCATAATGTCGGCCATCTGGTCGAAAATCGCACTAAGTACGGCATTTTCCATAGCCCCGATTATATCCGCAGCCGGGCAAAATTAAAACGATAAATCACACCGTCAAAAATACAAAACAACTGAGAGAGTTGTTCGGCAAACTCTAAGAAATGCAGACTTCATGATGACGAAATTTGGATTCATTGGAAAAATTTTGAAACCAAACCCCTAATTAATGCCTTTAATCATTTGGGTGCCTATAGTAATATATTGAGTTATGCGGGCGTTAATAGTATTTGCTTGTGAGAGGCGGAGACGCTGAGCTTTATGTGGAGGTGCCAGTAAATGAAACAAAAAAAGCTGTTTTTCCTAATCGCAATATTATTTATCCTGATCAGTGTATATATCAGGAATCCATTAGGTCCAACAGATGAGGAACTGGCGAGACTCGCAGCCGATGCTGTGGAGGATGGCAATACCAGGAAACTGCGATTATTAGTTTTGAAAGGGGCTGATGTCAATGTTTCCGACGAGAAAGGAAAAACGCTTCTGGAAGTGGCGCTTGATTATGGACAGTACGACATAGCAAAATACCTGATAGCCAAAGGCCTCGATGTGAATAAGAAAGATGCACATGGGATGACACCGTTGGGCCTTACTGTTGGTGGATACCGGAATAGGAGAGAACTACCTGAGGCCAGAGATTCCGACGGCTACTACAAACGGGGTGACTATTTCTATCGGCAGGACGAATTTGAGCGAGCCATAGAAGATTACTCTTCCGCCATTCGACTTAATGCCGAGAATGATCGTGCATATTATTTGCGTGGTAGAGCCTGGGCCAAAAAAGATGAGTCCCAACAAGCAGTTGCCGATTGGACAAAGGCTATCGAGCTCGATTGGCGTAATGCCCTGCATTCCTACTATACTCGCCGTTTGCTTCAATCCCCTTCTGCAGAACTGGATCATCTAATAAAAGATACAACCATGGAACATCTCGAAGGATTGGAAGTAGTCTCAGGATATGCGGTCGGATATGGCGGCTCACCAGGCGACTTCTATATTGTGTCATTGATCATATCGAATCCATTCGAGGAAGAGAAATTTTTCCGCATGGCACAAAGTATTAGTCCTGTAATCCGCGCAATGGCGATGATATGTCTTACAAGAGAAAATAGGTTTAAATACGAAAGCAAGATACGTTCTTTCTATACAGATACGGCTGAAGTGAAATATATGCCTATGGGATGTTTAATGGGCAGAATAACTTTAGACAAGCTTGCAAGAAGCATCATTGATGACCCTAATGTGCTCGACTATTGGTCTGCTTCTCATACCGACTGGAAATTCAGCACATTCGAGTTTGATTCGCGGCAAGAAGATTTGGCACAGCGACAAATGTGTATCATTCGAGCATTGATTGCACAAGGTGCCGATGCTAATCAAAAGGACAAGCTTGGCGAAACACCCTTGCACTACGCTGCCGAACATGGGAGCAGACTTGTTGCCGAACTGCTAATCACCAATGGTGCCAATGTCAATATAAAGAACAACAATGGAGAAACTCCCCTGCACTGTGCAACGTTTTGGGGCTATCGGCAAATGGTTAAACTGCTGATCGCAAGTGGGGCAGATATTGCTGCCAAGACCAACGAAGGTCAAACGGCTTTGGATATCGCCACACAGCAGGATTATCCGGGATTGGGCGATCTCCTGCGAGGTTTTGAACAGAAGAAATAATAGCCCAAAGTCACAAATGAACGAGATTGCCAGGCTGGGAGAAAAAATGAAAACGATAATCCGATTCTCAGTTTCAACAATATTGCTGCTTTTTGTATTCTTTAACTCAAGCAAGTCAATAGGGTCAACATCTAATAAGAAACCTTCAGACCAGGAAATTCAATTTTACTTTGCAATAAGAGATGGCGACATTGAGAAGGTCAGGACTTTAATAACCAACGGAGTTGACATCAATGCGAAAGTATTTGAAGCCGAGAAACCTCTTCATGTTGCAGTAATGCAGAATCGAAAGGACATTGCGGAACTACTTATCATGAAGGGTGCCGATGTAAACGCGCAGTGTGAGGAAGATTCTTTTATGCATGACATTCTTTCTTCAACGGCCAGCACTCCACTTCATATTGCTGCTTTGAAAGGCTATCGTGAGATGGCTGAACTGTTTATTAAGAATGGAGCAGATATTAATGTAAAAGCTGACAAAGGTAGTACGGCACTGCATTACGCAGTGTTCTCAGGCCATAAAGCAGTAGTTGAGCTACTGCTTGCTAACCAGGCTGATACCAATCTAAAGGATAAGAACGGTCGAACAATTCTGGAAATAGCCGTGGATGGGTCTTATGAAGAAATAGCAAGACTGTTTATTTTTGACGATACGCAAGTCAATATTCACCTTGCGGCTTTCATCGGAAACATGGAGAAACTGAAAGATTTCATTGATGCAGGGACGTCTGCTAATGTAAAAGACAAAGGCGGTTTAACGCCACTGCATTATGCGGCAATGGGAGGCAACAAGGATATAGCTGAGCTTTTAATTGATAAAGGTGCTGTTATCGACATAAAAAGTCCTTCTGATCCATGCAATATTATGTCGCGAATCTTTGAAGACTTTTCCGGGAATACGCCTTTGTTTATTGCAGCCACCGAAGGATATTCTGATGTTATCGAACTACTCGCATCTAAGGGAGCCGATGTCAATACGAAAGGTAGTCCCTTATCCGGTTCCTCACCATACTGGGCAATAGGAGCGTCTGCATTTCCTCCGGAATCTGCACTATTGTGGTCTATCAATCGAGGTCATATAGAAGCGGCTGAAGTTCTCCTGTCCCATGGTGCGGATATCCAAGCAAGAGGCATCGGGGGCTCGACGCCGCTGCATATGGCCGCGGAAACGGGCAATGCCGATGCCACTAAGCTTCTCCTGGCCAAAGGCGCCGATGTCAATTCAATAAACGATTCCGGCGATACGCCACTGCACGAGGCAATTGCATGGGGTCATCATAAGGAGGTCGTGAAGATTTTGTTAGACAACGGTGCCGATATGAATGTCCAGAACAAGGACGGCTGGGCACCGTTGCATGAGGCGACCACTTCCGGGCATCCACGCGACTTGATAATGCCCTTTAAAAATGACATTGCGCAAATCTTGCTCGACAAAGGATCGCAAGTCAATGTTATAAACAAGAAAGGCGATACGCCCTTGCACCATGCAGTATTCTGCGGTGACTCAGAATTAGTAAAGATGCTCCTGGATCATGACGCCGATGCCAACATCGAAAACCTTCGAGGTGAGACACCCATTGACGTGGCGAAAAAACGGAAAAAACAGAAAATTATTGAACTGCTCCGCAAGCACGGAGCTAAAGAATGATATCCTTGAATTGGTAAATCAGTCAATGTGCTGTCCCACTTTAATTCTCGATACCTATTTTGCCTCCAGGGTAACAATTTTTGGATGCGCCATAAGCTCAGGTCCGTTGTTGTTGCCGATCACATTATAATGCCCATTGTCACTCC